>Ga0268386_10001378_pt1 | contig 16618 bp, 15 predicted proteins | sample RVTome_15_FD_200260 | JGI IMG/M metagenome (GOLD analysis project Ga0268386, IMG submission 200260) | Soil microbial communities from uranium-contaminated site in the Upper Colorado River Basin, Wyoming, United States - RVT150D86... ...
CTCGAGCCGGATCGCCGTGACGACGAGGTCGTCGAACGCCGCGCTCTCGACGTAGTCGACGGTGAGCTCGTCGAGGTGGGGGAGAGCGACCGCGCGGAACTCCTCGAACTCGGCCGCCTGGAAGTACGCGTCCGCCAGCTCCGCGTAGCGGGCGAGCTTCTCCTCGTAGGAGAGGTCGTCGCGGTCGCCGACCTCGAAGTACTCCCTCGTCCGCTGGTTCAGGCGCATCGAGCGCCCGCTCACGGAGCAGAACGCGCACCAGGCGACGAGCGATCGGATCGCCCACGGGAAGTAGTAGTGGAGGCTGACGAGCGCGATGTCGGGCGAGGCGTTCGCGTAGTCGATCGGGTGGGCCCGCCCGTCCTTCACGATCGTCTCGCAGGAGTTGAACTCCCAGCGGAAGAACGCGTTGACGATGCGGCTGATGAGGGCGACCTCCGCCTCGAGCTCGGCCGGAAGGAAGCCGTCGTCCACCTGGTAGCGATAGTGGCCGTGGGCGCCCGGCTCGTAGCGCATGACCCTCGTATCCGGCCCTATGGACAGGCTGCGCGTGAAGACGTCGAAGTCCTCCACGCTCGCCTGCACGTGCATCATCCGCTCCCCCGACGCGTCGTAAGCGCTCTGGAGCTCGTCCGGGCCCGTGACGCGGGTGACGCCGACCCACATGCCGCCGTCGAAGGGCTTCATGTAGAGCGGGTACCCGATCCGCTCGCCGAGCTCCTCGAGCTCGAACTCCGGGTTGTACCGCTCGGCCATGGGGACGTAGCGCGGATTGTCGGGAGGAAGCTTGTGCGGAAGGAGCCACGTCTCCGGCACGCGCAGGCCGAGCCGCATCATCGCGCAGTAGGCGGCGTGCTTCTCCATCGCCTGGAACGTGAACGGATTGTTGAGGAGGTACACGTCGTCCAGGAGCGCGATCTTCTTCAGCCACTCGCGCGGCAGGTCGTACCACCAGGAGAGCCGGTCGATGACGAGCGTGTAGGGCGGCTTCGAGCGGAGGTCGAACGGCTCGTTCTTGATCCGCGCCGCCTCGAGATCGTGCGTCTCGCCGCGATGCCGCAGCGGGCCGAGTCTCCCGAGGATGGCTTCGAACGCGCTCGGCCAGTCCTCCTCGGTGGCGAGCAGGAGGCCGATCAGGTGGCGTCTTGCCATATGACGCGAGGAGTCTAGGCTGCGCTGGTCGGAGAAAGGAGAGGCGGATGGTGGAAGAAGCACGGCTCGTCCCGACGGACAGCGGCCTCGTGCCGCAGGGCGAGGGCTGGTTCGTCGTCAACGCCCGCAAAGCCCGCTGGTTCGAGAACGAGGCGTTCGGGCGCTACTGCTCGTTCGAGGGCGACGTCCGCTTTGCCGAGCTCGGCGTCAACATCGGCGTCCTCGGGCCCGGGCAGCCCGGCTGCATGTACCACGGCGAGTCGAACCAGGAGGACTTTCTCGTCCTCTCGGGCGAGTGCCTCCTGCTCGTGGAGGGACAGGAGCGGCGGCTGGGAGCCTGGGACCTCTTCCACTGCCCGGCCTGGACTGAGCACGTCGTCGTCGGCGCCGGCGAGGGGCCGTGCGTGATCCTGGCCGTCGGCGGGCGCGAGCCCGAGAGCGAGGTGCGCTACACGGTCGCCGAGGTCGCTCGGGCGCACGGCGCGGGCGTCGACGAGGAGACGGCCTCCCCGAAGGAGGCCTACGCTCCCTATCCGAAGGACGAGGAGCGTCCCTACAGGGAAGGCGACCTGCCGCGGCTCTGAGATGGCGAGGTTGCTCGTCCCGATCTCGGCGCTCCTGCTGGGGTCCTGGCTGATCCTGACCCAGGGCGTTCTCACGGCGCTCGCCCTGATGAAGAGGCGGGCCTGGCAGGTCGTGGCGGGCGCGGGCCTCGCTCTCCTGGGGTGCCTCTTCGTCGTCGGCGGCCTGGGAGAGCCGCTCGACCCCGTCGCGTCGGACGTGAACGCCGGGGTCTCGGCGCTCCTCTGCATCACCGGCCTGGTCGGCGCTCTCGCCCTCGTGGCCGCCGGCGTGGCCGCCGTTGTCGCGGCGCTCCGCTCCTGAGCCGGTCTTGCCGCTGTCGAAGGCGGCTCGTACACTCCAAGGCGGCCTGAGGACGCATGGGAGGAGGTCTGCAATGGCCGTGACCGAGCAGCGGGTCAGGGATCTCGAGGCGGCCGCGACCGCCGTGTCGGTCGAGGGGCCGAATCCGACGCTCCGGCGCCTCGACGACCAGATCGCCTGGTACGACGCGAAGAGCCGGGACTGCCAGCTCCGCTACAAGGGGCTGAAGGCGATCGTGATCGCGGGCGCCGCCGCGATCCCGGTCGTCGCCGCCTTCGACGTCCCCGTCTACGTGGCCGGCATCCTCGGCGGCATCGTCGTAGTGGTGGAAGGCTTGCAGCAGGCTTACCAGTACCACAAGAACTGGATCACGTATCGGTCGACCGCGGAGTCACTCAAGCACGAGAAGTACCTCTACCTGGCACGGGCCGACGCGTATGCGCACTCGAAGAATCCGCTTCGCCTGCTCGCCGAGCGGATCGAGGGCCTGATCTCGCAGGAGCACGCACGGTGGATCTCCAGCCGCCGTCAGCGGGACGACGAGGAGCGCAAGGACCGGGACGAAGAGTCGGAGGACGGAACCTGATCGCCGGGAGCAGGCGCTGGAGGGGCTACCCGGTGGGGGGCCCGCCGGCCGGGTCGTCAACTCGGTGGACGCGGCTCTCCCGGCGGCCGTTGCGCCCACCTTCGATGCGGGCCACGATCTTCTCGAGCCGCGCGAGGCGGCGATCGACCGAGCGCCAGCCGGAGGTCACGAGCTCCGTGAGCAGCGCGACGTCTTCGAGCCGGTCGCGGCGCTCGTCCTCAACGCTCGTCGAGACCTGGTCGAGCCGCGCCAGCATCTGCTCGAAGAGGGCGCCGAGCTCGGCGACGTGCTGCGCGACCGGCCGAATCTCGACTCGGAGCGCCTCGTAGACGACCGACCCGACCCCTTCGGGAAGGGTGGTCTCCAGCGCCGCCGCCGTCGCCTGGAAGCGCTGCAGGAGCTCGTCGCTCGAGGCACCGGGAGGAATCGCCGGCAGGACCTCGACCCGGCGCGGATAGGGAGGCACGCCGAGGGCGTCGATGGCGGCGTAGACGCGCCGCTCGACCTCTTCGCTCACCGGCTCGCCGTGAATGACCCGCAGGACGTTCTCGGCGGAAACGTCCGCATAGTCCGCAAGCTCGAGAATCGTCGCCACAGTACGCCGCCTCAAACCTAAACGTCTCAGCCGCCGGGTTCAACAGCTCGTACGCCGCGCCCGCCCGCGCGCGCGAGAAGCTCGGCGCCCGCGAGCGCGGACTCCGCTCGCTCGAGCAGGGACACGGCGTCGTCTTCGAACCGAAGCTCGGCGAACGCTGTCGGCGTGCGCCCCTCGCCCAGCGCCAGGCGGAGCCTCCGTGAGAGGCGCTCAGCGTCGACGAGCGACGACTCGGGGAGGACGACCGCGAAGCGCCCGTCGCCGAGGTGATGCACGCGGTCGGGCATGCGCACGTCGGTGGGAAGACGCTCCGCAGCCGTCCGGACGCTCTCCGGCTCCCCCGTCGCGCACAGGAGCAGGAGGCTGAGGGGATGGGAGTAGCGCCGCGCCCGCGCGCACTCGACGGCCAGCGCCTCGCGGAGAGTGCGACGTCCGGGCAGCCCTGTCGCGTCCAGGTCAACAGTGCGCCGGATCTCCTCGAAGCGGAAGACGTTGCGAAGCCAGGGACCGAGCGCTCCTGCGAGGCCTTCGAGCCGCTCCAGCTGCTCCTCCGTCGCCTCGTGCTCGACGCGACGCCAGAAGACGGCGAGCGTCCCGAGGCGCCCGCCGTCCCGGTCGGCGACCGGAAGCGCGAGGCCGCCGCTCAGGCGGAACTCGTCGCGCGCGGCTTCCTCCTCCGTGTACCGGTAGCCGAGCGCGACGGCGCGCGCCTCGCCCCCGCCCGCGGGCAGGCCGAGCAGCTCGCGGGAGGACTCCTCCGGCGACAGCCCGAAGGTCGCCACGAGCGGCTCCCCGTCGGACTGCGGGAGGACGAGCATGGCCGCCGCCGACCCGCCCAACCCGCTCGCCGACTCGAGCACGCGCCGCAGCGCGCCTTCGAGCGACTCCGACGGTCCCACGTCGGCGAGGTTGCGGAGCCAGTGGAGCTCGCTCCGCGCTCGGGTGGAGGCGGCGCGCTCCCGTCTGGCCTCTTCCCAGGCCAGCTCGACCTCGTGCCGGGAACGTGCCGCCGCGTTCCCGCCGCGCCGGAGGCGCAGCGCGAGCACGATCGAGAGCGTCAGCAGGAGCACCGTCAGCACGGACGCGCCGACGGCGATCCAAGTCGTAGTCTCCGCAGTAGGCAAACGCGCCTCCCCTAACCGGCCGCAAGCAGCGCAGGGCCCTACTGAGACTGTAGGAGCTTTTGCGGAGATTGCTAGAGGTCTGCGGCCTTCGGGCCTCTAACGGGCCTTCGCCAGCTTGAGGAGCAGCCGTTCCGTCCACGACGGCCGCTTCGGGTCGAAGTGGCCGCCCACGGCCCGGGCGTACGGTGCGCCCACCCTGCGCGCATAGGCCGCGAAGCCCTCCCGGCGAAGGGGCGCCCAGTCCTCGCGGTAGGGGATGGCGAGGTGCGTGTTCGTCACGTTCCGGGCCGAGAGCAGGAAGGCCATCCCCATCCCCACGGAGACCTCGAGGAGCGAGCCGCGCTCGCGGGCGGCCTCCGCCCGGAGCCCGCCGTACAGCGACGCGAGCTCGCTCGGGCCGGGAAGGCCCGAAGTATCGGCGCGGAACTCACCGAGCGTCGAGCGCAGCTCGGCGAGCTCGAGCGGCGGGACGTCGATCAGCCCCGCGGTGCGGCCCGAGGCGTTCTCGAGCGCCTCCAGGAGCTCGTCCACGGATCCGATCTGCCGCTCCTCGGCGAGGACGCCGGCGCGCTTGAGCTCGTCCACGAAGGATGCGAGGTAGACCCGCGAGCCGTGCGCGACGTCGGATGCGGCCGCCAGGAGCCAGAGCGGCGAGAAGCCGAAGGCCGCGATCGAGCCGATCTCGACGACGTTCCCGGCCGCCTTGCGCTTGGTGATCTCGGTCGCGGAGACCTCGGGAGGGTCCGCCGGCTCCACGCCCCCGACCGTCTCGACCGCGATTCGCAGCGCGTTCGTCGCCGTTGCCTCGTAGAGCCGTGAACGGCGCACGAAGCGGGGCAGGAAGACCTGCGCGCTCTCGTGGATCAGCCCTCCGAGCGTGCCCACGAGCGCGCGGACCGCCCGCTCCGGAAGCGAGATCGCGTACCAGAGGCGCTGCGACGGGTTCCGATACGGTGGCGGCATGACAGAAGCGACGATCCACACTACACACGGCTCCGTCGTCGTCGAGCTCTTCGACGGGGACGCGCCCAAGACCGTCGAGAACTTCACGAAGCTCTCGCGCGACGGCTTCTACGACGGCGTCACGTTCCACCGGGTGATACCCGACTTCATGATCCAGGGCGGCTGCCCGCGCGGCGACGGCACCGGCGGCCCCGGCTACGAGTTCGAGGACGAGGCCAACGACCACCGCGTCGTCCGCGGCGCCCTTGCCATGGCCAACCGGGGACCGAACACGAACGGGAGCCAGTTCTTCATCGTCACCACCGAGGCCGCCTCCTGGCTCGACGGCAAGCACACCGTCTTCGGACGCGTCACCGAGGGCATAGACGTGGTCGACGCGATCTCGGAGGTCGACCGCGATGCCGGCGACCGCCCGCTCGAGCCGGTCGTCATCGAGCGCGTCGAGTTGGTCTAGGCGGCGCGGCCGGCCAGCGCGGGAGCGTCGAGCGCCAGGAACACCTCGACGACCTGCGGGTCGAACTGGGTGCCGGCGGCTTCGCGGAGCCTTCGGCACGCCTCCTCGACCGGGAGCCGTCGGCGGTACGGGCGGTCGGTCGTCATGGCGTGGTAGGCGTCGCAGACGAGGATGACGCGGGACTCGAGCGGGATGTCCTCGCGGGCGAGCCCGCTCGGGTAGCCGCTGCCGTCCCAGTGCTCGTGGCAGTGGCGGACGATCTCGCAGACCTGCTCGAGTCGCTCGATCGGCGCGAGGATGCCCGCGCCGAGCTCCGGGTGAAGCCGGACGACCTTCCACTCATCGTCCGAGAGCGCTCCCGGCTTGGCGAGGATCGCCTCCGGGACGCCGATCTTGCCGATGTCGTGAAAGAGGGCGCCGAGCTCGAGGCGCTTGAGCGCCTTGGGATCCATCCCCAGCTCGCGCCCGACGTGGAGGGCCATGTCCGTGATCCAGCGCGCGTGCGAGGACGTGTACTCGTCGTTCGCCTCGAGCGCGTTGGCGAGCGCCTCGACCGTGGAGAGGAACGTCCGCTCGAGGCTCTCGTAGCTCACCGCGTTTGCGACCGCCAGCTTCACCTGATGCGCGACGCCGGCGAGCAGACGCATGCTGCGCTCGTCGAAGGCGCCGCCGTCGCGCTCGGTGCGGACGGCGATGCAGCCAAGCCGGTCGCCGTCGAGTCGTAGCGGTGCGACCGCGATCAGCCCGTGGGCGAGCTCGGGGGCTCCGCGCACCGGAAACCGCGCCGCCTCGAGCTGGAAGGGCTCGTCGCCGCCGAGGATCTCGCGGGCGCGCTCGACCGGGAAAGCGATTCCCCGCAGGGTCGCCGCGTCCCGCCAGTCGTAGCCGTAGAAGGCGCGGGCGACGAGGTCCTCACCCGCCCGGTCCTGCAGCCACACTGAGGAGCGGGGCTTGTCGAGCAGCCGGGCGGCGAGCTCGACCGCGCGCTCGAGCACCTCGTCCAGCGACTCGGCGAGGGCGAGGCGCCGGCTGAAGTCGAGGAGCGCGTTCGAGATCTCGAGCGACGTCTTCGCCCGCCTTGCCTCGAGGCGCTCGGCCTCGTAGAGGCGCGCGTTCTCGAGCGCAACGGAGGCATGGCCGCCGAGGACCTCGAGCAGACGGACGTCGTCCTCGTCGAACTGAGCGACGCCGAGCTTGGAGACGACGACCGCCCCGATCACGCGGGTGCCGTAGTTCAGCGGAGCCGCGATGATCGACTCGTCGACGTCCTCCGTGCCCGGGATCGTGACGGCGTAGTCGCAGTCGAGCGCGTTCGCCAGGAGGATCGACTCGCCGGTCTCGGCCACCCGGCCGGTGATGCCCTCGCCGATCCTGCACGTGAGCGCGTGGACGCTCTCTTCCGAGTAGGGGTCGAGGTCGCCGCGCCAGGCGACCGGGACGAGCTCGTCGCCGTCGACGACGTACAGGCGGCAGCTGTGGTAGTCGACGAGCATCCGCAGCTCGTTCACGATGGCCGCGCCGATCTCGCGGACGTCGTTCAGCCGGTTGAGCTTGCCCGCGAGGCTCTGGAGCATCTTCAGGTGAGCGATCGAGCGGACGTCGCGGCCCGCCGCCACTGGCTCCGGGCGCTCGCCGGCCTCCTCCTCAAAGAGGACGGCCTGGTCTTTGCCGCGGGCCTTCGCGGTCATCATCGCGATCTCGGCGCAGGCGACGAGCTCGCGCGGGTTCATGGCGTGCTCCGGCCCCTGCGCGATGCCGATGGAGACGCTCGTGCGGCCGGCCGGCTCGATCTGAGCCCCGCCGAGCGTGTCCACGATCCGGCGGGCGAGCCCGAGCGCGTCGCCCGCGTCGCACGAGGCCATGATCACGCCGAACTCCTCGCCTCCGAGCCTGCAGACGACGTCCGAGGCCCGCACGAGCCCGCGAAGGAGGTCGGCCAGCTCGACGAGCACGCGGTCGCCGCTCCCGTGGCCGTGGATGTCGTTCACGCGCTTGAAGTCGTCGATGTCGAGCATGAGCACCGCGATGGAGTCGTGGGTGCGGCTCGCGCGGTTGAGCTCGGAGCGGAGCCGGTCGTGGAAGTAGCGATGGTTGTAGAGGCCCGTCAGCGAGTCGGTCTGCGCCTGCAGCTCGAGCGCGGCGCGCACCTGCGCGTTGTCGAGCGCGAGGGCGGCGGCGTCGCCGAACCGCTTCGCCAGCTCGAACTCCTCCTCGGAGAAGCGGGCGCCGTCGCCGAGCCGGTAGACGTTCAGCGCGCCCTTGACGGCGCCGCGGGCGACTAGGGGGACGGAGATGAGCGCCTCGGGCTCGTCGGGGGTGCCCGGGACGGTCTTCACGCGCGGGTCGAGGTGCGCCTCGTTCACGAGCTGCGGCTCGCAGTGGTCGATGGCCCACCCGGTGATCCCCTCGCCGAGGGCAGGGCGGTCGCTCATGATCTCGTCGGCCCAGCGGTCGCGGGTCATCACTGGAATCAGCAGGCGCCGAGCCTCGTCGGCCTGGTAGATCGTGAAGGCGTCGTACGGGATGACGGCCGCGAGCGAGTCCGCGATCCGCTCGAGGACGGTCGAGTGGGTCTGCTCGGAGAGGACCTCGTGGAAGACGTCCGCGAGCCGGCGATAGGAATCGATGAGCCCGTCGGCGCCCGCGGGAGGCGAGGGAGGCGGAGTGGCCTGGGTCGCCTCGGGAACCGGGCTGTTCACCTCTCTGAGTTCCACGCGGCCGCAGAGACCTCCTCTTCGCGGCTCCCCCGACGGAAGCCAACATCAAATTCAAGTCGGCTCCCGGGGCGCCTCCCTCACTCGAAAGGGGGATCTGTGCAACGATGCCGCAGCGGAGGAAGGAGGGAAGCGGCGGGATGCCTCATCACTGGTTCCGCGTCAGTCCGGGCGCGACAGGGCCGCGGGCAAACGACTCCAAGATCCGGAAGACGGTCAGGACTCACGGCGGCAGGGTGCTCTTCGTCGGACTGGACGAGAAGGGCAAGTACTTCGTGCTCGTCAACATGTCCAAGGTGAAGGATCCGAAGAAGCTGCGGAAGGCGCTCAAGGCCGTTGCCGGCGAGGCCGGCATCGTCCTCAAGAGCCCGGCCGAGGCGGAGAAGCGAAAGCGGCGCGGCTAGCCGGCGCCGTCGTCAAGTGACAACGTGTTACTTGGTCGGGGCGTGAGCCTGCGCGGCCGCGCCGACGGCCTCGAGGAAGGCGGTCGCTCGGCGAAGCTGCTCGCCGGCCTCGGTTGAGCGGCCGGCCGCCTCCAGGGCGGCCGCGGCCTTCACCCGCGCAAGCGCTTCGTCCGGTCGCGACCCGATGCCGGCGAAGACGCCCGCTACCCGGGGCCAATCGCGCTCCGCGACGGCCTCGGCCGCGTCGAGCCAGCGTGTGCGCGTGCGCGCACGCGCGGCGGCGCCCGTCAGCTCGGCGGCGCGGTCGAGCTCGGCGAGCGCGAAGGCGAGATCGGCCAGCCAGAACGAGCCCAGCGAGAGCCCTCGCCCATCGTCCAGCCACAGCCGCACCAGCTCGTCCGCCGCCCGTGCGCCCTCGTCCGCGCGGCCCGCCGCCGCGAGCGCGTGCGCGTCGAACGCGAGCGCCGGGAAGAGAATCTGGGGAGCGCCGACGCCGCGTGCCAGCTCGAGCGCGCGCTCTGCCTCCTCCAGCGCGGGCTCGGGGCCGCGGCGCGCCAGGGCGATCTTCGCCCCGATGAGCAAGACGTCGAGCTCGTGCTGTGAGCCGGCCCCATCGGTGCCCTCGGCCGCGAGGCCGGCGCCGATCTCGAGCGCACCGTCCCAGTCCCCGCGCCAGTAGCGCTCGTACATGGCCTCCACGTCGAGCCAGCGGAGGACGGGAGCGTCGCCGAAGCGCTCCGCGACGCGCCGGCTCTCCCCGTAGAGGTCGAACGCCTGTCCCAGGTCGCCGAGCTCGGCGGTCACGGACGCGAGGAGGTTGAGGCCGCGCGCGGCTTGGGGTGACGTGGCGGCGACCGCGAGATCCACGCTTCGCCGCAGGTCGTCGAGGCCGTCGAGGTCGCCCGTCATCACGCGTGCGAAGCCGAGCGTCGACAGCGTGTGCGCGCGGAGCTCGTCCAGGTCGAGCTCATCGGCCATGCGCAGGGCCTCTCGCGCCGCCTGGATAGCGTCCTCGGCCTCGTCCAGGGCGAGGTGGGCATGTGCTCGTCCGGCGAGGACCCGCACCTTCGACCGCGACGGCGGCCGGTCGGCCAGGAGCGAGACGGCGTGCTCGAGGTGCATCACCGACTCGTCGGTGCGTCCCTGCACGCTCATCAGGAGGTCGGCCAGCAGCACCTCACCCTCCGCTGCGAGCTCGACGTCGTCCGCTTCCAGGAGCTCCGCGGCCGCCTGCGCGAGCTCGTCTGCGCCGCTTCCTTCAGAGCGGAAGAGCGCCTGCCCGTAGCGGAGGAGCAGCAGGGGCCGCTCGGGATCGCCCACGGGCCAGGAGGCAAGGGCCTCCCGGTAGAAGCGCACGGCGGCCGCATAGGCGGAGAGCGCGAGTGCGCGGTCGCCGGCTTCGCGGAGAGCATGTCGCGCCCGGTCGGGAAGATCGCCGAGGGCGAGTCCCGCGGCGCGTGCGAACTGGAGCGCGCTCAGGTAGTGGTGCGCGATCAGGTCGGCGAGATCCTCCGCCCGGTCACCGGCGAGACTCTCGAGCCACCCGGCCGCGAGCCTGTGCGTCTCGGCCCGTCGCGCCCGCGGGATCTGCGCATAGGCGATGTCGCGAACGAGGACGTGCCGGAAGACGAACGCTGTCTCGCCCGCCACCGAGGAGCGCCGTTCGCGCCTGACGAACTCCTTCCGCTCGAGCCTCAGCAGCCCCTCGCCGATCTCGTCCCGTGGACGGTCGCTGACCGCCGCCAGCGCGCCGACCCAGAAGACCTTGCCCACGACCGCCGCGCCCTGGAGGAGGGCCTTCTCCTCGGGCGTGAGTGTGTCGAGCCGCGCGGCGATGATTCCCTGGACGGTCTCGGGGAGCGGGAGGTCGTCGCTCGCGGCCGGCCCGGCGAGCATGCGCACGTACTCCTCCGCGTAGAGCGGGTTCCCGCCGGCGCGGGCCAGGAGCTTGCCGGCGCGACGGTCGTCGACGGACTTCTCGGCCACCAGGGCGCGGATCAGACGCTCGGTCTCGTCGTCGGTGAGGGGCGAGAGGGAGACCGTCAGCGAGCTCCGCTTGCCGCCTCCCCAGCCGGGCCGGCGCTCGAGCAGCTCGGGCCGAGCCGTGCAGACGACGAGGATCGGCACGTCGGACGCCCAGTCGACTAGATGGTCGACGAAGTCGAGCAGCCCGTCGTCGGCCCACTGGAGGTCCTCGAAGACGAGCATGAGCGGCCGCTGCTCGGCCAGAGCCTCGAAGAAGCGGCGCCAGGCGCCGAACGCCTCGCGGCGGCGATCGGCCGTGTCCTGCGGTGATCCGAGCCCGATCAGCGGGCGGAGGTGCTCGCCGACCCACCGCGCTTCGCCGTCGTCGCCGATGGCGGCCTCCACGGCCGTGAGCAGCTTGTCGCGGGCGGCCTCGGACTCGTCGGACTCGAGGATGCCGGCCTGAGCCTTCACCATCTCGCCGAGCGCCCAGAAGCTCACTCCCTCGCCGTAGGGCAGCGAACGGCCCTGGCGCCAGTAGGCGAAGACCGTCGGATCCCTGGCCAGCGCCGACCACAGCTCGTACAGCAGGCGGCTCTTGCCGATGCCCGGCGCGCCGACGAGCGTGACGAGCTGCGGCGACCGCTCGCGCTCGGCGCGGGCGACCGCGTCGCGGAGGAGCCTGAGCTCCTCCTCCCGCCCGACGAGCTCCGCGCCTCCCCTGAACGCGATGTCGACGCCCAGGCGCGTGCGCGGGGCGACGAGCTCCCAGACCGGCACGGGCTCGGCCTTCCCCTTGGCCCGGACGGGCTCCGCGTCGCGGTACTCGATCGCGGTCGCCGTCGCCCGATAGGTCGGGTCGTCGACGAGGATCCCGTCGACGGGCGCAGCAGCCTGCAGGCGGGCGCTCGTGTTGACCACGTCGCCGGTCGCCATTCCCTCACCCTCCTGCGGCCGGGCCGAGAGGGCGATCATGGCCTCTCCGGTCGTGATGCCGATGCGAACGCGCAGGCCGAGCGTGGGGTCGGACGCGTTCAGCTCGGCCAGAGCGTCTCTGGCGGCCACCGCCGCGCGGACCGCCCGCTCCGGATCGTCTTCGTGCGCGAGCGGGGCTCCGAAGAGGGCGACGACCGCGTCGCCGATGAACTTCTCGACCGTGCCGCCGTAGCTCTCGAGCTCCGCCTTCACGCGGGCGTGGTACGGCGCGAGCAGGCGCCGGACGTCCTCCGGATCGAGCTGCTCGGCGCGCCCCGTGAAGCCGACGAGGTCCGCGAAGAGGACGCTGACGACCTTTCGCTCCTCGACGATCGGGAGCTCGGCCTCGGCGGGCGCCATCGCCGCGCCGCAGCTCGTGCAGAACGCGAGCTCGAGCGCGACGACCTCCCCGCAGGCCGGGCACGCGCGGCCGAGCTGCTCGCCGCAGCTGCCGCAGAACAGCGCTCCCGGCCGGTTGTCGAAGCCGCAGGAGACGCACTCGGACATCGGGGACTAGTCTAGGGCGGTTGGAGCGCCCATACTCCCCGCGCCCCGGACTGGCCGAGGTCCTGGCGACGTGGCTCCTCTACGGCGCCGTGGCCGTCGCGATCCTGATCACCTACTCGCGGCTGCCTCCCACCGACTTCTACAACGTCAGCGGCGAAGGCGTCCGAGCCGGCGCCGGGCGGGTGCTCGTGTTCCTGAACTACCCGGTGGCCCTCGTCGCTATCGCGTTGCTCGCCGTGCTCGCGGAGAGGCTGCGCGGTCGCCTCGCCGTCGTGGCCGTCTTCGCGGCCGTTCTCTGCGCCGTCGTCTTCTGGCCAGGGGTGGTGGAGCAGTCCGATCTCGACGCGAAGCCCGTCAACGCCGTGCCCGCTCTCGGCGTCCTCGTGGCGCTCGTCCTGACCGGCGTCGCGCTCGCCCGCGGCGGGATCGGCGCCTCGCGGTCTTTCGGCGGGCCCTGGGACGTCGTCCGCGTCGTGACCGCCGTGCTGCTCCTCCTCGTCGCGCTGCCGTGGCTCTTTGCGGACGTCGGCGTCTACGTGGCCCGGGTGCCGGGCCTGGGGTTCTTCATGAGCGACGAGGTGCTCCCCGAGCCGGGCCAGCCGCGTCTCAGAGCAGTGCACCTGGGCCATCACCACGGTCTCGACGGGATCCTGCTCGCGTTGACCGCGATGGCCCTCTCGCGGGTCGTCCCGGCTATGCGAACACAGCCCCTCCGCCTGGCGCTCGGCTTCTACGTCTCCCTCATGTTCGTGTACGGGCTCGCAATCGCCCTGGAAGACTTCTGGCTCGAGCAGCTCGTGAAGCGGGGCACCACCTCGCTCCGGATCCCGAGCATGACGGTGCCGGAGGTCTCCTGGGCCTGGGCGGCCATCCTCGTCGCGGCCCTCCTCATCCATTCCGCGGCCAGGGGCGTAGGTAGATTGGACACGTCACGCCAGGAAGGAGCCCCATGAGCCGACGCCCGCTACTGCTGCTCTTCACCGTCCTCGCGCTCGCCCTCGCCGTCTCGGCGTGCGGCGGGGACGACGACGACGATGCCGCGGCCGAGGAGCCGGCCGCCGAGGACACGACGACCCACGAGGAGACCGGGGAGGACGGCGGCGCCCACCTGACGCTCACGGCCGACCCGAGCGGAGCCTTCGCGTTCGATGAGACGGAGCTCACGGCCGCCGCCGGCGAGGTCACGATCGAGCTCGTGAACGACTCTGGAATTCCCCACAACGTCGAGATCGAGGGTCAGGACGCGGTCAGCGAGACGATCTCCGAGGGCTCGACGGAGGTCACCGTGACGCTCGAGCCCGGCGAGTACGTCTACTTCTGCAACATCCCGGGCCATCGGCAAGGAGGCATGGAGGGGACGCTGACCGTCGAGTAGCGTTCCCGGCGTGGAGCTCCTCGATCTCGAGCACCTCGGCCGTCCGCGCGTCATCGGGTCGTACCTGCTCGCGGGCGAGGAGCCTGCGCTCGTCGACTGCGGGCCCGCGAGCTGCCTGGACGGCCTGCGGCGGGGTCTCGACCGGCACGGGCTCGAGATCGGCGACCTGCGCCATCTCGTCCTCACGCACATCCATCTCGACCACGCAGGCGCCGCGGGCTCGCTCGTCCGGGAGAACCCGCTCCTGCTCGTGCACGTGAGCGAGATCGGCGCGCCGCACCTCGTCGACCCCGCCCGCCTCGAGCGCAGCGTGCGGCGGCTGTACGGGGACGACTTCGACCGTCTCTGGGGCGAGCTCGTGCCCGTTCCCGAGCAGAACGTGAGTGTCCTCGGTGACCGCGTCCTCGACCTCGAGGCGTTCCCGACGCCCGGGCACGCCTCGCACCACGTCTCCTTCCTGGCGCCCGACGGCTCCTGCTTCGCCGGCGACGCGGCGGGCGTGCGCATCCCGCCGGGCCGCTACGTGGCGCCGGTGGCGCCGCCTCCGGACATCGACGTCGACGCGTGGGAGCGGACTCTCGACGCGATCGAGGAGCGAAACCCCGTCCGTCTCTTGCTCGCGCACTTCGGCGTCGCCGACGATCCCGCGTTCCACCTCGCGGATCTCCGCGCGACCCTGCGAACCTGGGCGGAGCGGGCGCGGGAGGGCTCCGAGGAGGACTTCGTCCGCGCGGCCGAGGCCGAGGTGGACGCGGCGGCCGATCCGGCCACTGCGGCACTCTTCCAGCAGGCGGGCCCCTTCTGGCAGTCGTACGCCGGCCTCCGCCGCTACTGGGACAAGAAGGAGGAGGCGACGGCGGCCTAGGTGCTTTCGATCCGGTACCGTGCCCGGATGCGCCGTCCGGGGGTCTCGACGCTCCTCCTCGTCCTGGCTGTTCTCGCGCTCCTCGCGCCTTCGTCGGCCTCGGCGCTTAGGCTCGTCCAGGTCGCAGGCGGCTTCGAGAGCCCGGTGCACGCGACGGCCTCGCCCCATGACGGCACGCTGCACGTCGTCGAGCAGGAGGGACAGATCTGGCGGATCGAGGACGGCGATCGGACGCTCTTCCTCGACATCCGCGACCTGGTCGCGTTCGGTGGCGAGCGCGGTCTCTTCTCGATCGCCTTCCCGGACGGCTACGGGCAGACGCGGTTCTTCTACGTGAACTACACCGACAACGGCGGCGACGTCCGCGTCGCGCGCTTCCGCGCGAACGCGTCCTTCGCCACCACGGACGAGAGCACGCGCACGATGATGATCGACGTCGAGCACTCCCGGTACTCGAACCACAACGGTGGGCAGGTGGCGTTCGGCCCCAACGGAAGGCTCTACCTCAGCGTCGGCGACGGCGGCAGCGGCTGCGACCCGGGCGGGAACGCCCAGGACCTCTCGAGCCGCAAGGGCAAGCTGCTCAGCATCAACACGGACAACCTCGGAGCCGGCTGGCGCGTCGACGGCTACGGTCTGCGCAACCTCTGGCGCTTCTCCTTCGACAGGGCGACGGGGCGGCTGTACGCCGCGGACGTCGGCCAGAGCGCCTGGGAGGAGATCAACTCGGTGCAGGCCTCACGGCTGGGCGGGACGCCGGAGAACTACCTCTGGGACCGCTACGAGGGACGGAGGCGCTCCGGTTGCGCGTCCGGCGGCCTCCGCGGGCCGGGCGACCGGATCTTCCCGAAGCAGGTCTACAGCCACTCTCGGGGTTGCTCGGTCACCGGCGGGCACGTCTACCGCGGCGGGATGCTGCCCACTCGCCTGCGCGGCTGGTACTTCTACGGCGACTACTGCTCGGGCCGCATCTGGCGGTTGAGGGTGAACAACAACGGCAAGCGCGTGCGTCGCGCGCGACTCGTCGAGAACACGGATCTGAACATCTCGTCGTTCGGCGAGCGGCGGAACGGCGAGCTGCTCGTCGTCGACCGGGGCGGCACGGTCTACCGGCTCGCGCGCTGAGCTCCGAATGGTGCGGTACCAGTTCGTCGACTGCCGCTGGGAGCTCGGGAAGCCCGGCCGCGGCCGTGAGCTGTACGTGGAGGGCCATATCCCCGGAGCGTCGTTCCTCGACGTGGAGAGCGATCTGTCGGCGCCGCCGGCGACCCCGGGAGGGCGCCATCCGCTTCCGGCCGAGGAGGACTTCGTGCGGGCGGCAGGGACGGCGGGCATCGGGCCCGGCGCCTTCGTCGTCGCCTACGACCAGGGGATGAACGGTGGCGCGGCGCGGCTCTGGTGGCTCCTGCGCCATTTCGGGCACGACGACGTCGCCGTGCTCGACGGCGGCATCGGCGCCTGGCTTGGGCTGTTGCGGGGCGGGGAGGAGGAGGTCGAGCCGGCCGACTTCGAGCCCCGGCCGCGCGACGGCGACACGATCGAGGCCGACGAGCTGGCTGCGCGGCTCGGTGAGTCCGGGCTCACCGTGGTCGACGCGCGCCTCCCGGAGCGCTACAGCGGCGAGGCAGAGCCGATCGACCCAGTCGCGGGGCGGATCCCGGGCGCGGTCAACGCGCCGTATCCCGACGATCTCCCCGGTGGCCTGACCGACGCGAAGGAGCTCGTCGCGTACTGTGGCTCCGGAATCACTGCCGCCGTCGTTCTCCTCCGGCTCGCTCGCGCCGGCCGCGACGACGCGAAGCTCTACCCCGGCTCGTGGAGCGACTGGTGCGGCCGCGGCCTCCCGGCCGAGTCGGGCTAGCCGATTGGTCGAGGGTGGAGACGCTGCTCCGCTTGCGCACCGCTTAGGCGAGGTCGATCTCGACGACGTCTTCGAAGGGCGCGCCGGCCCGCCAGCGCTCGTAGACGAGCGCGGCAACGGCGAGGTCCTGGACGGCGAGACCCGTCGAGTCGAACACGGTGATCTCGTCGTTGGCCCGCCGCCCTTCCTGCTC
>Ga0268386_10001379_pt1 | contig 16618 bp, 11 predicted proteins | sample RVTome_15_FD_200260 | JGI IMG/M metagenome (GOLD analysis project Ga0268386, IMG submission 200260) | Soil microbial communities from uranium-contaminated site in the Upper Colorado River Basin, Wyoming, United States - RVT150D86... ...
CGTCAGCGACCGGAGTGCTCCGGTCGCTGACGCTCCCGGCTCGCCACCGCTGCAAGCCGACGAGTTTCGAGCGAACGCCGGAGGGGGAAAGCGGAATGCGGAAAGCGGAAAGCGGACAACGAGCATGCGGCGCGATTCCTTCCGCCTTCCGCCTTCCGCTTTCCGCCTTCATTCCGCGGACGCCGTCGATCTGACGCTCGACGGCAAGCTGTTCACCGACGTGCAGGACGGCACATACGCGGTCCCCTTCAAGGAGCTGGCCGGGTATTACGCGATCCTCGTCCGCGTCGCCGCCGTCCCTCAACAGGCGCTGCGGGATCTCGCGAAACGCAACGGGCTGGTGCCGCTTTCCGTCCTGCGGAACGAACCCAAGCCGCACCGCGGCCGGGCGATGACGATCGAGGGGAAACTCGGGTCGCTGAAAGCGCTTCCCAGTTCGCGGCCCGAACTCGGCCTGAAAACGCTGTACGAAGCGTGGATCGTCACGCCGGAATCGGACGGCAACCCGTACCGCGTGGTCTTCAGCGAACTGCCGCGCGGGTTGCAGCCGCGGGACCGCTTCGACGAGCCGCCGCCGGTCCGCGCGACCGGCTACTTCTTCAAGGTGCAGACCTATGAGGTCCAGCCGGGCGACGACCAGAGCCACACGGCCCCGCTGATTCTGGCGAAGCAGATACAACCAATCGAAGTTCCCGAGGCGGCGCCGCAGCCCTCGGGGCTGGCGACGTACGTCATCGCGTTCGCGCTCCTGCTGGGGGCCGTGCTGGCGGTGTTTCTGTGGCGGTTCTCCGTCGGCGACCGGCAGTTCGCCGAACAGCAGTTGCAGCGCTACGATGTGACCCGCACGGCGAATCCCTCTGATTTGAAGCACCTGGAGACGACCGAAGACCCGCGCGAGTTCTTCCGCCGGCTGAGCGAAGCCGACGCCGCGGCGGAACGGCGCGAGGAATGACGAAGGTCGGAAGGTCGGAACGCTTGAAGGTAACCGGATTCGAGGACTTTCGACCTGGCCTGATGAAAATGTCTCCTGTCGCGCTTCGAGAGTCATCCGGGTTCTGTTTCAGTGAAGAATTCATTTTTCACCCCCCATTTATAACCCGCTCTTGACGAGACGAAGGCAGGTTGTAAATGGAGGGTAAAAAATGGTGGCAAAACAGAAGTTCGGCGTCCGGTCCCGGTCATGGATCAAGACAGGTTTTGGCAGAATCATTTTGCGGCAGTATGATTCTCCGGTTTGAATACCAGTCGAAAAACCAGAACGCCACGGCGACCACCGGAAATTCCCAGGATGACAATTCAAAAGAATCATTCTGCCGCAAGATCATTCTGCCATTTCCTTCTTCTTCTGATCCGCGCGCTTCCGCTCGATCCGCGCCATCCGCGTTCCCCTCAGCCGCGGCAGACAACGCAACAAAAACGACAGACTGGCACAAACCCCAAACGCTGCGATTTCACGTGATTTTCATCAGCCCACTTTCGACTTTCGACGGTTCGACCTTCGACTTTTAGAGGTGGATTTCCGTGGCCGACGACCCGCTGCAATCCGACCAGTGCGCCGAAAAGCTCCGCGCCCTCAGCGAGCCGATCCGGCTGCGGATCGTCGATTGCCTGCGGTCCGGCCCGAAGAACGTCGGCGAAATCTGCGAAGCGCTCGACGCCGAGATCGTGACCGTCTCGCATCACCTCGGCATCCTGAAGAACGCCGGCATCGTCGAGCGCGAGCGGCAGGGGCGGTTCATGCAGTACAAGCTGCGGGAAGGGGTCATCGAGGCGAAACGCTCGAATTCCCCCGACCACCTGAATCTCGGCTGCTGCCGGCTGGAAATCCCCAAGTAGGTCGTCCTGGCGGGTCGTGAGAGCTTGTGAAGGAATCGTCGCGGATACTGCCAGCATCCGCAACACAACGGACGCTGGCAGCGTCCGCCACGATGATTCCCGATTGATTCACAACTTCCGAGTGGTGAGAGGTTTTTTCGCGCAACGTCACCTTTCTGGCTTTTGACTCTGGACTCTCGACTCTGCTCGTCACCGCGTCCGCAGGCGCGCGGGCAATTGCTTCGGTTGCCCGGTGAGGTCGACGATGCTCAACCCCGGCACGATCGTGTCGGTCGGCTCGGCGAACGTGACGTCGTGGCTGAGCACCATCTGGCGGCCGACGAAATAGGTGTGGACGTCGGCGACGAGCAGGTTGAACATCTTTTCGCGGCCGTCCTTCTCCAGCCGCTGGATGACGGCCGTGCCGGTGGCGGTGTGGAAGCGGTCGCCGGGTTTGGCGAGTTTCAGCTTCGTCCAGCCTTTGCCGGAAATCCAGAAGGTGTGGCCGCCTGTGGCGCGAATGGTTCCCTGGTCGGTGGTGACCTTCAATACCGCCTCTTCACTGCGGACGGTCGTCCGCAGCACCGGCTGAAAGCGCAGTTCGCCGCTGGCCGCGTTCTTGGCCAGCACGAGGTCGCCGACTTTGACGTCTTCCACGTTCACGAAACCGCGGTCGGTCCAGATCGGCGTCCCCGCGACGAGGCATTCCCGCGGCGTCGAAACCGGCGCGGGGACCGGCGTGCCGATTTCCGGCGTGACGGTCGGCTCCGACACGTCGACGGTTTCGACCCGAGTCTGGTAATAGTAGTAACAGCGATACTCCTTCTCCGTCTCGCCTTCGCTGGAAAGCTGGTTGTAGTCGTCCCACCATTCCCACCATTGCTTCGGGTCGGCGGGCAGCACGACCCCCGTGCCCTCTTTGAGGACCACGCAGATGCGGTCGTTCCAGGCTTTGACGGCCTCGTTGCGCTGGGCGACGGCCCGCTCGGTCTGCCGTGCCGCGAGTCCATTCTGAATCGCGGCATTCGCCGCCGCGCGGGCGACGCGGTTCCGCTGCCGGGCGACGCCGTCGAGCGAGTTCACCCCTCCGCCGCCGACCGGGTTGATGATCGTCGACGACCGGCCCGCAAACGCCTGAACTTCGCGTTGCGTTTCGCTGGTCGCGTAATGCACGAGGTGCACGCCCCCCTGCCCGACGTACAGGCCGATTCGCGATTGGATCGGCGTTCGCAGGGCGGCCATCAACTCGGGGGCGAACGTTTCGATCGGCCGCGACCGCAGCTTTCGCGACGCCGCCTGTCGGACCGATTCCCAGCGGGACAGCACCGCCACGCGGGCCAGCGAGTCGGCGGCGTGATGAGTCTTCATCCCCGCCAGCAGCTCGACGAGCAGCCGGCCGTGCTCTTCGGGGCCATTCGCCAGAAGGAATTCCAAAGCGGGAATCGCGTCCGGGTCGGCGATCGATTTCAACTCGCGGACGGCCGCTTCGCGGAGGTCCTTGCGGCGGCTGTTCAACCGCAGGACCTGCCGCCGCAGCGTCGCCAGCCACGCCTTGCGATTCTTCTGCAAGGTTGCGAACGCTTTGGACGACGCAGCGAGATCGCTCTGCTTCACCCAGGTCCCGTTGACCCGCCGCCAGCCGAGCCGCTTCCGCAGGACGGGGTCGTTGGGGTCTTTCGACAACTCCAGGGCCGCGGTGAGGTGGGCCCGTTCGCGTTCGGGAAGGGCGTGGTCGCGGCACCAGTCGGCGAGTTCCCGTTGTCCCTGGGCCGTCATGGGATAGCGGTCGCGAACGGTGCGGTATTTGCGGATGGTGCGGTCCCGTTTCATCGATTCCGGGACGGTGCGGTAGTTCTGCCAGTGGACCCCCAGCTTCACCTGCCCCGCCTGCCAGCGGGCGGCGACGTCGTTTGGGTCGCGGCGCAGGATGTCGATCAAGGCGGGCTTGCGCGACGCCGCGTCGCCCGACGATTCCCGCTTCAGGACGTCGACGACCGTCGGCTGCGATTCCTTCGAAGCGGGCGTGGAAGGTCCTGTCGCCCGGCACAGGCCGGCGAGCGCGAACAGACAGCCGGCGAACGAAATGACGAATCCCTGTTTCATGGCGAACTCCCGTGTTGTGCGTTGCAAATGCCGTTCGAGTTCTTCAGCGGTTTCCCCGGGACGCTGCCGGTTCCGGGCGGTACTGTTTGAGCAGACGTTGCGCTTCGGCTTCGAAGTCAAGCTCGAAGTAGCTGGCGACTTCCTTGAGCTGGGCCTTCAGCCGGACCGCCGTCCGTTTCGACGGGGTCTTGCTGTTGATATTGGCCGAGGTTTTCGCGAGCAGCTTCTGCCAGGTTTTGACGGAGGCGTCCTGCGAGACGATGCGGCCGGTGGCTTTCTGATACTCGCGGGTCGCCGCCGTGTAGCCGGTGATGACTCTCGCGACTTGCAGCCGGACCCGCGCGGCGCGCTGCTGCAGGGCCAGGCGTTGCGTGGTGTACCGCGTCGATTCCTGCTGCAGCCGCAGCATGACGGGCTGCATGTCGGCGAGGCGGCCGCGAATGCCGCGGAGTGCCAGCTCCGTCCGCAGCTTGCCGATGTCGATCGTCGTCTGCGTGGCGAGCCGGGCGACGCGGGCGTCGGCGGTCTGCAGGGCGAGGTAGTCCTTCTTCAGTTCGCCGAGCTGCTTCTTCGCCGCGGCGGTCTGCTCGCCGAGCCGGGATTTCCACTGGGCGGCGGTCCGCTCGAGCTTTTCCTGTTTGCTCTTCGCCGCGGCCTGTTTCCTTTCAATCTCGGAGAGCTTGTCGCCTGTTTCGCGTCGCTGCTTCAATGACTGCTTGAGGACGTCCCGCTCGACCTCGGCCTGCAATTTCTTGAAGTCCGCAAGCAGCCCGGACTTCCCCCGTTCATACGATGAGCGAAATCCCGAGCCCAAACGGCGCTGCAGATCGGCGTCGAATTCCCGCAGCTCGCCCGCGGGCAGCAGGTCGACGTCGGGAAGCTCGAGAAACCCCGCGACCCGCCCCAGCAGCTCCGCCGCTTCGTTCCGCTCGGCGGGTTGAGTCCACCGGGTGCGCTGGTTGACGACGGCGTCGGCGAGCCGGGCCGATTCCTTCCTGAGCGATTTCGCGTCTTTCTGCGCCAGCCGCGTCCGCAGCAGGACTTTCCAGGCGGGAAGATACGACGGCGACTTGCGAACGGCCGCCTGCAACTGCCGGACCGCCTGCGGGATGCGAATCCGCTTCAGCATCACCAGCCCGGCCGCGTATTCGACCGCCGGGTCGTCGGGCCGCAGCCGGCGGGCGGCCGCCGCGTGGCGGTTAAAGACACCCGGTGTCTTGGAGACACCGCGTGTCTCTAACCGCCCGTCTTGCAGCAGTTGTTCGAGATGCGTCGCGAACGCCGCTTCTCGCGTTTTGTCGGCGGCGTTGCAGACGGCCGGCAGACTGCACACCGCCAGCATGAGCATGGTCCGTCCCGGCCCCCATGTGCCACTCATGTCGAGCTCCTCTCTGAGGTTGCAAATCCCTCGTGGCGGACGCTGCCAGCGTCCGCGTGTTGTGCCGCTGGAGTGCAAGTTTCAGCTTGCCCATTGTGCGATCAACGGCCTGAGCACGCACCTCGGGCAAGTTGAAGCTTGTACTCCAACGTCAGCCGATCACCGTGGCCCGCAGGAACGGCGCGAAGCGTCCCTTGCCTGGTTAACGCAGCAACGGGGACGACTTCAACAGCGAATTGGGGTCGGGTGTCCAGAATTCAATTTTGCCCGGATGACGTCCGGTACTTCCAGCGTGACATCACAGAATTGAATTCTGGACACCCGACCCCGCCCGCCATCATGTTACACCTGAAACGGCAGCGTGCAACGGATGACCTCCGCGGCGGCCGCGCACAGTGCCGTCCCGTCGGCCGTTTCCCAGTCGGATTTCCACAACTGGCTGGCGGCGTAGCCGTCGTCGTAATAGCTGACCGACCGCGCCGATTGCTCCCATTGTTGCAGCCGCGAAAGCGATTGCAGGAACGCCAAGCCGTCGCGGTAGACGTCGCCGCGGTCGGCCAGTCGCAGGTCGTGCACGTCGAGGCGCGGGAACCAGCCGGTCGATCGGTCGCCGCCCTGGATGTTCGTAGTGACCGGCTTCAGCCGGTCATTGGACCGGCTGAAGCCGGTCACTACGAACGCGGCGCGGAGCAGAAACCGGGCGAGGTCCTTCCGGCCGGCTTTTTCGACGGCGGTCAGGAAGCGTTCCAGCACGCGGCGCTGCATCGCGCCGACGGCTTGCAACTTCCGCCAGTCGGTTGTTTCCCGCTTGCTGATTTCGATCTGCACCCAGCGGTCGGCGAGACGGTCCTGCAGCGTTTCGAGGAACCAGACGGCGTCGGCTTGCAGCCAGCGGTCGAACGGGGATAGAGAGTCGAAGGCGGAAGGCGGTTGTAGCGTGGACTTCAGTCCACGCGAGTCGACGCTGCATTCGACGGCCGGAATCCGCGACGCGCGTGTACCGAAGTTCACAATACAGCCGTGCTCGGTGAAGCGGTCGGGGAACGCCAGCCACAGCAGCGCGTGCTCGGCGAACCAGCGTTGCTTCAACAGCGGGCCGGCCAGCCGTGCTTCCTCCAGCCGGTCGAACGCGAGAAAGAAGAACAGGCGGTCGGCGGTGGTGACGGTCGTGGGGTCGATCGCGGGGGGCGTTCCTTCGTCAGCCGGGTTGACGGCCGTCAGCCAGATCAGCCATTCCAGCGTGGCGGCCGAGAAGTGCAGCGCGCGATCGGCGGTGGGCGATCGCTCCCAGACGCGGCCCGTCGCGATCTGGTCGTTTCGCAGGAAGCGTTCCTTCCGCCAGCCCCCGCGGGCCGCCAGCAGAGGCAACCCCTTCGACAGGCTGTCCTGCACCAGTTCGACCGCCGAGCGGCTCAGACACCGCGGCCGGCCGACTTTCCGATGAATCAGCGGCAGTACGCGATCCAGCGGCTCCCGCCGCAGCAGGCACCGCAGGATCAGCAGCAGGTTCGACTCGAAGCGGCTGACGGATTTCACGGCTGGTGAGTGAGTGGTGAGTGGTGAGTGGTGAGTGGTGAGTGGTAAGATGTTGTAATGTCGAGACCACGAATCGATGGCTAAGCCGCAAGCGGCACGACCTTCGACTTTGGGACTCACCTGCCACTCACCACTCTACCACTCACCACTCACCACTCACCACTCCCCCATGCGCGACATCCTCGCCGAGCTGCAAGACGCCCTTCAGCACGACCAGCCGGTGGCGTATTCCGTGCTGGTCGAAACCCGCGGGTCGACGCCGCAGAAGGCGGGGGCGACGATGCTCGTCTTTCCGGACGGGTCGCAGGCGGGCACGCTCGGCGGGGGGTGCGTCGAGGCCGAGGTGAAACGCCGGGCATTGCAACTGCTGGCTCGTAGTGACCGGCTTCAGCCGGTCGATGGGCCGGCTGAAGCCGGCCACTACGAACAGGGGCCGGCTGAAGCCGGCCACTACGAACAGGGTGGCGCGCAGATTCTTACCTTCCAGCTCGACGGCGACTACGGCTGGGACGACGGCCTGATCTGCGGCGGCCGCATGAGCATGCTCGTCGACCCCGTCCGCCCCGGCGACGACGGCAGCTACTTCGAAACGCTCCACGCCCTCATCGCCGCCGACGCAGGCTGCACGGAAGCCGTCGTGTTCGACCCCGAAAAAGCGGGGGGCGGGACGGCGGGGGACCGGTTTTTGCTGGATGATGTGGGGAGGGTGGTCGCGGTTCGGAGGGCGGAGGGCGGAAAGCGGAAGGCGGAAGGCGGAGGGCGGAGGGCGGAAGGCGGAAGTCAGAGGTCGGAGGTCGGAGGTCGGAGGTCGGAGGTTGAATCCGAGGACTCAGTACTCAGTACCGGGACACTTGCCGACGGGCGTGAAGAATCCGCAATCCGAAATCCGAAATCCGAAATCCCTCCCTCGCTGCTCGAACATCTCCGCGACCTCACCACTCGGCCGCGGCCTTACGTCGCGGGCGGCGTCTCGTATCTGCCGCGGTTGAAGCGGTGTCGGCTGGTGATCGTGGGCGGGGGGCACGTGGGGCAGCAGGTGGCCGAGCTGGCCGCCGACGCCGACTTCGACATCTGGGTCATCGACGACCGCGAGCAGTATTGCAACCCGGACCGCTTTCCGTTCGCGAAGCGGCTGATCGTGGCCGACGTCGACGCGGCCCTCTCCGGCCTCGACGTCGACGAGAGCACGTTCTGCATCATCGTCACCCGCGGGCACAATCACGACGAAGAGGCGCTGTTCCACCTGGCGGGAAAGCCGGCGAAATACGTCGGGCTCATCGGCAGCCGGCGGAAAATCAAGCTCATCTTCGAAGACCTGCTGCGGGAAGGCATCTCGCCGGACGCCCTGGAACGGGTGCACGCCCCGCTCGGTTTCGACATCGGCTCGCAGACCGTGCCGGAAATCGCCGTCAGCATCGTCGCCGAGCTGATCGCCTGCCGCAACCTGGGCGAACTGCCGGAAAAGTACCGCAAGGAGAGCCTGCTGCACGAGGTGCACGGCGTTCGCCCGTAGGACGGGTTTTCAACCCGTCCGTGAGCGAAACGTCGGGTGGCACGCCCTGACGCTTTGGGAAGGGCGTCGCTGGCATCTCTCGGCCTCCCGACCACGCCCTTCGAAGACTCAGGGCGTGCCACCCAGTTGCATGGCGGACGGGTTGAAAACCCGTCCTACGGGCGATTCGCTCATCCCTGATTTTTGCGGCTCAGTTCACTCGCGTGCTCCTGTGCGAACTGGCGGATTTCGTCGGCGAAGGCGAGCAGGCGTTCCCACTGCTCGACGTACAGCGTCACCGGCATGCGTTGCAGGCCGTAGACGCTGATCGCCCCCTTCTGGCTGACCTTGCAGTACAGCGAGCCGCGCTTTTTCTCGTCGGCTTCGGCGAGCAGGCGGTTGGCTTCGTCGATGTCGAATTCGCCGTCCTTGAGCTTCTGCAGGATTTCTGTGCGATTCACGCGGATTCTCCGTTCGTCGTTGCGGGCGCTGATTCCGTCATATCAGCCGGCGGGCGCCAGCCCCCGGTTTGTTGTGTGCGACGCATCCTGAACCGGGGGCTGGCGCCCGCCGGCTGATAAGTAGTGTGATCTCGCGCCCCGCGAAATCAAGCCCGGCCGCACGCAGGGTTGACGCCGGGCGGGGCGGGCCGGTCAAATGTGACCGGTTTGCTGCGCTTCGATTCTTCTCCAGGAAACGAGTTCGATGAGCGTACGCTGGTGTCTCGCGATCCTGCTGCTGGGCTGCGTTGCCGGTTGCGGCGCAAAGAAGACCGAAGACGGCGGCAATCCCCGCATGCCGGAGAGCCTTCCGCCGGAGCCGGGCAAGCTCGATACGCCGGTGCCGGACAAGTACCGCGTGAAGTTCGAGACCACCAAGGGGGAGTTCGTCGTCGAGGTGACGAAAGACTCCGCGCCGATCGGGGCGGCGCAGTTCTACAAGGCCGTCGACGCGAAGTTTTACGACGGTTGCCGGTTCTTTCGCGTCGTGCCGGATTTCGTCGTGCAGTGGGGCATCAACGGCGACCCCGAGGTGCAGAAGAAATGGCGGACCCGCCCGATCGAAGACGAGCCCGTGAGAATGTCCAACACCAAAGGGACGATTACCTATGCCAAGGGTGGACCGGACTCGCGGACGACGCAGGTCTTCATCAATCTGAAGGACAACACTCGTCTCGACGCCGACGGATTTCCTGCCTTTGGAAGGGTCATCTCCGGAATGGACGTCGTGGAAAGAATCAATTCCGAATACGGCGAGCGTCCCGACCAGGGCCGCCTTCAGAAGGAAGGGAACGAATTCCTGAACGCCGTCTATCCCCGGCTGGATTTCATCAAGAAAGCCACGATCCTCACGGACGGTAAGAGCGACGCCCAACCCGCCACGAAGCAGAAGGCCGCGGACGGGAAAGAGGAAAAGTCCGACAAGACGGACAAGAAGGCCCCGAAGACAAAAGCGAGTTGAAACATCTCTTGCCCGCCGCGTCCCCAACGGAGAAAGGACCCGCGATGAACACCCGACTGCTGATCCCCGTGCTGGCCGCCGTCCTGCTGGCCGCCGGCTCTTCCGCCCTCGCGAAGGACATGACGGCCCCCGACGAATTCGACGTACTGCTCAAGACGTCGAAAGGGGACATTACGATTCACGTCACCCGCAAGCTCGCGCCGAAAGGGGCCGACCGCTTCTACACGGCGGTCAAGGCCGGGTTCTACAACGAGTGCCGCTTCTTCCGCGTCGTGCCGAAGTTCGTGGTGCAGTTCGGCATCAACGGCGACCCGGAGGTGCAGAAGAAGTGGCGTGACGATCCCATCAAAGACGACCCGGTGAAAGGCTCGAACACGAAGGGGACGATCACCTTCGCCACCGCCGGCCGCGACACGCGGACGACGCAGTTGTTCATCAATCTGAAAGACAACACGCGGCTGGACGACATCGGCTTCGCCCCGTTCGGCAAGGTGACCAAGGGGATGAAAGTCGTCGAAAAGATCAACAGCGAATACGGCGAGCGCCCCGATCAGGGCAAGATTCAAAAGGAAGGCAATGCCTACCTGAAGGAGGCGTACCCCCGGCTGGATTACATCAAGACGGCGACGGTGGTGACGAAGAAGAAGTAGGGGCTCGTGTCGCCGTAGCAGAATTCGTGAGAATTCTGGACGGTAATTGCTGGACGGCAGAATTCTCACGAATTCTGCTACGATTCCTTCACTGCCGCGAAATCAGTCTTGATCCGCGCAAATCCGCCGGACCCGCGTCATCCGCTTTCCCCGGCTGTCCGTTCAAGCGTTGCCCGCATCGTGCGTCGCGCACGCCCGACGGCTCACACGCCGGCGCTTCTGGCCAGCGCGTTCCCGTGTGGTATATGATGGAGTATCGGGCCGCGCAACGCAGGTCATGTTGGAGTTCCAGCTTCAGCTTGCCCGTAGTGCGCCCTCAGACCGTTGAACGCCCAATGGACAAGCTGAAGCTTGAACTCCAACGGGCGGACGGCGGGGAGGCCGGGAGGTCATGGATTCGTTTCTCTCCTACTTCATGAACGCGCCGGTGCTGGCGCTGGCCGGGCTGGCGTCGATTCCGGTCATCCTGCACTTTCTGCTCCGCCATAAGCCGAAGAAGCTGCTGTTCCCCGCGTTGCGGCTGATTCAACTGCGGAAAAAGAACAACATCCGCCGGCTGCGGCTGAAGCACATCTGGCTGCTGCTGCTGCGGGTGCTGGTGATCGTGATTCTGGTGCTGGCCATCGCCCGGCCGAGGCTGCCGGCGGCGAATTACACGCCCAACGCCCGCGAAACGCTGACGCTCGTGCTGCTGGTGCTGCTCGCGCTGGCGGTCTATTACGGCGTGCTGCATTACTGGCGGCGGAACCGCGTGCCGAACCACGTCTTCACGTACCGGCGGTCGCTGCTGCGGGGCGGCACCGGCGTCGGGCTGCTGTTGCTGGCGCTGCTGGCGTTCGTGTGGCCGTACACGAACCGCGTGTTCGCCGAGATCGACGCGCCGCCGCCGGCGGTGGCCCGCAATCAGCCGGTGGCCGCGGTGTTCCTGTTCGACACCGCTCTGACGATGGCCTACAAGCACGAGAACAAAACCCGCATCGAGGCCGCCGCCGCGATTGCGAGCGGGCATCTGCAGACGTTCCCCCGCGGCAGCCAGATCGCGGTGGAATCGACGGCGGGCAGCGGGCCGATCCTGTTTCAGACCGACCTCGTCGCCGCCAACGACCGCATCGAGAAGTTCCGCATGCACCCGCTGCCCGCCCGCAAGCTCGACGACCTGCTGCGGCTCGCCGTCGCCAAGCAGAAGCAGGAACGCCGGCAGGCAATCGACCAGTACGAATCGGACGTGTACCTCCGCGAGATTTACGTCTTCACCGACCTGACGAAGTCGTCGTGGGACAAAGAGCCGTCGCAGCGGCTGCGGGAGGAACTCAAGGCGTTGCCGTGGCTGCAAGTCTACGTGATCGACGTGGGCATCAGGGAACCGACCGACGTGGCGATTACCGACGTCACGCTGTCGCAGCAGGCGGTCGTGCAGAGCGCGGCATTGCACGTGGACGTAAAGCTGCGGGCCGTCGGCAGGGAGCGGGCCGACCGCAACCTGACGCTGAGCTTCCTCGACGCGGCCGGCCGTCGCGTGACGAAGGGGCAGGCCGCCGTCGCCGTCGAGCCGGGGCTGGAGGCGACGCACCGTTTCACGCTGGGGGCGTTGTCGGGGCCGTTTCAGCAGGGGGAAGTGCGGATCGAATCGACCGACCCGCTGGAAGCCGACGACGTGCGGTATTTCACGGTGGCGGTGCATCCGCGGCCGAACGTGCTGATCGTCGCCGATTCGCGGGCCGACGCCTTCCTGTGGGAACAGTCGCTCTCGCCGAGGAACCTGCATGAATGGCAGCAGTGGTTCCGCTGTACCTATCAGCCGACGACGAAGCTGGCCGGCACCGACCTGTCGCGGTACGACGCGGTGTACCTGATCAACGTCGCGCGGCCCACCGCCGAGATGTGGAAGGCGCTGCGAAAGTACGTCGAGGCCGGCGGCGGCGTCGGGGCGATGCTGGGCATCTCCAACAGCGACGAGACGCGGCAGGCGTATTCGCTGCCGGACGCCGAAGCCATCCTGCCGGCCGAGCTCGGCCGCCAGTTGGCGTTCATCGCGACCCTCGAGCTGTACGACATGTCGCATCCCATCTTCGCAACGTTGTCCAAGGAGAGCGGCGACCTGTTGAACTCCACCGTCCGCAAGTACTGGCACGTGCGGCCGGTCAAAGGTGCGAACGTGCTGGCGCGGTACACGAACAATCGGCACTCGCCGGCGCTGCTCGTGAGGGCCGCCGGACGGGGCCGCACGCTGATGTTCACCACCGCCGTCAATCGCAAAGAGGACTGGAACGCGCTCGTCACCAGCGGCTGGCCGTACGTGGAGCTTTCGCACCGCATGACGCACTTCCTCATCGGCGGGTCGACGCGGCAGTACAACTTTCAGCAGGGGGACGCCGTGCGGCTGTACTGGGACCGCCGGCTCGCCGCCCGGCCGCAGATGCTCCGCAAGCCTCGCACGCAGGTCCGCATCGGCGCGCAGCACAAGACCCGCGACGTGGAGAGTACGGACGAGAAATCGCTGGCCGTGGCCCGCGGCGACCTCGACGAGCCGGGCAACTACCAGTTGCTGGGCAACGACACGAACGCCACGGTGCTGGCGGCCTTCAGCTACAACGTGGCCGCCGAACAATCCGACCTGACGCGGCTGACACCGGAGCAGCTCGACGACGTGTTCGGCAAAGACCGCTACAAGATCGCCACCGACACCGAATCGCTCGACCGGGCGGTGCACACCGGCCGCATCGGCAAGGAAGTCTTCCCGCTGGTCCTGTTCTGCATGATCGTGATCTTCGTCGGCGAGCACTTCGTCGCCAACCGGTTCTACGAGGCGGAGCAGGCAGCGGAGCATCGGTAGGAGTCGAAGATCGGAAGGTCGAAGAGTCGCCAATGAAATTCACCATCGATCCCGTCTGGCCGCTTCCGTGGGTAATCCTGGCGATTGCCGTGTTACTGGGCGTCGTGCTGTGGACCTATCCGCAGCGGGTGCGGCATTTGAAGCCGTGGGAGCGGTGGCTGCTGGTCGGGTTGCGGACGGCCACCGTCGTCGTGCTGGCGATCGCGATGTTGCGGCCGGTGATTCACGTCCGCAAGGCCGAAGACCAGACGCGGATTCTGTACCTCCTCGCCGACAGCAGCCGCAGCATGCGCGTGCCCGACGGGGCCGGCAGCTCGGGGAGCAACACGCGGCGGCGGGAGCTGCTCAAGACGCTCGAAGACGCGAAAGACGCGCTGCAGAAGCTCGCCGACAACGACGTCGAAATCCGCCTGTTCGACTTCGACTCGCAACTGCGGGCGACGGAGACGTTCGACGACAAGACCGACGGCCGCGAAACCGACGTCGCCGGGGCGCTGAAAAGCCTGCTGCGGCAGACCGACGGCAAGAACGTGCTGGGCGTGATCCTGATGGGCGACTGCGCCCCCCGCGTCGCCGGCGCCGACCCCAACGTGAACCAGCGGCAGAAGAGCATCGGCACCGCGCGGGATTTCGGCGATCGCAACATCAAGATTCACACCGTCCCCTTCGGCGGTTCCGGCGCGACCGGGGCGGCGGCCGACCTCGCCGTGCTGAACGTCACCGTCGACGCCAACCCCTACCAGGGAAAGGTCGTCTCGGTGAACGCCACGTTCCGGGCAGTCGGGGCGCAGGGGCAGCCGTTGACCGCCCGTATTCTCGTCGAGGACCGGGCCGGCGTTTTCCCCGGTGCGGCCGGCCCGATGGTCGAGGCCCGGCCGATCCGCACGTCGAAACCGAAGGCAGCCGGCATCCGGCCCACCGGCAAAGAAGACGTCTTCACCCGCGAGTTGACGTTCGTCCCCACGCGGCCGGGGCAGTACAAGATCGCCGTCGAGATCAACGGCCTGCGCGACGAGCGCAACCTGGCGAACAACACCGTCACGCGGATCATCAACGTCCGCAGCGGGGGCATCAGCGTGGCGTACTTCGACCGGGCGCGGCCCGAACAGAAGTTTATCCGCAAGGTCAACGCATCGGACAAAATCCAGCTCGACTTCTTCCCGGTCAGGATCGGGGGGTTCCGCCCCGATACGGTGATCGACCCCCGGGTGTTTCAATCCGGCGAGACGGCTTACGACGTGTTCATCATCGGCGACGTGCCGGCCCGCATCTTCGGGGCGGAAAACCTGCAACTGCTCCGCAAACGCATCGACGAAGGGGCCGGCTTCCTGATGATCGCCGGGGCCGACAGCTTCGGCGCGGGGGGCTACGCCGACACGCCGCTGGCGGAAGTCCTGCCGGTGCAGCTCGACCCGAACCTGAAACAGATTCGCGACGAAGAGCCCGACTCCGACCTGATCTTCGACAAGCGCAGCACGCAGATGGTCCCCACCGACGTCGGCCTGCAGCGGATCGTGATGCGGATCGCCCCCGACGGCAAGCACCGCGAATTGTGGAGCAAACTGGAGCCGCTGGAACAGGGGGTCTACCGGCTCAAAAAGAAGCCCGGGCGCGTCGGCATGGGGCAGGACCTCGTGCTGGAGCTGGCCAAGACGTCGCACGGCGCGCCGCTGCTGCTCGTGCACGAAGCCGGCGGCGTTCGTAGTGACCGGCTTCAGCCGGGCAACGTCGGTAAGCAGAACCAGCGGCTGGCCCGCGTGATGGCCTTCGCCGCCGACACCACCTACCTCTGGTACCTCGGCGGCCACCAGGAAGCCTACCAGCGGTTCTGGCGGCAGATGATCTTCTACCTCGCCCAGAAGGAAGAAGAGGAAGGCCCGGTGTGGGTCAAGATCGACCGCGGCGGCAAACGCAACTTCACCCCCGCCGACCCCGTCCCCATCCGCTTCGGCGCCCGCGACGAACAGGGCAACCCGCTGGGCGGGCTGGCTTACGAGATCGAAGTCCTCGGCCCGCCGAAAAACGAGCAGAACACCGAACGCCACGGCTACAAGTTCAAGATCGACGGCGGCAGCGACGACAACGTCCGCGAGTTGAAGGCCAACCCCGTTCCCGGCGAATACTGGATTCGCGTCACCGGCGTGACGAAAGACGGCCAGCGCGCGCACGGCACCGCGTGGGAGCGGTTCCTCGTCGAATCGAGCGACCTTGAACTCGACAACCCCGCCGCCGACCGCAAACTGCTCGAAAGCATCGCCGAGCAGACCGGCGGCACGTTCGTCGGCAAGCCGCAGGAGTTCAAGGCGTTCCTCGAACGGCTGGCCCAGCCGCAGGACGAGTTGTTCGGTGCCGACGCGATCTCGCTGTGGGACACGTGGCCGCGGCTGGACGACACCGGCGACCGCTACGTCCCCGGTCTGCTGCTGCTGTTCGTGCTGCTGGTGAGCGTGGAGTGGTTCGTGCGGAAGCGGAAGGGGCTGGTATAACTGGGGCAGACAGCATTTTTCTGCAATGGTGGCCTGTAGAAAACGTCAATTTGTACAAATGCGGATCACGTGCGATGATCGAATACTTACCCTTCTTCTAACAGTCTGACGGCCAGCCGACCGTCATCATCCTGGTGTGCTTCGAGAATCTTCTTATCCGGCTTTGCGTAGAAGCCGGATGCTTTGACAGATAACCGATACGTTCCGGGTGGAATCGCCGGATGATCTCTTCCGTCAACTGCAAACCGAAGATACCACTGACCTGTTCTCCGTATGATGCCTCCATCGGCTCGTACTTCCTCACCAATGAGATCGAAAAAACGTTCTGAACCCCGATCTATCGGAAAATGGTCTCTGAATGGAGTCTGTCGATCATCTTTTTTCATCATCGGAGACGCGGCAAAACTTCCAAGACGCGCCGCTTCGCGAGGAGTCAATTCGCCGTCGATGTGTTCGATTGAGGACAATTGGCATTCCATCCAGGGAATACTCTCTCCTTCGACCAGCTCCACCTTGCATCGAAAGAGTCGCTCGTCGATTTCCCCTTGCTGATAGTAACCCTCTTGCGATGGTTCAAAGGTGATCGCAAGTCTCGCGCGTTGCGATTCCGCCGCCTGTTCTGGGTGCGATGCGAGATACTCAGATTCGACGGCAGCGGCTAAAGTTTGCAAGTAATGAATCGCAACCACTTTCGCCTCGGAATCGCCAGCCTTCGCAACGGTTTCTTCAAATCGAATTGGTAAGCGTTCACAACGATTCCCCGCTACGCAGTCCCCAGCAGCGTCGGGGCGGGTTGGTTTTGGAATTGGTGGGTGACGGCTGTGGTGATGCAGGCGAGGGGGTCGCGGCCCAGGCGGCGGCAGG
>Ga0268386_10001380_pt1 | contig 16617 bp, 12 predicted proteins | sample RVTome_15_FD_200260 | JGI IMG/M metagenome (GOLD analysis project Ga0268386, IMG submission 200260) | Soil microbial communities from uranium-contaminated site in the Upper Colorado River Basin, Wyoming, United States - RVT150D86... ...
AGTGCTCAGCCACACGTATGGTTTTCTGTCCGTTCTGGCCGCGGGCGTCGCTCTGCAACGCGTGACGGAACCCGCTGCGGGCGACTCCAAGTCCGCCGCACGGCAATCGGGTCTTCAGACCAGTCAGGCCAACGAGGCGCGCGCCACCGATGCGGAACTTGCCGGCGCCTACATGATCCAGGAGGTGCGGGGATTCAACGAACAACTGGAGCGGATCGCAGAGGTCGCGATCGTTCTGGTGGTCGGTGCGATGCTCTCGTACACCTACCTTCACGCCGGCGCCGTCTGGTTCGTTCTGCTGTTGCTCCTCGTCGTGCGCCCCGTGTCGGTGTGGCTTGGATTGCTCGGCGCGCCCGTATCGCGCGATCAGCGGATCATGATCTCCTGGTTCGGCATCCGCGGCATCGGCTCGATTTACTACTTGATGTACGCGATCAACCGGGGGCTGCCGCGCTCCCTGGCGGAGCACATCATCGCGCTGACGCTCACCATGGTAGCCGCCTCCATCGTGCTGCACGGGATATCCGTGACCCCGTTGATGGATCGCTACGCCCGGAGGAAAGCGCAGCGGTCAGGACGCTGAACGTCTGTCTTTATGCTCTAATCCCGCCGCAACAAAACGAACGCGCAACGAGGTCTCATATATATGAGCGGCGCCACGAACTCGAACAACGAAGCCGACAGCCTCCGGCCGATCCCGCGCACCGCCCGCGTGTTCAGCCTCGGCTCCTACGTATTCATGTGGTGGTCGTCGCTGATCGTCATCCAGGCCTTCGTGCTCGGGCAGGGCTTCCTGCCGCCAAACGGCAGCATGAACCTGTTCCAGGCTTTCCTGGTGATGGTGCTGGCCGTGCTCGTGGCCGTCGTGATGTTCTCGCTCAATGGCGAGGCGGGTAACAAGTACGGAATCCCGTACCTGATCCAGACCCGATCGGGGTTCGGCGTGCGGGGTTCGAAGATCGTCGAGGTCCTGCGCGCCCTACCCGCAATTGCGTGGTACGGCATCGGCACCTGGATCGCGGCGCTCGCGCTCGACGGGATCCTGACGACGCTCGTGGGGTTCACGGCGCCCTGGGCCAGGTACGCCTATTTCGTCCTCTTGCAGGCCGTGCAGACGGCGCTCGCGTACGGCGGCATCCGGACCATGAAGTGGTTCAACGTGTGCGGCTCATTCGTCATCGCCGCGGTGATGATCTACATACTGGTGCACATCCTGGGCACGCACGGATTCCAGATCCAGGAGTCGTGGCGCCGGGCGGCCGACTGGGGTGCCCCGTTCTGGGCGGGGTTGACCACGGCGATCGGCATCCTCGCGACCGTGATGCTGAACATCAGCGACATGACCCGCCACCTTCAGAGCTCCCCACGCGCCAGCTGGCTCGGGCATCTCTTCGGCGTCGTGCCGCCATGGTTCTTCATGCTGTCGCTCGGCATCGTCGCGGGTGCCTCGCTCGGCATCTGGGACCCGGTGCAGGCGCTGATGCGGTTGAGCCCGAACCCGGTCGCGCTCCTGGTCCTGCTCGCGTTCATCCTCGTCGCGCAGTTCACCACCAACCTGACGATCAACATCCTGCCGCCGGCGCTGATCTTCATGGACACCTTCAAGATCGCATGGCATCGGGCGGTCTTGATCACCGGTGTGCTGGGAATTCTCTCCTGCCCATGGCTGCTGATGGCGAACATGCAGGCGTTCTCGGGCTTCATCCTGTATTACTCGGCGCTGTTCGGCCCGATCCTGGGCGTGATGCTCGCCGACTATTACGTGATCCGGAAACGCCAGCTCGTGGTCGAGGACCTTTACGTCACGGATTCGACCAGCAAGCACTGGTACCAGGGCGGCTTCAACGTCGCCGCGCTCCTCGCCGTGGCGGTCCCGAGCGTGATCACGATGATCTGGTTCCTGCCCGTCTCCTGGCTGGTCGGGCTGCCGGTCGGGTTCGTGCTCTACCTGCTTCTCAACCGGCGGCGCAAAGCAGCGATGTAGACTGTCTGGTGCAAAAATGCCCGCGAGGTGTGCACGACGTCGCCGGCCGAGGACTTCCACTGCTGTAGGAGGACTCTATGTTTCACTTCAATCGTCACTGTGCATTTCCAGCCGTTCTGTCCCTGGCCGCACTGAGTCTGGTTGCCTGCTCGCGGCCGTCCACGCCGTCCCCGGAGGCGACCACCGCAGCGCCGGATTCCCAGGTCGCCAAGGAACTCGAGGCGATGAAATCGAGCGAAGCCCAGGAGCAGCAGAATCTCGCGACCTTCGACGACCTCGACTTCAACGTCTACAGCAACCAGAAATGGGATGAGCTGTCTCGGAGCCACGCACCGGACATCATCGTGCACTGGCCGGACGGTCGAATGACGACGGGCCTCGAGGCGCACATCGCGGACCTCAAGCAGCAGTTCGTGTTCGCGCCCGACACAAAGATCGGCCTGCACCCGATCAAGATCGCGCAGGGCAACTGGACCGCGGTCCAGGGCGTGATGGAAGGGTCCTTCAGTCAGCCGATGTCGACCCCGAACGGTAAGTCGATTCCGCCGACGAACAAGCCCTACAGGTTGGAAATGGTCACGATCGGCCGCTGGGAGAATGGCGTCATGAAAGAAGAGTGGCTGATGTGGGACAACCAGTCCTTCATGAAGCAGCTGGGTTTGGTGAACTAGCAGCCGAGGGGCTTGCTCAACCGGCGGCACGCAGCTTGGTCGTCGCGACCGCGTCGAACTTGCCGTCCGCATCGATTGCGACTCGGAAATCCCGTGCGGCCGCTTCGCGAGTGAGGTATCCGTCGAGCACGTCGTCGACGACCGCCGCGGCCGGCCGCTCGAGCGCCTTGCCGTAGCCGCCGCCGATTCCGCCGACGGCACGGATCCGGTCGCCCTTCGCGACGGAGACGGTCGGTAGCATCGACGGCAGCTCGACCGTCGGCTGACCCTCGCGGATCAGCTGCAGCTGCGAGGTGCGGCCGTCCGCGCCGCCCAGGAAGCCCCAGGGCGTGTGCGAGTGGCCGTCCCCCTCGACACTGATGTTGCCGTCGCTCAGGAACGCGACCTCCTTGATCGAATTCAGCCCGCCGCGCCACCGGCCGGGAGCGACCGCGTCTTCCCGCAATTCGTAGCGGGTCACGCGCAGCGGCACGTGGCTCTCGATGTCCTCGATCGGGTTGTTGCGGGTGTTGGCATAGAGCGTGTCGACGCTGTCCATGCCGTCCTTGCCGAGCCGGCCGCCGTAGCTGCCCTCGAAGATCTCGATGTGCACCCATTGCTGCTCACCGGAAAATCCGGTAAAGGTCACGGCCTTGAGGTTCGCAACCCCGGCGCACACCTGCGCGGGCACTGCCGGCGCGAGCGCGCGCATCAGCGTGTCGGCCACGACGTTGCCGGGCGCGAAGCGGGCGATCGTGGGCGCGGGGAAGATCGGGTTCGCGATGCAGCCGCGCGGCGCCACGATCTTGATGGGCCGGAAGAGGCCATCGTTCTGCGGGATGTTCCCGTAGATCTCCGTGTCGAGCAGGATCGACCGCAAGGTCAGCCAGAGCGCGACGTCGACGGTGCCGACGAAGGGCATGTTGATGGCGTGCCCGGCGACCTGTTGCGCGGTGCCGGTCAGGTCGATCGTGAGATCGCTGCCCGCCACCGTGACCGTGATCTTGATCGGCAGGTTCTTGAGCGAGGGGTCGTCGCTGCCCAGGAAGCCATCGATGACGCCGGTGGCGGTGTACGTGCCGTCCTCGAGCTTCGCGATCTGCGAGCGCATCAGCCGCTCGGAGTAGTCGAACAGGTCCTCGATCGCGTTGGTGAGCATCGCAAGCCCGTAGCGCTCGACCAGGTCGAGTAGTCGCCGGCCGCCGACATGACAGGCGGCGATCTGCGCGTCCATGTCACCGACGACGAGATCCGAAACGCGGACGTTGTCGGTGATCATCCGCCACAGTGCGTCATTGCGCCGTCCCTGGTCGTACACCTTTAGCGCGCGGAAGCGCAGCCCCTCAGCGTAGGAGTCAGCGCACACGACGACGCCGACGCTGCCGGGCTGGCTCGAGCCGATGTCGAGGTGGTGCGCGGTCGTCATCGAGAAGCCGATCAGCTGGCCATCGTGGAAGATCGGCACGCAGAAGCCGATGTCGGGGCTGTGCGAAGCGCCGTTGTAGGCGTCGTTGTGGATGATCACGTCGCCCGGCCGGAACGTGTCACCGCGGGCCTCGAACTCGCGGATGATGCCGCGCACGTAGCCGGGGATGGGCCCGGACTGCAGTGGCGTGCTCTTGGAGCACTCGCAGAGCTGCCGCCCGCGCGCGTCGCAGATCGCGGCACCGAAGTCCTCGGACTCGCGGATGATGCTCGAATACGACATCCGCATGAGCTTGTAACCCATCTCGATCGCGATGTTCTCGAGCGCGCCCTGGATGATGCTCGCGGTGACGGGGTCGACCCGCTGCTGGGGCGCGGTCGTGTCGATGACGGGCCAGCGGGCACTCATGTTGGTGGACCTCGTGAACGGACGCAGGTCGCCGCCGTCACAGGCTACTGCAGGCGAGGGCGGGCGGCAATGGAGAATGAAGTTGACGCCAGATTCAGGTACGGGTACACAGGCGGCATGCTGCTGATCGGCGTCGACGTCGGCGGGACGTTCACGGACATCGTGTTCACGGACACGGATGCCAACCGCACGCTGACGCACAAGGTGGCGAGCACCCCGGAGGATCCGTCGCGGGCCTTCATGCGCGGGGTGTCCGAGGTCTGCACCACCGCCGGCGTCGGGCTCGCGGCGATCGACCACATCTTCCACGGCACTACGGTCGCGACCAATGCGGCGCTGCAGTACCGCGGTGCCCAGGCCGGGATGATCACGACCCGGGGCTTCCGCGACATCGTCCACATCGGCCGGCACCAGCGCCCGCAGCACTATTCGATCCAGCAGGGGATACCGTGGCAGGACCAGCCGCTGGTCCGGCGCCGCCACCGCAAGGTCGTGACCGAGCGGCTTGCGCCGCCGCACGGGGAGGTCGTCGTCCCGCTCGTCGAGGCGGAGGTCGAGCAGGCCGCGCTCGAGCTCAAGGCAGCGGGCGTCCCCTCGATCGCGGTCTGTTTTCTCTTCTCCTACATCAACCCGGAGCACGAGCGGCGCGCCAAGGCGATCGTCCAGCGGCTGTGCCCCGGCGTGTTCGTGACCTGTTCGCACGAGGTCTCCCCGCAGTTCCGTGAGTTCGAGCGGTTCACGACGACCGCGATGAACGCGTTCATCGGTCCGCTGGTGCGCGACTACGTCACGCGGCTCGCAAGCGGACTCGCGGCCGCGGGGTTTCGCGGCGAAGTCCACATCATGCAGTCGAACGGCGGTGTGGCGCCGGCGCGGGCGGTCTCCGAAGTGCCGGTCTACACGCTGATGTCGGGGCTCGCCGCCGGCGTGCTGGGCGGGGCCTGGGTCGGCGAGCTCGCGGGCCGTCGCAACGTGATCACGCTCGACATCGGCGGAACCAGCGCGGACATCGGTGTCGTGACCGACGGGCGCTTCGCCGAAGCCTCCGCGCGCGATACCTTCGTCGCCGGCTACCCGATCCTGGTGCCCATGATCGACCTGCACACGATCGGCGCCGGGGGCGGTTCGATCGCCCACGTCGACGCGGCGGGGGCCTTCAAGGTCGGCCCACAAAGTGCGGGTGCGGTGCCGGGACCGGCGGCCTACGGCCAGGGCGGCCAGGACGCGACCGTGACCGACGCGAACATCGTCCTGGGCCGACTCGACGTGCACAACTTCCTGGGCGGCGCGATGCCGCTCGACCGCGCTGCGGCGATCGCGGCCGTGCAGGCGCTCGCGGACAAACTCGGCCTGCCGCTGCTCGAGGCCGCGGAGGGCGTCGTCGCGGTCCTGAACGCCAACATGGCGAACGCCATTCGCGCACGCACCGTGCAGAAGGGCATCGACCCGCGCCAGTACGCACTCGTCGCCTCGGGTGGCGCGGGGCCACTGCACGGCGCCGAGGTGGCCCGGCTGCTCGGCATCCCCGAGGTCGTCGTGCCGCCCTATCCCGGGATCAACTCGGCGATCGGACTGCTCACAACCGACCTCAAGTACGACGTCGTGCGCACGGCGTTCCTGGTCTCGGCGAGGATCGACCTCGAGCGTCTCAACGCGGATCTCGCGACGATGGAGGCGACGGTTCGGGCACAGCTCAGGGCCGACGGTCTCGACCCGGCGACGGGAACATTCCAGCGCTCAGCCGATGCCCGTTACGTGGGCCAGGGCTACGAGCTGCGTCTCGCGTTGCCACAGACGCGGATCGGGGCCGCCGAGCTCGAGGCCGCGCTCGCCGCGTTCCACGCGCTGCACGAACGCGAGTACGGACATCATTTCGAGCAGTCGCCGATCGAGCTCGTCAACCTGCGGGTGACCGCGATCGCGCAGGTGCCGAAGATCCGTGTGCCGCCGAAGCCGGCGGGCGGTTCACTGGAGGCGGCGCGCGTGCGCACCGACAACGCCGTGTTTCGCGTCGGTGTCGAGCTCGAGTCCTTCGAGACCACGTTCTACGACCGCGGCAAGCTGCCGCTGGCTCAGACGATCCCGGGTCCCGCGATCGTGCTGCAGGCCGATTCGACGACCGTCGTGCCCCCTCATTGCACGGCCGAAGTCGATGATTCCGGTTCCATCATCCTCAAGCTTCCGCCCGTGCGGCGCGACAGCTGAGTTCCTCCAATCGTTCCAACGGAAGTGACGGGAGAGCGTGTCATGAGATCGATGATCGTAACGGGCCTGATCGTGGTCGTGCTGACGAGCGCGCCCGCCCGAGTCATCGCCCAGCAGGCGACGCTCGAGGAAATCGTCGTGACCGCCACGCGGCGCGAAGAGCGGCTGCAGGAGGTCGCGAGTTCCGCGACGGTCTTCTCCGGCGAGGACCTGCGGGCCCTGCGGGTACTCGAGCCCCGTGACCTCGCCGAGCAGACGCCCGGGCTGCTGGCCAAGTACGGGCCCAACGGCCTGGCGACGGTCGGGTTCTACATGCGCGGCGTTGGGATCAACGACTTCACCGGCACGGTCGATCCGTCGGTCGGCGTGTACGTCGACGAGGTGTTCCAACCCACGCCGGACATGCTCAACTTCGCCGTCTACGACATCGAGCGCGTCGAGGTCCTGCGCGGCCCGCAGGGCACGCTCTACGGGCGCAACAGCACCGGCGGCGCGATCAATTTCATTACGGCGAGACCGACCAGGGAGTTCGAGGGTTACGCCCGCGCCGGGTACGGCAGCTTCGATACGTTCACGGCGTCGGGCGCCCTGAGCGGCCCGCTGTCCGAGACGCTCCTCGGCCGCCTCTCCGTGAGCGCGATCAACGCCTCCAGCAGCGACGGCTACTCGTTCAACCGCTTCACGGGCAACGATCTCGGCAAGAACGAATCGCTCGCGGCGCGGGGCCAGCTTCAGTGGCAGCCGAGCGAGGATTTCACCCTGCGCCTCATGTACAACTACGGCGACGCCGAGGCGGAGCAGGCCCTGCTGCAGCACGTCGGCACGCGCGACCCCGGCAACCCCGCCGCCATCTGCGCGCCCGTGATCGCCGGGCGCGTCGACGAGGGCGCCTGCGTGGATCTGCTCGGCTATTCCGATGACGACGGCGACGTCTATGACGGTGCGGCGAGCGTCGACCCGGAGCTCGACCTGCGATCGGACGACGTAACCCTGACGATGGATTGGAACATCGGGAATGCGACGCTTACCTCGATCAGTGGTTACGCGGATTTCTCCAAGCGCCAGAGCCAGGACATCGACGCCTCACCGAACATCGCCGCCGACAACTTCACGTTCAACGACGTGGAGAACTTCTCGCAGGAGATCCGGCTGACCTCCGATGACTCGTTCCAGTGGCCGTGGATCGTCGGCGCCAACTACGGCAAGACGGACATCGACTGGTTCCAGACGATCGACCTGACCGCGCTCGCGATCCCGACCAGCAACGGCGCCGTGCAGAGCACCGAGGCCTGGGCGGTGTTCGGGCAGCTGACGATCCCGCTGTCGGAGACTTTCGATTTCGTCGGTGGCCTGCGTTTCACGAACGAGACTCGCGACTGGACGGGGGCAACCTTCGTCGGCACGTTCGGTAGCCTCGACGAGGCGCTTGCAAGCGGCGCGCCCCGACTGTCGCAGCTGCCGCTGCCGGACGGCGACCCCGGGCAGGGCGGTCCACTCGACTTTCCGACCAGCATCGAGGAGGAGAAAGTCGACTTCTCGGCCGTGCTGCGCTACCGGCCGAGCGAAGATGCGATGTATTACGCCAGCATCAGCGAGGCGTTTCGCAGCGGCGGCTATTCCTCCGCGGTGATCTTCTCCCAGGAGGCACTGGAACCCTACGACCCGGAGACGCTGCGCTCGTACGAAATCGGGATGAAGCTCTCGCTGGCAGAGAATCGCGTGCGCTTCAACACCAGTGCATTCTTCTATGACTACGAGGACTTCCAGGCGACGTTCGTGCGTGCGACGGAGGCGAGCGCGAGATTGCAGAATGCCGGGGACGTCGAGATCATGGGTCTCGAGGCATCGCTCGACTGGATGCCAATCACGGACCTGACGCTCGGGGCAGGGCTCAGCCTGCTCGACACCGAGATCGTCGAGACGGACGTCGTGCTGCCGCCGCTCGACGGCGGGCCGGAATCCACCATCGACGGCAACGAGATCCCGAACGCACCCGCCGTCTCCTTCAACGGGCGGATCCGTTACCAGTGGCCGGTGGGCGGTACGCTCGCCGCCGCGATCCAGACCGACTTCAATTACGTGGACGAGCACTTCCTGGAGCCGAACAATCGGGAGTATCTCTCGGAGGACGGCTATTTCCTGGCCAACGCACGCGTCTCCCTGCTGCCGCAGGACGGTCCATGGCAGGTGTCCGCCTGGGTCAAGAACATCGGCGACGAGGAATACCGCACGGCCGCGCAGGACCTGGCGCTCTCGCTCGGCTTCTCGGAGATCGTCACGGGCGTGCCGACGACCTGGGGCGTCGATTTCGAGTACCGTTTCTGAGGCCGATGGCGAAGCAGAACCCGCGGCTGGCGCCGACCGAGCGCCGCGCATCGGTCCAGCCGCTGGCGGCGCTCAACCCGCGCGGGTTGCGGAGCCGCGAGCGGCTGAAGCGCGCCGCGCGCGAGCTGCTGAACGAGCAGGGGTTCCGCAGCCTGCGGGTGCTGGACGTCACCGAGCGCGCCGGCGTCGCGACCGGTCTCTTCTACCGTTACTTTCACGATCTGCGGGAGATCGTGGCGGAGATCTCGCGGGATTTTTTCGCGGAACTGATGGCGGATGTCGATCCCGGCAAGGCCAGCGAGCATCGCTACGACTGGATCGTCGACAATCTCAGCAACGTCGTGGGGCGCTTCGCGCAGAATCCGGGCATCCTCGCGTGCCTGTTCGGCCTGGCGGGCGACTATTCGGAGTTCGACCAGATCTGGAAGGAGAACGCCCACCAGTGGAACCTGCGTGTCGCGGAGTACCTGCGGCGTGAGATCCGCTGCGACGCCGCCCATGCGCGCCGAATGGGGTTCATGCTGGGTGCCATGACCGAAGGTGTCGTCTACCAGGCATTGATCCGGCGAACCGAGGATCTGGTCGAGTTCGGCGGGAAGCCGGAAGATATCGCCGATGTGCTGGCCGTGATGTGGTACCGCGCCATCTACCTCGAGGATCCACCGCTCGCGCGGTTGCGGCCTGCCGGACGACGGCTCGTCGGCGCAAAGGCAAGGGCGAAAGCGAAACGCAACGGCAAGGCAAGGACATGAGCGCAGACATCGCGGTGGATGAGGCTCGGCTCTGGCAGAGCCTGATGGACATGGGCGAGGTCGGCGCGCTGCCGCACGGCGGCTGCTGCCGGGCTGCGTTGAGTGTCGAGGACCAGGCCGGCCGGGACCTGTTCGTGCGCTGGTGTCGCGAGGCGGGCTGCACGATTGCCGTCGACCAGGTCGGCAACATCTATGCCCGGCGCGCCGGCCGCGACGCCGCGCGACCCGCGGTTGCCACTGGCAGTCACCTCGACACGCAACCGCACGGCGGCAAGTTCGACGGCATCTACGGCGTGCTTGCCGGTCTCGAAGTGGTGCGCGCGCTGAACGACGCGAACGTCGGGACCGAAGCGCCGATCGACGTGATCGTCTGGACCAACGAGGAGGGCGTGCGCTTCAGTCCGCCGCTCGCCGGCTCCTCCGCGTTCGCCGGCGTAGCGGAAGTCGCGAATATCCACGCCGCGGTCACGCTCGACGGCACGACCGTACGCCAGGATCTCGAATCCACGGGCTATCTCGGCAAGGAGCGTCCGGGCGAGCGCAAGCTCGACTGCTTCGTCGAGGCGCACATCGAGCAAGGCCCGATCCTCGAGGCCGAGGGCAAGACCATCGGCATCGTCACCCAGATCCAGGGCATACGCTGGCTCAAGGTCACGGTCACCGGGATGGACTCGCACGCCGGGACGACGCCGATGAACCGTCGCCGTGATGCGCTGCTCGGTGCGGCGGAGATGGTGACCACTTTGAACCGGATCGCACGCGAACAGGACGAGTGGGCGCGGCTCACGAACGGGCGCTTCGAGGTCGAACCCAACTCCGGCGCCACGATTCCAGGCCGAGTCGTGTTCAACTGCGACCTGCGACACCCGGACGCGACGACCCTCGAGGCGCTCGACGGCCGCATGCAGGCGGCGATGCGGACAATCGCCGGGCGCGGCGGCCTGGAGATCGATGTCCAGCGCGTGATCGACAAGCCGCCGGTGCACTTTGCGGGCGAGCTGGTCGACACGGTCCGCGACGCCGCGCGGCGCTGCGGTTACGCCAGCATGGACATGCTGAGCGGGGCGGGTCACGACGCGATGAACGTGGCGCGCGTCGCACCGACCGGCATGATCTTCGTGCCCTGCAAAGACGGGCTCAGCCACAACGAGGCCGAGAGCGCGACCCCGGCGCACCTTGCGGCGGGCGCGCGCACCCTGCTGCACACGCTCGTCGCGCGCGCCCGACGGGTGTCCTGAGTGCGCCTGCGCGCAGGTCAGCAGACCATCGGCTCTCCGTCCGGCCCGCCCGCGATGCAGACCACCGTCGCGAGCGGGAACTTCGGATAGCCGGAATCCTTGAACCAGAGCTCGGCATAGACGGCCGTATAGCCCTCGGGCGCACGCGCGACACTGCAGGCGTAGGCTTCATCCGTGCGCCGGCAGGAGTGAGACGTCCAGCGCGCGGTGCGAAAGTCCCGGGTCGGGCTCGTGGCCGTCCACGCCCGCACGCGGCGCGGCACGCGGTTCGACTGCACGTCGACGTCGAGTCGACCGGTGCGAACGGCGTATGTCCAGGACATCACCGGCAGCCGCTCGCCGTGTGACGAGTACCGGTGCAAGGCGCTCAATCCCCCGATCAGGCGATCGAGGTCGCGTATGCCGTGACCCTGGTTCGGCACGTACAGCACGCGCTTGGGCTCCGGCAGCTCGTCCCAGTAAACCTTGAGCGCGTCGAGCGGCCAGTACTGGTCGTTCGTGCCGAGCAGGATCAACTTCGGCTGATCGAGATCCGCGCGATACCGGTACGGATCGACCATCGCCATCAGGCTCTGCCCACGCTCGGTGTTGACGCGTCCGGGCAGGTCGATGTTCACGTAGTCCTGCACCTGTTCGGAGAGCGCACCGAAGGTCGCGCGCTGCAACTCGATCTGCGCCGGCACGTTGAGCATGTCGATTGCGATGGGTGCCACGCTCGCGACACGCGGATCCACCGCTGCGGTCAGCCACGAGGTCCAGCCGCGTTTCGAGGCGCCGGCGACCGTGAACGCGTGCACCGGGTGCTGCCAGCGCTCCCGCGCGAACGCCTGCACCGCATCCATCGCGCGCGCGGCGCTCTTGACCATGGGCAGCAGCAGCGGCCAGTCAGGCTCGCCCGTCTCCAGGTAGTGATCGAAGGTGTACGCGATCAGCGCGTCCTCGCGGCGGTCGAAGAGCGGCTGGAACGGCACGTGCCGCAGCACCGCGACCGGCGCGCGCAGCGTCTCCGCGAGCCGCGCGAAGATCCTTGCCTCGCGCGGCAACTGGGCCTGGCCGGTCTCGTACTCTGGTTTCCAGCGCCCGCCGTGGATGAAGAGGAACGCCTGGGTCGATGCGCGCTCGAGGGACTTCGGGCGGATGATGACGAGCTGGTGCTTCCACCGGATGTCCCGCCAGGTCTGCGATGTGAGGACGAGCTCGGTGACGTCGGTGGCGCCGAGCCGGCTCGACCTGACCTCGCGCCAGGTGTAGCTCGCGTCGGGCACCGCCAGGTAATGCGCGAGCTGGCCGGTCGCATCCGCGCCCGCGCACGCGGGGGCCACCGCGAGGAGGCAGGCCGCGAGCGTCCATACGCGGCGTGAGGAGAGCATGCCGCTATGATGCACCGTCGGCGGCGGCTTGCGGCGCGCAATTGACTTATGGTGGTTGGGCCAACCGGTCATTGCCTCGGCCAACAAGGTAAGGAATCATGAACGCTGGTGCGTTCCTGATCACGGCCGGCGCGCGGCTTGCGCGATGAATCTGGCGGGACTTCCGGCAGCGTCCCATCAATGAGATCTCGCACTACTCAAGCAGGAGGACTCCCCGGCGCCCGGCCGCTGCGCGCGCTGCGGCGGGACGCGCTCTCGCACCTCTTCGAGCAGGCGCTGCAAAAGCAGGATGGGGTTTCCGGTGCCCATTGTATCCACGAGCTCTGGATGCGGAACGAGCCGCCGATGACCATCGAGGCGATGCTGGCGCGACTCTGGTCAGCGGCGTCAGATACCGTGCCCGAGTGGCTTCCGATGCGCTACGTGTCGTGGCTGCCGCTCGCCTACGACGTCGCGGCGCGATTTCGGCCCGCAGGCCGCGGGCGAGCCAATCTCTACCTCGTGCTGCTCGATTACAGCGACCGCGGCGCAGAGCCGTACGGGGTGTACGTGGGCGCTACCCGGTATTCGCCGGCCGCGCGGTTCGATCAACACAAGGCGGGGATCCGTGCGGCGGGGAGCGTGTTGAAGCGCGGACTCGAGGTGCTCACGGGGCCGGTGTTGCATCTGCAGCGGATACCGAGTGCACAGGCCGCGGAGATCGAGGAGGGGCTGGCGGAGGCGCTTCGCGCGGAAGGCGTGCTGGTGCGAGGCGGGCATTGAGCTGGCAGCTGTCGGTCCAGGGTCGAGCGACCTTGGCACGCAACCGCGGGATTGGAGGACGGCTACCCGCCTGCGTATGACGCGCCAGAGCGCCCACCGAACGGTGGTCGAACTTCAGCGTACAGGGTGGCCGTTCGGTGCTCCAGGCTCCGAACCCGAGACACCGGCGTGGGCGGCCTGTCCGGAAAAGTCGTCAGCTCAGCTGACGGTTTTCCACGGACCGCGTGCCCAGGAGATGCGTGGCAAGGCGCTCAGGGATACATGAGGCGCGGCCGCCAGTCGGTCCCACGCCCGCCGGGCGTGAGATCGAGCAGCGTCCACAGCGGCGCGGGATCGGGAGCGCCGCGCGGATCCTGACCGGGGTCGGCGGTCTCGCCGCTCATCTCGCCGCCCCAGAAATGCCGAACGATGCGGCCCTGCCGCACCCAGACGTCGAGCATCGGCCATTCGCCGCCGTCCGGCGCGAGCCCGCGGTAGTCCGTCGGAAATTCGTCACCGACCGTGGCGTAGAAGCTCAGATTCCGCCACCCGCGTTCGCGGGCAAACGCGAGCTGGCGTGCGACGGGCGACCGTCCGATGACCGTCACCGCGACCCGCTGCTCGAGGTCGGGTGCCGTGGCGTCGAACGAGCCCAAAAACGAGGTACACATCGGGCAGGGCTGCTCGCGCTGGGGGCCGTACATCCAGAAGTAGCTGATGAGCGTGTCATGTCGGCCGAACAGGTCCGCGAGCCCAAGCTCCCGCCCCTGCTGGTCGGTGAAGCGGTAGTCGCGCACCTCACCGCCCGCGGGCAGCGCGCGACGCAGCGCCGCGACGCGCTCGATGTGACGACGGAGCTCGATCTCCTCGGCTAGGAGCGCCGTGCGCGCGTTGCGGTATTCGGGGCTGTCGTTCGGATACGGTCTGCTCGCCTTGAAGGCGAGTTCAGCGGCGGGGGTGAGGGTCTCGGCGCTCTTCATGCATGCGAAGTATGCGACCGGTCCGGGCGCGGCTTCTGTGAGCCATCGGGTCGGCTTCAGGTCGGCTGATACCTACACCAGATCCGCGCGCGCGGAGGATGCCCAGACCGGCAAAGATCGGGGAGCCTCGAAGTTTTCAAGGCGGCATACCGCGCCGGCAACCTGCGGAGAAGGCATCCGGAGGAGGCACCAATGGCGGCCGCCGAGAAGCACGAGCGCGCGGTGCAGTACTTCAAGCGCCGCGGCTAAGAGGGGTTGAGGCCCTGGGCCGGCCGCTCAATGACGCCACGTTGAAGGTCAGTGATTATCTGACTGCGCGTCGCGGCTCCCGCGACTATTGGTGGCCGCCGTTCCCGGCAAAAGTATGGCTCCTCCTTCATACCGGCTTCCGGCGGACGCACCCGATGCAACGTTTCGATCGACTTCCAGTCCTGCCCCTCGTGTTGTTGCTGCTCTGCGCGTGCGAGAGCAGCGACGACGAAGACACGACACCGGAGCCGGCGCCGCCGATGCCGCAACGAGGGGAGTTGATCGGAGACGCACCCGTGCTGGTGACCTCCTACTCGCCCGACGAACTGCTGGCCGCCGCCAGCTCGGACGAGGTTGCTCAACTGCTGGCGGACGAAGTCCTGACGCCGGAATGTACGATCGACGTCTATCACTTGCAGTATCAAACGGTGGATCCGGCGGGAAACATCACCCCGGCCTCCGGCGCGTTGATGGTGCCGAACGATTCGGCCAGCCAGTGTCAGGGCGCGCGTCCGATCGTGCTGTATGCCCATGGCACCAACACGGACCGGGCCTTCAACATCGCTGACCTGGAGGCCGCGGACAACAGCGAGGGACTTCTGATGGCCGCGGTGTTCGCGGCGGAAGGGTACACCGTGGTGGCGCCGAACTATGTCGGTTACGACACTTCGACGCTGGGCTATCACCCCTATCTCAACGGCGATCAGCAATCCAAGGACATGATCGATGCGCTGACGGCCGCCCGTAGCGCGCTGCCCACCGCGAACGCTCCCAGCACGACGGACAGTGGCCAGCTGCTGGTTACGGGCTATTCGCAAGGTGGCTACGTCGCAATGGCCACCCATCGAGCGCTGCAGGAGGCGGGGCAGGCCGTCACCGCGTCCGCCCCGATGTCGGGCCCCTATGCGCTTTCGGCCTTTGGCGACGCCATCTTCCAGGGACAGGTGACCGGCGGCGCCCCGGTGAACCTCACGCTGCTCATCACGAGTTATCAGAACGCGTACGGCGACATCTACTCGAGCACGGCGGACGTGTTCGAGGCGCAGTACGCCACGGACAACGAAACACTCCTGCCGAGCGAAACGCCGGTGAGCGAACTGGAGTCGCAGGGCAAACTGCCCGACACGGCGCTCTTCAGCAGCACGCCGCCGGATCCCGCCTACGCGGCGATGACACCGGCCACGACACCGTCGAACCTGGCACCGGTGTTCGCGGCCGGCTTCGGCACCGACAACCTCCTCACCAACGACTTCCGGCTCGCCTACCTGCAGGATGCAAGCAGCAATCCCGACGGCGGCTTCCCGACTCGGTCGGATGGATTGCCGCCCGCCAACCCCGAGCACCCGTTGCGCCAGGGGCTGAAGACAAATGACCAGCGAGCGTGGACGCCGACGTCGCCGATGCTGCTGTGCGCGGGCAACGCCGATCCGACCGTTCTCTATCTCAACACCGCGCTGATGCAGGGCTACTGGTCGACGGCGACGACGGTCACCGTGCTCGACGTCGATTCCGCCATCGAGGGCGGCGACCCGTACGAGGCGCAGAAGACCCAGTTCGCCGTTGCGAAGGAAGCCGTTCGCCTGGGTGGCGGCGATACCGAGGTGCTGGAGAAGTATCACGCAGGGCTCGTGGCGCCGTTCTGCCTGAGCTCCGTCAAGTCGTTCTTCGACGGGTTATAGAGCCCTTGCGGTCGGTAGCGTAAACCACTTCGCCAGAGAGAGTGGCGTACTATCGCCAAGCCACGATAAGAGAGCGAGGATTTTCAGCAATGACGCGTTCTGCCGTCGTGCTTTCTCTTTGTGTAATTCTCGGCGCCTGCACGACGATCAGGATCAACGATGACGATACCTCGGTCATCGAGCATGAAGGTGGTGTCGAGGTCGCCAAGGATCTGACAACACGAGCGTGCGTCCGAGCCGGGCAACAGAGGGCCGAAATCATATCGACGGTGAACAAGGATCCCGCGCTGCCGGCCGGCACCGGCAAACAGGTAACGACATTTCGATGCTTGGCCGCCAAGCAGCAGTAACGACCGTCAAGCTGGTGCTAACGTCTGCGTGAGGTCCCGTTGCTAAGCGGCGTTTGGCCGCGAACTTGTCACATTCGCCACATGCGCGGTCGCTGTATTCGGCTGACGCTCGGAATCAGGAAGCTTGATCTGCAACGCAGAATAACCACCTGAAGTTTCCTCGGAAGTGCTTATCCGGTTGGCTTCGGTAAGCACAACATGTAGTGTCTCAGGATGTCGAGTGCCAAGCCGATTCGCATGGCGGAGGCGCTGCGGCCACC
>Ga0268386_10001381_pt1 | contig 16617 bp, 15 predicted proteins | sample RVTome_15_FD_200260 | JGI IMG/M metagenome (GOLD analysis project Ga0268386, IMG submission 200260) | Soil microbial communities from uranium-contaminated site in the Upper Colorado River Basin, Wyoming, United States - RVT150D86... ...
CCCCGCTCCAAACACCAACGAGAAATCGCTGGAGTTATACAATTCTTTCACATCCTCACTATTTCTTTTGGCAGATGTCAGGAACCCAATTTGCGGTCCCAGGTATAAATTGATGATTTCTCCGGGGTGTAATTTTCAGCAATAATGGAATCGTTATGTAGTTAAACTCGTTTTCTACGTCACCAAAATTATTCAACTCCAACTCTGACCCCTGGGATGAAAATAATAGCTCGGGTTGCAGTCCCAAGGTCTCTGAAAACATTAAGGAAGCAAATATCCCCCCGTGAAAGCCCGTTCTGGAATCAGTGCTTATGGTTTCAATGTCCTGATTGGCGAAATTCACTCCCCCTTTTATACCCAGGGCTGCACCCTGCGCCTGGACTGCCAGGCTGCTTACGGAGAGAAAAAGGAGCGATAATGCAACTTTGTTCATATTGAGTATCCATTGATGTTTATTCATGACTGTAAAAATTTTTATGGTTAACATTGACAGACCAATGGAAAACCTGATGCCATTGTATGCCGGGAATTATGATTTAGTTCTAGTTGCCTGTGTACCAGTATGATATATATTGTTTTCATTTGAGTAGCCCTTCCAGTTGCTTTATTCTTCGACATGCATTCTCCACCACCGACTGTTGCTTCCTGAGTAACCGCTCAATAGCCGGGTAAAAGTGGGTATCTTTAAGAATTTTCCGGTATTGGCCCAGAGCAGCCCGTTCACCGGTAACACATTCTTTCAGCACCGCCCGGTCCATGTTTTTACTCAATGCCGATTTCAGGTTGAACCAGGCTTGTTGCATCTGGCCTGATTTATCGCCATTTTTTAAAGGCTGTTTGCCAACTTTGAGCAATGCGGTGCACAGGTCCAGAGCAAATTGTTCTCTCTGTAAGGAATAGTCGTTTAGAAACCCCAGTAGGGCCGGGCTGAACGTATTTCCGGCAGCCATTTTATAATCTTTAGCAGTACTAAAGTTTTTCTCAATTAAGAGATTAATTTTATCTACCGCATCTTTTGATAACATCTCTTTCATGGTTGTTATTTTGTTTATTTCGCTGCACTACTGTTCATCACGTCAAAAACGGTACCAGGCTTGATATTTGGGATTGACAATCTCCTCCGGCAAGCAATCGTGCCGTGCTCTGCCAGCTCAAACTGTCCTCAAATGTGATATTTCTGGCACTATAATGGAAGTCATAACAAATAGTAACTAACAAAATTCGATTTATGAAATCTTCACATATATTTTGCCTCTGTATCGGCTTTTTAACCTGCTGCAATACCATCAATAAAAACGAGGACCAACTCGGTCAGTCAGAAGAAATTCAGCAAACACCTAGCTTAGATCAAGCTGACAAACCCATTCCAGGCACTGTACATTTAGAAGCGGTGGACTATATATTCATTCCACCGGACGTCATTCTGGAACAAGGCCAGGAAATTGTACTGAGGAACCGATACCCCCTGGTGAATTAGATAGTTTAAAAATTACAGCACCTGATAAACCAGGTGAGTATGTTTTTTATTGTCCTCAGGAAAATCACCGGGAACAGGCCATGGAAGGCAGGCTTTTAGTTAAATAGAAAGGCAACTGTGTACTTTCCTCCACAGAAGTGTGATCAAAACAAGCACACCTTTCCACAAATGGTATCGTATGGATATTCCAACCAGAAATTTTCAAAAAATATCTCTGAATTTGATTTTCTTTATTTTTTCCATCTCATGTGCCCAAAATTCCTCACAATCGTCATCCGAACCGGAAACACCAACGATGGAAGAAACTTTAAAGAGCGGGGAAAAATTATTTTTGGCAAATTGTAGCAACTGTCATTTTATTTGTAAACAAAGTATTGGCCCTGCTCTGGCAGGAATAAACAAAAGAAGAGACCGTGATTGGTTAATAAATTTCATCAGAAACTCACAGGAGGTTATCGGATCAGGGGATGCTTATGCTCAACATTTATTCCATAATTTTAACAGTGCTGTAATGCCTAATTTTGAAAATTTATCCAATGAAGAGATCGTCAGTATTTTAAAATTTATTGATAAGGAAACATTAGATGGGTTTGATGCACCGGATACCGTAAAAACACATGCGGATCAAAACATCCAAATTAAAAACCCAGGGAAGAAAAAGGATTATTATGGAATATCAACGGATTTGAGGTATCCGGAATCTTTAGTAAATGTGGTAAAAGGTAAACAACTGTTCTTCGATCATTGTGCAACATGCCATGACATTTGTGAAGAGAAAATCGGACCTCCATTGGCTAATATTACCTTCAGGCGACCATTACCATGGTTAATTGACTTCATTAGAGACCCGGTTGATGTCCTCGAAACCGGTGATAACTACGCATTATTTATTTCTACTCAGTATAAAGAAGTGATGGTGCCAACCTATTTAAATGATTCGCAGATTCTCGATATTCTCTCCTATATACGACACGAAAGCGGTGCACCGGTACACGTGTCAGGAGTCAACGGCCCGGAGACCTACAGTGATTCTGATTAAACGCCTTAGTTCATTTTATTTCTGGCATTTGATTAGCCACTACCCATGGCATCGCGAGACTTGCAGGAAAGTTAGATTTTTGGGAACGGATCGTTTAATTGATGTTCGAGGCATGCTGATTACCAGGTTTGAACGCAATATTAGAACATTGCAATAAAAATTGGAAATAGGTAACTTTAACCAGCCTCTAATCCGCAAATATGGAAGATCAAATAAAAGGTGAGCAGACCTATAAAATGCTCTTCCAGTCAGTAGATGAGGGCTTTTGTATATTTAAGGTCCTTTTTGATACCTCTGGAGATCCAATCGACATAGTGATCCTTGAAGCCAATCCGGCTTATTACACCATCACCGGCCTTGAAAATATTATAGGTAAACGAATACGGGACTTAGATAAGAGTTTTGAAAAACATTGGTTAAACAGGTATGGCCAGATCGCTGAAACCGGTATATCACAGCGATTTACTAAAAAATCAACAGTATTGAATAATCGGTGGTTCGATGTCTTTGCCTTTAGAGTAGGAGATCCTGCAGACCAGAAAGTGGCAATCCTTTTTAATGAAGTGTCTGATAGAATAAAAATAGAAGAAGAACTAAGGCGAAGTGAAGAACACCTTAATCTGATTATGCAAAGTGCCACAGACTATGCTATTGTAACCATAGATCTAAATAAAAAAATCACAGAATGGAATATAGGGGCAGAACTCATTTTCGGATACCGGAAAAAGGAAGTGGTAGGCCAGGATTTTGACATTGTATACACTGAAAAGGATAAAAAGGACGAACTGGATAGAGTGCTGCAGACCGCAACTGAGGAGAACAGAACCGAGCATGATCGGGAGTATGTAAAAAAAGATGGCAGCCTGTTTTGGGGAAGCGGAATTATGATGTCGATCAGAAATCAATACCGGGAGCTTCTGGGTTTTCTTAAAATTATGAGAGACCATACTAAACAGAAACAGACTGAAGTGGAGCTCCGGGAAGCCAAAGAAAAGGCAGAGAAAGCAGCCAGAGCCAAGGAAGATTTTTTAGCCCACATGAGTCACGAGATCCGAACCCCACTAAATGCTGTGGTGGGGATAACCAATATCATTTTGGAAGATCCCCAAACAAATCTTCTTGAAAATCTAAGCACTTTGAAATTTTCGGCAGAAAACCTCAGAATACTAATCAACGACATACTGGATTTCAGTAAACTGACTGCCGGAAAATTTAAATTGAAAAAAGACAATGTTGTACTGAAGGATCTACTTGAAAATCTTAAAAATGTGCATTCCCCACTGGCATCAGATCGCGGGAATGAATTGACGTTCTACGTTGATAAAAAAATACCAAAGGTAGTGCTTACAGACCAGCTTGCCCTTTCCCAGATATTAAACAACCTGATAAACAACGCCATAAAATTCACCAAAGATGGAGCGGTGAAAGCTCATTTACATCTCAGGGATAAGAAGAAAAACAAGGTTGTGGTGAATTTTTCTGTTCATGATACCGGGATAGGTATTGCCGAAAATAAATTGGATCAAATTTTTGACTCATTTACCCAGGTAGATAAATCCGTATCAAATCCGGTGGAAGGGACAGGCTTGGGCCTGACCATCACAAAACTGTTGGTTGAACTCCTGGGAGGTAAAATTGAGGTGGAAAGCAATATTGGAAAAGGCTCGTGTTTTTCTTTCAACTTATCTCTGGAACTTGGCATAAAAAAAGCATCAAAACTAAAAAGGCCATCTATCGATCGGGAAGAAATTAAAAAGCTGAAAATACTTATAGTTGAAGATGTGGAGACCAACAGAAACATTCTGGTTCAGGTATTTAAAAAATGGTGGGGAATTATACCGGATGAAGCAGATAACGGAAAACTTGCTCTCGAGAAAATCAAGCAGAATTATTATGATATTATATTATTGGATGTGCGGATGCCGGAAATAGATGGATACATTGTAGTGAGGAGAGTAAGGCGTTTTAAGGGAGACTATTATAAAAATTTACCCATTATTGCCCTGACAGCAAATTCAATTGATGAACTTATGAAACACCCTGAGTCATCTCTGTTCACCGATATTATTACTAAACCTTTTGAACAGGCTGATCTTAAGGGAAAAATTATCTCGCTATATACTAAAATTGGTAATGGAAGGACGTCAGATTCTCACCACTTAACAAAGTCTAAACACAGATCAAGAAAAAAAAGCAAAAGCCCCGCAGAAAATGATAACACTCATCGTTCAAAAAACTTCTCTGCTGTCAAACTTGAAGCTTTTCTGGATAATGACAAGGAAAAAATCAGGGATTACCTGGAACGCATATTAAAAAATTTCCAGGGATTTCAGGATGAGTTCATTGCTGCTATCGAAAATCAGGATGCGCTAGGAATACGCGATTTAAGACACAAAAAAATAATGATGATCGATACATTAGGATTAGAAAAGCTAAACGATTTGCTTGTAAAATGTAAAATGTTCTTTCAAAAACAAGTGTCAGAAGATCAAAAAGTCAAAATAAAAAAAGACGTGGATGCGGAGTTTCAAAAGATAAAGGCCTTATTGGAGGAATACCTTCAACTCTGTCATCCCTCAGATAATCATTAGGAAATTCCGGCATCATTCTTTTTTTAACAGAGTGTGTCCCCGGCAATGCCACCGAATCCGAATAATGCAGCTATTAAGTAACCTCAAATTTCACCATGCCCTGTGCGGTAAATTTTATTGCATGTCTAACAGGTTGTGCAACACCTGAGAAAGTCTCATCCAAATGAAACTGCAATTTGTAGCCTTTCTGCACTGGAAGTTGATTCTAAGCCTGAGCCGAAAGGTTAAAGCATACATAATCGAATATTGTCTATGGTTCCGCCTCCATAGATTTGGCGAAAATGTAATTTCCGTTCCAGAGCTGCGATTACCGGGGTGAGAAAATCCACATTGTATGCCTTGCACATCATATTCAATCCCCCTGGGCTGAATACGTTTATTTCCATTAATTTATCCCCTACTACGTCGATACCTACCAGGAACATACCGTCCTGAATTAACTTTGGTCGTAGCACCTCTGCCAGGTCCAGCATCTTTTGATCAATATCAACCTTCCCCGGACGGCCACCTACCGATATATTACTCCTGACCTCCCCAGACTTATTTAATCGTTTGATTGCAGCGTACTTTCCATCCACACATAAAGGTGCGCCGTTCACCAGGAACAGCCTGATATCACCATGTTTAGCCGCAGGCAGATACTCTTGAGCGATTATATAACCATCTCTGGCTATTGCTTCTATAATTTGTGGCAAATTGTGGACACTGTCTTTGTCGACCAAAAACACATTAGTGCCACCCGAACCCTGGAGGGGTTTGAGGATTATTTTATTCTTATGTTTTTGATAAAATTCTTTTATTTCCCCTTCCTCTCTGGTAATGATGGTCTTTGGTCTTAAGATTTCAGGAAAATGCTGAAAATACATTTTATTAATGGCATTGGATAAACTTTGGGGATGATTAACTACAATAACATGGTCATTGACAGCTATTTGTCCGAAAATGTACGCAGCATTCTGTGCCCAGTCCCGATTACCGATTTCATCGGCAGGATTGTTGCGCAGGAACAGGACATCCAGGGTTTTGGAGCTGATTGAGACCGGTTCAGAAGACTGAATGTCTTTCATAAATAAATTTGCTGATTTATATCCTTTGTCTTTGGGTTTCCTGGCGTAAGCCCGCATGTGTCCCTGGGAAGTATAACCCAGATCTCCCACTCCTACCAGATACACTTCATGCCCCCTCCCATGCGCTGAAAGCGCCAAATGAGGAGTGGTATAGCTTACGTCCTCTGTGGCAACGTCATTAACAACAAATCCAATTTTCATCGTTTTTAATTTAAGAGTTCTTCCACACTATTTATCTGATGCAAGGCACCGAGCCTTTGCAGCGTTTCCTTCTCATGATGACATCTTGGCAATACCGGGGGCTTTATTACATTTCTGTATAATAACTCTTCGACTAATGGTATGTGCTTAAAATTGAACTTTCCGGTGTACAAGGTTTCCAGGTTTCCCCCCTCTTTTAAAAAATCCAACAATCTGATAAGCCCTTTAAGGTAAACAGCATCCTTGGTTAACCCTCCTCCCCTAAAAACGCGGACAGCCACTTTGAACGCATTATTTCCATCTAATTCACATTCATTACGCAACAGGTTAAAAGCCTGAACAAAATCACAACCATTAACCATGGCATCAACCCCTATAACCCTGGAGGCCAGCATTCTTAATCTATTCGGGTTAAATGCACCGGCCAGATATTCAGATAATACCCCGATCCCTTCCTGTAGTTCATCATACCCTGCAAACCCAGATGCCATTAACCTGATAGGCTGTCGAAAACCGTTGCAATAGGTGAGAATATGGGTCCCTACTTCGTGCTCAATTAATGCTTTGGCTCTGGTTGGTGAGGCCTTAAAGGTTTTACTAATCATTAGGTGGCGTTGTGAAACGATGAGACCCGAAGTTTTTTCGTAGATCCCAACAGTAATCTCCTGATCTTTAAATTGGTTACGATAGTAGGAAAACGCACCTGTTACTTGCCTCTTAAACTTGAAACAATCTATTATTTGCCTTTCGGAATTCGTTCTTTTTACTTCCTTTAAAATCTTTCTGGCGGCCTTTACCAGGTATTTCTCAGGTACACCATAAATACTTTGCCCCAGATATCTAAAATTATCTGTGCCCCGTTCTTCCAGCATACTGAGCTGTTTGGACAACTCACTCCTCTTGTCTCGCATGATAAATGACAAAGCCGGGTCTTCTATATTACCCATTGGAATATTGTACAGGGCTTTTTTTTCTTTTTCCGGATCCAGACTGATCATTCGGTATTTTAATTTTGGAGGCTCTTTAAATCCTTCTTTCTTAAATACCTCCCAGGCGGTATCCTGATTAATAGGGGTTATCGCTAATAAAAATTTCATTCTATCTGAAACATCCGAAAGACAACTATCAGCTTCTTTTGCCGCTTCATCGATCTTAGTTTTACCTAACATGGTATGGTGACTAAACTGATTGGGCGTTTGCACCCTGATAAATGCAAACATTGCTTTTTGAATGGTCTCGGATAGAAAAGATTTGAACCCACGGAAGTATATTGGGTAGGTCGTGCCCGCCTTACCGCGGTACAAGGGCGGTATTTCAAGTCCTGCCCAATAGATTATCTGATCCTTTAACTGGGAATCTGAAAACAATGGACCCATGTTGGATGGATGGCCCTGCTTATTTGAGACCACCTCGAACTTAGTAGCTTCCTCAGAGCTGAAAGCATCAAACCCCGTTCTAAAAGCTTTGGTGGTACCCGGAAGTTCAGAGCAGAATAATTTAAATGTCCTACTGTTGGCATGAGCTGGCCAAAGCTCCAGGATCATTATAGTGCCGAATCTGTTGGTGATCACTTGTGAAATATCCAATAAAATATCATCCACGGCTTCTTGTTCCTGGCAAATTATATAAGAAGCCTGTGTCTTTACTATTTGTACGAATTGAGGATCAGGGTTAGTTTTATAACGATAAACACATAAATAGGGCAATAGCTTTTCAATTACCAAAATGCTGTTTTCGGTGGCTAATCTGGTGTTCACCGGGTTGCCACCCTCCAATGCACCGTGGACTTGCGAGACTTTCATCCCAACGTGGTTTTGTTTATAATCGGATGAATGGTATCAATCAGTAACTGCCTAAGATGACCCAGTTGATCGGAGTTGATGTTCCCCGTCCATTCATCCATAAAAAATTTCTTAAATTCTATAGCAATAGGGCAAACCCGATCCCCATACTGACTGGATAACCATGCCGTAAAATACCCGCCTCTAAACTTTACGTTTTCCCTGACATCCAGATTTCTCCCCTCAAAATTGTACTCTGATAACTTTTGTAATAAACAATCAATTACACATTGCCAACGACCGGAAATCACATTCCCTGTACCAATATTAACTTCAGGATTGGCTTCAGGGGCATCATATCTATCATAGCCGTTTCTGCGATGATTGTAAGTATGAAGATCATAGACAATCAGCCACCCATTTTTTGCCAGTAATTCTTTTAAAATTTGACCAACTTTTATATAAAACTCATCATAATATTGCAATGATCTTTGCACCAAAGCATCTGGTAATTTTTCGTGGTATAATTTTAATCCCCAGGCATCTTCGGGTGACTGGTACACCGCTTTTTCCCTGGGCCGGTTAATGTCCACCTCGAACCGTGAAGTGAAAACCGTTAGAGAATTATCAGATATATCAGTAAAGGAAGCAGTATAGGGATCCTCTTCCCTTTCTCTTTCTTTATCAGTTAATCTTAAGTATGGCAGCAACTCAGCTCTAACGCGGTGTCCGTTATGAATTGCCGCCACCAGTAAAGGTGACCTGCCGATTTTTATATCAAACTCAATCATCCGGATACTGATCTATCCGTTCCTTAATGCCCTGATCAATTCTTTTTTGGTCATCTTTGATCTGCCCTCAATGCCTATTTCCTGGGCTTGCCTGTATAATTCTTTTTTAGTACGCTCTTCATACTTACTGGCTCTCCCTCCTTTTTTACCGGCATCCGGGGTGTTGGAAATGCGTGCTGCTTTCTCTTTGCTCATCCCTTGATCCCGCAAAGCCTCATATTGCGCGTCATTTTTTATACTTGGTCCGTGATCTTTTTGCATAATCGTATTTTCAAATCGTGGGTTAAATTTTCAAAAATCAACAAAGGAGGGAATATCCGTTGCTGGCTATTCACCTCCATTGCAATTTCGATCAGACAATTTCTACAATCCGGTTAAAACTGATTGATATAACTCTTTATAGCCTCTTTGCTATCTCCCGTTTTCTTCTGGATCCTCCCCAGAAACTCGTCTTCTTGTCCTTCTCTATACACCAGGTCATCATCTGTCAGATTGGCGTATTTCTGTTTCAACTTACCTTTAATAACATTCCAGTTTCCTTTCCATTGAGTTTTGTTCATGACTAAAAATTGTTTGGTTAGTAATTTCTATACCTGCTAACTCAATGCCACAGATTTCACCAGCAAAAAAGCGTTTAAATAATTAGCTGTATTCCAGGGCAATAGCTTATATGCATATAATCCCGATGGGTTGCCAATCGATCATTAATGGATCATTTCTACCACAGAGTTGTATATAAAATTCCGCAAGCTCCAAACATAAAAAGTAAAGCGTAAGGAATATGTTGATTAAGGTGGTGCAAAATTTTAGTGGGTATTATAAGACTCAGAATTGTTGATCTACTTCCACCTTTAATGCCTGTCTACCAAGAATAATATTAATCAATTGAGTACCAACACTATGTATTGCTGTAAGAACATTATTAAGATCATCCTGTGTGAAATGGTACTACTTTAGTACTGGTCCGGTGTGGCTAACAGAGCAGGACGATACAAACGGGCAATTGATGACGCTATATAGCACTTTGATTGAAGATGATGGTATCTCTAAAGCAATCAGAGCCACCCTAAATAAACATCATGAACTGATCAAACAACCCTATCAAATCAGATAGTTTTTGTTTGTTATTCAAACCGATTGCATATTTGCATTGTCAAATGATAGTTGCAATTCGGTAAAACATGAGTGCTGGACGCATATTGATTGTTGATGATGATCGCGATATCAGGGTGCTATTGTCGACTTTCCTTGATAAAAATGGATTTGTCACAGTTCAGGCATCCAGTGTAAAAGAGTTTCTTCAATTGTTCGCACAGGAAAAATTTGACCTGGTTCTATGCGATTTTATCCTGCCGGAAAAAAATGGGTTTGAAATCCTGGAAAAGGCACGAACCATTGATCCGGCGTGCAAAGTTGTTATCGTCACCGGCTATTCAGACGAACAGGTAATTTCACAGATGCTTGATAACGGCGCTTTTGGTTACTTATCCAAACCGCTGGATCCTAAAAAATTACTTAAAATTGTGAGGGCAGCTACCTCCTGATACCAGGCAATACATGTTTAGGCATCAGCTAGTTGTGGTGATTTATCTATCACCACCGGAATACTCACGATAAACGTGCTTCCTGTATCTGTCGAAGAGTCCACTTCGATGTATCCATTATGAAGTTCTGCTATTTTCTTACAATGCGCCAGGCCGATGCCCACTCCTTCATATTCATCATATGAATGCAATCTTTGAAACGGCTTAAAAATCCTCTCTATATTTTCGTTCGAAATTCCAATACCATTGTCTTGTACATAGAATTTCCAATACCCATCCTGCTGTTGCGCTGAAATTTGGATGTTTGGTTTTACCTGTTTCTTCCGAAATTTAATGGCGTTTGTAAGTAAGTTTTGAAAAAGCAGACGCAACTCCGTTTCATATCCCCTTACTACTGGAAGATCGTCAATGCGAATAGTTGCCGCTGATTCAGTTATCATTGAGGTCAAATCCGATTGAATGCTCTCCAGCATGCCCTTGCAATCGATGGCAGAAGTGTTTGCACTGGATCCTTCAAGAGTGAACGCTAACATACTGGTAACAGTTTTGATCATTCTATTACTGGAATCCAAAATGAGATCAACATATTTTTTACCATGGTGGTCCAGGATTTCATAATACTCCGTCTTGAGAAACTCGATTATGCTGGTTATGGTTCCCAATGGAGCTTTTAAGTCATGTGCCACCACATGCGCAAATTGCTCCAGCTCTTTATTTTTTGTCTCAAGTTGTCGTGCATGCTGGTCAGTCAAATCATAAATTACTACTGCGTAACCGGTCAGTTGCCCAACTTTATCCTGCACAGCTGTAATGGTCATGCGTCCCCATAAGTTAGACCCATCTTTTCTTGTAAACCAACCTTCGCTTTGTACACGGTTCTTAGTTAGTGACTGTTCAAGAATTTCAACAGGCCTGTTCGTCTCCCGGTCTTGATCAGTAAATATCAGGTTATATTGTTTCCCTATGATCTCATTTTCCTGGTAACCAAACATATGTTGTGCGCCATAATTCCAGGTTTCAATATTCCCGGAAACACCTAAAAATATAATGGCATAATCTGAAATCTCCAGTATAATCAGTTTCGCCCGTTCCTCACTTTTTCTCAATTCATCAGTACGTTCCAGCACTTTTTGTTCAAGATGATCCCTGGTGTTTTCCAATGCAGAGAAACTTCGTTTGGCAATATTGACCAAAGAAGCGCCAGACCAAATAATTACCAATGAGACCGTTCGATTAATGCCAGGCCATCGACCATCGGAATCTGACGGCTCCGAATAAATCCACCCTACCACCAGTAAGATCGAACAGGCCAGTCCAACATAAATCGAAGCATAATGGCCCGGAAGCAACCAGCTGTATAGAACCACCAACACGTAGAATGAACCAATGGCCATTCCTATAGGCGTATTCATGTCAATAAAGAAAATGGTGAACATAAAAACCAACCCCATGGCATACAGCAAAATAGTGGGTATTCTACTTGGTTGGCCGGCTTTCATTGATGCTCTTTTAAGGAAGTCAATTCAGATCTTAGAGATGCAATGGTGTGCTCTTGTTTAGAGGTTAAATTTATAAGGCTTGCAATCTCTTTGCGTAAAGCGATAACTTTATCCTCTTCTGAAGCTCTTCTACGTTTTTGATCGGTTACTTCATCTGCAGTCCTTAAATTTAATGCCTCAGGCAGATCCCGAATTAAGGCGAATACCGTGGCAAAACTTACTACTGCTGTTAAAAACCTTATTACCGCACTGACACGATATGCTGGCCACCAAAACATGGCAACATCGATTAAATGGGTAGCGCCGCACAATACGATGAATGCCCCAAAAAGCCAGAAAACCGATAAAAAAGGAACATCCGGTCTTTTTTGAACAAACCAGATGATAATTAAGGGAATAATAAAATAGGCCAGCCAGATACCCATGTCGCTTACAATGTAAAGCCAACCGTGAAACTCACTCCAATTGCCACACACCCACCTGGGTGGCCAATCAGCAGTATCAAAAAGGTTTTTAAAAAATTCAATTAGTTGATTCATAGAAACAAACGTTGAGTTAACACCACAGCACTATGTTCCTAAGTAAACCACAAAGGGAACAAGAATGATTTTTACAAACTGCTCCCTTTGCTTATCCTTTGACCTTGCCAGCATTATCTGCCAAGGACCTGGGTATAATCTCAGCCCACACTTAATGCGAGCACCCCTTAAAGGAACAGTACCAATTTACTATAGCTTCATGCTGTTTGCAAGAACAGACCAGTGAATTTGACTCCCATAACGGATCGGGTCAATCTTTTTATCGGATAAGCACGCTGTCTAGCCATTCGCATGGGACAGGCCTGGGAGTCCATCCTTTCGAGTCAATACAAAATTCTTTTGAGATAAAGTGTTGCGGAACTACTGATTATTTTGCGCTTAATCAAACACTAATATAGTACTTAATTATGAAGACACTAGATGAATTATTAGAGCATCAATTAAAGGATCTCTATAGCGCCGAAGTCCAGTTGATTGAAGCGTTGCCTAAAATGGCAGACAAAGCCAATGATAGTGAGCTGAAAAAAGCTTTTGAAAGCCACCTGGAAGAAACCAAAAAGCAAAAAAGCAGGATCGAGACCATTTGCAGCGAGCTCGATATTACGCCCTACGGGGAAACTTGCGAGGGTATGCAGGGCCTGATCAAGGAAGCAGAACGTTTTTTAGAGGAGGTTGAAGATGAGGAAGTAATGGACGCAGGTCTGATTGCCGAAGCCCAAAGGGTAGAACATTATGAAATTTCAGGCTACGGAACCGCGGTAAGGTTTGCCAAAGAACTAGGCCACCGGGATATCGCAAAAAAATTGCAGGATACCTTGGATGAAGAATATCGGGCCGACTCCGATTTGGGTAAAATTGCTGAGGACAGGTTGAATAAAAAAGCTATCCATAAAGCTTAATTAACCACTAACCAATAACCAGGTAAGGTCATGCACGCGCCTTGAATAAGCGGTGCATGACCCCCTTTGTAATTGAATCCTTATGAAAAAACCACACAAGTTTCGGAAGCAGCGTCAATCTCAACCCGGAAAAACAGATAAAATGCTTCCGGAACCGGAAATTATTCGAAAAGGTTACCGGGGAAGTGGCAAGTTGAATGGTAAAGTAGCCTTGATTACCGGTGGTGATAGTGGAATTGGGCGCAGCGTGGCAGTACATTTCGCCAGGGAGGGCGCAAAAATTGCCATAGTGCATCTCCAGGAAAAAAAAGATGCAATGGCTACCAGGAAAATGGTGGAAAATGAAGGACAGGAATGCCTGGTATTACAAGGTGATTTGAAGGATGAAGATTTTTGCATACAGTCAGTTGAACAATGCGCCGAAAAATTTAACGGTCTCAATATTGTAGTCAACAATGCCGCGGTTCAGTTTCCCAGGAACAATATGGAAGACATTAATTCCTGGCAGATCATTACTACTTTTGAGACTAACATCTATCCCTATTTCCACGTTACAAAACAAGCCTTGAAGTACCTGGACCCTGGTGATACCATCATCAACACCAGTTCAGTTACAGCCTACCGGGGCAGTGAACATTTGGTCGATTATGCCAGTACCAAAGGCGCTATCGTTAGTTTTACCCGGTCCCTGTCAAAAATGTTGGCTGCCAGGAAGATCAGGGTTAACGGGGTCGCCCCAGGCCCCATATGGACCCCCCTCATTCCAGCGACTTTTGACGATATTTCCGATTTTGGAAGAGATACGCCAATGGGAAGGGCGGGGCAACCTAGTGAAGTGGCACCTGCCTATGTCTTTTTGGCCAGTGAGGATAGCAGCTATATTACCGGGCAATTTATCCATATAAATGGCGGCGAAATCATAGGTGGGTAAGCAGCTTTAGGTTAGTATGACGGCTCCAGGTTGTTGCTGAGCTTTATATAGACTGGGGCTGCAATTGAATTGTTGCTTGAAGATCTTGGAGAAGTAGCTCCTGCTGGTGAATCCTATACTGTAGACCACCTCCGAAATGTTCAGATCAGTTTTTTTTATAAGTTCTTCAGCCCTTAGCACTCTTATTTGTCGAATATAGTCCGACACCGTCCGTCCATGCAATAGTTTAAATCCTTCCTGTAATTTTGCTGGTGAGAGTCCCGTTTGGCGACTCAAGTCAGCAATACGCAGCGTTTTTTCAGGATTTTTTTTAATAAGTTCACACACTTCAGCCACCCTCTTTATCTCGTTGGCCGTAAAAGACCCCCGGTTACATTTCAACTTTTCCTGGTCTTCTGAATACTGAGTTAATTCCAGAGCTAAAATAATATGCACCAACCCCTCAACCAGCAGCCCCCTGGCCAGCCCTCTTTTAGAAATGACTTCCAACTGCTTTATCTGCTCCTCGATCTTTAAATTGTAGGATCCAATATATACGCAATTTTCTACAGGTCCCCCTTTAAAAAATAACTGCTGCAGTTGGTAATTAATCGAGGGCTTCCCTCCTTTCCCTTCTACCAGGGAATCGACCACGATCAGTGAGATTTTGGTAGGAAGTTTCCCGGAAAAAGCTAACACGTTTTCCTCAAAAAGCTTACTGGTCAGAATGGCGGTTTGAAAATTCTCTATTTCATGGCATTCCTGTGCGGATTCAAAACGATGCCACACCCTTCCATGAGAGCAATAGGCAAAACAGATAGGCGCGATTTCATTGGTATTGAAAACCAAAGTCATATCTTCAGAAAAAGTCATATCGAATTCGATATAAGAGATTCCCCCTTTAAAGGAAATTCCCCGAAGCCCACCTTTCCCCAGATCGTTGTCAATTTCCAAATTGTATTCTTCATAATCATTAGTTAACAGTCCACCGAACTTCTTTTGAAGTTGATCAAACATACCTTTAACGCTCTCCGATTGCACGTTTATGGTTTTCATGATTTCAGGCAGGTAAAACTTTAAATATTCAAAGTTCGTCAACCCATCATCATTCGACTTACACAATTTATTGTTTCTGTTATATAATTTAAGGATGGTCAACCTGAATTCCTGCCGGTAGATATATTACGAAGGCGGAGCCTTTGCCCGGTTCACTGGTAGCCAGAATAAATCCGTTATGGTTTTCAACAATTTTTTTGCAGATGGCCAGTCCAGTACCAGTACCGGAATATTCGGAAGCGTGATGAAGCCGCTGAAACAGGTCGAAAATTTTGTTTGCCTGGGCAATATCGAAGCCAATACCATTATCAGCTATGGTTATTTTATGGTAATGTTCAGCCGATTTGACAAAGTCAAATGGTATTTGTTCCCGGTGTACCTTTTCAGAGTATATCCTGATATTGGGAATTTCCTTAGGGGCTACATATTTTAGGGCATTGGAAAGAAGGTTGGTAAACAACTGCTCCATTTGGAATGATATTCCTGATATTTTCGGCAGTTTTTCGCTATACAATTGGGCCCTGGTTTCCTCTATGGTGGCTGAAAGGTCCTCCTTGGCTTTTTCAAGGACAGCGTTCATGTCCACGGCCTCAAAAAAATCAGTGCTGTGTTCAAGTTTCGAATAGTCCAACAGCTTGCTAATTAGTGTTTGCATCCTTATTGCAGCATTTTCCAACTTCTTAAAATATTCCCTGCTCTTTTCGGAAAGCTGCTGCTCCTCTGTGGACTGGATACGTGATATGAAAAGTTGTATTTTTCTCAGTGGTTCCTGGAGGTCATGACTGGCCACCCGGTTGAATGCTTCGAGTTCAGCATTTATACGCACCAAATCCATATTTTGATTACGCAGCGCTTCTTCGGATTCCCTTTCCCGGGTGGTATTTCTGGCATTAACCAAAATACCATTATTGAGTGGGCTCACAGCTGACCTGAACCACATCTTTCGTCTGTTAAACTCAATCTGCCGTTCCAAATGCATTTCTTGCTTCTGCTCAAAACATCTAATCAATTCCTCAAAGTCTCCTTTCATCAAAAATGGGAATACCTTCGAAACCAGTTTTTCCCGGATTTCATTAGGGTCCAACCCCAGATAATGATGGTTACGTTTGTTTGCAAAGACAATTTTAAAATCGGTTATGCCCAGGGATTCGTTATATACAGGTTCATAATAATTAATAATATTTTCAGTGCTGTCAACAATCTTGTTCAATAACTGCTGTGAG
>Ga0268386_10001382_pt1 | contig 16597 bp, 10 predicted proteins | sample RVTome_15_FD_200260 | JGI IMG/M metagenome (GOLD analysis project Ga0268386, IMG submission 200260) | Soil microbial communities from uranium-contaminated site in the Upper Colorado River Basin, Wyoming, United States - RVT150D86... ...
CGAAGCGGCGACGGGATCCACGGCAGGACGGCGCGCGAGACGGCGGCGATGCCCTCCATCCCCCGCTCCCGCGCCGACGACCACGGAATGCGGTACTGCCGACGCAGTTCGGGCCGCAGCGTGGCGATCGACACGAGGTGCGCCGCGTCCCACGCGAGGCGCGGCGGGAAGCGTGTCGGGTAGAGCACGGTCCGGGCGATCATCCGCGCCTCGGGCGTGACGCCCACCGTGCCGCTGGCGACCATCGCGTCCATCCAGGCGCGCAACTCCTCCAGGCGCTCCGGGATCGCGCCCTCGGGAACGCCCAGGGCGACGGCAACCTGCCGGCTCTCGTCGTGGTAGCGCTGGGCGTCGTCGGGCCGAAGGGGCTCCACGAAGCGCGAGTGAACCCGCAGGGCGGTGTCGACGAGCGTGGCGTGCACCCAGAGCAGCGCCTCGGGATCGAGGGCCGAGTACGCGCTGCCATCGGCCCGCTGCCCGCGAACCGCCGCGTGGATGGCGTTGACGCGGCGAATCGTGGCGTTCGCATCGGTCAGGGTGCCGAACACGACCGAGAAGCTGCTCGTCAGCGTGCGGAACAGGCGACCGAACGGATCGGTGGCGTAGTCGGAGTGCTGGGCGACCCCGGCGGCGACCGACGGATGCGCCGCCTGCATGAGCAGTGCGCACGACCCGCCGGCGAGGACGACCAGCTCTCGATCGATGCGCCAGGAGGCCGACCCCGGCCCGAAGAGGCCGGCGGCGTCCCGCGCGGACGCGTCGCTCATCGGTAGGCGGCGGCCGAGCTCCCTCGCGGATGGCGCGGCTCGTTGAAGAGCATCCGGAAGGCGAGTCCGGCGACGACGCCCGCCACGAATCCACCGATGTGCGCCATGTAGGCGACGCCGCCGCCGGTCTCCTCGAGGCCCAGCGCGCCGAAGCCGTTGATGAACTGGAGCACCGCCCACAACCCGATCACCACGATCGCCGGCACCCAGACCGGGAAGCGGATGATGAGCACGAGGACCCGGTTCGAGGGGAACATCACCAGGTACGCCCCGAGCACCCCCGCAATGGCGCCGGAGGCGCCGAGGGTCGGGATCACCGAGTCGGTGTCGGCCAGGATCTGCGCGAAGCTGGCGAGGACGCCGACCACGAGGTAGAAGACCAGGAAGAGTCCATGACCGACGCGATGCTCGACGTTGTCGCCGAAGATCCACAGATAGAGCATGTTGCCGCCGAGATGGAGCCAGCCGCCGTGCATGAACATGCTGGTGAACAGCGTCAGCCAGATCGGTGTGGGACCCGGCTCCTGGGGCACCTCGACCGTCTCGCCGTCGACGGTGATCGGCTCCGGCTCGGTCAGATCCTCCCCGGTCGTGATCTCCTTCGGAACCGCGCTGTAGCCATAGGTGAACTGCTGTCCCTCGGTCGAGGCGCCGGCACCCTGGAGGACCAGGAAGACGAAGACGTTGAGCGCGATGAGCGCCAGGCTGACGAAGGCCGGGCCCTGACTGCGCTCGTTGTCGTCAGAGATCGGGAGCATCGGCCGGATCATACGCCACGACCCGCGCCATAATCGAGCGATGGAGATCGACGTTCGCGCCTTCGACGGCGAGGCGCGCCAGTTCCTGGAGGCGGGCGAGCTCGCCTTCGCGGAGCGGGCGCGCGACGAGGACGTTCCCAGCTGGGAGGCCGTCTTCGAGGCGGATCGGGCGGTGGCCGCCTACGACGGCGATCGGATCGTCGGCACGGCCGGCATCTTCAGCTTCGACCTCACGATCCCCGGCGGGGTCGCACCGTCCGCGGGCGTGACCATCGTCGGCGTCCAACCGACGCATCGGCGGCGCGGGATCCTGCGCCGGATGATGCGGCTCCAGCTCGACCAGGTCCACGAACGCGGCGAGGCGACCGCCATCCTGTGGGCCTCGGAGGGGAGCATCTACCAGCGCTTCGGCTACGGGCTGGCGACGATGGCCACGCGATTGGCGATCGAGCGCGATCGGAGCGCCTTCCGCACGCGGCGCGACCCGGCCGGGACGGTCCGCTTCATCGAGCTCGACGAGGCGAAGCGGCTGCTGCCGCCGATCCACGGCGCGCTGGTGCCGCATCGCCCCGGCTTCTTCGCCCGCACCCCCGCCTTCTGGGACGCGGAGCTGTTCCGCGACCCGGAGCACTGGCGTCGCGGGGCGAGCGCGGTGTTCTACGCCCTCCACGAGACCGACGGCCGGCCCGACGGCTACGTCCGCTACCGCGTCCGCGACAGCTGGGACGACAGCGGCCCGCGCTCCAGCGTCGTCCTCACCGAGAAGATGGCCCTCTCCTCGGCCGTGGACCTGGAGCTGTGGCAGTTCCTGCTCGGAATCGACCTGATGTCGAAGCTCGAGGCCTGGAACGTCGCGCCGGACGACCCGATCGTCCTCAACGTCCTCGAGCCGCGGCGACTGGGGCTCGCCGTGGGCGACGGCCTCTGGCTTCGCGTCGTCGACGTCGCGGCCGCGCTCGCGCAGCGCGGCTACGCGGCTGACGGGAGGGTCGTGCTCGAGGTGCGCGACGAGTTCTGCCCGTGGAACGCCGGGCGCTGGTCGCTCGAGGTGGAGGGCGGCGTCGGACGGGTCGCGCCGGCGACCGGCGCGGCCCAGCTGTCATGCGACATCACCGATCTCGGGGCGGCCTACCTTGGCGGCTTCTCGATCACCCAGCTGGCCGATGCGACGCGCATCGCGGAGCTGGAGCCCGGCGCCGTCGCGCGCGCGGACGCGATGTTCCGAACCGTTCGGCCGCCCTGGTGTCCGAAGGTCTTCTGATCGGACCCTAGCCGGCGGCGCCAGCCCGCGGCTCGGGCACGGCCTCGCGCGGCGGGTTCCGGATGCCCATGCCATTGACGGCGGCGCCGGTGGCGAGGAGTCCCGCGGCGACGAGCATGGCGAGGCGGAAGGCATCGGTGCTCGCCTCCCGCGCGGCGTCGACGACCGACGGATCGGTGCCGTCCGCCGGACGCGTGAGCGGCTGGACCTGCTCGCGGAGCGCGGGATCGTCGACATCGACGCCCGGCGCCAGGGCGGCGAGCGTCGGGTAGAACGAGGCGGTGATGACGACGAACAGCGCCGCGCTGACGAGCGGCGACCCGACACGGCTGACCGCGTTGTTGATCGCCGATCCGAGCCCGGCGTTCCGCACCGGCACAGAGCTCATCAGCGCGGTCGTCAGCGGTGCGACGAGGAGCGCGATCCCGACGCCGAACACCGTCTGGGCCAGGAGGACATCGGTGAGGACGCCGGCCGGCGGCAGGTAGCTCGACGGGTCGCCGACGTCGAGCGACCAGGTCGGCGAATCCGGCGGGATCCGAGCCAACCACAGCAGCCCGGCGGCCATGATCAGCGGGCCGATGGTCATGAATGCCCGCGGCCCGAACCGCGCGGACCAGCGCCCCGCCGGCGTCGACAGCGTGGTGAGCAGGATGGCGACCGGCACACCGACCACGCCGGCGGCGAGCGGGGTGTAGCCGAGCGTGCCCTGCAGGAATAGCGCGACGAATGCGAACTGGACGTAGAGCGCACCGTAGATCACCAGCGTCGAGACGTTCACGATGGTGAAGTTGCGGGACGCGAACAGCGATGGCGGCACGAGGGGCCGATCCCGAGTGAGCATGAGAATGGGAACCGCGACCAGCGCCGCCGCCCCGACGCCCAGCGCGATCCAGGCGATCGGATCCTGCCAGGCCGCCTGCTCGCCGCGCGTGGCGCCGAAGGCAAGCCCGCCGACCGCCAGCGCGATCGCCGCCGCCCCGAGCCAGTCGAACTGCCCGTGCGCGTCCGGGTCGCGGCTCTCCGGCACCCGGCGGGTCGCCCACAGGTTGACCAGGATCAGGGGGACGTTGATGAGGAATGCGGCTCGCCAGCTCACGGTCTGGACGAGGAATCCGCCGATGAGCGGGCCGAGGATGATCGTCGCGGAGGTGCCGGCCGCCCACATGCCGATCGCGCGCCCCCGCTCCTCGCCCTCGAAGGCGGCCGTGATGATCGAGAGGCTCCCCGGGACGAGGATGGCGCCGAACGCGCCCTGCACGACTCGCGCGGCAACGAGCGCCTCCATCGTCGGCGCCAGCCCGCAGGCGACCGAGGCGGCGCCGAAGCCGATGAGGCCGATGCGGAACATCCGCCGCCGCCCGTAGTAGTCGTTGAGCGCCCCGGCGAGGATCAGTAGGGCCGACAGCACGACGAAGTACGCGCTGTTCACGTACGTCAGGCCCTCGAACCGACCGAGGAACGTCGTCGGCAGGTCCTCACCAATCGATTCGAGCGCGACATTCACGATCGTCGAGTCGAGGAACACGATCGCCGACCCGAGGATCGTGGCGAGCAGGATGGCGGCGCGCTGGCTCACGCGGCGCATCGTACGGTGGCTGGTCCGTCGCGGCACAGATAATGCTGCTCAGGGCCACGTGGTGAAAGCGCTTTCAGCCGCCGAACGACCCGCGCGCCGCAGCCCGACGATCTACCAGGTCGCCGAGCGCGCCGGCGTGTCGATCGCCACCGTCTCGCGCGTCCATCGCCGGGCCGAGGCGGTCGCCGCGCCCACACGGCGCCGCGTCGAGCGCGCCATCGCGGACCTGTCCTACCGCCCGAACCGCCTCGGGCGCTCGCTGGCACGAGGCCGCCACGACGCGATCGGTATCGTCTTCCCCGACCTGTCGGGCCCCTACTTCTCCACCGTCATCCTCGGCTACGAGGAGGCATCGGCCACCCGAGGGCGCAGCGTCCTGATCCTCGGCACCCACGGCCGTCCCGACACCCAGCGCCAGGTGCTCGACCTCGCTGATCGCGTCGACGGCCTGGTGGTGATGGGGCGGACCATCGGCGACGAGCCGATCGAGGAGCTCGGCCGACGGGGCGTCCCGGTGGTGGTGCTCGCCAGGCCGCCGGTCCAATTGGCCGACAGCGTCCGAACCGCGAATGGTTCATCGGCGGAGCTTCTCGTCGGCCACCTGCTCGAGCACGGCCACCGCGAGATCGCCTTCATCGGCGACCCCGCCGGTTCGTCCGACGCGGGCGAGCGCTGGGACGGCTTCCTCGCCGCCCACCGCGACGCGGGGGTGTCCCCCGCCTTCGAACCGATGATCTCCGCGTTCCGCGAGGTGGAGGGCCGGGAGGCGGCCGCGCGGCTGCTCGCCGGCGCGCGACGACCGACGGCGATCGTCGGGGCCAACGACGAGATCGCGCTGGGCGCCATGGACGCCGCTCGCGCGAAGGGGATTCGTGTCCCGGAGGAGCTGGCGATCACCGGCTGGGACGACATCCCGATGACCCGCCACGTGAGCCCCGCGCTGACGACCGTGCGGCAGCCGATGCTCGACCTCGGTCGACGCGCGGCGGCGCTGCTCGACGAGCGGATCACGACCAACAGAACCGAGCCACGACACGACGTCCTGCCAACCGAGCTGGTGGTGCGATCGAGCTGCGGGTGTAACCCGCCCACGAATCGGAAGGAGGAGTAGATGCGAACTCGACAGAGGCTGGGAGCCGTGCTCCTGACCCTCGGCATGGTGGCGGTGCTCGCTGCATGCGGCCGAGGGGACGACGACAACGGCGACGACAACGGCGACGGAACCGCCGCCTCGCAGGCGCCCGAGGTCGACACCGGGTCGGCCAGCGGCGAGATCGATGTTTGGGCGATGGGCGCGGAGGGAGAGGCGCTCGGCGCGTTCGCCGAATCGTTCATGGACGAGTTCCCGGACGTGACCGTGAACGTCACGCCGGTTCCCTGGGACGCGGCGCACGACCGGATCGTGAACGCCATGGCCGGCGGCGAGGTGCCCGACGTGTCGATGGTCGGCACGACGTGGATGGGCGAGTTCGCGACGCTGGGCGGGCTCGACCCGACCCCGGCGAATATCGACGGCGCGCAGTTCTTCGAGGGCGCGTGGGGCACCACCGTCGTCGACGGGACGAGCTACGCGGTGCCCTGGTACGTGGAGACCCGCCTGCTGTACTACCGCACCGACATCGGTGAAGGGGCCGAGGCCCCAGCGACGTGGGACGACCTGAAGGCTCTTGCCGCATCCATGCAGGAGGCGGGCGCGGAGTATGGGATCAGCCTCCAGCCGGGCGGGACCGGTGCGTGGCAGACGTACATGCCCTTCTTCTGGCAGGCCGGCGGCGAGATCATGGGGGAGGATGGCTCGTTCACGCTCGACGGCGAGCCCTGCGTCGAAGCGCTGACCTACTACGACTCGTTCTTCGAGGAGGGTCTCACGCCGGCCGCGGCCGAGGACGTCCCGGTCGAGGGCCGCTTCGCGAACGGCGAGATCGCCTCGTTCATCAGCGGACCCTGGATGATGAGCATCGTCGAGGACGCCGGGACCGACCCGGAGGCCTACACCGTTGCCCACCAGCCGACCGAGGAGGCCGGCACGTCGTTCGTCGGCGGCAGCAACCTCGCGGTGCTGGCCGATTCCGACAACAAGGATGCGGCGTGGGCGTTCATCGAGTACCTCTCACGGCCCGACGTGCAGGCTGCCTGGTACGAAGAGGTGAGCGCACTCCCCGCCGTGCAGGCGGCATGGGACGAGGGGGTGCTTTCGAGCGACGAGCGGCTCTCGGAGTTCGGCAGCCAGCTCGAGGATGCCAAGGCTCCGCCATCGATCGCGAGCTGGGAGCAGGTCGCAGCCGAGATCGACTCCGTCATCGAGCAGGTGACCGTGGGTGATATGGCACCCGAGGAAGGCTGCACCGTGATGCAGGAGGCGGCCACCGGCATCGGCACCGGCCAGTAGCGGTGGCGATCCGAACTGATGCCGTGGGCGGGGGCAGCTCCCCGTCCACGGCGGGCCGATCCCGCTGGCGCGAGACCCTGACGGCGTGGAGCTTCGCGCTTCCCTTCCTGCTGCTGTTTCTCGTCTTCATGGCCGGGCCGATCCTCATCGCCATGGTCACGAGCTTCACCGACCTGCGAGTCACCGACATCCGGAACCCATTCGCGATCGAGTTCATTGGCCTGGACAACTACCTGGCGGTCCTCGGCGACCCCCGCTTCCAGAAGGCTGCGGCGAACACCGCCGTGTTCGTCTTCGTCGGGGTTCCGCTCACGATGGCCCTCGGACTGGCCGCCGCGGTCGGCCTGAACCAGGGCATCGTCAAGTTCCGCACGTTCTTCCGCGTCGGCTTCTACCTGCCGGTCGTCACGAGCATCGTCGCCATCGCCGTCGTGTGGCGGCTGCTGCTCGGCACCGAAGTGGGTCTGATCAACTCGACGCTCAGCATCTTCGGCATCGACGGGCCGGGCTGGATCAGCGACGAGCGCTACGCCCTGTGGTCGATGATCGCCATGGCGGCCTGGCGCGGCCTCGGCTTCCTGATGGTCATCTTCCTCGCCGGCCTGCAGACGATCCCGCGCGACCTCTACGAGGCTGCGGAGGTCGACGGCGCCAGCGCGTGGCAGCGCTTCAAGGGCATCACCATTCCGCTGCTGCGTCCCACGCTCCTGTTCGGCGCCGTCATGACCGGCATCGGCTACGTGCAGTTCTTCGAGGAGGCCTACGTGATGACGGAGGGCGGTCCCCTGAACTCCACCCTGTCGATGGTCCTCTATGCGTACCGCCAGTTCGGCTTCGGCAACTACGGGTACACCGCCGCGACGGCCTTCGTGCTGTTCGTCGCGGTCGCGACCCTGACGATCGTGCAGTTCCGGCTCTTCCGGGACGAGACGCGGTGAGGAGAGGACGATGAGCACGCTCAACGCCGCCCGCGACCTGCCACCGGTCGCACCCAGCGGGCGGGAAGGCGGCGGACGCCGCGACCGCAGTCAGCTCGGAGCCTGGTGGCTCTATGCCCTGCTGATCCTCGGCATCATCCTCCTGGTGGGACCGTTCATCTGGATGGTCCTGGGCTCGTTCAAGACCACCGGGGAGCTGCGCTCGGTGCCGCCGACCTGGTGGCCCGAGAACCCCACGTTGGCCAACTACCAGGATCTGTTCGAGCGGCAGAACTTCGTGCGGTTCTTCATCAACTCGTCGGTGGTGGCCCTGTTCGTCACCGCGGGCAACGTGATCTTCTGCTCGATGCTCGGGTACGCCCTCGCCAAGCTCAACTTCCCGGGCAAGAAGATCCTGTTCGCCGTCGTGCTCGCCACGCTCATGGTGCCGGGCGTCGTGACGTTCATGCCGCTCTTCCTGCTCGTCGCGAACCTGGGCCTCGTCAACACCCACGCCGGGATGATCCTCCCCTTCCTCGCCGGCGCCTTCGGAGTGTTCCTCATGCGGCAGTTCATCGGCGGCATCCCCGACGAGCTGCTCGACGCCGCCCGGGTGGACGGCGCGGGCGAGCACTACATCTTCTGGCGGATCGTCATGCCGCTCTGCGGACCCGCCCTGGCGACGCTGACGATCCTCACCTTCCTCGGCAGCTGGAACGGCTTCCTGTGGCCGCTGGTCGTCGCCACCTCGGAGGAGATGTTCACCCTGCCGGTCGCGATCGCGTTCATGGCCACGGGACAGACGGAGACCAACGTGGCGCTGCTCATGGCCGGATCGGTCGTCGTGATCATGCCGGTGATCGTCGTCTTCATCCTGCTTCAGCGGCACTTCACCCAGGGGATCGCCATGACCGGCATCAAGTAAGGCCGGTGGCGGCGATCCCGCAACCCATGCACGCGGCACCCGGGCGCCGCACGAAGGGGGCACCCCGATGACCCGATCCCGAACGATCCTCCCGTTGGCGATGGCGGCGCTTCTCGCGCTGGCCATGGCGACCCCGGTCGCCGCCTCGAACCCGCGCTCGACGCTCGAGCGCTGGGCGGCGGACACGTGGGCCAGCTTCGTGGCCATGACGAACCCGGAGACCGGGCTGCCGTCGGACAACATCGACGGCGACCTCGACCCGGCCAGCCGCGCCGCGTACACCTCGCCGACGAACATCGGCATGTACATCTGGGCCACGCTGGCCGCCCGTGACCTTCAGCTCATCACGCCGACGGAGGCGCGCGAGCGCATCTCGGTCACGCTGGACAGCGTCGCCGCGCTCGAGCGGCACCCAGAATCGGGCCAGTTCTACAACTGGTACGACCCGGACACGCTCGAGCTGCTCACCGTGTGGCCCGAGAACGGCGACCCGGTGTATCCCTTCCTGTCGAGCGTCGACAACGGCTGGCTGGCCTCCGCCCTGCACATGGTCGCCAACGGGGCGCTGCCGCAGCTCCGCGGGCCTGCCCGCGACCTGGTGACCTCGATGGACTTCGGCTTCTACTACAACCCGATCGAGAACCAGATCCGCGGCGGCTACTGGCCGGAGGCGCCGCCCAACCAGGTGGTGGTGCCCGCCGTTGACAGCTACGATTGCCGGCCCGCGGCGGACCAGCCGACGCTGTCCGGCTTCACCTGCCACCACTACGGCGCGTTCAACACCGAGCCGCGCATCGCCTCGTACATCGGCATCGCCTACGGACAGATCCCGGCGCGCCACTACTTCGGCGGCTTCCGGACCTTCGAGGACACCTGCGGTTGGAACTGGCAGGAGCAGCGGCCGGTCGGCGAGTGGGCGGAGTACACCGTCGAGGGCGAGACGCTGCGCGTGTTCGAGGGTGCCTACCAGTACCGCGACAAGCTCGTCGTGCCATCGTGGGGCGGCAGCGCCTTCGAGGCGTTCATGGTCCCGCTCGTCGTGCCCGAGGAGGAGTGGGGTCCCCGGAGCTGGGGCGTCACCCATCCGCTGTACGCTGAGGCGACGATCGAGTTCGGCCTCGACGAGGCGCAGTACGGGTACTGGGGCTTCAGCCCGGCCTCGAACCCCGCCGGCGGCTACCGGGAGTACGGCGTCGACTACATCGGCATGGAGCCGAACGGCTATGCAGCCGATGTTGATCGGCTGACCCACGTGCACGTCGGCTGGGACGACCCGGAGTGCCCGATCGCCCCCGATCCGATCGAGGACTACGGGCAGGGCGTCGTCACCCCACACGCGGCTGCGATCACGCTCGACTTCGCCTTCGAGGAGGCCCTCGAGAACCTGCTCGCGCTCGAGGGCGACTTCCCCGGCCTCTACGGCCCGGGCGGATTCAAGGACGCGGCGAACGTGGCGACCGGCCAGATCGCCGACCGCTACCTGGCGCTCGACCAGGGGATGGTGATGGCCGCGCTCGCCAACGAGCTGCGCAACGACCGGCTCCAGCACTACTTCAGCCACGGCGCGGTGGAGCAGGCACTGCGTCCGCTCATGGCGATGGAGGTGTTCGGGGCGGGGCGCATCGCCGAGTGAACTCCTCCTCCCCTCGTTCGGGCGGGGCGTCAGCGCCCCGCCCGAACGTTGTCTTCGTCATGGCCGACGACCATGCGGCGCACGCCATCGGCGCCTACGGCAGCCGGATCAACGCGACGCCGAGTATCGATCGCCTGGCCAAGGAGGGCATGCGGTTCGATGCCTGCTTCTGCACGAACTCCATCTGCTCGCCGTCGCGGGCGACGATCCTCACCGGCACCTACAACCACGTGAACGGCGTCACCACCCTCAGCACGCCGTTCGACGGGCGGCAGACGACCTTCCCCGGACTGCTGCGTGAGGCCGGGTACCAGACCGCGCTCATCGGGAAGTGGCATCTCGGCCACGGCGGCATCCACGACCCGACCGGCTTCGACCACTGGACGGTCCTGCCGGACCAGGGCGAGTATCACGATCCGACCTTCCTCGAGCCCGGCGGACGCCAGGTCGTCCGGCGGGGCTATGCGACCGACGTCATCACCGACCTCGCCCTGGACTGGATCGACGCGCGAGACCCGGAACGGCCGTTCCTGGCCATGGTCCAGCACAAGGCGCCGCACCGATCCTGGGAGCCCGCACCCCGGCACGCGACGCTGTTTGCCGACGGGCCGATCCCCGAGCCGGCGACGTTGCGCGACGATCACCTGGGGCGATCGACCGCCGCGGTCGAGGCGCGGATGCGCCTGTGGGACCTGACCGAAGAGGACCTGAAGGGGATGGTCCCGCCCGGCCTGACCGAAGACGAGGAGCTTCGCTGGCGCTACCAGCGCTTCATCGCCGATTACCTGCGCTGCGTCGCCGCGCTGGACGAGAACGTCGGACGGATCCTCGACCACCTCGACGCGCGCGGCCTCGTGGACGACACAATCGTCGTGTACACCAGCGACCAGGGATTCTTCCTCGGCGACCATGGCTGGTTCGACAAGCGCTTCATGTACGAGGAGTCGCTGCGCATGCCGTTTCTCGTCCGCTACCCGCGGCTCGTCGCCGCCGGCTCGACGTCCGACGCCATCGCCCTGAACGTGGACTTCGCCCAGACGTTCCTCGAGCTGGCCGGCGTCGATGCCTCGCCGCCCATGCAAGGCCGATCGCTCGTGCCCCTGCTCCGGGGCGACGCGGTCGACGATTGGCGGACCAGCATGTACTACCGCTACTGGATGCACCTGGACGGGTCGCACGGCGTGCCGGCGCACCGCGGCGTGCGAACGCACCGCCACAAGCTCGTCCACTACTACGGCGACGGGCTCGAGCAGCCGGGCGCCTCGGCCGAGCCGCGTCCCGAGGAGTGGGAGCTGTTCGACCTCGAGGCCGACCCGTTCGAGCTCCACAGCCTCCACGACGATCCGGCGCATGCCGGCACGCTCGCCGAGCTGCGCGCCGAGCTCGGCCGCCTCTCCGACGAGGTCGGCGACACGGAGCCCGGTGCCGACCCGCGTCGCGCCCGAGTCCACGACGAGGAGCTCGCGTGACCGACCGGACCGACGCCGCCCGCGCCGACTGGAAGGCGCGCATCGGACGGCGCAGCGACGCGGACGCCGGCCTGGAGCTCCCGGAGCTCTCGGCGCCTCGCGGCCTTCGCGCCGCCGCCGGACGCGGCCAGGTGACGCTCGACTGGCACCCGGTCGAGGGCGCCGCGGGCTACGTCGTCGAGCGGGCACCGCACCTCGACGGTCCGTGGGAGCTGCTCCAGGTCGGCGAGCCGGGTGTGCGCCCGGTCCCCCATCCGCCGTTCACCGACACCTCCGGCCCGCGTGGCCGCGTCGCGTTCTATCGGGTCGCCGCGGCGGCTTCGGTGCAGGACCACGACCAGCCGCGCTCCTCCGTGGTCGAGGCGATGGGCAGCGAGACCGGGGCCGGCGACGCGCGCATCGAGGTCGACGCCTCGAGCGCCGTCGGGCCGGTCCACCGGCCGTGGCGGCCGATCATCGGTTCGGAGCACCTCAGCCAGCTCGAGGAGACGGCGACCACCGGCGACCGGCCGATCGGCCCGGAGTTCGCGCAGGCGCTGCGCCTGGCGCGAGATGAGCTGGGCGTCGAGGCGGTGCGCGCCCACGCGATCCTGGGCGACGATCTCGGCACGTATCGCGAAGTGGACGGCGCCCCGGTGCACGACTTCACCGGCATCGACCGGATCTATGACCGGGTTCGCGGGCTCGGCCTGCGACCGATCGTCGAGCTCGGCTTCATGCCGCGCGACCTCGCGTCGGACCCGGACGCCACGGTCTTCGACTACCGCGCCATCGTCAGCCCGCCGCGCCACTGGGACCGCTGGGAGGCGCTCGTGCGCGACCTCGCCGCCCACCTGGTCGAGCGCCACGGCCTCGACGAGGTGCGGCGCTGGGCGTTCGAGGTCTGGAACGAGGCGAACCTCGACGTCTTCTGGTCCGGCACCCGCGACGAGTACCTGCGCCTGTACGACGCCAGCGTGCGGGCGGTGAAGTCCGTGGATCCCGGGCTGGTCGTCGGCGGCCCGGCCTCGGCCGCCGGCAAGTGGGTCGACGAGCTGCTCGCCCACTGCGCGGCCACCGGCGCGCCGATCGACTTCGTCAGCACCCACACGTACGGCAACGCGCCGCTGGACCTGCGGCCGATCGCCGCCCGGCACGGCTTCCCCGGCCTGCCCCAGTGGTGGACCGAGTGGGGCGCGCACGCGACGCACTTCAACCCGGTCCACGACTCGCCGTGGAGCGCCGTGTACCTGGTGCGGGGCATGGCGTCGGCCATGGGCCGCACCGAGGCGCTGGCGTACTGGACGGTCTCCGACCACTTCGAGGAGCTCGGCCGGCCGCCGAAGCTGCTGCACGGCGGATTCGGGCTGCTCAGTGTCGGCAACCTGCGAAAGCCGCGCTGGTGGGGTCTGTGGATGCTCGAGCAGCTGCTGGACGAGCGGCTGTCGGTGACCGTCACCGGCGACGGGGCCGGGGACATGGTCCAGGCCATCGGCTCGCGTTCTGACGACGGTCGGATCGCGATCGTGGCCTGGAACGGGACGGTCGACGTCACCAAGGCCGGCGGCGACCCGCTCCTGCACCGCTCGGCGTCGCTGCACGTGCGCGGGCTCCGAGCGAGCCGGTACCGGCTCCGTCACCGACGGCTGGACGAGGAGCACTCGAACCTGGTGGCCTCGTGGACGCGGATCGGGCGCGGCGCGGACTGGCCGAACGCGGGGCAGTGGGACGAGCTGGCGGCGCGCGACGTGCTTGAGGAGCTCGCGCCGGTGCGCGAGGTCCCTTCCTCCGGCGGGCAGCTCGAGCTCGTGCTCGACCTGCCGATGCCATCGGTCTCGCTGCTCGAGCTGAGCCCGGCGTGAGCCCGATCCGCGACCGGCCCCGGCCGATCGCCGCCGAGCTGCGAAGCCCGGCGGGCGTGGCGATCGACATCCTGGCCAACGGCAGCGTCTTCGCCATCCGCCACGGTGGTGTCCTGGTCAACCAGGTGCTCGGCAGCCCGGTCGGGGGCGGCATCGGCAACCTGTACCTACGGCGGCGCACGCGAGCCGGCGTGGTGGCCGTGCCGCTGCTCGGGCCGGGGAGCGCGAGCCGCCTTCGGACGTCCGCCGACGCTGCCACCTGGGAGGGGTCGTTTGACGGGGTCGACTACGCGTGCACGCTGCGTCTCGGTGCGAGCCGGCCGAGCTGGTTCTGGACGGTGGCGCTCGAGAACCGGCGTCGGCGAGGGGCGGTGAGCCTCGATGCGGTCCTGGCCCAGGATCTCGGGATCGCCGACGAGGGCGCGGTGCGCGCGAGCGAGCTGTACACGAGCCAGTACATCGATCACACCGTCCTCGAGGATCCCGAGCTCGGCCTCCTCCTGTGCTCGCGCCAGAACCTGCCGCAGGGCGACGCCTTCCCGTGGGTCATGCACGGCTGCCTGGACGGAGCGGTCGGCTTCCTGACCGATGGCGTCCAGTTCTTCGGGCTCGAGTACAAGGCCACCAACGTGCCGGCCGCGCTCGGTCGCCGAACCCTGCCGAACCGGAACTACCAGTACGAGCTGGCGATGCCGACCCTCCAGTCGCGTCGCGTCCTCCTGGCACCGGCGGCGACCGCCGAGATCACCTTTTTCGCGGCCTTCGTGCCGGACCACCCGCCGGCGACGTCCGACGCCGACGCCCGCCGGGCGCGGAACGCACGCACCGCGTTCCGCCACCTGCGCCGGGACGCGATCGTCGGGCCGCCGCGGCCGCGGGTGCCGAGCCTGTTCGACGCCCCGGCGCTGTTCGAGAGCCGCGACCTCGAGCCGGCGGAGCTCGATCGCTTCTTCGGCACGGAGCGGCGACACGCCGAGCGGCTCGAGGACGGGACCCTCCTCTCGTTCTTCCACGGCCTCCAGCAGCACGTCGTGCTGCGAGCCAAGGAGCTGGTCCAGGAGCGCCCGACCGGGCACATCATGCGCTCCGGGCGGGACCGGCTCCCCAGCGACGACACCCTGTCGGTCACGGCCTGGATGTTCGGCGTCTTCGGCTCCCAGCTGGCGATCGGCAACACCTCGTTCAACACGCTGCTCTCCGTGGTCCGCAACCCGCTCAACGCGCTCAAGGCCAGCGGCCAGCGCATCTTCGTCCGGACCGCTGCGGGCTGGGAGCTGCTCGGCCTGCCGTCGGCGTTCGAGATGGGCCCGAACAGCGCGCGCTGGATCTACCACGGCGAGCGGCACACGCTGTCGGTCCGCGTCCGGGCCGCCCTGGACGCCCCCGCCTACCGGCTGCAGCTCGACGTCGAGCGCGGCGGTCCACTCGAGATGCTCGTCAGCCACGACGTCGTCCTGGGCGCGAGCCCCGGCGACCCGCCCGGCCGGATCGTCGTCGACGAGGCGAACGCGCGCGTCGAGCTGCGCCCCGCGCCCGAGACGCCGATGGGCCGGCACTACCCCGAGGCGACGTTCTTCATCGTCGTGCCGGACGCGGAGGCGGTCGAGTCAATCGGCGGCGACGGGCTGCTCCACCTCGATGGCGTCGACCGCGGCGGGTCGTTCGTCGGGGTGCGGACGAAGAGGGTCGCCCGATGCTCGCTGACGCTGACCGGCAGCGTCCTCGACGCGCGCCGCGCCGAGGCGCTGGCCACCGCAGCGGGGGACGGCTCGGTCCCGGATACCGACGTCGAGCAGGCGGTCGCCGGCTCCTGGTCGGGCGTCGGCGGCGGCGCGACCATCGGCGGCAGCAGCGGACGGTTCGGTGACGACCTCGCGCGACTGGACGACGCGCTTCGCTGGAACGTCCACGACGCGATGATCCACGTCACGACGCCGCACGGGCTGGAGCAGCACAACGGGGCGGCCTGGGGCGTGCGCGACGTCTGCCAGGGCCCGGCCGAGCTCTTCGTTGCCACCGGCAACCTCGATGCCCTGCGAACGGTGCTGAAGATCGTGTACGAGCACCAGTTCCGCGGGACCGGCGACTGGCCCCAATGGTTCATGTTCGACCGATACCGGGAGCTCCAGGCGGCCGAGAGCCACGCGGACGTCATCCACTGGCCGCTCAAGGCCCTGTGCGACTACGTCGAGGCCGGCGGCGATGCGTCGATCCTCGACGAACGGGTCGCGTACACCGACGAGCGGACGAAGGCGGTCACCGCCGCGACCGAGTCCATCTTCGCGCACACCGAGCGGCAGGTCGCACGGATCGAGCGCGACTGCATCCCGGGCACGGCGCTCGTGGCCTTCGGCGGCGGCGACTGGGAGGACACGCTCCAGCCGGTCGACCCCGCGATGGCCGCGCGCATGGTGAGTGCCTGGACGGTCGAGCTCGCCTACCAGACCCTCGGGCGCTACCGGGTGGTGTGTGAGCGCGCCGGCCGGGTGGCGATGGCACAACGGCTGGCGGACCTGTGCGGCCGGATGCGGGCCGACTTCAACCGGCACCTGGTCCCCGACGGCGTGGTCGCCGGGCTCGCGCACTTTGGCGCCGATGGCGTCGAGTACTTCCTCCACCCCCGCGATCGCCGCACCGGGGTCACCTACCGCCTCCTGCCGATGACGCGGGGCATGATCAGCGGCCTCTTCAGCGACGAGCAGGCGGCACGGCACTTCGACCTCATCCGGCGCCACCTGTCCTTCCCGGATGGCGTGCGGCTGATGGACCGACCGATGGCGTACCGCGGCGGGCCGTCGCGCACGTTCCGGCGCGCCGAGTCGGCGGCGAACTTCGGGCGCGAGGTCGGGCTCCAGTACGTCCATGCCCACATCCGTTACGTCGAGGCCATGGCCCGGATCGGGCGGCCGGACGAGGCGTTCGCCGGGCTGCTGGCCGTCTGCCCGATCCGCCTCGACCTCCAAGTTTCGAACTCCCTGCCGCGCCAGGCGAACGCCTTCTTCAGCAGCTCGGATGCGGCCTTCCTCGACCGCCGGCAGGCGAGCCGCCAGTTCGGCCG
>Ga0268386_10001383_pt1 | contig 16581 bp, 17 predicted proteins | sample RVTome_15_FD_200260 | JGI IMG/M metagenome (GOLD analysis project Ga0268386, IMG submission 200260) | Soil microbial communities from uranium-contaminated site in the Upper Colorado River Basin, Wyoming, United States - RVT150D86... ...
GACGACCAACAGGTCGTCGCGGCGCACATGGCCGAGGTCGTCGGCGATGCCGACGACGCGTGATCCTTCGTCGATGGGTGCGACACCCGAGGCCGAGGCGCTCCAGCGGCTGATCGGGTTCGGCCGCGAGCTACGCAGGCGCGGCCTGCCGGTCGGGACCGGACGCATCGTTACGTTCTGCCGAGGGGCTGCTGCGCTCGGCGCGCTCGACCGGACCGACCTCTACTGGGCCGCGCGCTCCTCGCTCATCTCGCGCCCCGACGACGTGGAGGTGTTCGACGCCGCGTTCGACGAGTGGTTCCGCGAGGGGATCCGGGTCGTGCTCGACCTGGCGGTGCCGCCGTCGGAGGTCGAGGCCGAGTCGCACGAAGAGGTGGAGGGCTTGGTCGTCGAGGAGGACCGCATCGTCGCGAAGGAGTGGTACCGGCTCGACGAGGGCGAGGACGCCGAGGGCGAGGCCGCGATCCGCATCGTCGCGAGCGCGGTCGAGGTGCTGCGCGAGAAGTCGTTCGCCGACCTCACCGAGGAGGAACGGCGTCGCGTCGCCCTCATGATCCGGCGGTTGGCGGTCCGGGTCCCGACGCGCCGAACGCGCCGCCTCCGTCCCGCCGCGACCGGCTCGCGCTTCGACGTGAAGCGCACGCTTCGCCGATCGCTCCGGACGCAGGGCGAGCCGTTCCATCGCGCCTGGCGCGACCGGAGGAGCCGCGCCCGTCCGCTGGTGCTGATCCTCGACGTGAGCGGTTCGATGACGCCGTACGCGCGGGCACTCATGCAGTTCGCGTTCGCCGCGATGGCGGCCGGCCGGCGGGTGGAGGTCTTCTGCTTCGGAACGCGGCTCACGCGCGTGACGCGCACGCTCCGCACGAAGGACCCGGACCGCGCGATGCACGAAGTCGGCAAGCTCGTCGAGGACTGGGAGGGCGGAACGCGCATCGGCGCTTCGCTGAAGTCCTTGCTCGACGAGTGGAGCCAGCGCACGGCGCTGCGAGGGTCGGTCGCGGTGCTCTGCTCGGATGGACTCGAACGCGGCGACCCGGATCTGCTGCGCGACCAGATGGCTCGGCTGCGCAGGCTCGTTCACCGGTTGGTGTGGGTGAACCCGCTGAAGGGGAGCCCGCGCTACGAGCCGCTCGCGAGAGGGATGGCCGCGGCGCTCCCGTCGGTCGACGTGTTCCTGCCGGGTCACAACCTGGAAAGTCTCGAGGAGCTGGCGCTCGTGCTCGCGGACTAGGATGCCGCGCGTGGGCGAGCCGGAGGAACCGCACGGGCAGGTCCGGCGGATGGGGCGGCTCACGGAGCCGGCCGACGAAGGTCTCCTGACTTACGGCGGGTACCTCGCCGTTCCGGAGCTCCTCGAGCTCCAACGCCTCCGCTCGGATCCGCCGGTGCACGACGAGCTCCTGTTCATCACCGTCCACCAGGCGTACGAGCTCTGGTTCAAGCAGGTGATCTTCGAGCTCGAGACGATCCGCGATCGCATGATCGAGGGAGATGCGGTGCGCGCACGCCATTACCTCACTCGCGTGCACGCGATCGAGCGCGTGCTGATCGAGCACATCGAGGTGCTCCAGACGATGTCGCCCCAGGATTTCCTCGAGTTCCGCTCGCTCCTGTCCCCGGCGTCCGGGTTCCAATCCGCGCAGTTCCGTGAGCTCGAGTTCCTCACGGGCTTGAAGGAACGGCGGTACCTTCGCGACCTCGCCGGAACGCCGGAGGAGCTCGAGCGCCTCGCGCGCCGTCTCGAGGAACCGACGGTCTGGGACGGGCTCGTCTCGCTGCTCGAGGCGAACGGGCTCCCGATGCCCGAGGACGACGAGAACGCACGAACGCAGAGTCTCCTCGCGATGGCGCGGGATCCGAAGCATGCGGCGCTGTTCGCGGTCGCGGAGGGGCTCCTGGACCACGACGAGGCCGTCGCCCAGTGGCGGTACCACCACGTCCTGATGGTCGAGCGGGAGATCGGCGCGAAGACGGGGACCGGTGGTTCATCGGGGGTCGAGTACCTGCGCTCCACTCTCGAGAAGCGGTTCTTCCCCGAGCTCTGGGGACTGCGCTCCCACCTGTGAACGGCTAGGGGGATCGCTTGGCCAGGTACTCCTCGATCAGTTCGAGCAGGCGCTCGCGTCCGAACGAGTCGTCGTGCCCGCCGTGCACGACCCGCACCGGCACGTCCCGCAGCCGGCGCATGCTGACGACGTAGTCCTGGATGTTCGAGCCCGCGAGCTCGTCGAGCAGGATGCCGCTCTCGTAGACGCAGTCGCCGGAGAACAGCGTGCTCGTCTCCTCCTCCCACAGGCCGATCTCACCGGGCGAGTGACCGGGCAGGTGGAGCACCGCGATCCGCCGGTCGCCCAGGTCGATGACGTCGCCCTCCTCGAGGATCCGCGTCGGCGGGGCCGGCCGGACCTCGTACTCGGCGACGTCGAAGCTCTCGCGGGGCAAGGCCGACAGGAGGGATGCGGGCAGGTCGTAACCGGAGACCTCGTGTCCCTCGTAGTCCTCGGTCCGCAGGCTCGCGAATCCCTCGGCGTTCGCGACGGCCTCGGCATCGGCGCGATGGACGGCCACCTCGTCGAACTCGTACAGCCCGCCGGTGTGATCGAAATGGCGGTGCGTCGCGACCGCGACGACCGGCCGCTCGAAGAGCTCGGTGAGCTCCTCGCGGAGCGGAACGATGCCGAGCCCGGAGTCGATCAGCGCGTCGCGCTCGCGCCCGCGGACCAGAAACAGGTTCGCGCGCAGGAAGGGATCGACGTGCGGTTCGGTGATCCGGATGAGGCCGTCGTCGACGACTTCGTGCTCGAACCAGCGATCCGCCACGCGCACGGCCGGATGCTATCGGCTTGACGCCTCGAGCCTCGGCGGGATAGGACGGCGCTACCGACGGCCATCGACCGAAGGGAGACGGACCATGGCGACGGATCTTTCGATCTCGGTCAGCGACGAGCCGGGCGGGCTCGCGGGCGCGGCGAAGGCGCTCGGCGGCGCGGGCGTGAACATCCAGGGTCTCGCGGGTCTCGGCGGCGGCGGGACGGGTCACATCCACGTCCTCGTCGACGACGCGGGGGCCGCGCGCGCCGCGCTCGAGGGCGCGGGGTACTCGGTCGAGTCGCAGCGCGATGCAGTCGTCGTCGACCTGTCGGGCGAGGACAAGCCCGGGAGGCTCGGCGAGCTCGCGGGCAAGGCTGCCGATGCCGGCGTGAACCTGGCCGCGTGCTACGTCGCGTCGGGCTCGCGCATCGTGTTCGTCGCCGAGGACTCGGCGGCGCTGCGCTCGGCGCTGGGGGTCTAGCGCTCGGGGTTCGGCGCCTTGGCGCGGTACGCCCGGTCGAGCAGCTCGACCGGATGGACGACCTCGGCTGCGGTGCCGAGCTCGCGAAGCCCGGCCGCGATCTGCATCGTGCAGCCGGGATTCGCGCTCGCCACGACGCGCGCACCGGTCGATGCGAGCGCCTCGGCCTTTCGCATCCGGAGCTCGGACGACATCGCCGGCTCGAGCACGTTGTAGAGGCCCGCGGCGCCGCAGCAGACGTCGCCGCTCGGCGGGTCGACGACCTTCATGCCCGGAATCGTCCGAAGGACGGCGCGCGGCTGCTCCTTGATCTTCTGTGCGCGGAGCGCGTGACAGGCGTCGTGGTACGCGACCTGCTCGAGTCCGGCGCCCCGCGCCGGAGCCTCGACGCCGTGCTCGTGGAGGAGCGCCATCACGTCGCGAACCTTCGCGGAGAACGCGTGTGCCTCCTGGGTGCCGAGGAGGTCGCCGATCTCCATCAGGTGGGCTCCGCACCCGGCCGCGTTCACGACCACGACGTCGGCGTCGGCGAACGCCCGGAGGTTCCGTTCCGCGAGCCGGCGCGCGGCGTCGAGGTGCCCGTAGTGCGCCGCGAGCGCGCCGCAGCACACCTGCTGCCGCGGGACGGCGACGCGCCAGCCGTTCCGCGCGAGGACGCGGATCGTCGCCCGGTTCACGCCGCGGAACCACCGGTCCTGCACGCAGCCGGAGAGCAGCGTGGCCGTGCCCTTCGCCTCGCCTCGAGCCGCGGTCGACCGAGGGAGCCGGCGGAACAGCTCCGACCGTTGCGGCACCAGCTGCCGAACGCGTCTCGGCATGAACGCGAGACCGAGCGGCTGGAGCGCGGCCGCGAGCCAGAGCAGCTTCTTGCGCGGAAGCACGACGTCGAGTCCGAGCCACCGCAGGACCCGCGCTCGTCGCGACCGCAGCGGCTCGATCTGCACCCGGGCGTGCTCCATCATCCGGCCGAAGGGCGCGTGGGAGGGGCAGACGTCCTCGCACGCGCGGCATGCGAGGCACAGATCCATGAAGCGCGAGAACGTCCGATCGACGTCCGCGGTTCCCTCGTCCACCGCGCGCATCGCCGCGATCCGTCCACGAGGTGACGCGGACTCCTCACCCGTCAGGCGATAGGTCGGGCAGTGGGGGAGGCACAGGCCGCACGCGACGCAGGTCGAGATGTCCGCCGCGGTCGGCGCGGCGTCCGGGAACGGCCAGTTCGGCTCGGCGCCCGGCAGCGCACCGGTGAACCGAGCGCCGTCGGGCAGCGCGGCGCCGAGTGGAGGCTCGGGGTCGCCAGCGGGCCGATCGGTCAGCACGTCCGCGATGCTCTCACGCCCCACCCCACCCTCGGCCGGGTGCGAGCACGGCGTTCGGATCGAACGCGGTCTTCAGCCGGCGTTGGACCTCGGACGCCGGGACCGGGGGGTCGCCGAGCCCGCCCGGACCTCGGATCACCGGCGCGATGCCGCCCACCGCGTGCGCGCGTTCCCGGAGGGCCGTGAGCTCGCCGTCGAGCGAGTCGAGGCCGCACCACGCGATGCCGACGCCCGTCAGCGCTCCCCATGCATCGGCGGGGACCACCTCGGCGATCCGCGACGGTGGAACCGCGACCTCGGCCACCACCGGCCTCTCGTCCCAGGGCCGCAACCCGGGGAACCTCGCGCCGACGATGGCATCGATCGGCGCTGCGATCGCAGACGCCAAGAGGGCTTGCTCATCGACCTCGGCGGACCACCCCTCGAGCCGGAGCTCGATGCCGTCGGGGGTCGAGATCACGGCGGCGGCCGCCGGCACCGCCGCGAGGATCGCTTCGGCGATCCCCGGGGCGCTCGCGAAGCGAAGGGTCCGTCTCGTTTCGGGCAACGGCCGAACCTTCAGCGCGACCTGGACGATCACGCCGAGCGTCCCGAGCGAACCGACGACGAGTTTGTGCAGGTCGTAGCCGGTCACGTTCTTGACGGTGCGCGCGCCGCTCCGGATGAAGCGTCCGTCGCCCGTCACGACCTCAGCTTCGAGCACGGTGTCGCGGAGTGCGCCGACCTTCAGCCGCCGGGCACTTGACGCGCCGGCCGCGAGGGCGCCGCCGATCGTGGCGTCCTCGGGCGCGTCGGCCGGCCACTCCTGCCCGCCCGCCGCGAGGATCCGGCCGAGCTCGCCCGTGCGCATCCCTGCTTCGGCGACGACGATCATCTCGGCGGGCTCGTAGGCGATCAGCCGGTCGAGTTGCGTCGTCCACAGCTCGGCGTCGAACTCCGCCGGGTTCCCCTTGTCGAGGTGGCGCCGGCCGCCGACGACCAGCAGTCGTCGCCGGTCGGCGTTCGCGCGACGGACCGCATCGACGACCTCCGCCTTGGACTGCGGATGGATCAGATCCATGCGCCCTCCGGGAGTTCCGCGGAGGCCTCGGCCGCGACCGAGCCGCGCGCCATCGCGAAGTCGCCGCAGCGCGCGCCATCGGGAAGGACCTTCAAGGGGTTCATCCGGCCGTCCGGGTCGAACGCCGAACGGACGCACGCCTGTGCCGACAGATCCTCCGCGGTGAACACGAGCGGCATGAAGTCGCGCTTCTCGAGGCCGATGCCGTGCTCTCCGGACAGCGCCCCGCCCGCGTCGACACAGAGCCGCACGATCTCGTCGCTCGCGCGCAGCACGCGCTCGAGCGTTCCCGGCACGCTGCGATCGAACGACAACAGGGGATGCAGGTTGCCGTCGCCGGCGTGGAACACGTTCGTGACGACCAGGTCATGGCGAGCCGCGATCTCGTACACGCCGTCCAGGACCTCGACGAGCTTGGAGCGCGGCACGACGCAGTCGTGCAGGTGGTAGTGCGGCGCGATCTGCGCCACCGCGCCGAACGCCGACTTGCGTCCCTTCCAGATCAGTGCACGCTCGGCCTCGTCGGCGGCGATACGGATGGTGCGAACGCGGTTCGTCCTGGCGGCGGTCTCGACCACACGGCTCTGCGCCTCGACCGCTCCCGGCGTGCCGTCGACCTCGACGATGAGGATCGCCGCGGCGTCCGTCGGGTACCCGGCGTGCGCGAAGCGCTCGGCGGCGACGACGATGCCGTGGTCCATCATCTCCATCGCGGCCGGCACGACGCCGCTCGCGATGACGTGCGAAACCGTTGCGGCGCAGTCCGCGACGGCATCGAAGTCGAGCAGCATCGTCCGGACGTCTGACGGCAGCGGCGTCAGCCGAACGCATACGCCACCGACGATCCCGAGCGTTCCCTCGCTGCCGACCAGGACTGCGCGGAGGTCGTACCCGGCGGTCTCCGGCGACTCGGAGCCCAGACGCTCGACCGACCCGTCGGGAAGGACGACGTCGAGCGCGAGGACGTGGTTCGACGTGACGCCGTAGGCGAGGCAGTGGGGTCCCCCCGCGTTCGTGCTCACGTTGCCCCCGATCGAGGACGTCTGTTGCGACGAGGGGTCTGGCGCGAACGTGAACCCGTGCGGCCGAAGGGCGTTCGCCAGGTCGAGGTTCGGCAGTCCGGGCTCGACCCACGCCAGTCGGTCCTGCGGCCGGACCTCGAGGATCCGGGTCATCTTCGACGTCACTACGACGAGTGCATCGCCGATCGGCGTCGCGCCTCCCGCTAGGCCGGTGCCCGAGCCGCGAGGCACCACGGGCAGTCCGTGCTCGGCGGCGATCCGCAGACATGCGGCGATGTCCGCCACCGAACGCGGGAACACGACGAGGGCGCAGGCTCCTTCGACGAGCGAGGCGTCCCGCGCGTAGAGCGTGAGGGCGAGCGGATCGGACAGGACCTCGTCCGGCCCGAGGGCTTCGATAAGAGCGCGCCGTGCGGCCTCCACGTCGGCCATCGCGGGCTCAGGCTAGCGGGTTCTTCAGACGACCTTGCCGGGTTGCCCGTCGGGCGTGGTGAGCGCCCGCCCCTCGGCCTGCCACTCCTCGAGACCGTGCTCGAGGTTGTACGCATCGAAGCCGCGGGCCTGAAGCATCAACGTTGCGAGCTCGCTGCGGTTGCCCGACCGGCAGACGACGACGGTCGTCTTGGCTGCGTCGAGCTCGCCGATCGCGCCGGCGAGGATCGAGTTCAGCGGCAGATGGACTGAACCCTCGATGCGGCCGGCTACCCATTCGTATGGCTCACGGCAGTCGACGATCTGCACCTCGTCGTGATGTTCGGCCAGGCCGGCGGACGTCCTCAGATCGGTCGCAAGGTCACTCATCGCTGATCGGGAATGCTAGCAGCGGGACCTGGATAGGCCGGCCGCGGCAACTCATCCGAGCGCCCGTTCGAACGCGGCGAACGCAGCACGCCCGAAGAGCACGAACCGGACCTCCTCGACATCCGTCTTCGAGCCGCGCACCGCCTGTAGCGCGACCGTCGCGGCCTCCTCGATCGGATAGCCGTACGCGCCGGTCGAGATCGCGGGGAACGCGACGATGGTCGCGCCGAGCTCATCGGCCACGCGCAACGACGCTCTGTGGCTGGAGGCGAGCTCCCACGCCGGATCGTCGGAGCGCGCGTACACGGGACCCACCGTGTGGATCACCCACCGCGCCGGGAGGTCGCCCCCGATCGTCGCGACCGCCTGCCCCGTCGGCAAACCCTCGGGGTAGCGGGTGCGCCGGATCTCCCGGCACTCGGCGAGGATCTCGGGACCGCCCCGGCGATGGATGGCGCCGTCCACGCCGCCGCCGCCAAGGAGCGAAGCGTTGGCCGCGTTCACGATCGCGTCGATGTCTTGCTCGGTGATGTCGCCCTCGACGAGCTCGATCCTGGGGGCCATGCACCCATCGTAGGCACGGATCCGACGCCGGGAGCAGGGCGCCCGAGACGCCTCCGGGCGTGCCGCCGGTTCGACCTGGGAAGCGCAGGTGCGGTTGAATGTCCAAGGCGTAGCCGTCGAAGGAGGATCCGTGGCCGAGATCGTGTTGGAGGACCTCAGCAAGATCTACCCGGGTGGGGCCGTCGGCATCTCCGATCTGAACCTGGAGATCAAGGACGGCGAGTTCATCGTGCTCGTCGGGCCCTCGGGGTGCGGGAAGACCACCGCGCTGCGGATGGTGGCGGGTCTCGAGACGATCACCGACGGGACGATCCGGATCGGCGACCAGGTGGTCAATACCGTGCCGCCCAAGGAGCGGGACATCGCGATGGTGTTCCAGAACTACGCGCTGTATCCGCACATGACCGTCTACGACAACATGGCGTTCGGGCTGAAGCTCCGGAAGCTCTCCAAGGAGGAGATCGACCGCCGGGTCCGCCAGGCGGCATCGATCTTGGGCCTCGAGGACTTCCTCGAGCGCAAGCCCAAGGCGCTGTCCGGCGGGCAGCGGCAACGCGTGGCGATGGGCCGCGCGATCGTGCGCGAGCCCAAGGCGTTCCTGATGGACGAGCCGCTGTCGAACCTGGACGCGAAGCTCCGCGTCCAGATGCGCTCGGAGATCGCCCGGATCCAACACGAGCTCGGCGTGACCACCCTCTACGTCACGCACGACCAGACCGAAGCCATGACGATGGGCGACCGCGTCGCGGTGATCCGCAAGGGGATCCTGCAGCAGGCCGACACGCCGCAGTACCTCTACGACCACCCCGTGAACCTGTTCGTGGCCGGTTTCATCGGCTCGCCGGCGATGAACATGGTCGAGGCGACGCTTTCGCGCTCGAACGACTCCCTCACGCTCGAGTTCGGCGGCTTCCGACTAGGGATTCCGGCCGACGTCGAATCGGCTCGTTCGGGACTTCGTGCATTCGAGGGGAAGCAGATCATCCTCGGCGTGCGCCCCGAGGACATGGAGGACGTGGCGCTCGGTTCGGACGCCCCGGCCGACCGCCGCATCCGCTCGACCGTCGAGCTGCGCGAAGCCCTGGGATCCGACGTCGTCGTCCACTTCAAGGTCAAGGCGCCGATCGTGGTCACCGAGGACGTGAAGGAGCTCGCCCACGACGTCGGCCAGGAGGCGCTCGAGGCCGTTCAGCAAGGGGCCGAGCAGGGCGAGTCGACCTTCGTCGCGCGGCTGAACCCGCGGACGAAGGCACGCGAGGGTGAGCCGATCGAGCTCGTCGTCGACGTCGGGCGCCTCCACTTCTTCGACCCCGACACGGGGCTCGGCATCTACGAAGGTGACCGCTGAGCCTGCCCGATCCGGTGGAAACGCCGTTCCCGGAGGGGTTCCTGTGGGGTGCCGCGACGTCCGCCTACCAGGTCGAGGGCGCGGTCGGGGAGGACGGCCGGGGTCCTTCCATCTGGGACACCTTCAGCCGGATCCCCGGCAAGACGCGGAACGGGGACACGGGCGAGCTCGCCTGCGACCAGTACCACCGGTACGAGCAGGACGCCGACCTGATGTCCGAGCTCGGCATCGGCGCGTACCGCTTCTCCGTCGCCTGGCCGAGGATCCAGCCGAACGGGAGCGGCCCGGCGAACCAGCGCGGGCTGGATCACTACCGCCGTCTCGTCGACGCGCTGAATCGGCGCGGCATCGTTCCCGTGCTCACGCTGTTCCACTGGGACCTGCCGCAAGCGCTGCAAGACCTCGGCGGCTGGCCGAACCGCGATACCGCGGAGCGCTTCGCCGATTACGCGGACATCGTGCACGGAGCGCTTTCGGGCGAGGTGCCGTACTGGATCACGTTGAACGAGCCGTGGTGCGCGGCCTGGCTCGGGTACGGATCGGGCGTCCACGCGCCCGGGCTCCGGAACGATGCCCTCGCGCTCGCTGCATCGCACCACCTGCTCCTGGCGCATGGCCTCGCCGCGCAGGCCCTTTCGACCGGCGAGGTCGGCATCGCCCTGAACCTGCAGCCGACGTTCCCGGCCTCCGAGAACCCGAACGACGTCGAGGTCGCCCGGCTCGCGGACCTGCACATGAACGCGCAGTACCTGGACCCGGTCTTCGGGCGGGGCTATCCGGCCGAGCTCCTCGAGCGGTACCGCGGCGTGAGCGATCTGGCGTTCCTGCGCGACGGCGACCTCGACACGATCGCCCGGCCGGTCGACTTCCTCGGCGTGAACTACTACCGGCGCCACACCGTAACCGCGTGGCGCCCCAGTGCCGGGGCGGAGGAGCTCCCCGGATCGCTCGGAGCCTGGTCGATCGTCCCGCCGGACGTCGGCGTCACCGCGATGCGGTGGCCGATCGAACCGGAGGTGCTCACCGAGCTGCTCGTGGGCCTTCACAGGGAGTACGCGCCAGGTCGGATCCTGATCACCGAGAACGGCGCGGCGTTCGACGACGTGCTCGGGCCGGCGGGCGGCGTCGAGGATCCGGCTCGGACCGCCTACCTGCGCGAGCACGTCGAAGCCGCTCGAGAGGCGCTCGGCGCCGGGATCGCGCTCGGAGGGTTCTTCGTCTGGTCCCTGCTGGACAACTTCGAGTGGGCGGAGGGGTACGACAGGCGGTTCGGTCTGGTCTACGTCGACTTCCCGACCCAGGAGCGGACGCCGAAGGCGAGCGCTCGCTGGTACGGGGAGGCGGTGCGGCCCGGCGGGGTCCTTCGGGTTTGACACCCGAACGTCCCTACTGGGCCTTCCGTGCGTTCTCGACCCAGGGGGCCAGGTTGACCGTAGTACAGACGTGTGGGCGAAATAGTCGTCCGGGTGAATGGAGAGGGGGAGCGCTTATGCGGCGACTCAGGCTGATCGTGGTGCCTGCAGTCCTGCTCATGGTCGCTGCCGCGTGTGGCGGCGGGGACGGGGACGGGGATGGGGACGGGGGCGGAGCCAGCGAGGACACCGGCAGCGTCAACGTCCTGAACGCCATGGACCCGGCCGAGGCCGTGGTCGTCCAGGGCATCGTCGACGAGGTGATCGCGTCGGAGGTGGACTACGACGTCGAGATCGAGGCCTCGGCCGACTTCGAGACGCAGCTGCAGATCCGGGCGGAGGGCGGGACGTTGGACATCATCCTGCTGCCGCAGCCCGGAGCCGTGCTCGATCAGGCCGCGTCGGGCAACGCCGTGTCCCTCGAGGACATGGGCTTCGACATCGCGGAGCTCGAGGGGACGTTCGGCGAGTACTTCCTGTCGCTTGGGGAGTTCGAAGGCGAGCACTACGGGATCCCCACGAACATCAACCTGAAGAGCATGGTCTGGTACCCGAAGACGGCCTTCGACGCTGCCGGCTACACGGTTCCGACCACGTTCGACGAGCTGATTGCGCTGAGCGACCAGATCGTGGCCGACGGTAGCAACCCCTGGTGCGTGGGCTTCGAGAGCGGTGGCGCCACCGGGTGGCCGGCGACGGACTGGATGGAAGACATCATGCTTCGCACGGCCGGACCGGACGTCTACGACCAGTGGGTTACCCACGAGATCGCGTTCGACGACCCAGCCGTCGTGACCGCCGGCGAGGTCTTCGGGCAGGTCATGTTCACGGAGGGTTACGTCCTTGGCGGTGCCGACCAGACGCCGGCGATCGCCTTCGGGGACGCGCCGAGCCCGATGTTCAACGACCCGCCCGGCTGCTGGTTGCACCGCCAGGCGAGCTTCATCCCGGCCTTCTTCCCTGAGGGCGCGGAGGCCGGCGTGGACTACGACTGGTTCCCGTTCCCGCCGATCGATCAGGAGGGAACGCTGTTCGCCGGGGAGCTGGCGGTCGTCTTCAGGAACGCGCCCGAGATCGTGGACTTCCTCGAGCGGTTCATGGCGGTCGACTTGCAGTGCGCCATGGGCGGCGACGCGGCCAGCTCGAGGATCTCCCCGAACGTCAACGTCGGACCGGACTGCTACGCGAACGAGATCCTCGCCGACGCGTCGGCCGTCCTGACGGACGCGCTCGCGGGCGGCACGGGCCGGTTCGACGCCTCGGACCTGATGCCCACCGCGGTCGGCGCGGGGAGCTTCTGGGTTGGCATGGTGGAGTACATGCAGGGCGGACCGGACACGTTGGAGGGCGTGCTCACCGACATCGAGTCGACCTGGCCCGCGTAATAGTGTCGAATGAGGCTCAGCTGAAGGACGGCGGGAGCGGCCGCGAGGCGACCGCTCCCGCCGGCTCCGCGAGGGGGGATGGCGGCTGAGGTCCACGAAGGACGAGGCACCGGCGAGCTCGGAGCTGCTGATCGAGGCTCCCCCTCCCCGCGCGCAGACGATCTGGGTCTCCCTTCTCCGGCTGGCGAGCTCGCTGGTGGTCCCGATCGTCGCCTTCCTCCTCCTGCGGCTCACGTTCGACTTCCTCCGCGACAGCGACGCGAACCTGATCCTGGTCGTTGGGGTCGCCATCGTCGTGGGCGTCGGCGGCGTCTTCTTCCTGTTCTGGGCGATGAACAGGCTCGTCGACCTGTTCCCCGAGCGCTACGCCGAGCGGGTGCGCCCCTACGTCTTCGTGGGACCCGCGCTCGTCATCCTGAGCGTGTTCCTCATCTACCCTGTGATCAACACGATCATCATCAGCTTCAAGGACGCGAACTCGGACAGCTTCGTCGGGCTCGAGAACTTCACCTTCGTCTTCACCGACGACGCGATGCTCCGTTCGCTCCGCAACACGGTGGGGTGGATCGTCGTGGTGCCCCTCTTCGCCGTCGGCATCGGCCTCGCCTTCGCGACGCTCGCCGACCGGCTGCGCCGAGGAGAGGCGGCGGCCAAGTCGATGATCTTCCTCCCGATGGCGATCTCGTTCGTCGGCGCGGCGGTCGTCTGGGAGTTCATCTACAGCTTTCGTCCACAGGGATTCGGCACCAACATCGGGCTCCTGAACGCGGTGATGATCGGGCTGGGCCAGGAGCCGACCCCATGGCTGACGTCGGAGCCGTGGAACAACGGCTTCCTGATGGTCACCATGGTGTGGCTCCAGACGGGGTTCGCGATGGTGATCCTGTCCGCCGCGATCAAGTCGATCCCCGACGAGATCATCGAGGCCGCTCGGATCGACGGCGCCTCTGAGCTGCAGGTGTTCCGCAGGATCATCATCCCCACGATCCTTCCCACGATCGTGGTCGTGGCCACGACGATGGTCATCAACGTGCTGAAGGTCTTCGACATCGTCTTCGTGATGACGGGCGGCCTCAACGGCACCGAGGTCGTCGCCGAACGCATGGTCCGGGAGTTCTTCATCCAGGGTAACTTCGGACGAGGAGCGGCCATCGCGGTCGTCCTGTTCGTGGCCATCGTCCCGGTGATGATCTGGAACGTCCGCCGGTTCCGGGAACAGGAGGCAGCCAGATGAGCGCGGTGGAGGTCGAGACTCCTCCTGTCGCGAAGGCCCGAGTCCAGCGCGAGGAGCCGATCGGCGTCCGCGAGGGCGGATGGTTCGTCAGGATCACGATCCTGGCCGTCGTCGCGATCTGGCTGGTCCCCACGGTCGGCGTCCTGATCAGCTCCTTCCGCCACGCAGATGCGGTCAACAGCACTGGGTGGTGGACGGTGCTCGCCAACCCGTTCCGGACGGCGGAGTGGACGCTCGACAACTACCGGTCCGTCCTGGACGCGGGCGGGTTCGGCAACGCGTTCCTGAACAGCCTGGCGGTCACCCTTCCGGCGACCGTGATCCCCATCGCGATCGCCGCGTTCGCCGCGTACGCCTTCTCCTGGATGGACTTCCCGGGGCGCCACGTCATGTTCGTCGTCGTGGTGGGTCTCCTCGTGGTCCCTCTTCAGATGACGCTGATCCCGATCCTCCGCCTCTACGTGAGCGGGGCCAGCATCGGCGAGTTCCAACTCTTCCCCGACCCGGACCTCGCGGGCACGTACCTCGGCGTCTGGCTGGCCCACACCGGCTTCGGGTTGCCGCTCGCCACGTACCTGCTCCGGAACTACATCGGGTCGCTGCCGTCGTCCATCATCGAGTCGGCCAAGATCGACGGGGCCGACCACTTCACGATCTTCTGGCGCCTCATCGTCCCGCTGTCGGTCCCCGCGCTCGCCGCGTTCGCGATCTTCCAGTTCCTGTGGGTGTGGAACGATCTGCTCGTCGCCCTGATCTTCCTGGGCGGCGGACGGGATGTCCGGGTCCTCACGGTGGCCCTGCGCGAGCTCTCCGGTGCCCGCGGCGAGGACTGGCACCTGCTCACGGCGGCGGCGTTCGTCTCGATGGCGCTGCCGCTGGTGGTGTTCTTCTCGCTCCAGCGGTTCTTCGTGCGGGGGCTCACGGCGGGCGGCGTCAAGGGCTGAGCGTCGTGGCCCGGCCCCGGCGGTCTCCGGAGGCGAGCGTCGCGCCGCTCTCGCCCCGCCGCAAGTGGCGCGCCATCACGATCGCCACCCTGCTGGTGGTTCCTTCATTCTGGGCCGTGCTGGCCGGGATCGCCTCCGCGACGTCCGACGAGACGAACGCCCCGAGCCCCGGACCGCTGTTCGCCTTCGGGTTCTCGCTCGTTCCGTTCGTGTTCCTCGCGCTCGCGTTCCTGTCCGAGCATCCGCGAGCGCCCTCGGCGGTGGCGAAGGCTATGGTCCTTGCCGTCGTCGTGGGCATCCCGGTGTCCGCGGCCACCGACGCCGTCACAGGCCTCGTCGCGGCGATCGGCGCCGGGGGGGTGGCCGCGCTCCGGGCCGACGCTGATCACAACTGGAAAGCTCGCGGACTCGCCATCCTGGCCGCCACTGTCTACGTGTTCGTTCTGTTGCGCGCGGCGGGCGAGATCGCCCTGCTGACGGCTCCAGTTCTCCCATTCACCGGCATCGGCGTGGTCGACCACCTCTCCGAACGCCGACGGGAGCGTGAGCGTCGCGAGGCGGAAACACGCCGGCCGAGCCACCCGCACTAGTCTTTCCCCATGTCCGACGATTTCGACCTCCTCGTGATCGGCGACGCGAAGCCGGACGTGATCGTGACGGGTGGGGGAGAGGTCGCGTTCGGCGCGGGTGAGCGGCTCGTCGAGGAGGCGCTCCTTTGCCTCGGTGGATCGGGCGGCATCGCGGCCTGTGGGGCGGCCGCGCTCGGACTGCGCGTGGCGTTCGCCGGCAGCGTGGGCGACGACGCGTTCGGGCGGTTCGTCGTGGACACGCTCGGCGCTCACGGCGTCGACACCGCCGGTGTGGTCGTGCGCCCAGGGTTGCCGACGGGTGTGTCGGTGATCTTGAAGCGCGGCGATGAGGAGGCCGTCCTCACCGCCCCCGGAACGGTGAGCCATCTCGCCCCCGGCGACATCGACCACCGTCTCCTCGGCGCGTCCCGTCACGTGCACCTCGCGTCCTTCTACCTCCAGGAAGCGCTCCGGCCCGGGCTCCGGGACCTGTTCGACGGAGCGCACCGGATCGGGGCCTCGACGTCGGTTGACCCGAACCGGGATCCCACCGGCGACTGGAACGGGGGCCTGCTCGACCTCCTGTCCTCGACCGACATCTTGTTCGCAAACTCCATCGAGGTCCGCGAGATCACCGGCGTCGACGACATCGATGTCGCCGCGGAAGCGCTCGCGGAGCGGGGCTCGGTCGTCGCCGTGAAGTTCGGGCAAGGGGGAGGCCTTGCGATGTGGGCCGACGAGGTCGTGCGTTCGGAGGCGACCCCCGTCGACGTCGTCGACACGACCGGCTCGGGTGCGAGCTTCGCGGCTGGGTTCCTCTCCGGCCGCCTGCAAGGGGACTCGCTCGACCGGTGCCTCGCCCTCGCGGTCGCCTGCGCGTCGCTGTCCGCGCGCTCGCTGGGTGGCACCACGGCGCTCCCGTCGATGGACGAGGCCCTCGCGGTGCTCCGGGACACCTCGTGATGCATGGGGCTTGGCGTGCCGAGATCCTTGCAGCGCAGGGGATCGCGCTGAGAGGCCGGCAGACCGTTCCGGGATGATCGAGGTGAGGACGGCGAGGCCGGACGAGTGGCGCTACGTCCGGGACCTTCGTCTGCGGGCGCTCGCGGATTCCCCGGACGCATTCGGCTCGACCTTCGAACGGGAACGCGTGTACGCGAAGCGCGAGTGGTTGCGGTGGATCTCCGGTTGGGAACGCGCGGTCAACCGCCTGCTGGTCGCGATCGACGAGCAAACGTGGATCGGGATGGCGGTCGGCTCGCGCGCGGACGACGACGAGCGCGCGCACCTGTACGCGATGTGGGTCGACCCGGTCTCGCGACGTGCCGGGGTCGGGCGTCGGCTCGTCGAGGCGGTGCTCGCGTGGGCGGAAGCCGAGGGGGCGACCGAGATCGAGCTCGGCGCGACCGCGACCAACCGCGATGCGGTTGTCTTCTACGAGCGCCTGGGCTTCGCGGACAGCGGCGAGCGTCACGCCTTGCGAGACGGGTCGCCGCTCGAGGTCGTCGTCATGCGTCGCGGTCTCGGCGTATAGCGCTCGCGGTCGCGGCGGGTCGCGCTGTTACGGTCTCGGCCGATGCTCACCCGCCCGCGTCCCGAGGTTCGGCCGGCCGTTGCCCTCCAGGTGC
>Ga0268386_10001384_pt1 | contig 16581 bp, 19 predicted proteins | sample RVTome_15_FD_200260 | JGI IMG/M metagenome (GOLD analysis project Ga0268386, IMG submission 200260) | Soil microbial communities from uranium-contaminated site in the Upper Colorado River Basin, Wyoming, United States - RVT150D86... ...
TGTGCGTCCATGGTATTATTGTAGCTTTACCGTCCACAAGTTAGATATTTAGTAATAATTGAGGGTGGTAAGACCGAAAAAACATTTAGGCCAGCATTTTTTGAGAGATCAGACCATTGCCATGCAGATCTGCCGCTCCCTCACTGGTTTCGGAGGTTACCAACAGGTACTGGAAGTAGGAGCCGGAACAGGAGTACTTTCCAACTATTTATATCAAAACTCCAACTGGAACGTTTGGATGATCGATATCGACCCGGAATCAGTTCGATATTTGAAAGACAAATTCCCTGAAGCTGTTGAACGATTGATTTTAGGGGATTTTTTAAAATGGCGTGCAGCGGTTATACCTGGGCCTTTCGCAATAATTGGCAATTTCCCTTATAATATCTCATCCCAGATCTTTTTCAGGATACTGGAATTACAAAGGCAGATACCTGAAGTAGTGTGTATGCTACAAAAAGAGGTGGCGCTGCGCCTGGTCTCAAAACCGGGCAACAGAACCTATGGAATTCTGAGTGTGCTGCTCCAGGCATATTATGAGATGGAGTATTTATTCGAAGTGAACCCGGAAAGTTTTTATCCTAAACCTAAGGTTCATTCTGCGGTAATAAGACTGCAAACCCTGGGCAAATTACACCTCGACTGCAATGAAAAAATATTCCGATCACTGGTAAAACAGGGTTTCCAAAATAGGAGAAAAACTTTGCGCAACGCCCTAAAAGCGTTTAATTTGCCACAGGAAATCCGGGCCCTTGAGCTTCTGGATCTGAGAGCAGAACAATTGGCCGTCAAAGACTACATCACCCTAACTAAATCGATTACCCCATTTTGGAATCTGTAGACCAGTTTGAGTTAACTAATGATTTTTTGGAGCGTTTTGGTGAGGCCATTGAAACCCAGGATTCAGCATTCATTCTGGAAAGTCTGGAGGGTGTCAATCCCGCCGATATCACTTCCCTCCTGCATGAATTTTCTGGTGAAGAAAGCAAGTTTGTGCTGAACTTGCTGCCCGTGGAAACCTCGGCTGACATTATCAATGATCTGGATCCGGATGTCAGACACAAATTTCTGCAGCACTATACGCCAATTGAAATTTCCAATTTCCTAAACGAACTGGATAGCGACGATGGCGCTGATATCATTAATGAACTGCCGATAAAGGTTCGCGAGGAGGTTATAGAGGGTATAGAAAATGAGGAGAAGGCAGCTAACGTACTTGAATTACTTCGATACGATGAAGATTGTGCAGGCGGGCTTATGGCCAAAGAGCTTATTAAGGCCAATCTAAACTGGAGCATAGGAAAAACCATTGAAGAAATACGCCGTCAGGCTGAGGATGTACAAAAGGTGTATGCCGTTTATGTTGTGGATGACCTGGACCGGTTGGTGGGGAGGGTATCCCTGAAAAAAATTGTGATGGCAGAGGACCATGTGAAAGTATCTTCTATTTATGATAGAGAGGTGATTTCAGTGGAAACCTTTCAGGATGAAGAAGAGGTGGCCAGCATTATGAGAAAATACGATCTGGAAGCTTTGCCGGTGGTTAACCGTCAGGGCCGGCTGGTTGGACGTATCACAATCGACGACATTGTGGATGTAATAACAGAACTGGCTGAGCAGGACCGTCAACTGATGTCTGGCATATCCGAGGACGTGGAGGAAGATGATAGTATCTGGATGCTGACCAGGGCCAGGTTACCCTGGTTGGTAGTGGGAATGCTCGGCGGATTGCTGGGCGCTTTGTTTATGGAAACCTTCGAAAACAATATCACGCTGACCCTTACCTTTTTTATTCCTTTGATCATGGCCACCGGGGGAAACGTAGGAATTCAATCCAGTTCATTGGTGGTTCAAAGCCTCGCAAACAAGTCGGCTTTTAGCAGGACTACCTATAACCGCCTTTGGAAAGTGTTTTGGGTGGCCATACTGAACGGCCTGTTACTGGCAGCTATGGTATTTCTGGGAGTCCAATTCCTGATGGGAAGTGGACTTAAACTTGCCGTCATAGTGGCATTGTCCCTGTTGTGCGTGGTGCTGCTGGCATCCTTCATGGGTACCGCCACACCTTTGTTGCTTGACAGGGTCGGCATTAATCCCGCATTGGCTTCAGGCCCTTTCATTACTACAGCCAACGATTTATTGGGTCTGGCAGTATATTTTGGGGTTGCGCATCTTCTGTTTTCCATGTGAGCCTTAAATGAATGGAGAAAATAATAATAATTGATGAGATGCACCCCGGCATCATCCCACAACTGGAATCTTTAGGTTTCCATGTCGATTACCAGCCTCAGATAGACAGAGCAGTGTTATTGGAAAAAATTGATGGCTACTACGGCTTGATTGTGCGCAGTAAAACAGTTATAGACAGCAGTCTTCTTGATTCCGCCCAAAGTTTACGGTTTGTGGCACGGGCAGGTGCAGGGGTCGATAACCTGGATGAAAGTGCCATACGAAATCGGAACATCCAAATAATAAATGCCCCTGAAGGGAACCGGGATGCTTTGGCAGAGCATGTAGTGGGGATGTTATTGAATTTACTTCATCACATTTCAGCCGCAAACGAGGCTATGCGTTATGGGCAATGGGACCGCGAGGCTTTTCGGGGAATGGAATTGGGGGGTAAAACCGTGGGCATCATTGGTTGCGGAAACATGGGTTGTGCCTTTGCAAAGAGACTAAGCTCTTTCGACTGCAGGGTGCTTGGCTATGATAAATACCTTCAGAACCAGAGGACGTCAGTTTACCAACCTATGGGTTTAAATGAACTGTTTCGAGAGTGTGATATCCTCAGCTTGCATGTACCATTGACAAATGAAACCAGAGGATTCTACAATTATACATTTTTTAAAAACTTCAGGAAGCCTATTATTCTTATTAATAGTGCACGGGGAGAAATACTTCCCCTGGAGGATTTGGTGAATCTGCTTAAAGAACGAAGAATAACCGGAGCATGCCTGGATGTATTTGAAAAAGAACCCTTTCATCAACTATCTGTTAGCCAAAATGATGTATATGAGTTTTTACGCTCATCCCCACAGGTGCTGCTGACTCCTCACGTAGCAGGCTGGAGTCATGAATCTTATCTGCGCATTAATGAGGTGTTGGTGGATAAATTAAAAAGATTGAGAAAAGCCAAAATATTGGATTGATCGCACCCTGTAAGGTTTAGTACTATAATATCCGGCAAATAGCAATATAGTACCCTATATTTAAATCCTATTTTTATAGCCTAAATTGAATCCGGTGATAAAAAACTTTACCAGATTGGTTCAGTATGTCTTGGAAAGGCCTATCCTCACCTCATTCCTGGTTTTATTCGGTCTTTCCCTGGTGGTAATGGCCCTAAGCCTTCCGCACTATGTTTACCGGTTTGAAGTCTTTTTTCCACAGATTCTGGTTGAAGCGCATGGTATGCTATTCGATGTGGCTATCATAGGTATTTTGATCTTTTGGCTGAACAAGATTGGTGAAGAACGCCGGCGTATCAAGACCTATCTGGATGAAATAGACGATTTCCGCTTGTGGGAATCCGATGAAGCTGCTTTCCGTACTGTTGGTAACATAAAAAGGTTGAATCAGAACAAAATATACAGTATTAATCTGGTCAACTGTTATCTGGCAAGGACCAACCTGAGTCATACCAATTTAACCGGATCGAACCTGAACAGCAGCAATTTGAGTAGTGCAAATTTAGTGGGTTGCAATTTGGAATATGCCAGATTAAATCAAACGAATCTGGAAAACGCTCAGCTCAATCAGGTAAATTTGCACCATGCTTTTGCCAGCGGCGCCAATTTTAAGGATGCCGTCTTGATCAAAGCTAATTTCGAGAATGCATTCCTGATTAAAACTGATTTCACCAATGCTTTCCTGATGGAAGCTAAGTTGAGAGGGTGCCATGTAACCGGTGCCACGTTCCTCAACGCCAATCTATACAAGTCAGACCTCCGTGGAATTCAGGGGTTGGACATTGAAAGCCTGGCTAAGGCAAAAACTTTATTTTTGGCAAAATTTGATGACGATGTCATGGAAAAATTGCTAGCTCAGTACCCCCGGCTGGTTGGAAAAGAAGTATTGAATTTTAACTAAAATCACTATATTTGTACGAACCAGACATTCTATAACCATTGTAATCTACTCACAGAGTAGATTTTTTTGTTGAGTATTTACAACCAACAGAGCACCTAACATAAACGGTTACCTTAGCAATTGAGTCTGGCGGTTTTCGTTTATTTGAAAGCCGTAATTTGTATCATCTAAATTATAACGGGATGTCGGAAATATCATATTATACCGAAGAGGGTTTGCAAAAACTCAAGGAAGAGTTAAACCACTTAAGGACCAGAGGGCGTTCTGATATTGCCAGATTAATTGCTGACGCCAGGGATAAGGGAGATCTAAGTGAAAATGCCGAGTACGATGCAGCAAAGGATGCCCAGGGTCTGCTGGAATTGAAAATCGCCAAGTTGGAAGCAATCTTGGGCAATGCCCGCATAATTGATGAAACAAAAATTGACACCTCAAAAGTCTCCATTTTATCAAAGGTAAAGATCAAAAACACCAAAAACGGAATGGAGTTGACCTATACTATTGTGTCAGAAGAAGAGGCTGATTTAAAAGCGCAGAAAATATCCATTAAATCACCTATTGGGCAGGGGTTATTGGGGAAAAAAGTTGGAGAGAAAGTTGCCATTATCGCACCGGGAGGGAAAATGGAATTTCATATTCTTGAGATAGGAATATAATTATGCCCACAATATTCACCAGGATAATCAACCGGGAGATTCCGGCTTACATTGTAGGAGAGGATGACCGCCATATCGCATTCCTGGATATCAATCCTTTGGTTCCGGGACATACGCTGGTGGTCCCTAAACAGGAAATTGATTACCTGTTCGATCTGAACGAGCAGGCATATACTGAGCTTCAGCTATTTGGTAAAAAGGTAGCTGAAGGATTAAAAAAGGCCATTCCCTGCATAAAGATCGGGGTTGCCGTAGTAGGCCTTGAAGTGCCGCATTGCCATATTCATCTTATTCCTATGAATTCTATGGATGACATGAATTTCAGCAGGCCAAAATTGAACCCTTCACCGGAGCAACTGAAATCAGTAGCTGACGCGATTGGTCAGGAAATTGCACTCTGATGGTTCTATTTAACCCGGTGAGGATTTTCTTTTAGAAATCTGCTCCAACTCCCGGCCTGCCTCTGTGGCTGCCTGTGTTGAAAATGGTGACATACCGCTACTGCTAAAGCATCGGTAGCATCCAATAATTTATCAGCCACGTTAAACGACAACAAACCGGCCAGCATATAAGCCACTTGTTCTTTCGAGGCATTTCCATTACCGGTTACAGACATCTTCACTTTCTTTGGGGCATACTCCACAATCGGGATCTGGTGATACAGCGCTGCTGCCATGGCAACTCCCTGGGCTCTTCCCAACTTAAGCATTGACTGAATGTTTTTGCCGTAAAATGGCGCTTCCAAAGCCACCTCATCCGGGGAGTAATCCGCGATAAGTCCGGTAACCCGCTCGAAGATCTTTTTTAACTTGATCTCATGACTGGGGTATTTTTTAAGGTGGATCACTCCATATTGTAAAAGCTGTAACTCGTTACCGGTTATTTTTATTACGCCGTAGCCCATTATACTGGTACCAGGATCTACTCCCAGAATAACTTTTTCCTTTACTACAGCCGGTTCTTTTGACATCAATGCAAGATACCTATATTACACTTGTCAAAAAAATGTACATCCCCGTGTGGAATTAGCCTTTGCAATACTGCTGCTGCTGTACTTGGTTCTCCTGGCGCTGGTCCGCATCAGGTGGACCAAAATCCCTGTTCAGGTCATTAAAGAAGACACGGATGAACCTCCCGGAGTATCTGTGATTATCCCGGCCCGCAATGAGGAGTCTAATATTAAACAACTGGTTGATTCGCTGAATGGGCTGGTATACCCCCGTCATAAGTTAGAGATTGTGATTGTTGATGATTCTTCCGATGATCATACACTGCTTAAGCTGCGGCAGCATGTGGTTGAAGGATCCTGTATAAAGTGGTTAGCTCTGGAAGAATCACCCTTTTTCCAGAGCTCCTATAAAAAGAGGGCATTGACCTGTGGTATCGAAGCTTCTAAATTTCCCATCATTGTGACCAGCGATGCAGACTGTCAATTCCAACCCTTATGGATCAATAGCCTGGTAAATGCCATAACTTCCAATAATTGGATTATGGTCAGCGCCCCGGTGGTGTACAGGAAAACTGGATTTTTGGTGTCCATGCTGGAAATAGAGTTGGCTTGTTTAGTGGCAGTAGGGGCGGTTTCCCTTCAGGCAGGTAAACCAAATATGTGCAACGGAGCAAACCTTGCTTTTACCAGGGAAGCTTTTGTCAGGGTCGGTGGCTATCAGGGATTCGAACATATAGCATCAGGAGATGATGAATTTCTCCTGTATAAAATGAATCTACAATTTCCAGGAAGAATAGGATTCAATAAAACCATAGACTCAGTAGTGAGCACTGAACCACCAGTATCCTTCAGGGAACTGCTCAACCAGAGAATACGGTGGGGAAGCAAGTGGAAAGAGCATAAGTCACTCACCACCAAGATATTGCCTCTTTTAATATTTTTATTCCACCTGGTTTTTACCGTAGTCTTCTTTATGACGCTGTTCGGTGCTTATTCCTGGAAAGTCTTTATCGTTCAATTATTATCAAAGATGCTGGTGGAAGTTTGGCTGTTGCGATCACTGTTCAACTTTTTTGGCAAAACAATAAAATGGAAATGGTTTTTATTGATGCAAATACTATATTCATTCTATGTGGTATTGGTGGGTGTGGTAGTGCAGTTCTATGGATTTAGCTGGAAAAACAGGCGGTACCTATGACCGAACAGGAATACCAAATAATGGATGAATTGTACTTTGTTATTTCGTTTCAGGAATTGCAGGAGAAGTTATTTCTCGATGAGGCTGAGCTTAAAAAATCCCTGGCAGCGTTACTGGTGCGGAAATATGTAAAGTGCTTTGGTAATGTCTCAGATGAAATCCCCCCCGAGCATATAGATTTTGAAAATAATTACTGGAATTATCACTATCTTGCCAGTAAAGAAGGACTATTTGCACATAATACCAGGTAGTTCATGTTAAACAGGATGTAGGCCAGGGTCTGATTTTTTCACTTACTTCTATTTTTTTGTTTGCAGCCTGCATGCAAACCATTGGAAAGCTATGGAGTTGAAATCACTAAAAAACCGGTTTGATTTAAAGGAACTCGAACTCAATGCTCTGCTTGAGATCACCCAGGCTATTAACAATAATCTTCCGGAAGTCTCACTATACAAAATTTATGGGTTTATCGCCAGGGCGAATCTGCATATCAAGAAACTGGCACTCTATGTAAAAGGAGATGAATGGTTGTGCAAGGTCAATTATGGCACCAATGCAGATTTTTGGCCACAGTCCCTGGATCCGTCATTTCTGGAGATCAAAAAAATAAAACGAATCAGGAAAGGAACAATCCCCGGTCCATTTGATGAGTTTGATCTGGTTATTCCTGCACTGCACAAGAATGAACTATTGGCATTCATATTCGTAGGTGGAATGGCAGAAGGGAGCAATGGAGAGCAGCCTGATCTCGATACCTCATTTATTCAAACCCTTAGTAATATACTATTGGTAGCCATAGAAAATAAAAAGCTTGCCAGAAAGCAGCTTGAACAGGAAGCCATGAGAAAGGAGATGGAAATTGCCAGGGGTGTACAACAGTTGTTATTTCCCAAGGGACTGCCACATACTCAGAACTTAAAAGTAGCTTCACTCTATTTACCTCACCAGGATGTTGGCGGTGATTATTATGATTATATAAAAATTGATGACCAGGAATTTGTGTTGTGTATCGCAGATGTATCAGGTAAGGGAGTCCCTGCCGCTTTGCTGATGTCTAATTTCCAGGCAGCGCTTCGCACCATAGTCAGGCATACCACAGATCTCAGACGGATCGTGACAGAGCTCAATTATCAGACAGAAAGAAATGCCCGTGGCGAGAATTTTATTACATTTTTTATTGCCATCGTTAACATTCGTTCCAGGAAGCTTGAATATGTGAATGCAGGTCATAATCCACCGCTGATTATTTTGGACCATGAGAAACCCCGGTACCTGGAACTGGGAACTACTATACTGGGAAGTTTTGAACCACTTCCATTCCTGACAGTTGGAAAAGTGGGTTATGACCGTGAGTTCATGTTCTTTGCCTATACTGATGGTTTGAGTGAAACTTTTGATGAACAGGGTGACCCATTTGGATCGGAAAGAGTCACCACCTTTTTGGTAAAAAACCAGGATCTTCCTCTTGACCAGATAAATGGTGAGTTGTTGATGGAACTCAACAGGTTTAGGGGTAATATTACCTACAACGATGACATAACCCTGTTATCTTGTAAAGTATCAGCCGATAGTGAGTAATTTTTTCCTGCATCAAACACCGTGGTGGCTGCCATTCATGTTTCCGCAATTCACCTGGAACAAGCCCCATACTAAAAATGAAATTTACCTGACTTTTGACGACGGCCCGGTGCCGGAAGCCACCCCTATAGTGCTGCAGAATCTCCGGGAATACAATGCCAAGGCTACTTTTTTTTGCGTTGGTGAAAACGTAACGCGGTATCCGGATATATTTCATCAGTTAATCGAGGAGGGGCATGGTATAGGTAATCACACTTATCACCACCTCAATGGTTGGAAAGCATCCAACCAGGAATATTTGGAAGATGTGGCAAATTGTCAGGAAGTTTTGGATCGGCTTTACAGCAGGAAAGGCAAACCCCTGATAAGACCGCCCTATGGGCGGTTAAAAAGAGAACAATGGCGGGCTTTGGTCGATCATTATCAAATTATTATGTGGGACGTACTTTCCGGTGACTTCAGCAATGCGGTTAGTTCTTCCTCGTGTTTAACCAAGAGTATCCGGTATTCAAAACCTGGTTCTATCGTATTATTTCACGATAGCTCAAAGACCATTGATAAACTGAAAATAGTACTTCCTGGATTTCTCAGTCATTTCAGCCGGTTGGGATATTCATTTCAGCCCTTATAGCCATGCTGGCATTCCTGTTAATTGTGGCAATGCTGGCCCTGATAATAGATTTGATGGCCATTGTGCTGTTTAAACCTGAATCTGTAACCATCAAGCCACAGGATCAATGGCCCATGATAAGTATCCTGGTGCCAATGCGAAATGAAGCGGTAAATGTGAATGCTTTAGTGGAAAATTTGTTGGAATTGGATTACCCCAGCGATCGGATGGAAATCCTGATCGGTGAGGACCGTTCTACGGACCAAACCTCAGAACTGCTGGAAAAACAGGCTTCCCTTGATCCCAGGATCAGGGTGGTTTTAATAACGGAAGATCTGCCTGATTTGAAAGCAAAGGCCAATGTAATTGGGCAACTCATACCACATGCTAAAAGTGACTACTACTTTATAACTGATGCCGACGTTAGATTGCCTGCAAACTGGCTTAAGGCATATTTATCAGTTATTACTGATAAGGCCGGGGTAATCGGAGGTACTACTGTAGTTAAAGTCCATGATTTTTGGACTGCTTTACAGAATATCGATTGGATATTTGCACAGGGGTTGCTATATACAGCAGGTAAAAATTTCAGAACGGTGGCCACCAGTGGCACCAACATGCTGGTAACCAGAAAAGTGTGCGAAGCCGTAGGTGGTTATGATAAAATACCATTTTGGTTAACCGAGGACATTGGGATTTTAACGGCAGCCAGGAAATCAGGGTTTACCGGTATGAACATTCTGGATGAAAAGGTTGCCGCGGTGATTGAAGCACAACCTGACTGGGGATCATTAATGTCACAAAGGTCAAGGTGGGTATATGGGGTGCTCCGGTTGCCTAAAATTGTTATTATACTGCTGTTGATCAGGTCACTGTTTTTGATTTTTGTTATATTGGTGGCCTGGTGGTCGGTGAAAGCTGCGCTTGCCATATATGTTTTTAAAGTGGCAATAAACTGGATTTTTATACGTAGGGTAGCTGCCTGTATAGGTCAGACAATTCCGGCAAGACACTTTCTTTATTTTGAGGTATATTACTTCCTGATGTCCATGGGCGGGCTATTTAGCCATTTATTTTCTCCGGACACTAACTGGAAAGGAAGGAATTACTAATGATTGACACGCATGCCCATATTTATCTGGAACAGTTCCGTCGGGATCTTGACCAGGTAATTGATCATTCAAGGAAATCCGGTGTAAAGCGTATACTGATGCCCAATGTAAACCACAGCACCATTGACGACATGATGGAAGTAGAGGAGAAATACCCTGATTATTGTACTGCTATGATAGGGCTGCATCCCTGTTCTGTGGATAAAGATTTTGAACACGAATTATACCTGGTAGAGGAATGGCTGGTAAAAAGATCTTTTGTGGCCATTGGTGAAATAGGCACCGATCTGTATTGGGACAAATCCACCTTCAAGTACCAGCAGGAGGCTTTCAGCATACAGGTGAATTGGGCCAATCAAAGAAAGATGCCGGTAGTGATACACTGCCGGGAGTCACTGGACCAGACGTTGGATTTGCTTGAACCCATGGTGCAGTCAGAAAGCAACGGGGTATTTCATTGTTTCACAGGTAGCGAAATGCAGGCTGAAAGGATAATTTCACTGGGATTTAAATTGGGAATAGGCGGAGTGGTTACTTTTAAGAATTCAGGGCTGGGCCATACATTGAAGGACATATCCCTGGAACACCTGGTACTGGAGACGGATAGTCCATATCTGGCACCGGTACCTTTCAGAGGCAAGCGAAACCAACCTGGATATCTGACGGAAATTCTCAACAAATTGTCTGAGATTTATGCTTTAGGTAGAGTGGAACTGGAGAAGGTGACTTCCGGGAACGCCCGGAAACTTTTCAAATTGGAACAATGAAACATCGGGTTATAAAAATTCAATCACAATTACCGGGTAAATCAACACGTTCCGTACTTATTATTTATACAGGCGGTACCATGGGGATGTCCTATGACAAAAGAGGTACCCTGGTACCCTTTAATTTCGGTGAAATTATCAATGAGATGCCGGCGCTCAGATCAATGGACCTGGATCTTACCATAGTGTCCTTTCTAAGTCCCATTGATTCCAGCAATGTAACCATAAATCACTGGAATGATATGGCTTCAATAATCGAGGAGAATTATCGGCAATACGGTGGATTTGTAATACTCCATGGGACCGACACTTTAGCATATAGCGCCAGTGCGTTGAGTTTTATGCTCGAAGGATTGCAAAAGCCGGTAATCTTTACCGGTTCCCAATTACCAATGGGGGCTGTCCGCTCTGATGCCAGCCAAAACCTGGTGGCCGCCCTCCAGATTGCCTCATCCGGTGAGGGTGGACCTCAGGTCAAAGAGGTTTGTATATACTTTGACTACTTTCTGTACCGTGGTAATCGATGCAAAAAAGTAGAGAGCCAATATTTTGATGCATTCCGGTCTGAAAACTATCCGCCCTTAGCTGAGGTGGGTATTAATATCGAATACAACGTGGCAGCACTCCAAACGGAATGGGCATTTACTAAATTCAAGGTGCACAAAATAAAACCAGTATGCATTGCGCTTCTAAAGTTGTTCCCTGGTATGGAGGAAAATTATGTCAAACATATCTTGAATACCACGGATCTTCAGGCAGTGGTACTGGAGACTTTCGGGTCAGGGAATGCTCCTACTGCGGACTGGTTTACTGAAAGTTTAACCAATGCCATTAAAAAGGGTGTGATCATCTTTAACGTTTCCCAATGCAACGGTGGCCACGTGATCCAGGGACGATATTCCACCAGCCGTCATTTACAGGAAGCGGGAGTGATCAGCGGACGTGATATTACCCCGGAAGCGGCTTTATCAAAAATGCAGTTTTTGTTCAGTAAATACAGAAAAAAGAGTCAAATTAGGTCCTCTTTAGCTGCCCCAATAAGGGGAGAAATGGGCAATTGAAAAAACACTTTAAAATTTGCATAAAGTGTTTTTTATTGATTTATTTGTGTCTATTGCTTAAAAAATGGAGAGGTGACCGAGTGGTCGAAGGTGCTCGCCTGGAAAGTGAGTGTACTCCGCAAAGGGTACCGGGGGTTCGAATCCCTTCCTCTCCGCTTCTCAGCGATGAAAGTCAAACTAAATTCATTCTTTAATAACTTACTGAAGATTAAAATTGAAACTATGAAAAAGTTATTCGCATTATTTATGCTTACCGGGTTCTTAGCCTTGGGTTACACGGAGTATGTTTATGCTCAAGACTCTGCAACTGATACTGAATTGGTAGCTCCAGATGACAACAGGACATTTCATCAGAAAGTGAAGGAGAAATTTATTGAAGGAGGCTGGGTTTTCATGGGTATCGTACTGCTTTGTCTCATTTTGGGTCTGGCGATCGCTATTGAAAGAATTATTACCCTGAACCTAGCAACCACCAACACTAATAAATTACTGGCCAAAGTTGAAAATGCACTGGAAACCGGAGGTGTCGAAGCGGCCAAAGAGGTAACTAAGAGCACCAAAGGGCCTGTTGCCTCTATTTTCACCCAGGGGTTAATGCGATCTTCCGAGGGTATTGAGATGGTTGAAAAATCCATTATCGCCTATGGGTCAGTTGAAATGGGCCGGCTGGAGAAAGGGCTGGTATGGGTGCAGTTATTTATTGCACTGGCTCCCATGCTTGGTTTCATGGGAACTGTACTGGGTATGATCAGCGCATTTGACGCCATAGAAGCCGCAGGGGATATCTCTCCTTCACTGGTAGCTGCCGGTATCAAACAGGCCCTGCTTACCACTGTTGCCGGTCTTATCGTTGCAGTAATTCTGCAATTATTCTATAACTATTGCGTTTCTAAAATTGACGGGCTGGTTAACAGTATGGAAGATGCTTCCATCTCACTGGTTGATCTATTGGTAAAACATAAAAGCTAATCTGCGAATAATGGAATCAGGACTTATTAATATCGGCCTTATGGTCACCTACGCTTTAATTGGAATAGCAGTAATATCAGTTATTGTACTACCATTAATTAAAGCCATGGATAATCCGAAAACCCTGGTTGGGTCTGCTATCGGTTTAGGAGTATTGCTGGTTGTTTTTGGGATCGCTTATGCAATATCCGGTAACGAAGTACTTCCCAGATATATTTCCCAGGGAGTAGGATCGGGCATCTCCAAATTTGTCGGAGGATTGCTCACCACTATGTACCTGCTGTTTGGTGCAGCTATAATCGGAATAATTTACACTGAAGTATCCAAAGCTTTTAAGTAATGGCACGAAGTTCACTAAAAGGTAAGAATGAGATCAATGCAGGTTCAATGGCAGACATTGCTTTCCTGTTGTTGATCTTTTTTCTGGTAACCACTACCTTTCCCAATGACCGGGGAATTCTTTTCACACTGCCGCCCAAACCGGATCCTAATCAGCCACCACCTGACATTACCAAAAATGACCGGAACATCTTTAAGATTCTGGTTAACTCCAATGATCAGTTACTGGTTGAGGACGAACCATTAACCGATGTTTTTCTCATAAAAGACATGGTGAAAGAATTCGTTCTAAACAATGGTCGCAATCCTAATTTGTCCGATAATCCCGAAGAAGCAGTAGTATCGTTTAAAACGGACCGGGGCAGCAGTTACGAAATCTTTATTGATATTTTGGATCAATTAGATGCAGCTTACAATGAAATGTATGGCGAAAGGGTTGGTATTACCGGAGAGGAATTCCGGGAATTAAGGAATACCGTGAATAAAACTCCCGAACAAAGAAACCAGTACGATAAAGCCAGAGGAATTGAAACTCCGGGAGGTAAGGTAACTTTCCCCAAAAATATTTCAATTGCAGAACCAAGTAAAGTAGGAGGTTGATATGTCGAAATTTGCAAAGAAAACTAAAGCTTCACAGGATATACCAACAGCGGCATTACCGGATATCATATTTATGCTCTTATTCTTCTTTATGGTAACTACTGTATTGAGGGAAACAGATATCCTTGTCAAGCAGACTTTACCCAGGGCCACACAACTTAGTAAATTGGAAAAGAAATCACTGGTAAGCCATATTTATATAGGCAAACCTAAAAAGACCAATTTATATGGTTCTGAACCAAGAATTCAGGTAAATGACGTGCTGATTGAACCCAAAGATATAGTTCTTTGGGTACAACAGGAGAAAGATAAACTGGAAGAAGTAGAACGGGATGCCATCACCATCAGTTTAAAAATTGATGAGGAGGCCAAAATGGGTATTATTTCGGACGTTCAACAGCAACTCCGAGAAGCCAATGCCAGAAAGATCATGTATGCAACTCCCGAACGTATTGATGAAACTGCCGGTGGATAAGGGTTCATAAACGAATAACTATTAATAGAGAACCACGCCGAAGGCGTGGTTTTTTTATTCAGGCATAACCGACTCTCTTAAAAGTAAAGCCACCACAACATCACAAACACCACGGTCAAATAGATCAGGGTAACCGGAAAGCCAATCTTCAAGAAATCCTTGAAATTATATCCTCCCGGACCGTAGACCATCAGGTTTGTCTGGTAGCCGATAGGAGTGGAAAAGGCTGCCGATGCAGCGAACGCGATTCCCAGATAAAGCGCCCCGCTGTCAATTGGAAGGGTTTCACCAAGGGCCAATGCAACTGGAAAGGTCACGGAAACAGCTCCTACATTGGAGACAAAGGAGGTCAATAAGGCTGTTACCAGCAAAAGCATTGCCAGAACCGTACCATTACCCCAATGATAGAAATAATCGATTATGACCTGTGCTATTAAGTCACCTGCCCCGGATTTAACCACTGCAGTGCCCATGGCCAGGGAGAATACCAATATGGCTATGAGGTTTAGATCAATTTCACGTTTTACGTCATGCATAGATATCAAATTGAATCCCGCCATCATGGCAATGATTATTAGCAAAGAAAGCAGTAATGAGAATTTACCACTTATCAGAAGCACTGCTGCAGTGGTGGCGATTAGTGAAATAGCCAGTATTTTATTGGATGCAGGTTTTCTAATTTCTTTAAGTTGTGAGATGACAAAAAGATCCCGGTATAGATCAAGTTGGTTTTCAAACTTATTTCCGGCATAGACCAGCAATAAATCCCCTGCCTGAAGGACCTGTTCTCCGATCTTGCCACTTAATCTTTCTCCGTTTCTATGCATGGCCACAATGGCCGCATTGTATCTATTCCTGAAATCTGTTTCCTGAATTCTCCTGCCTATCAGGTTGGAATGATTGCTCACCACCAATTCAATTAATTTGTGTTGTTGATGTTTCAGCACAGAAGCGCTTGATGGAAGCATCAGGCCTGAACTGCGGGTCACAAGGTCAATGATATGGTTGGTATCCCCTGCAAATATTAGAATATCTTGATTTTCTATTACTTCCTCTGGATCAACCGGTGAAATCAGTTGATCCCCTCTTATAATTTCCACCAGGAAGGCCCCGGATAAGTGCCTCAGCCCGCCGGAGGTTATAGTTTTTCCGATTAAAGATGAATTTTCGGTGAGGCAGGTTTCAACCAGATACTCTCTGTTATTCTTATCGAAATCCTCCAGTAAATGAGATTTCTCAGGCAGTAACTTGTGACCCGTCAGTACAATAAACAGTATTACGATGACTGAAACAGTAATTCCACAATAAAAAATATGCCAGGTATTAAGTGAGGCAAGGCCACTTCCCAGTAAGAATCCATTCAACACCAGGGTAGTAGAAGTTCCAATGAGCGTGATCATACCACCGCAAATAGTGGCGTAAGACAAAGGAATCAATAGTTTGGAGGGAGCGATCCTGTTTTTTCTACCCCAGTCAAATACGTAAGGTGTCATAGCCGCTACTACCGGTGTATTATTCATTATTGAACTGACTAGCGCCACCTTGCCCATCATGGCCAGTAGAAATCCGCGGTAGCTTTTGATATTCTGGTAAACCCTGTCAAAAAGTCGTTCAATCTCGAAATTTTTTCTGATCCCGGCCGCCAGCAATATCAGTACCAGGATGCTTATTATAGATTGGTTCGACAAACCTTCCAGCAATTCGGGAACTGTGAGTATTCCGGTAATTACAAAGACCAGATTTGCCAGTAATAAAGTGATTGGTGGCCTCAATGCCTGCTTGTAAATCAAAACAAAAGACATGATAATAACCGCAATCACCAGGTATGCTTGTAAGTATTCAGGGATCATTCTAACTTAGTATCCGGTTGACCGGCAAATATATCACAGCAAAATCATATACCTAATCAGATCAGCAATTAATCAACCGATGGTTAAGTTGAACCTCCCTGAATACCCTGTCAAAACAAGAAAACTGGGTAGCAGGCAGTTTATTTTTGACCAGATTAGAAAAAAGTATGTAAAACTTACCCCGGAAGAATGGGTAAGACAGCATTTCCTGAATTATCTGTTGGATGATTTGGCTTATCCCAGGTCCCTGGTCAGAGTGGAAAGTGGCTTGTCAGTTAACAGTATGGGAAAACGGACCGACATTCTGGTCTACAATAAAGAGATCACG
>Ga0268386_10001385_pt1 | contig 16574 bp, 20 predicted proteins | sample RVTome_15_FD_200260 | JGI IMG/M metagenome (GOLD analysis project Ga0268386, IMG submission 200260) | Soil microbial communities from uranium-contaminated site in the Upper Colorado River Basin, Wyoming, United States - RVT150D86... ...
GTCCGGCCACCCACCGGGCCGCCACCTGCGCGGACGCCATCCGTCCTCCGGGGCGGCGATCCAGGGCTCGAGCGCTTCGACAAGGACCGGCGGGACCACGGTCGTCCTCACCGTCCCGGCCACCCCCGGCGCGTCATCGTCGTCCCCCAGACGGTGTTCGTGACGCCGAGCCGCTGCTGGCAGCCCGGCTACTGGACCTACCAGTGGGTGCCGCAGACGTACACCTACAGCACGTGGGTGGCCGGGCAGTGGTCGCCCGCCGGCTACTGGATCGACGGCCACTACGCCCCCAGCCAGGTCGCCTCCGGCTACTACCATCCGCTCTGGGTCGAGGGTTACTACACCGCCTGCTGACGGCGGGGGCCTGCGATAATACGCCGGCCCCATGAGCGTGTTCCTCACCGCCGACGGCCTCGTCGCGCTGGTCACCCTGGCAGCGCTCGAGATCGTCCTGGGCGTCGACAACCTGGTCTTCATCTCGATCATCAGCGCCCGGCTGCCGCAGGCGCAGCAGGCGCTGGCCCGCAAGCTCGGGCTGGGCCTGGCCCTCGGCACCCGGCTGCTGCTGCTGTTCACGATCTCCTGGATGATGGGGCTCACCCGCCCGCTCTTCCACCTCCCGTTCGCCGGTGAGATCTCGGGCCGCGATCTCATCTTGCTGGCCGGCGGCCTCTTCCTCATCGCCAAGGCGACCTGGGAGATCTACGACAAGGTCGAGGCCGGGGAGAGACCGCGCCAGCCGGGCGCGAGCGGGGGCGGCTTCGCCTCGGTGCTCGTGCAGATCATGCTGCTCGACGTCATCTTCTCGCTCGACTCGGTCATCACCGCCGTCGGCATGGTGAACGACCTGCCGATCATGGTGGCCGCCATCGTCGTCGCCATGGGGGTGATGCTGTTCGCCATGGAGCCCGTCAATGGTTTCATCGAGTCGCATCCGAGCATGAAGATCCTGGCCCTGGCCTTCCTGATCCTCATCGGGGTCATCCTCTTCGCCGACGGCCTCGGCCAGCACGTCCCCAAGGGCTACATCTACTTCGCGATGGCGTTCTCGCTCGGGGTTGAGCTGCTCAACATCCGCCATCATCGCCGGTCGGGCGCCCGCGTGTCGTAGCCGGTGCGCCGGTTCGTCCTGGCCCGGCTGGCCCAGTCCGCCCTGGTCGTCCTGCTCTCGCTGACCGCGGTGTTCGGGATGGTCCGCCTGGGAGGCGATCCCGTGCTGCTCTTCCTGCCGATGGACATCCAGAGCAAGGACGTCGACGAGTTCCGCGAGCGGCTGGGCTTCAACGACCCGCTCCTCGTGCAGTACGGCCGCTTCATGGCCGGCGCGCTCCGGGGCGATTTCGGCGAGTCGCTGCGCTACCGCCAGGACGCGGTCGGCCTCGTCCTGGAGCGGCTGCCGGCCACCCTGCTGCTGGCCGGCAGCGCCATCGCGCTGACGCTGCTGGTGGCCGTCCCGCTCGGCGTGATCACGGCCGTCCGTCGCGACACCCTCGCCGACCACCTCGGCACCGTCGCCACCGTGCTGGGCCAGGCCACCCCCGGCTTCTGGCTGGGGCTGATGCTGATCTACGTCTTCGCGGTGCAGCTGCGCTGGCTGCCCACCGGCGGCAGCGGCACGCCGGCCCACCTCGTCATGCCGTCGGTCGTGCTGGCCGCGTTCTTCGCGGCGCGGGTGGCACGGCTCACGCGCTCGGCGACGCTGGACGTGCTCAACGAGGAGTTCATCAAGACGGCCCGGGCCAAGGGTCTCGGCGAGGGGCGCGTGATCGGCAAGCACACGCTGCGCAACTCGGCGATCCCGATCGTGACCCTGGCCGGGCTGGAAGCCGGTCAGCTCCTGGGCGGCGCCGTCATCACCGAGACGATCTTCGCGTGGCCGGGGCTGGGTCGGCTCACCGTGCAGGCCCTGCTGAACCGGGACTTCCCGGTGGTGATGGCGGCGGTGTCGTTCACGTCGATCGTCTACACCACGCTGAACCTGCTCGTCGATCTGGCCTACGGCTGGCTGGATCCGCGCGTGCGGGTGCGCGCGTGAAGAAGTATCTCGGCCTGACGCTGACGCTGGCCGCCGTCCTGGCCGCCGTCGCCGCGCCCTGGCTGACGGCCCACGACCCGCTCCGGGCCGACTTCGCGGCGAGTCTCAGGCCGCCGGGGACACCCGGCCATCTGCTCGGCACCGACCAGCTCGGGCGCGACCTGCTGGCCCGCGTGCTCCACGGCGCCCGCCTGGCCCTCTTCATCGGCGTGTGCACCGTCGTGGTGACGGCGATCACCGGCGGCCTGCTCGGCCTCGTGGCCGGCTTCGTCGAGCGCTGGCCGTCGGCCGTGCTCATGCGCCTGGCCGACGTGCAGCTCTCCTTTCCGTTCATCCTGCTCGCGCTCACCATCAACGCCATCGTGGGCCTCGGCCTGCGCAACATCATCTTCAGCCTGTCGGCGGCCGGCTGGGTCGTGTACGCGCGCGTCGTTCGCGGGGAGGTCCTGTCGGTCAAGCAGCGCGACTTCGTGCACGCCGCGGCGGCGCTGGGGGTGGGCCGCGGCCGGCTGCTGTTCCGCCACGTGCTGCCCAATGTCGCGCCGTCGATCATCGTCGTCTCCAGCCTGCAGTTCTCGCAGTTCGTCGTCGCCGAGGCCGCCATCAGCTTCCTCGGCTTCGGCGTGCAGCCGCCGACACCGGCCTGGGGCAGCATGCTCAGCGAGAGCCGCGACTTCCTCTACGTCGCCTGGTGGCTGGCGGCCTTCCCCGGCGCCGCGCTCGCGCTCACCGCGCTGGGCGTCAACCTGCTCGGCGACTGGCTGCGCGACACACTGGACCCCAAGCTGCGCGTCTGACGGAGGCCGGTCATGGATCTCGTGCGTTTCTTCCTCGGACAGCACGCCGCCACCCACGCCGGCGACGTCTCCGGGCGGGCGGGGCGCTTCGACCGGTTGCTGGGCGGCCTGTCCGACGACCAGCTGCGGGTGCGGCCGGGTCCGGAGCTCAACTCCGTCGTGTGGCTGCTCTGGCACATGGCGCGCACCGAGGACGTCGCCGTCAATCTCGTGGTGGCCGCGCGCGCCCGGGTATTCGACGAGGCCTGGGGGCGCCGCATGAACGTACCCCGTTCCGACATGGGCACCGGCATGATCGCGGACGAGGTCGCCGCGCTGAGTACCCGCGCCGACGTGGTCGCCGTGCGCGCCTACCGCTCGGCGGTCGGCGCGCGCACCCGGGACGTGGTCGGCGCGCTGGCGCCCGGGGCCTGGGACGAGATCCTCGGCCTCGCCGACACCACGCGGGCTCACGCGGCCGGCGCGTTCGGGCCGAACGACGACTGGGTCGACGGGGTGGGTCATCGCCCGTGGCAGGGGCTGGCGCGGGGCGACCAGCTCGGCAGCACCGCGCTGCGGCACAACGCCGGTCACATCGGCGAGGCGGTGACCATCCGGGGGCTCCTGGAGGCCGGACCGCCGGCGTGATTCGGGCAGCCCCGCGGCGCCGCGGCGCGCTACACTAACGGTCCTCGTCAATCCAGCGCCAAGGAGAAGTGGGCATGGGCACCAAGCGCCGTCTCGTCGTGGCCGTTCTCACCGTGGTCGTCCTCGCCGGGCTCGGCGCCACGGCGGCCGCCCAGGACCGTGTGAAGACCAAGGAGATCGTCGTGGGGCTCGGCGCCGAGCCGCGCACGATGCTGGCCGTGACGATCGTGGACTGGACGACCAACAACATGCTCGAGCACATCTACGACCGGCTGCTCGATCGCGACGCCAAGACCTACAAGCCCAAGCCGATGCTGGCGACCGAGTGGAAGATCGTCAACGACACCACCTGGGAGTTCAAGCTGCGGCGCAACGTGAAGTTCCACAACGGCGAGCCGTTCACGGCGGCCTCGGTGAAGGCCACCATCGAGTACGCGCTGGACCCGGCCAACAAGACGCACTTCACCGCCGCCGCCTACTGGGGCCAGGTGAAGGAGGTCCAGGTCGTCGACGACTTCACGGTGCGCTTCGTCACCAAGCAGCCGTGGCCGAACCTGGTCGACAGCGCCGCGTCCACGAACTCGCTGATGATGCCGGCCAAGGCCCTCAAGGAGCTGGGCCCGGCCAAGCTCGCCGAGAAGCCGATCGGCACCGGGCCGTTCCGGTTCGTGGAGTGGCGCCGGGACGAGCGCCTGGTCCTGGAGCGCAATCCCGACTACTGGCAGGGACCGGCCGACGCCAGCCGGGTCACCTTCCGATTCATCCCCGAATTCAGCGCCCGCATGGCCGCCCTGCTCTCGGGCGAGATCGACGTCATGAAGGACGTGCCGCCGCACGCGATGGAGGCGATCGAGAAGAGTGGCCGCGCGCGCCTGCGCTCGACGGTGTCCTCGCGCATCAACTACCTGGCCCTGGTGAACCTCAAGCCCGGCCCCATGCAGGACGTGCGCGTGCGGCGAGCGATGAACCATGCCCTCGACGTCGACGAGCTCATCAAGCAGGTGCTCAAGAACCAGGCCACCCGCATGTGCGGCCCCCTGTCCCCGGCCAACGTGGACTACGGGCCGGTCGAGTGCTACACGCACGACCCCGCCCGCGCCCGGGCGCTCTTCCAGGAGGCCGGCATCGATCCCAAGACGCTCTCGCTCACGCTCGACACGCCGTCGGGCCGTTACCCGCTCGACAAGGACGTCTCGCTGGCCATCGGCGCCCAGCTCCAGCGGCTCGGCATCAAGACCAACGTGGTCGTCAACGAGTGGGGGACGCACCTGGACAAGATCAAGAACCGCAAGACCGGCGACATGTTCTTCCTGGGCTGGGGCCCCGCCCTGCACGGCCAGATGACGACTCAGCCGCTCTTCAACGCGGCCCAGACCTACTCGTCCTATGGCAACAACAAGGTGGTGGACGACAAGGTCGCCCGCGCCCAGACGCTGCTCGACCCCAGGGCGCGCGCCGAGGCCTACGCCGATCTCCAGAAGGTGATCCGCGACGAGGCGCCGTGGGTATTCCTCTGGCAGCAGCACGACCTCTACGGCGTCACCCAGACCGTCGACTGGACGCCGCGCGCCGACGAGAAGGTCTGGATGTACGACGCCAGGATCGTGGCCCGATGATCACCGTCCTCACCAACGCGTTCCTGATCGACTGCACGGGGGCCGAGCCCGTGGAGGGCGCCACCGTCGTCGTCGAGGACGACCGCATCAAGGAGGTCGCGGCTGGCGGCCGGGTGGGCCCCCTGCCCGGCCGGGTGACCACGCTCGACCTCGCCGGCAAGACGCTGCTGCCGGGTCTCACCGACGCCCACGTGCACATCTGCGCGGTGACCGAGAACATCACCGACCAGCACCGGCACTACCCGCCCTCGTACATCGCGGCCCGCGCGATGCAGCGCGCCCACGAGTGCCTCCTGCAAGGCTTCACGACCGTGCGTGACGCCGGGGGCGCCGACTACGGCTTCCGGCTGCTGCTCGAGGAGGGCCACTTCCCGGGACCGCGCCTGCTCGTGTCCGGCAACTACATCTCTCAGACCGGCGGGCACGGCGACAAGCGCCGCCGCTCGGAGTGGACCGATCCGATCGACTGCTGCGTCGGCATGGTCGGCTTCATCGCCGACGGCCCCGACGAGGTCCGCCGGGCCGCCCGCGAGAACATCCGCCGCGACGTCGACCAGATCAAGATCATGGCCTCGGGTGGCGCCATGTCGCCCGCCGACGAGCTCGACACGACGCAGTTCACGGTGGCCGAGATGCGGGCGGCGGTCGAGGAGGCGCAGGCGGTCGGCAAGTACGTCCTGAGCCACGCGTACTCCGACACCGCGGTGCGCCGGGCGATCGAGGCCGGCGTGCGCTCGATCGAGCACGGCAACCTCATCCGCGAGGCGGCGGCCAAGGCCATCAAGGACGCCGACGCCTTCCTGGTGCCGACCATGGTGACCTACGAGGCCATCTACCGGGAGGGCAAGCGCTACGGCATCGGCGACCACCAGATCGCCAAGATCGACCTGGCCCGCCAGCAGTCGATCCAGGGGCTCACCCACGCCTACCGGGCCGGCTGCAAGATCGGCTCGGGCTCCGACCTGCTCGGCGACATGGCCAGCCAGCGCGCCGTCGAGTTCGAGCTCAAGGCCCAGGTGATGACGCCGATGGAGGTGCTGCTCTCGGCCACGAAGGTCAACGCCGAGCTGTTCCGGATGTCCGACCGGATCGGCAGCGTGGAGCCCGGCAAGTACGCCGACCTCGTCGTGCTCGAGGGCAACCCGCTCAGGAACCTGCGCGCCTTCCAGAATCAGGACAACCTCAAGGTCATCATGAAGGGCGGCCGTGTCTACAAGCACGCACTCTGAGCTGATCCGCGACCAGTTCACGCGCCAGGCGGTGCCGTTCGCCACCGCGGCGCTCATCAAGGACGAGGCCGCGCTGCAGCGGCTGGTGGAGCTCAGCGGAGCCGGCCCCGACGACACCCTGCTCGACGTCGCCTGCGGGCCGGGGCTCGTCGTCTGCGCGTTCGCCCGCGTCGTCCGGCACGCCACCGGCATCGACCTCACGCCGGCCATGCTGGAGCGGGCGCAGGCGCACGCCGCCCAGCTGGGCCTCGCCAACGTGAGCTGGCGCCAGGGCGACGTGCTGCCGCTGCCGTGGCCGGACGCTGCGTTCACGATCGTCACGGCGCGGTTCGCGTTCCACCACTTCCTCGACCCGCTCGCCGTGCTGCGCGAGATGACACGCGTCTGCGCTCCCGGCGGGACGGTCATGGTGGTGGACGCCGCACCGGCCCCGGAGAAGGCCGACGCGTTCAATCGCATGGAGCGCCTGCGCGACCCCTCCCACACCCGCGCCCTGCCCCTGGCCGAGCACGTGGAGCTGTTCCGGCAAGCCGGGCTGCCGGAGCCGCGGGTGGCCCGCTATCGCCGCCGAGGCGACCTCGAGGACCTGCTCGCGCGCTCGTTCCCCGGGCCGGGCGACGCCGACCGGATCCGGACCATCTTCGCCGACTCGCTCGCCGACGACGCGCTCGACATGCAGGTGCGCCTGGACGGCGACCGCATCGTCTTCGGCGGCTATCCGGTGGCGGGGCTGACCGCCCGGCGGAGCCGAGCATGCGCATCGTCGACCTGAGCTTCCCGATCGCGCCGCACTTCCGCTGGAAGGTCGAGCCGATGCTGCGCAGCTCCCACGCGCGCGGCGACAACTTCCAGTCCACGGTGCTGACCATCTCGTGCCACGCCTACACTCACGTCGACGCGCCGGTGCACTTCCTGCCCGATGACCGCGACATCGCCGCGATGCCGGTCGACCAGTGGATCGGCCCCGCCGCCGTCGTCGACCTCACCCACCTCGGTGACAACGGCGAGGTGTCGGCCCCCGAGCTCGAGCGTCATGCCGGCCACGTGCAGGCCGGCGACATCGTGCTGCTCCGGACCGACTGGCCGAAGAAGGCCGACGTGGCCACCGAGAAGTTCTGGAAGGACGCGCCCTACACCGGCCGTAGCGCGTGCGACTGGCTGGTGGCACGCCGGGTGAAGGCCGTGGGCTACGACTATCCGCCCGACTACACGGTCCGCACCGGCATCTTCGCCCCCGGCACGAAGGTGCCGCGAGAGGAGTGCACGACCCACTACGTGTTCTTCCCGGCCGGCATCACGGTGATCGAGTACCTGACGAACCTCGACCAGATCGGCGTCACCCGCTGCCGGTTCATGGCCCTGCCGCTGAAGCTCGAGGGCGCCGACGGCTCTCCCGTCCGCGCCATCGCCCTGGTGGACTGAGCGGCCGTCCCGGAGCCGGCTGCGCGGCGACGCCTCCGACGTACAATGGCGGCGTGAGCTCACTCGACCTGCGCCTGGCGCCGATGGCCGGCGTGACGAACGCGCCGTTCCGGCTCGTCTGCCGCGAGTCCGGCGCCGGGCCGCTCACCAGCGAGGAGATCGACGCCCACGCCTACGTGCGCGACAACGGCAAAACGGAGCTGCTGACCCGCCACCTCCCCGCGGAGCGGCCGCTGGCCATGCAGCTGCTCGGAGCCGATCCCGACATGCTGGCGGAGGCGGCCCGGCGTCTGGAGGCAGCCGGGGCCGACGGCATCGACCTCAACATGGGCTGCCCGGTGCGCAAGATCGTCGCCAAGGGGCAGGGCTCGGCGCTGATGCGCGACCCGCTGGCGGCCGCCGTGATCTTCCGCACGCTCCGCAAGGCGGTGCGGGGGCCGTTCACCATCAAGATCCGTGGCGGCTGGGACGAGCACACGCTCAACGCCGTCGAGATCGCCCGCCTGGCCGAGAGCGAGGGCGTCGATGCCATCACCCTCCACCCCCGCACCCGCTCGCAGCAGTTCACCGGCCGGGCGCCGTGGGACGTGATTGCCGCGGTGGTGGCGGCGGTGCAGCTACCCGTGACCGGCAACGGCGACGTCCGCAGCGTGGAGGAGGCGCGGGCGATGGTCGCGGCCACCGGCTGCGCGGCGGTGATGATCGGCCGCGGCGCGCTCGGGGCGCCGTGGATCTTTCGCGGCGCCCCGGTCGACCGCGACGCGCGGGCGGCCATCATCCGCCGCCACGCCGACCTCATCGAGGCCCACCTGCCGGAGCGGGTGGCCCTGGTGCAGCTCAAGAAGCACCTGGCGTGGTACTCGGCCGGGCTGCCCGGCTCGGCGGGCGCGCGGACCCGCCTCTTCGAGGCGGCCTCCGCGGCCGAGGTGCGCGCGCGCTTCTGGGCCCTGTGGACGGCCTGAGCCAGCGCTGGTTCGAGGACTTCGCCGTCGGCGACCGGTTCGGGAGCCCGTCGAGGACGCTCACCGACGCGCACTTCCTCTTCTTCGCCGGCATGACGGGCGACGCCCACCCCATTCACTACGACGACGAGTACGCGAAGGCGACGCGATTCGGGCGGCGGCTGGCCCATGGCCTGCTGCTCACCTCGCTGACCGCCGTCGGCGCCTCCACGCTGGCGCCGGTCATCGAGCGCTCGATCGTGGCGTTCGTGGAGCAGACCACGCGGTTCCGCGCGCCGGTCTTCATCGGCGACACGCTCAAGCCGGACCACGAGGTCGTCGCCCTCGAGCGGCGGCGCTCGGCCGGGCTGCTCACGCTGCGGGTCACGCTCACCAACCAGCGCGGCCAGACGGTCCTCGAGGGCGAGCACCGCTACCTGATCGCGTATCGCCCCGCCGGGTGAGCCGCGCCACCGTGCGAGGCGCCGGGCGGCGGAGGAGCGCGGCCGGGTTCCTGCTCGCGCTGGTGGCGCTGAGCGTGGCGGCGCCGGCCGGCGCCGGGGGGGCCGTCCCCGCCGCCCGTGCTCTGCTCGCCGCCTGGCACGAGGATCCCGAGCGCATCGACCGCGCCCGCGTGCTGCTGGAGCGCGCGGTGGTCGCCGATCCCGCCCCCGAGACGCTGGTGGCGCTCGCGCACGTGTGGTTCCTGGCCGGTGAGTTCCGGGCGCGCGGCGAGGCCGAGCGCGCCGCGGCCTACGAGCGGGGCAGCGAGGCGGCGCGGCGGGCGGCCGCCGCCGCGCCGGACGACCATCGCGGCCACCTCTACCTGGCCATCAACAGCGGCCGCCTGGCCGAGCTGTGGGGCGTGATGCGCGCAATCACGCTCGTCGGCACCATCCGCGCGGGGGCCGAGACGGTGCTGCGGCTGAATCCGAGGAGCGTCGAGGGGCTCATCCTGGCCGGCAGCCTCGCCGCCGAGATGCCGCGCTTCATGGGCGGTGATCGGGCGAAGGCCGAGGCGCTGTTCAAGCGCGCCCTGGAGGTCGATCCTCACCGGACCGGCGGCCGGCTGGAGCTGGCCCGGCTCTACATCGCCACCCGCCGCTGGCGCGACGCCCAGCGCGAGCTGCAGCGCGTGGTGGAGGAGCCGGCTCCGACGGACGTTCCGCGGTGGACGGTGAGCGAGGTGCCGCGCGCCCGCGCGCTGCTGGCCGAGCTCTCCGGCCGGGGACGCGTCACGGATGAGGCCCCCCCGCAATCACCCTAGTTGATTGGGGGGCCGTTCGACGCCCCCAGCCGGCTAGGAGCATGTCGGATTATCGAGGGGCGCCCCGGCTCCGCCGGGGCGTCCCGAGCGACTGGGGGCTTGGGGGCCCTGTCGGGGCCCCCATGTTCAACTAGACCGGACGCTGCTCGACGAAGCGGGCGAGCTCGTTCATGTCCGCGTCGAAGAAGACGAAGACGGGGATGGACCGATGGCGGCCGTGCTTGAGGTAGAGGTCCATCAGGTCGGCGTTGGTGTCGCGCAGGACGATGCGCATCTCGAGGGCCGGATTCGCCGCGACCAGCTTGGCCACGAACGGCACGTAGGCCAGCGAGGTCCCGCACCAGTCCTCGGTGATGACGAGCACCTTGCGAGCGCTGCCGAGCCGCGCGAGCAGGCGGGTGTCGTCCGGCCCGATGACGACCCGGTCGAGCGCGCGCACGAACCGCTCCCGGTTGACGGTCATCTGCGCAACATATTGCTCCAGGGTCAGCCCCTGATCGAATCGTTGCCTCGTCACCATGGCCGCGCCCGGGACAGGACGGGCCGCCGCCAGCGGGCGCGGGAGCGATGCGTCATCGCTGGCCGATCCAGGACGCGTCGGCCACCGCGCTCCAGCGGGCCCGGATCCGCTCGAACTCCGCGGGCGGCAGGGCGCCGGGCGCGAGCCAGGCGGCGTTCTCGCGCCAGCGACCGGGCCGCGTGGTGCCGACGATGAGCGTGTGCACGCCGGGAACGGCGGCGGTGAAGCGCAGCGCCACGCCGATCGCCTCGGCCGCCGGCCGGCGCAGGAAGTCGTAGTCGAGCCGCTGCAGCCGGTCCCAGTACGCCTGGTGATAGGCGTTGGCGGGCCGGTGGCCCACCCGCCACGCCGCGTTGGCGATCGGCCGCTTGGAAATGACGCCCACGTTGCGCACGCGTGCCATCGGCAGCGTCAGCTCGAGCGCCTCCTGGTCGGCGACGCTGACGGACGTCTGCAGCGTGTCGAAGCGCCCGCACTCGACCGCGTAGCGCGCGGCGGCGCCGTCGCCGCTGTAGCCGACGAAGCGTGCCTGCCCGCGTTCGCGCGCCCGCTCGACCACGTCGATCACGTCGCCCCGACGCAGGTCGGCCTCGGAGCAGGTGTGCAGCTGCAGGACATCGACGTAATCGGTGCGCAGGCGTCGCAGGCTGCGGGCGATGCTGCGCTCGAGCGAGGCCGGGCGCCAGTCGTCGCGCCCGGTGCCCGCGAAGTGCCCACACTTGGTGAACAGGTGCACGTCGCGGCGACGGCCCACGAGGGCGGCGCCGATCAGGGCCTCCGAGTCGCCGTAGCACTCGGCCGTGTCGATCACGTCGAGGCCGGCCTCGAGCGCGTCGTGGAGCAGCCGGCGCACCGTCGCCACCCCGGTGCGCTCGAATCCGATCTCGGAGCTGCCGAACCCCAGCACGCTCACGTCGAGCCCGGTCCGGCCAAGCGTCCGCCGGATCACGGACACCTCGCGGCTCGGCTCAGGCGGCGCGGCCCAGCGCCACCGGCCCCGCCACGGGCGGGTGCGGCGACGCCAGCCCCGCCGGCCTGACCACCAGCTCGTAGCCGGGCGGTACGTGCGCGACGAGGCGCGCCCAGGCCGGCTCGAGCAGCCACGTCCAGTCGCCCGGGGCGTTCAGCACGACGCGACCCGGACGCCAGAGCGACGGCGGCTCCACGTTCACGGCGACGAGCGAGTCGCCGCCGAGCGCGCGGAACAGGGCCGAGCGCGTGGAGGCGCGGACGAGCAGCGCGTCCTCGGCACGCCGGTCCTGTCGTCGGCGCCACAGCAGCGGCGCCAGGATCAGACCGCCGACGACGACGACCGCGAAGAGCTGCGCCAGCATGCCCGGGTCCTCCCGACACTTGGGATGACGGGCCGTCGGCGCGGGATTCCGCGGGCTCAGTCGGAGCGGCCACGGGCCGCGACGTCCCAGACGGCCTCCACCGTCGTCCCCCGCACGACGTGAACCCGGTCGTAGAGGTTGAACGTGGGGTCGCAGTGCGGCGGGAAGAACTCGATGCGCTCGCCCAGCTTCGGGGCCCGGGCGGGATCCGTCAGCGTGAGGCGACCGTGCTCGTCGCCCGCGAAGCCGTACTCGAAGCCGGAGCGCTCCACCGCCTCCGGCGGAAACGGCCGGTCGGTGGCGAAGGCCTTGAGGCCGGCGTCGACCATGACGCGGTCGGCGGCCACGCTCACCACGGTGGCCACGACGGTGAGCGCCATCTCGAAGTCGGTCATCGCCTCGCTCGCCCGGCCGCCGATGCGACGGTAGTCGAGGTCCATCACGCAGTACGAGCCGGCCTGCAGCTCGGTGAGGCCGGCCAGCTCGAGATCGATGTCGTAGGTGCCGGTCGAGCCCCCGGCCACGATCTCCACCGGCAGCCCGGCCGCCTCGAAGCGCGCGCGGGTGTCCATCAGCGGGGCCATCGCGCGATGCGAGGCTTCGCGCCGCGCCGCCCAGCCCATGACGTGGGCGCACTGGCCGGCGTAGCCCTGCAGTCCGCGCACGCGCAGCCCGCGCTGCTCGGCGGCGAGCCGGCCGAGCGCCAGCGCCGGCTCGCCCGGCTCGACGCCGGTGCGGCGGGCGCCGACGTGCACGTCGACCAGGACGTCGAGCGTGACGCCGTCCGCGGCCGCCGCCTGGGCCAGCGCGCGGACGTTGTCGGGGTGATCGACCACGACCATCGTGTCGGGGGCTCCGCCGACCAGGCGCGTGAGACGCCGGACGGCACCCGGCGCCACGACCTCCGTCGTGATGAGCAGGCCGCGTACCCCCGCCCCGGCCATGACCTCGGCCTCGCCCAGCTTGGCGCATGCCACGCCGAGCGCGCCGGCCACCACTTGCCGTTTCGCGATGTCCGGACACCGGTGCGTCTTGGCGTGCGGGCGCAGGTGCTTGCCGGCGGCGCGGACGTGGGTGGCCATGCGGGTCAGGTTGCGCTCGAAGCGGTCGAGGTCGAGGAGCAGGGCCGGCGTGGGAATCTCGTCACGATGCATGGTATGCGACTATACACCGCCATGACGGACCTGACGTATCGCTCCCCCCGGACGGAGGTCCGCGCGAGCCCGATCCACGGCCGGGGGCTGTTCGCCCGCGAGCCGATCGCGCGAGGGGACATCGTCGCCGTCAAGGGCGGGCACGTGCTCACCCGTGCGCAGTGGGCGGCGCTCGAGCCGACCCTGGGCGCGGCCGAGATCCAGCTCTCCGACGACCTCGTCATCGCGCCGGTGGCGCAGGACCACCGCGACGGCAGCATGCTCTTCACCAACCACTCGTGCGAGCCCAACGTCGCGATCCAGGGTCAGATCGTGCTGGTGGCGATGCGGGGCATCGCGCGCGACGAGGAGCTCACCATCGACTGGGCGACGACCGACGACGGCGACTACGAGCTTGCGTGCCGCTGCGCCAGCCCCGGCTGTCGGGGCATCGTCACCGGCAAGGACTGGACGCGGCCGGAGCTGCGGGCCAGGTACCGGGGATGGTTCTGCTGGTTCCTGCAGCGCAGGATCGACGCGGAACGCGCCGACGGGCCACCGCCGCTCAACCCAGGCTGACCCGGTCGCTCAGCTCGTTGCGGTCGTCGGGGCGCCGCGGGAAATAGCGCCGCAGGACCTCGCCCACCTCGCGCACCGCCTGCACGACGGCGTCGCGCGCCTCGCCCCGCCGCAGCCGCTCGACCATCGCGTCGCGAATGCCCTGCCAGTACGCGTCGCCCACCCGCGCGTGCACGCCGGCGTCGCCGGCGATGGCCAGGGTGTGATCGTCCACGGCCAGGTAGATCAGCACGCCGTTGCGCTGGACGGTCGCGTGCATGCCCAGCAGGACGAAGACGTCGACCGCGCGCGCGAGCGCGTCGCCGCCCGGCACCTCCCGCGGCAGCCGCCGCTCGAGGTGCACGCGGATCTCGCCGGAGGTCTCGCGCTCCGAGGCCCCGATCGCCGCCGCGATCGCCTCGAGGTCGGCGTCGGAGAACAGGGCATGGGTCCAGCGCGGGGGCTTCACCGTGCCGCCTCGCCACGTCCTACCATGACCCGCTCGCGCCGCCGCCGCCGAAGCTGCCGCCCCCGGTGGAGAATCCGCCGCCGCCGCGGCCCCGGCCGCCGCCACCCAGGCCGCCCCACATCGGGGGCACGATGACCGAGGGCGAGCCCCAGCCGCGCCGGCCACCGGCGGTGTAAGCGCGGCGCCGCGCCCGGCCGCCGGTGCTCATGGCCTCGCGGAAGAGGACGAGGACGACGACGGCGAAGATGGCGAGCAGCCCGAGCGTCCACGGCGACGGGCGTGGGGCGGGGCGGGACGCCACCGGGTCGCCCTTCCTCTCGACGCGGGCGTAGACGGCGTCCACGGCCGCTTCCAGCCCGGCGGCGTAGCGCTGCTCGCGAAACCGCGGTCCGATCGTCTCGCGGATGATGCCGGCGGCGACGATGTCCGGCAGCACCGGCTCCAGGCCGTAGCCCACCTCCATCCGGACGCGACGCTCCTGCACGAAGACGAGGAGAACGACGCCGTTGTCGAGCCGCTTGTCGCCCACGCGCCAGCGCTCGGCCACCCGGATGCCGAAGTCCTCCAGGCTCTCCCCCTCGAGCGAGGGGAAGATCGCGACCACCATCTGGGCCCCGGTCGCCGCCTCGCGCTCGGCCAGGCGCGACTCCAGCCGCTGCCGGGCGTCGGCGGCGAGCAGGCCCGCGTAGTCGTTCACGCGCTGGGTCGGCGTGGGCGGGATGGTCAGCGCGAGGGCAAGCAGGACTACCGGCAGCAGGGCTAGAACTTCACCTTCGGCGGCGTGGCGGCGTCGGGGGTCGCCTCGAAGAACGTCTTCGGGGTGAAGCCCGCCAGGCGCGCCACCACGGTGGCGGGGAAGCGCGCCACCCGCGTGTTGTAGTCGCGCACGGACTCGTTGAAGCGCCGGCGCTCGACGGCGATGCGGTTCTCGGTGCCCTCGAGCTGGCTCTGCAGTGCCAGGAAGTTCTCGTTGCTCTTCAGGTCGGGATACCGCTCCACGGTGACCAGCAGCCGGCTGAGCGCGCCCGAGAGCTGGCCCTGGGCCGCCTGGAAGCGCTCCATGGCCTTCGGGTCGTTCAGCGCCTCCGGTGTGAGCTGCACGCCGCTGGCCCGCGCCCGCGCCTCGGTGACCTCGGTGAGCACGCTGCGCTCCTGGGCGGCGAAGCCCTTGACCGTCTCGACCAGGTTGGGCACGAGGTCGGCGCGGCGCTGATAGACGTTCTGCACCTGCGCCCACTTCTCGTTGACGTCCTGCTCCAGCCCGATGAGCCCGTTGTAGACGCCGGCCGCCCAGCCACCGATGGCCACGACCAGGACGCCGAGCACGAGGAGCACGACGAGCAGCTTCTTCATCCCGCCGAAGTATACGCGACTCCGAGCCGATTGACCGGCCGCGGCCCGCTGCGTACACTCGCCCGCGTGAGCCACGACCCCCTGCCCGACTACCGCGTGAAGGCGCGCAATACGTCCTCCACCAGCGAGAACAAGATCCACGACGACGACGTGGCGCGGCGCTACGGCTTCCGCGGCGCGCTGGTGCCCGGCGTCACCGTGTACGCGTACCTGACCGAGCCGCTGGTGGCCGCCTTCGGCTCAGCCTGGCTCGAGCGCGGCACCGCCAGCGTGCGCTTCACCAAGCCGGTGATGCACGGCGAGGAGCTCCACGCGGCCGGCGTGGTGACCGCCCGGGACGCCAGGGGTGTCGGCGCGACCGTCACCGGCGCCACCGTGGCCGAGCCGCAGGCCGCCACGCTGACCGCCACGCTGCCGGCCGGCGCGCCCACGCCGGTCAACCTCGCGCTGTACCATCCGGCCCCACTGCCGGAGCCGCGGCCCGAGGCGACGCGCGAGCAGCTGCTCGCGCTCGACACGCTCGGCACTCCGATGAACCGCTACGACGAGGCCGCGGCGACCGAGTGGCTCGAGCGCGTCGGCGATCCCCTGCCGCTCTATCGCGGGCGCGACGGCTGGGTGCATCCGGCCTTCTTCCTCGACCAGGCCAATCGCGCGCTCCGCCAGAACGTGCGGCTGGGACCGTGGATCCACGCCGGCAGTGTCATCCGGCACCTCGGCGGAGCCCGGGTCGGGGAGACGCTGGCCACGCGGGGCCGGGTGCGGTCGGTGTTCGAGAAGAAAGGTCGGGAGTTCGTCGAGCTCGACCTGGTGATCGTGGCCCAGACCGGCGCGCGCCCGCGGCCGGTCGCGCACGTCCTGCACACCGCCATCTACCGCCTGTGACGGGCCGCTGAGCCCGGGCACGGCCGGCGTCCTCGGCCGTCCCCACCGTTGCCCGGTTGCGGCGCGCGTGTTACAAACGGGCACCGCCAGGAGGGCCGTATGGATCTGAACTACTCGCCCGAGGACCGCGCGTTTCGCGACACGACGCGACGCTGGCTCGAGGCCAACGTGCCGGCCGACGACCTCAAGACCCTCGCCGAGCGCAAGGCCTGGCACCGCACGCTCTACGAGGCGGGCTACGTCGGCATGCTGTGGCCCCGGGAGTACGGGGGCTGGGGCGCCACCGCGATGCAGCAGGCGATCGTGCAGGACGAGATGGCGCGCATCCAGGCGCCGCCGACCATCAACGGCCTGGGCATCGGCTTCATCGGGCCCACGATCATCGTGC
>Ga0268386_10001386_pt1 | contig 16572 bp, 8 predicted proteins | sample RVTome_15_FD_200260 | JGI IMG/M metagenome (GOLD analysis project Ga0268386, IMG submission 200260) | Soil microbial communities from uranium-contaminated site in the Upper Colorado River Basin, Wyoming, United States - RVT150D86... ...
TCTCGGAGGCATCCCAGCGCTCCACGGTGGTCTCGATGAGTCCGATCACCTCGTCGTCCCACTGCTGAGCCAGCCGTTCGGCGGAGTCGGCGATCCAGTTGTCGATGCGGCCGCGTAATTGCTGGTCCTCGAGCACCCGGGCGCCCCACCACTGAATCAGCTCGGTGAGACGCCGCTCCAGGTCGGACCCGGGCGCGGCGGCCGAGCGTTGCAGACTCTGATGCACCACCTCCCATTGGGCGGCGATCGCTACCGCGAGGTCGGGAGAGTCGAGAAGTCGGAGCTTGGTTTCTTCGATACGAGTGGCGAGCTCAGCGGAGTTGCGCAGGTCGTCGGCCGTCTGGGTAAGCATTCTCTCCAGGTCTCTTCGGATCGGGTGATCCGGATCGGCCACCACCTCATCCACGAGGACATGAAAGGAGGCGACGACCCGGTCGAAGATGCGCTCTCTGGCCCATTCCGGGAGCCACCAGGGCTCGGCACCGGCGAAGCTGCGTCGGAGTAAGGCTTGGTTCTCCTCCACCACCAGGTCGATGCCCCGAAGGCCGGCGACGATCGAATCTTGGACGTGACCACCCTTGAGCCAGGTGTCCACGACCAGGGAGATGAGGGGGGTGACCGAGGTCTGACGGAGCCAATCGAGTGAGGTCTCGGTGACAATCGCCGCCACTCTCTCGTCGTCCAGCGACTCGGCGAGGGTCGCCCCCGTCTCGATGGCTCGTCGGGCGGCGACAGCTGCGTGCTCGGGCAGGATGAGCCAGCCCCCCACCCGGTTGGCGATGTCGGCGTTTGCGATCCACTGACGCAAGTTCGCCGGGTCGAGGAAGTTCTGCTGCACGAACTCGGCGAGTCCGGTGCCGATCTCGTCTTTGCTCTTCGGGATGAGCGCGGTATGGGGGATCGGGATCCCCAGGGGGTGGCGGAACAAGGCGGTCACCGCGAACCAGTCGGCGATGCCACCGATCAACGCCGCCTCGGAAGCGGCCCGGATGAAACCGTTGACGCCCGAATCCGAGCCGAGGAAATGGCTGGCAAGGAAAACGATGAAGGCACCGAACAGGAACGAATTGGCGCGCAGCTTCCACTGTCGCAGTTCCTCGATACGACGTTTCTCATAGGGCGACCCGAGGGCCGGACTCGTGGTCTTGGTCACACCCGAATGCTATGTCCCCGGCTCGGCCTGTCTCAGTTGGTCTGGGTGTCCGCCGTCAGTTCCTTCAGCAGCTCGTGGCAGCGATTGGCCCTGCGTTCGTCGACCTGCTGGCACTCCTTGATGAACTCTTCCACTTCGGGATGGTCCGCCTGTCGGACATCATCCAGGAACTGCGCGTAGAGATGCGAGCCGTGGAGAGCGTGGTATTGGATACTGACCAAATTGAAGACGATGTCTTCGGTGATGTCGTGGTTGCTTGTCATAGCCCACTCTTACCCCAAGCCCCGGATCAGCAACCAAAGTCGGGGCATGGGCCCGCCACGTCAGCGGTGACCTATCTCCCTATCGTGCGCTGGTGACATTGAACCGAGGGTCGGGATTCGAGGCGCTGGAGGAGCCGATTCGGGCCGAGTTGTTCAGCGTGGAGCGGCTCGAACAGCACGCGCAGAGTCTCGCCGATTCACAGGCGCTCAGCGGAAGACCGGGGCGATTCCGTCTCATTTCCCGGCGCCTGGCAGACAACGGCGAGGTCCTACTCACCTCATATCGCGAGCTCTCCAAAGCGATCCGGGAAGAAGCCCTTCTCACACCTGCCGCCGAATGGTTGGTCGACAACTTCCATCTCGTCGAGAGCCAGCTGCGCGAGATCAGAGAGAACCTCCCCGCCAGCTACTACCGCGAGCTGCCCAAGCTCGACGGCGGGCATCTCGACCGATACCCCCGGGTGTATGGGATCGCTTGGGCGTACATCGCCCACCTGGATAGTCGCTTCGACGCCGAGGCTCTTGCCAGGTTCGTGGGCGCCTATCAGCAGGTGGAGCCACTGAGCATCGGCGAGCTGTGGGCACTTCCTATCACCCTGCGGCTGATCCTCATAGAGAACCTGCGCCGGCTGGCCGAGACCATCGTGTGGGCGCGCCAACTCCGCCGGGAAGCAGACGGAATCGCCGACGGGCTACTCGGCTTGGGGGACCGGAGCGCCGACGACACCATGTCCGAACTTGGCCGTTTCAGCGCCGCAGGGCTGCCACAGCCATTCGCGGTCCAACTGCTACAGCGTCTTCGGGACCAAGACCCGGAGACCACGCCGGGGCTGACCTGGCTTCTCGACAGGCTCACCGCCGAAGGATCGACTGCCGACGACGTGGTCAGCGAGACCCATCGCCGTCAGGCGGCAACCAACGTGACCGTGCGCAATATCGTGACCAGTCTTCGCGAGATCAACTTCTTCGACTGGGCCGGCTTCGTCGAGGAAGTGAGCCTCGTGGATGCTGCACTCAGGGAGGAGAGCTCGTTCGGCGAGATGAGTTTCGCCACCCGAGACCGCTATCGCCACGCCATCGAGGAGTTGTCGAAGGGGTCAGAGACCTCTGAGCTCGACGTGGCCCGGGCCACGCTAGGCCTCGCCAATGCCCAACTTCCCGATCGTCGCCAGAGCGATCCCGGCTTCTTCCTGATCGGCGAAGGCCGGGCGGTCCTCGAGAGCCAGATCAAGTTCCGCCCCGGCGTCGGGCTTTCCCTTGCTCGAATGGCTCGGGCACGCCCCTCCGTCGTCTACCTGGTTTCAGTCGCATTGGTGGCGGCATTGGCCTTGGTCCTGCCCCTGCTCACCATCGACGCCGATTGGCCGATGCGCCTTCTCATGGCCGGGTTGGCCCTGATCCCCGCCACCGACATCGCGGTGACTCTGGTCAACCGGGTGATCGCAGCCCGGACCCGACCCGCCGAGCTGCCCTCATTGGCGTTGCGTTCGGGACCGCCCGCAGAGCTGCGCACACTGGTGGCGGTCCCGGTTCTACTCACCCGCCCCGATCAGGTAGAAGATCTAGTGGACCGGCTCGAGGTCCACTACCTGGCCAACCCGGAAGGGGAGCTGCACTTTGCGCTTGTGAGCGACTGGGCCGACTCCGAGGCCCCGGAGTTGGCGAGCGACGCCGAGCTGTTGTCGACGGCGGCCCGAGGCGTGGCGAGGTTGAACGAGAGACACGGGCCGGGGCCGGGAGGGGCGGATCGATTCCTGCTCTTTCATCGCAGGCGGTTGTTCAACCCGGGCGAGGGCGCGCACATGGGTTGGGAGCGCAAGCGCGGCAAGCTTCACGAGCTCAACCGTCTGCTCAGAGGGGCGACTGACACCAGCTTTCTCCCCAGCGATCGTCCCCACCCTGAAGGGGTTCGCTATGTGATAGCCCTCGACGCCGACTCGCGATTACCGCCGGGAGCGGCCACGAGGCTGGTGGCGACCATTGCCCACCCTCTGAATCGGGCCCGGGTCGATCAACCACAGGGGCGGGTGGTAGAGGGTTACGGGATACTGCAACCCCGGGTCACCGCCTTCCTCAAGGCGGGTGGCATCAGCTTCTTTCAGCGTGTCTTCTTCCCGCCCCCCGGCATCGACCCATACGGGGCACCGGTCAGCGACCTCTATCAGGACCTGTTCGGTGAGGGGTCGTACGCCGGGAAGGGGATCTATGAGATCGATGCCTTCGAGGCGGCCCTCGACGGGCGAATCCCCGAGAACACGATGCTCAGCCATGATCTGTTCGAAGGCAGCTTTGCCCGGGCCGGGCTGGTGACCAACGTCGAAGTCTTCGAGGAGTTTCCCAGTCACTACGAGGTGGCACTGTCGCGTCAGCATCGCTGGGTTCGGGGCGACTGGCAGCTGCTCCCCTGGATCGTGGGCATGCATGGCCCTCTTCCGCCCTTCGCCCGTCTCAAGATGGTCGACAACCTGCGGAGAAGTCTCAGCCCACCGGCCGCCCTCTTCACCTTGCTTGCGTCGTTCACACTCCCGGGCGTGCCCGCTGCGCCGTGGACGGTCTTCATCCTCCTCGCATTGGCCGTTCCCGGTCTGCTGCCCCTCCTGGAGAGGATGATTCCTCGACGCACCACGACACCGGGGGCAGTCAGGTTGAGGCGTTGGGGGACGGACGCCCTGCGGGTGCTGGGAAGAACCATGCTGCAGGCCGCCTTCCTCGCCCATCAAGCCCTGAGGATCACAGAGGCGATAGTGGTCACCCTCTGGCGTCTCGGTTTCTCACGTCGCGGGCTCCTCACCTGGGTAACCGCCGAGGAGGTGGAGCGAAAACTGGGCCTCGACCGAGCGGGGTTCATCCGACGGATGGCCCCTTCGATGGTGGTCGGGCTCGCCGGGACCGCCGGGGCCGCCCTGGTCAAACCGGACGCCCTGGCAGTGGCCGTTGCGTGGTCTGCGCTCTGGGTGCTGGCACCCGTGATCGCCCACTGGGCCAGCACCCCCCGTACGGCCCAGCGAGCAGAGCCGCTCACACCCCGGGAGACACAGACCCTCCGGCTCATCGCCCTGAAGACGTGGCGCTATTTCCAGACTTTCGTCACCTTCGACGAGAGCTGGCTGCCGCCGGACAATTTCCAAGAGGACGTCGCCGCGATCGCGCACCGAACCTCGCCGACCAACATCGGGCTCTATCTGCTCGCCGTTCTGTCCGCCCGGGAGTTCGGGTGGATCGGTATCGAAGAGACGGTGGCCCGACTCGAGAACACGATGTCGACGCTCGATCGTCTGGAGCGGTTCCATGGTCACTTCCTCAATTGGTACGACACCACAACCTGTGAACCACTCCTCCCGCGTTACGTCTCGAGCGTTGATAGTGGCAACCTTGCGGGTCACCTCCTGGCGGTGTCCCAGGGCTGTGTGCGTCTCCGGGATCTGTCCCCGGGCGTCGAAGTACGAGAGGGGATAAGAGACGAAGCGCTTCTCATGCAGGAGGTGGCGCATGAACTCGACCTCGCCGCGGACATCGCCGTGGTGGCCCCACGCGAGCTCGATGATGCGCTGGATGGGCTCCTCGACTCGCTGGAGAGTGATGAGCTCAACGACTCCGCAGGTCTCGCCGCGCTCCGCGCCAAAGCCGAGAATCTGGCCGACATCGCCCGGACGTTGGCGGCGCGTGGGGGGGCCGATCGTCTTGCGTCCGCGGCCGAGGCGCTGCTGGGAACGATAAGCAGCCATCTCCGCGACCGGTCGGTGCTGGACGACGAGAACGGGCGGGACCACCTCGCCAGACGGCTCGCCACCCTGGCCGTGACGACCGCCGATCTCGCTGCAGACATGAACTTCTCCTTCCTCATGAACCCGGACAACCGCCTGCTGGCGGTGGGCTTCCGGGTCGATGAGAACGCCATCGACCAGAGCCACTACGACTTGCTCGCCTCGGAGGCTCGACTCGCCAGCTTCGTCGGCATCGCCAAGGGTGATCTCCCACCCAGCCATTGGTTCCGTCTCGGTCGCTCGATGACCCCGATGGGAGTAGATGCGGCGCTCATCTCCTGGTCGGGGTCGATGTTCGAGTACTTGATGCCACTCTTGGTGATGCGATCCCCGCCAGAGAGCATCCTCGACACCACATACCGGGCCGTGGTGCGACGCCAGGTCGAATATGGGAAGGAGCGAGGCATCCCGTGGGGGATCTCCGAGGCCGCCTACTCGGCTCGAGACATCCACCTGACGTATCAGTACCGGGCCTTTGGTGTTCCCGGCCTCGGGTTCGAACGGGGTCTGAGCGACGACCTGGTCGTGGCTCCATACGCGACCCTGCTGGCGACCATGGTCGACGCTCAGGATGCGATGGCGAACCTGGACGTGTTGAACGGCATGGGGGCGATGGGCGGGTATGGGTACTACGAGGCGCTCGATTTCACACCGAGCCGACTCCCCGAAGATTCCGAGACCGTCGTGGTCCGAACCTACATGGCCCACCATCAGGCGATGTCGCTGGTTTCGTTGGCCAACGTCATCCATGACGGGTTCGCTAGAGACCTCTTCCACACCGATCCCGCGGTGAAGGCCGCCGAGCTGTTGCTCCATGAAAGAGTCCCTCGCGATGTCGAGGTGGCCCGTCCTCGTGCCGAGGAGGTCGCAGCTTCGGCTCGTCCTCCCGATGAGCCTGCGGGGGTGGTGCGCCGCGTGCAGACGCCACATGGGCCGTCGCCGGTGTCTCACGTCCTCTCCAACGGTCGTCTCACCACGGTGATCACCGCCGCCGGATCGGGCTATACCCAATGGCAAGGATTGGCGGTCAATCGGTGGCGGGAGGACGCCACTCGTGACAACTTCGGCACGTACTTCTTCATCAGGAACGCGGCGGGTCGAACCTGGTCGGCCGGGTACCAGCCGAGGTTGGCCGAGCCCGACGACTACGAGGTGTTCTTCAGCGAGGACAGGGCCGAGATCTCGCGTCGGGACGGCAGGTTCGCCACCCGGTTGACAGTGGTCTTGTCCGAGGAGGACGACGCCGAAGTCCGGCGAATCACCGTCAGCAATCTCGACTCGGAGCCCAGAGAGGTGGAGGTCACCTCCTACGCGGAACTGGTACTGGCATCTGCCCGTGCCGACGCCGCTCACCCCGCTTTCTCCAATCTCTTCGTCCAAACCGAGGTGGTTCCCGGCCGGGATGCCCTGCTCGCCACCCGGCGGCCACGCTCGGCCGAGGAGGAGAGGGTGTGGGCGGGCCATGTCCTGGCCGTCACCGGCGAGTTGGTGGGCGGGGTTCAATATGAGACCGACCGGGCCAGGTTCCTCGGCCGGGGAAACCAGATTCATCGGGCGGCGGCTGCGGAGCGCCCCTTGTCGAACTCCGTGGGCCGGGTGCTCGACCCGGTGTTCAGCCTCCGGAGGAGAGTGCGGATCGAGCCCGGTGCCAGCGCCCATCTCGATTTCACGACGGTGCTGGCGCGCAGCCGCGAGGAGGCACTCGACCTGATCGACAAGTTCTCCGATCCGGTGGCATTCGAGCGGAGCTCGACCCTGGCGTGGACCCAGGCCCAGGTGCGTCTCCATCACCTGCAGATCGAGCCCGAACAGGCTCACGTGTATCAACAGCTCGCGGGGATGCTGATTTACTTAGACCCCACCCTCCGCAGCCCGCCCGCTCAGACCGCCTCACTCTCCGCCGGTCAGGGCGGGTTGTGGCGTCACGGCATCTCCGGTGACCTACCGATCGTCCTGGTGCGGATCGACCAGCGCGAAGAACGCGGTCTGGTCCGCGACCTGCTCCGCGCCCGCGAGTACTGGCGGACCAAGGGTCTGATCTCCGACCTGGTGATCATCAACGAGAAGCCGGGCTCATATTTCCAGGACCTGCAGGAGGTCATCGAAGAGCTGATCAGGGAGAGTGGGGTCCTCGTGGGTGAGGGGCCGGACGAGGGCGTCTTCGTCCTCAACGGGGAGCTGCTGTCCGGGGAGGATCGGGCGACGCTGCACTCGGTCGCCCGTGCGGTGCTGCTCAGCCACCGGGGGACTCTCGCCGACCAACTGGCCCGTCGGGTGACCCGGCAGAACCCGCCCCAGATCCGCGCTCGGCCCGCCGCAACCGAGCATGCAGATCGACCACAACCGAGTCCCGAGCGCGAATTCAACAACGGTCTGGGGGGCTTCGACGGCGACGGCAAAGAGTACGTGGTCGTGTTGGGGGAGGGACAGTGGACACCTGCGCCGTGGATCAACGTCGTCGCCAACTCCCGGTTCGGCTTCTGCGTTTCCGAATCGGGCTCCGGGTACACGTGGTCGGAGAACGGCCGGGAGAACCAACTCACACCCTGGTCCAACGACCCGATCGCCGATCGTCCCGGGGAGGTGCTCTATGTCCGGGACGAAGAGAGTGGGGAGATCTGGGGAGCGACTGCTTTGCCCCTGCGCGACGACGCCTCGGCCTACCTGGCCCGTCACGGAGCCGGCTACTCCGAGTTCGAACACACGTCGCGGGGAATCGCGCTTCACCTCCACCAGACCGTGCCGCTCGAGGACCCGATCAAGATCTCCCGGTTGCGCCTTCGCAACCTCACGAACCGACGTCGGCGGCTCTCGGTCACCGCCTATGCGGAGTGGGTCCTGGGGACGACGAGGGCGGTCTCGCCAATGCAGATCGTCACCGAACGCGATGCGGCTACAGGAGCGGTGTTCGCCAGAAACCCCTGGAACGTCGACTTCGGAGACCGGGTGGCTTTTGCCGACTTGGGGGCCGGCGAGGTCGTGGTGACCGGTGACCGGGCCGAGTTCCTGGGCAGACATGGCAGCGTCGACGATCCGGCGGCGCTGAGAATCGCCGGAGAGCTGTCGGGAGCGGTCGGCGCGGGATACGACCCCTGCGCGGCCATTCAGCGTCCCATCGTCCTCGACCCGGGCGAGGAGGTTGATGTCGTGTTCCTCCTCGGTCAGGGCAAGGACAGCGACGAGGCTCGCAGCCTGGTGCAGCGCTATCGCGACACCGACCCTGAGCAGGTGAGACTCGAGGTGGCGAGAAATTGGGACGACATCCTCGGCACCGTTCGGGTGAAGACGCCGGACCGATCCTTCGACTTGATGGTGAACCAATGGCTGCTGTACCAGACCATTGCGTGTCGGATGTTGGGCCGGACGGCCTTCTATCAGTCCGGGGGGGCATACGGATTCCGCGACCAACTACAGGATGGCATGGCGTTGGTGACTCCGATGCGGGACTCAACGAGAGAGCACCTGATCCGGGCCGCGGGCCATCAGTTCGAAGAGGGCGATGTCCTCCATTGGTGGCACGAACCTTCGGGCAAGGGTGTGCGCACCCGGATCTCCGATGACTATCTGTGGCTTCCCTACGCAGTTGCTCACTACGTTGATGTGACCGGAGACATCGAGATTCTCGACCAGGTTGTTCCCTATCTGAGAGGGCCCGAGCTGGCCCCCGGCCAGGACGAGGTCTTCTTCACTCCGGAGCAGTCGGCGACGACGGGAACGATTTTCGATCACTGCCGCCGTGCCCTCGACCGGGCGCTCTCTCTTCTGGGTGAACGGGGCCTGCCGCTGATAGGGACCGGCGACTGGAACGACGGATTCAACCGGGTGGGCCGAGAGGGGCAAGGGGAGAGCGTGTGGCTCGGCTGGTTCCTCGACGCCAATCTGAGGCGTTTCACCGACATCGCCGAGGGACAGGGGGAGGCCGAGCTCGCATCGCGTTGGCGGCGGGGGGCACACCGTCTCCGCTCCCGCATCGAGGCGGAGGCCTGGGACGGTGACTGGTATCGCCGCGCCTACTTCGACGACGGGACTCCGATCGGTTCGTCGCTGAGTCCCGAGTGCCGTATCGACTCGATCGCTCAGTCCTGGTCTGTGATCCACGGTGGCGCCACAGATGGACGTGCGCGGCGGGCCATGGAGTCGGTGGAGGAATACCTGGTCCATCGGGGCGACGGTCTGGTTCTCCTATTCGACCCGCCTTTCGACGAGTGGGAGGTCGATCCGGGTTACATCAAGGGATACCTCCCCGGCGTTCGCGAGAACGGAGGGCAATACACCCACGCCGCCGTCTGGTGTGCGATCGCCTTCGCCACCTTGGGCGACGGTGACCGAGCCGGTGAGTTGTTCGGTCTCCTCAATCCAATCAACCATGCCAGCACCCGCGCCGGGATCCATCGATACCGGGTCGAGCCCTATGTGGCGGCTGCCGACGTGTACTCCAAGGCTCCCCATGTCGGCCGGGGCGGCTGGACCTGGTATACGGGCTCGGCAGGATGGATGTACCGAGCCGGTGTGGAGTGGATCCTCGGGTTTCGCCTTCGCGGGGCCCGTCTCGTCATCGACCCCTGCATACCCCGCGCCTGGGGAGAGTTCGAGATTGCCTTCCGGTACCACTCCTCCCGGTATGAGATACGGGTCAGCAACCCCAATGCAGTCAGCCGGGGGGTGGTGAGCCTGGAGATGGATGGCGCGGTGCTTTCACATGGCGACGGACTCGATCTCGTCGACGACGGCTCAACACATGAGGTCCGCGTCACTCTGGGCTGAGCGGTCCCGAGCTCGACCGACCGGGCATTTGCCCGGCGATAGGAAAGCCGTCCGTGGCGGGTCTTCGCCGCCGCCGACCAGTCGCCATCGGCCCGGACTCCCCGGTTGATCTCGATGGCGGGTCGAAGTCCGGTTGCTCAGTTGCCGAACGAGCCGAGTCCTGGATCAGAGAATCTGGCCACCGGGCGAGCCCGATGCACGCCGGTGTGAGCGGGGACGGTGGTGTTCTGGGACGGTGATTACTTTGGCAGGACGGTGAATCGGGCGGCCCGCGTCTCCGCGGTGGCGGGTCCCGGTGGGGGCTGACAACACGGTCGGTGCTGACGCCGTCGGCAAGGGACCACCGGGCACGGTGCTCACGAGGCGGGATCGTTCACGTTGAGGTGCGCACGCGGTCCTGTGAGTCACAACAGGTCCCCCCATTTTCGAGGACCGTTAGTCGCGGTAGCCGTGTCGAGGCGTCGGCTGGATGTGGGGAGTGGTCTCGGGTTGGTGCGAACCGCTTTCGATGGCGGCGTCGATTGCTGTCATGTCGGCGAGGGAGGTCGACGCCATCTCTCTGGTGATTGCGTCCTGGGTGCGGGACCACGTGTCGTGAACCGGGCAGGTTTCCTCCCAGTCACAGGGACCATCACGTAGGACGCAACGGTCGACCTTGACCGGCCCTTCGGCGGCTTCAACGATATCGAGGAGACTGATGTCGCCGGGGGGTCGGGCCAAGCGATAGCCTCCTTTGGGCCCGTGACTGGCCACCAGCAGCCCTTCGGCGACCAGTCCGGCCAGGATCAGCGTCAAGGTCTTGTACGGGATGTGCATCTCGGTGGAGATCTGACGGGCTTGACGCAGCCCCGTTCCGTGGTGGCGTCCGACCGAGATCATGGCCCTGACGGCGTAGTCGCCTTTTCGCTTGAGACTGAGCTGCATGCTGGTCTGAAAACCTACTTCGAATGGCTGGCTCACCGCAGAATTCTAAGATTGACTTAGAACTCTAAAAGTATGTTAGAGTATGCATCACAAAGCAGCTATATGAGGAGGACTCATGATTACCACTGCAATCCGCCATTCAGTTACCGACTACGCCGCGTGGAAGAACGTGTACGACACGTTCCGTCCCACATCCGAGGGTGCGAAGTTCGCGAGAGTGAATCGCTCGGTAGAGGATCCCAACATGGTGACCGTTGTCGCCGGTTTCGAAACTCTCGAGTTGGCCAAGGCCTTCATCGACAACCCGAGCCTCAAGGCCAAGATGACCGAAGCCGGCATCGTTGGCACCCCAAGGATCGAGATCAACGAAGAGGTTGAGTCGGTCTAATCCCTGACCTTTGGGCTCTGTCAAGCGCCCAGGGGCTAGTGGAACCAAAAGATGTCGAACGAGACATCTGAAAGACCGGGACCCCCTGGAGGACATTTCCAAAGGGGGGTCTTTCTCGTGCCGATGTTGAACGAGCTGCGGCTTCTGCGTTCCGAAATGCGTATCCACACGCACCCGAGGACGAGTTCTTGGCTGACTACATCGCGGGTGTAGCCGGCGACGCCGTTGTGCAATCGCAATGCGCTCGTAAGTTTGAGCGTGGTTTGAAGCCAATCGCCTGTCCCCTCGAATCCCAACAAGCCACAAGCCTCTCGGCACCAACCCCACCCGGGACTCGAGAGCGCTGTCATCAAGGTCGCCGAGCGGCATGACTTGTCGAGGAGGTGGCTCAACGACTCGGCGGCTGCGTTCTGACCACCGAATGCGAGCTAATTTCGAACGGCCGGCCGAGGACTAACGGCTCGGGGGTTCGTGATGAAGCTCTATCGGCCCGATCCTCAGGACCGAGCGGACCTTGTGGCCCGTCTCGCGAAGGAATGAGGGGTTTCCGCTAACGGACTCGGTGTTAACCTCTCGTAGTCGCAGATCGCGGTGATATTTGGGAACGGGCATGTCGGTTGCACCAGCCACACGGCCCGAGTAGGGGGGCTCGTGACCGATTCGGATGGCAAAGGCGATCGGCCCGACGCAATCGCTGGAAGACAACGCCGCCGTAGAGATCTGAAACGTCTTCCGGGTCTGATCGGTCGTTCCGCACGCCTCGTCTGGGAGTCCGGCCGTGGCCTCTTCATCGCCTCCACCACCATCCAATTGCTGAACGGTCTGCTTCTGGCGGCGCAGGTTCTCCTCGTTGGCTTGGTGCTGGATGCCATCCTTGGAGTCGAAGAGGCCAACCAGCCGTGGAGCGACGTTGTCTGGCCGGTGGCCGGCCTGGCGCTCGCCATGAGCCTCACAACTGTCGCCGGCACGTTGCAGGGGCAGTTCCAGCGGCTATTGGGGGAGCTCGTCGTCCGAAGGACGTGGTCGAGCGTCCTCAGTGTGTCGACATCGGTACCACTCATCGAATACGAGGACCCCGACTTCTACGATCGGTTGCAGCGCGTCCAATCGAACGCCATCTCCCAGCCCTTCGCCATGACCCAGGGGCTGATCGGGCTTCTCGGTGGCGTGGCCGGGCTGATCGGTCTGGTTGCCTCGGTGCTCGTTCTCTCACCGGTCATACTGCCGCTCCTGCTCCTCGCCGGAGTACCGCTCTACGTCGGCACCCGCATCGTCAGTCGCATGGAGTTCAGCTTCATCATGGGGGAAATCCCCCGCATACGCCTACGCGACTACCTCCGAACCTTGCAGGTCGACCGGGAACCCGCCAAGGAGGTCCGGGCCTTCGGGCTGACCGATGCGTTGCGATCGAGGTTCGACGGCGTTTACTCGGAATACATCGACGCCCTCAGACAGCACATTCGCAAGAGAACGTCGGTCTCGTTGGCCACGAGCGTCGTCTCGGCATTGCTGCTTGGACTCACATTGCTCTTTCTGGTCTGGCAGATGTCTGAGGGAACTCTCGGTCTCGCCGCTGCGGGAGCGGCGATCGTGGCCGTCCGCATGATCGCCGCTCAATTGTCGGGTCTCTTCGGAGGGGTTCAGCGCATCTTCGAGTCCACCCTCTACCTAGACGACCTCGATGAGTTCCTCGCCATGGAGCCGACTGTGGCCGAGGGGGAACCGAGTCGGGCCCGTGCCCCCCACGGGTTCCAGACTCTGGAGGCGCGCGATCTCACCTTCACCTATCCCGAAGCAGAGCGACCTGCAGTTTCCAACGCTTCATTGACTGTCAATTCGGGGGAGATCGTGGCCCTGGTCGGGGAGAACGGTTCCGGCAAGACCACACTGGCCAAGCTGCTTGCCGGGCTGTACGAGCCGGCTGGCGGCAGCATACGCTGGGATGATATCGACGTTGCCGACTTCGACCAGCCCAGTGTTCGTCTCTCCATGGCGCTGATCTTTCAGGACTTCATTCGTTATCAACTGACCGCGGCCGAGAACATCGGGTTCGGCCGCGTGGAGGATGTGGGAGACGCCGACCATATTGCTCGAGCGGCAAATCAGGCTGGCGCGGCAGAGTTCCTCGAGCAGCTACCGAACCGCTACGAGACGATCCTCTCTCGCATGTTCAAAGGAGGCAGAGAGCTCTCGGTAGGGCAATGGCAGAGAGTTGCCCTCGCTCGGGCGTTCTTTCGCGACGCGCCGTTTGTCATCTTGGACGAGCCGACAGCATCGCTCGACCCCCGGGCCGAGCATGCCTTGTTCGAGGCGCTGCGAGAACTGCTCGCCGGCAGGACCGTCTTGTTCATCTCTCACCGACTCTCGACGGTGCGCTCGGCAGACCGCATCTATGTACTTCATGAGGGCCAGGTCATCGAGCATGGGACCCACGACGAGCTCATGGATCTCGACGGGCGCTACGCAGAGCTGTTCAGTCTGCAGGCGGCGGCATATCTGGGGTCGAGAACCCAGAAGAAGATGTAGTCACCTGGCGAACCATGTGAGAGGAGTGAACCGGCGACTTTCGCCACCGCCGGTCACGATCAGGTTCCCGCACCGAAGCCACACGTGGGCCTCGAGCGAGGTGCCATCGGCGTCGAACGCTGCGCCATAGTAGAAGGTCGTGGGGATGTCTTTTCTCTGCAGGAGCCACCGCCCGGTGAGAGCTTTTGGATAGCAGTTGCTCTCGGTCGGGGTCTTCGGTGACAAGCGGTTGATCGCACGTCCCACCCGTTTGGCGTAGGCCAGTTGATCAGCCGTGACACCGTCTCTGGGGGTCTCCTCCATCGGCGTGCCGAGATGTTCGGTGATTCGCTTGAGTGGCAGCGTGTCGACGATGAAGCGGGTGACTATCAGGAGACCGTAGACGCGAATGGACAGGAGCCATTTCGACACCCGACCGCCGACCCGTTGCCGGAAAGTCCTTTGCCGATCAGGCGTCTCGGTGGGCGAGGATGGATCGGATCTCATCAGGGCGGTGGAGGGCTGGAGACGACGAGGAGACCGCGCTCATCGAGTCGTTCCATGAAGGAAAGAGTCTCCCGACGGCAAACGTCGGCGTCGACTTCGAAATCCTCCAAGAGACGGTCGCAGACCTCCTGCACCATCTTCGGCTCTTCGATGAGGTCCCAGATCGCCTTCCCGACGGACTTCAGGCCGTAATAGCTGCCGCCGGTCACGTCCAGCATGACGGTCTCGTTCTCACTCAAATCGTTGGCAAGGAGATCGCCCCTGCGCTGCACGACGGTCTCTAGGGAAATGACGGTCAATGGGTCCCCTTCCAACGCACGAGATTACTCCACCAGGCTGATGATGTGGTCGGCCAACTCGGCAACCGTGTCGGCACCCGCAGGTCGTATCACGCGGGTGACTTCGATCGACGAGGCTGCCCTACTGGCCAACTCGAAGTGACTTGGGCGAAGGTCCATTCCGTCGAGGAGGACTCCGCGGTAGGTGTTGTCGACCAACGTTCGGAAAGTCTCTATCGAGTCGAGCGGCTCGAATGAGAACTCGTAGGCGTCTCCCTCTCCGGTGAGGTGGAAGACTTGTCGGATCGGTGTTTCGACGTCGGAGAACTGATCGGGGACCTGGCGCTCGAACTTGTCCCACGAGGCTTTCGTTCTGGGGAGGTTCGAGGTGTCGACCGACATCCTCTCCGCCGCGTCGGCCCACAGCCTCGTCCTCGGATAGGAGGGGACGACGAGGGGGCTGCCGTTCTCGTCGAAGCGAACGGCACACACATCGTCCACGAGCATCTTGCGCCCTCGGCTGAGGAACTCTGCGAGCAATGTGCTCTTCCCGGCACCGGAGTCGCCGGTGAACAGCAGACAACCTCCCTCCGTGGTGACTCCGCTGGCATGAAGCACGAGGAAACCGCGCTGGTGGAGGAGCGCGCCAAGACAGGTTCCGAGGAGGTAGACCCTCAGGTCGTGGTCGGTGGCGGAGCTGTCGGGATCGACGAGGATCTCCCGGCCCTCTCTGACCAGATAGCGCCCAACCCCCGAGACTCTCAAGAGGAGGGCCCGTGCGTTCACCTCGTGGACGGCGCTCGAGCCGAGCTTGTCAGGCAACTCATCGGGGAAGTCTGCTGTCGAGATCCTGACGTCGGGAGCTCTTCCTGGATCGGCCGGACGGGCCGGCACCATCTCCGGAATGGGGAACGACGACGCGAAGAGGAGCCGGTAGGCACTGAACCAGTGCCGCCCCTCAATGTGTCCGTCGTCCCGGCTCACGACGGCCTAAGCGCCGTGAAGGCCAGCCAGGCGCCGCCGCCGATCGGTGTGCCCGGGTCTGACGGAACGTCAGCCACATCGGGATTCGACCTCCGTCGCAGTTGCTCATCGACCAGCACCTGCACGTCCACGAAAGGATTGTCCTGCCGCTCGACGAGCGGGTCGCGGTAGAGATCGGTCGGCTCCAACAGGACCTGGCGCAGATGACGCCCCGCGGCGTCGTCATACTTTTTCGGATTCCAACGGACCACCTCGGGAACCCTGCCCTCCATGGCCGTCCGATAGAGCCAACGCTTCCACCCATCGCGGAAGAACATGCGACCGGGAAGGCTCATGGCGAACTCCATGACCCTCCTGTCGAGAAGTGGATAGGTGTACGTCAAACCGAGTCCCGCCCCGTGCGCGGCCCACGACTCCATCCGGAACTGGAGATGGCCGAAGTCGACCAGATCGGCCTGCATTCGATGCACACCGGGCCTCTCACGTGGGAACTCGAACGGCAGCGGATCGACCGCCAGCAACTCCTGAGCGAACTCGGGCCGGAGCTCAGCCGGTAGCGGCCAAACCGGGATCTGGCCGCGATCCCATATCCGGTCCGGCGTGAGCGGCATGAGCACTAGCGCCTTCCATGCACCGAGCAACGAGCCACCCTGAATCCCTGCTCGACGGGCAAGCTCTCGTCTCAACGTGAGCAGTCGTCCACGTCTGGCCAGGTCTGAGAAGTGGCCTCGCCCGTTGAAAGCGATCATCTCGTCGCCTCCCCATCCCGAGATGATCGTGCCGGCCCCGTGCTCGACGGCGTTCCGGCTGGCGGCCACCTCGAAGTTCAGAGTCGCTCGCGGGCGAAGCGCTACGTCGCGGTATGCAACGTTCACGATGTCGTGGGGACTGAGCTCTGTGTAATGAACCTCGATGGCGCCGTGTGCGGCCACCGCGTCGACCAAGTCGCGTTCGTCTCGGGCAAGTGGCCCGACCACGTCTCGGGGCGGGGCCCAAGAGAATCCGTGGAGGCCGTTTCCCGTCTCTCGCAACAGATCCGACG
>Ga0268386_10001387_pt1 | contig 16571 bp, 13 predicted proteins | sample RVTome_15_FD_200260 | JGI IMG/M metagenome (GOLD analysis project Ga0268386, IMG submission 200260) | Soil microbial communities from uranium-contaminated site in the Upper Colorado River Basin, Wyoming, United States - RVT150D86... ...
CGCTACTCGATCACGTTTCGCACCCTCGCGTCGCCGCTCGAGCGGGCCCAAGGCCGAAGCACAACCTTGCGCATGTAGGAAACGGCCGGCCTTGCTCGCTGCGCCGTCCGATCGAAAGAGCTGCGCTGTCCGATTGAAAGAGCTGCTGACCATGTCGAGACTGCGTGCTCTTTCTCCTGGACCGCCGAGGTACACGCATGGCCACCCGCAAGAAATCCCGCTCCGGAGGTGGCAGTAGGCCCGGGACCGCCAATTCCAGCAAGAGCGCACGTCGGACATCCCGCGATCGCGACGCCGGTTCAAGCGTGACCTCGGCACGCTCCACGGTCAGCGGCCCGGCCCGCAAGGCAACCGCGGCGACGGGCGATGCGGCGGCCGAAAAGATGGCTGCGGTCGAAACCCTGGTCGCTGCGTTCCCGCACAACGCCGCGAAACCTTCCGAGTTCGGATCCGCGGCGATGGAGCCTGCGACCGGTCAGGCGGTCGAACCACCGCATCCGAGTGTCGGGGGCAGCACCCTGTCGGAGACCAATGCGTCGCCGAAAGTCGGCAGCGGCAATCCACAGATGAGCTTCAATCCCGGGAGCGGGCCGCTCGACCGCGTGCGGGTGGATTCGGCCGGCCGCGCCCTGACCACCAACCAGGGCGTGGAGATTGCCGACAACCAGAACTCTCTCAAGGCGGGATTGCGCGGGCCATCACTGCTGGAGGATTTCATCCTCCGCGAGAAGATCACCCACTTCGATCACGAACGTATTCCGGAGCGGGTCGTGCATGCGCGCGGCTCCGGCGCGCACGGCTACTTCGAATGCGCGACACCCCTGAAGCACCTCACCCGTGCTTCGGTATTCGCGGAAGCCGGCAAGCGTACGCCGGTGTTCGTGCGCTTCTCGACGGTCGCGGGCGAGCGAGGCTCGACCGACACCGCTCGTGACGTGCGCGGCTTTGCCGTCAAGTTCTACACGGATGAAGGCAACTGGGACCTGGTAGGCAACAACATCCCGGTCTTCTTCATACAGGACGCGATGAAGTTTCCGGATGTGATCCACGCCGTCAAGCCGGAGCCGCATCACGCGATGCCACAGGCGGCATCCGCCCACGACACCTTCTGGGACTTCGTGTCGCTGATGCCGGAGACCACGCACATGCTGATGTGGGTGATGTCGGACCGGGCGATTCCGCGCAGTTACCGGATGATGCAGGGTTTCGGCGTGCACAGCTTCCGCTTCGTGAACGAGCGCGGCGAGTCGCGCTTCGTGAAATTCCACTGGAGCCCCGTTGCGGGAACGCATTCGCTGGCATGGGACGAGGCCGTCAAGATCTCCGGCGCCGATCCGGACTTCCATCGCCGTGATCTCTGGGAGGCGATCGAAGCGGGTGAGTATCCCGAGTACGAGCTCGGCATCCAGGTGTTCAGCGAGGAGCAGGCAGAGCAGTTCACGTTCGACGTGCTGGATTCGACCAAGCTGATTCCGGAGGAACTGGTACCGGTGCAGCCGGTTGGCCGGCTGGTCCTGAACCGGAACCCGGACAACTTCTTCGCGGAAACGGAGCAGGTCGCCTTCTGTACCGCGCATATCGTCCCCGGCATCGACTTCAGCAACGATCCATTACTGGCCGGACGCATACATTCGTATATCGATACGCAGATCTCCCGGCTCGGTGGACCGAATTTTCACGAGATACCGATCAACGCCCCGGTTGCACAGGTTCACAACAACCAGCGCGACGGGATGCACCGGCAGGCGATCGCACGCGGGCGTGTCGCCTACGAGCCGAACTCCCTCGGCGGTGGCTGCCCGTTCCAGGCCGGCATGCGCGGCTTCATGTCGGTGCCGCAGCCGCTCGACGGCGAACACAAGGTGCGGGGGAAGCCGGAGAAGTTCGCCGAGCACTACAACCAGGCGACGCTGTTCTGGGAGAGTCAGAGCGAGATCGAGAAGCAGCACATCATTGCTGCGTTCCGCTTCGAGCTCACCAGGGTTCAGGTCAGCGGCATCCGCGAGCGCGTCGTAGCACAGCTGCGAAACGTAGCCGAGGAGCTCGCCCAGGGCGTCGCCGACGGACTGGGCATGACGACCCTTCCGGAACCGCTACCGAAGATGCTGAAGCGCGCGCCGCGACCCGAGCTCGACCAGTCGCAGGCACTGTCTTTGCTGGCTCGTCCGGGAGAGACCGGCATTCGCACGCGTCGCATCGCGTTGCTGGTGGCGGATGGGGTCGACGGCGACGCGGCAGCGCGGATGCACGAAGTTCTCGCCGGCGAGGGTGCCACGCCACGCTTCATGGGTGTGAAGATGGGCCGGGTTCGCAGCTCCGACGGCGAACCGGTTGAGGTCGAAGTGTCCCTGGAGGCGGCCCCGGCGGTTCTCTGGGACGCCGCGGCGTTTCTTGGCGGAGACGGCCTGACGGAGAGTGGCCAGGCGCTGGAGTTCCTGAAGGACCAGTACCGGCACTGCAAGACGGTGCTTATGCTCGAGTCCGCCACCGCCCTGCTCGAGAAAGCAGGGATTCCCGCAGTGTTGCCGTCCGGCGAAACCGACCCCGGCCTGCTCGTGTGCGGCCAAGACGACCTGGAGTCGACTCTGCCGACCTTCGTCGCCGCTGTTTCCCGGCACAGGCACTTCGAGCGGGAAACCGACCCACCGCGCGTCTAGAACAAGATATCCACTCAGGGACAGACATCCAACGACAGGAGTACGAACATGATTTCGTCGCAGATGAAGGAGCTGTTGCTCCAATCACTGGAGCATGAACGCGGAGGGGTGCTCATTTACCGGACCGCACTGGAATGTGCGGTCAACGAACAGCTCAGGACCGAATGGGAGAAATACCTCGCCCAGACCGAAAACCACGTCAGCATCCTGACGCGCGTCTGCATCGCGCTGGGCCTTGATCCCGGCGAGCGAACGCCAGGCTGCGAAATCGTGCACCACACCGGTAATTCGCTGGTAGTGGCCATGAAAAAGGCGATGGCCACCGGCAACGCACAGGCGGCGGAGCTGGTCGCATGCGAGTGCGTCGTGCTCGCCGAAACCAAGGATCACGCCGACTGGGAGCTGATCTGCGAGTGCGCCAAGGCGGTGGATGGCGAGGCTGGAAGGGTGCTCTCCGAGGCGTGCGCCGAGGTCGAGGACGAGGAGGATGCGCACCTGTATCACTCGAAGGGCTGGTGCCGGGAACTGTGGCTCGAGTCGCTCGGGCTCAAGGCGATGATCCCGCCGCCGGAAGAAAAGCAAGACGTCAAGACTGCGATCGATGCCGCTCGCGCAAAGGAGAAAGCCCGCGCGTCGCGGTAGCATGGGACGCTTTCCCCTCGCGGGCGGCCGCACTACCTACATAAAGAAGGGCTGTTGGATGACAGGTTGGACGCCCGAGGGCTCTCTACACTCCCGGCACGCGCGCCAGACGCGCAGCGCCTAAATATGACCTGGAGCTTCCGGAAATTCGCAGCAAAGACGGCAGAGATCGTCGGATCTTCCCCATCGTTTTGCATTGCGTTCCTGTTGATCCTGGTATGGGCCGCGCTAGGCCCCAGGTACGGATGGTCGGAGGGACATCAGCTCTTCATCAATACCATCACGACGATCGTGACGTTTCTGATCGTGTTCCTGATTCAGAACACGCAGAATCGCGACACCAAGGCGCTGCACCTCAAGATCGACGAGTTGTTGAAGGCTACCCGCGGAGCACGCAACAGCATGATCGACCTCGATGGCCTGAGCGACGAGCAACTCCGGCGACTCGAAGCGGAGTTCAAACGCATCTGCATAGGAGACCCGGTCGCCGATGGCGATCGCGCTGAGGAGGATGCGGCTGTCGGCGAGCGCGGTTCGAGGTCAAGCCGGCGTTGAGCTTTCGGACGCCTGTTCCTGTAAGACGAAGACGACGGACAGCGTAACGCGCCGGTCGGGCGAGTGCTCCTACGGCTGCGCGCGCGCATGACCGACGGACCATCTGGCTGCCGACTGCGACGATGCCGGCATCCTGAGCCAGGAGGTCCGGAAATGGAACGTACCAGTACATTGAGCAGCATCGCGGTCTGCATCGCCGCCGGGGCACTTGCCGCCTGCGCGTCGGTGCCGGATCCCAATCCTGAAATCGAATCGGCGCGAGCGCTCGTCACCCAGGCCGAGCAATCGGGTGCGGCCGAGTTCGCGGGTCGGGACTTGGAGACCGCGCGGGATCGCCTGCGGCTGGCCGAGGACGCCGACGAGGCGCACCAGGACGCCGACGCCCAGCGATACGCCGATGAGGCGTCGGTCAACGCCAAGCTCGCCATCGCAAATACTGCGGCCGCCAAAGCGGAGCGAGCGGCGGTAGAGAACCTGGAGGGCGTCGACGCGCTTCGCGACGAAGCGAGCCGGTCCGAGACGGATCCCATCCGCACGCCTTGATGCCTGCAAGGAGATATAACCATGAAGATCCAACGCAACTGGCTTACGACGATGGGCATTGGCGCGCTGGCCATTTTGGGCGGCTGCGCGAGCGCCCCGACCAACACCGGTGAACTCGAGCGTGCTCGTGACGCCGTCGCCAAGGTCGCGAGCATGCCGGATTCGTCTACGCTCGCGAGCGCAGAGCTCAACGCAGCCCAGGAGACTCTGCGGAAGGCTGAGGAGGCGGCACGCGAGCGTGAACCGGCCGGCGAGGTCGCGCATCTGGCCTACGTTGCAGAGCAGCAGGCCGCGATAGCCGAGGCCAAAATGAACGAAGCGCGGGCACGCCAGGACACGGAGAACGCCGAGGCGCAACGCAACGCTACGCTGCTCGAGGCTCGGGAGCGTGATGTCGCCGAGGCAGAGCTCGAAGCGGACCAGGCAAGGGCGGACGCTGCGCGAGCGCAGGCCGATGCCGCCGAGGCATGGCGCCAGGTCGAGGAGGCCCAGGAGACGGCTCGTGGCGTCGTACTGACCTTCGGCGACATGCTGTTCGATACCGGCGGGTCGACTCTAAAGCCTGGCGCCCAGCTGCTCCTCGATAAACTGGCCGGATATCTCCAGCAGAACCCCGAGGCGCAGGCGATCATCGAGGGCCACACGGACAACGTCGGCTCCGACGCCATGAATCAGGCGCTCTCTGAGCGGCGTGCAGCGGCGGTGGCCGCGGCGCTGCAGGCGCGCGGCATCGGCGTCGATAGACTGGAGGCGATGGGTCTCGGTGAGTCGTACCCGGTAGCGACCAATGACACTTCGGCCGGCCGCGAACAGAATCGCCGAGTCGAAGTCGTGCTGTCGGATTCACAGGGCGTGTTCGTAGAGAGCGCGCGGCGGACGGCGTCGAGTCGCTAGCGCCGGATCCGAGAGAGCCAACCGTGGTCATGGACCGCGCCGCCGACCAGGCGGCGCGGTTTCCTCTTGCTTGCCGTTTGCCGCATGCAACAGCCTGGTAAGCGCATTCAGCTCCGCGGGCTTGATAAGATGGTGATCGAAGCCGGCTTCTTCGGTGCGGGCGCGATCGCCCTCCTGGCCCCATCCGGTCAGAGCCACGATCAACATCGACTGACCCCACGGCTGCCGGCGCAAATGCGTGCACACCTGTAATCCATCGATATCGGGCATACCGATGTCGAGCAGCACCGCATCGGGGCGCAGCGTGTTTGCAACTTGGATGGCCGCCGCTCCTCCGTAGACCACATGCACGTCGTGTCCGAGGGTCTTGAGCACCGCAGCGAGGCTGTCGGCATTGTCTTTCACATCGTCGACGATCAGGACGCGTCGAACCTTGCCGCCCGGCAGGGGCTCATCCGATCGTACGGGCAGCGTTTGCGCCGGGTCGCTCACGACGGGAAGATGCACAATGAATTCGCTGCCCTGCCCCAGGCCCTCACTGCGCGCCTCGATACGGCCTCCGTGCAACTCCACGACTCCGCGCGCGAGCCATAGACCAACGCCCAGGCCGCCGTGCGATCGCTCGAGCGCAGGTGAGGCTTGCCAGAAAATCTCGAAGATATGCGGCAGCATCCCGGCTGCCAGCCCCACCCCGCCGTCCTTGATTGAGATGACGGCGTCGTTCTCCTGTCGCTCGGCGCTGATACGGATCTGACCGCCCGCGTCCATGAACTTCGCAGCATTGTTGACCAGGTTCGAGAACACCTGGGCAAGCCGCACGGGGTCGGCATTCACGTAGATGGGCTCGCGCGGCCGGTCGACGGTCAGCTCCTGCCGATGCGCGTCGATCACGGGACGGCTCGTCTCGAGGGCGCTGTTGATTACCGTCCCCAGATCGATCCACTCCGTGCGCAGTTCCAGCCGGTTGCGCGAGATGCGCGACACGTCGAGCAGGTCATCAAGAAGTCGGCTCATGTGGTCTGCTTGCCGATGGATGACCTCGGCGCCCCATTTCAGCTGCGGATCGGGCGAACCCTTCAGAAGCAACAGCTTCGCGGCATTACGAATCGGAGCGAGCGGATTGCGGAGCTCGTGAGCAAGTGTTGCGAGGAACTCGTCCTTGCGCCGGTCCGCATCCCGCAGGGCATTCTCGACCTGCTTGCGCCGCGTGATGTCATGAAAGTACACCGCCACGCCGCCGTCGGCGGCCGGGTAGATTCGATTGGAGAAGTGATGCCCTGTAAGCGCATTTACGCTTTCAATCTCGAGGGTTGTCCGATCGGCCGCCGCCCGGCGGAAGTCGCGCTCGATGGGGCTGCCGATCATCTCGGGAAACAGGTCCCATACGACTTTCCCCAGGAGCTGCACACGGGGCCGGCCGAGTAGCCGCTCGGCTTCGGGATTTACGTAGGTGAACCGCCACTCGTGATCGAGCGTCATGAGGCCGTCAGAAATGCTCTCGAGCGTCCCGGTCAGGCGACGTTGGCTCGCGCGCAGTTCATCATCGAGCCTGTCCCGCTCGCTTTCGTGCGATCGAATGGCCCGGAGACTCCAGAAAATCAATGCCGCGAGCACAGCCGTCTCGACTACGGTGCGCATGGCCGCGCCAAACGAGGACTCGTAGAGGCCCAGACGCTCGCCCTGCACACGCAGCCAGCCGATCAGGAAAGGAACCAGGAGGACGAAGGGCAATAGTCGCCGCGCCAGCACTCCCGCGCTGCTGTCGGCGCGCAGCGTTACGAGCGGTTCGTGATCCGGGATCGCCGCGATCACCCCTACTGCGAGCGCAGCGATCATGCTGGCCGTCTGCACTGCGATGCCGGTAAGGCGGGGCAGCGTATACATCGCTTCCGCCCTGTAGCCATATCCCGTAAGAGACAACCAGGCGATGCCGAAGACCACCAGCCCGAGTGCTACGGCGATCCGTCGAGCACGCCGCTCGCGCGTGAGTAGCATCAGCGCCACGCCGATCAGGAGGAAGCTCGTGGCCGCGGGAGGGCCCATTCTCCCGGGAGCCGCCGTCGCAGGCGCACCGGGGGCCTCATCGAAAAGCAAGGTGTCAATACCGAGCGACCAGCCGGTGATGTGCTCGAATAGCGTCAGTCCGCCCACGGCAGCGACGAAGATGGCCAGCCCGCGGATCAGCCCACGGGTAGTGGGGAACCCGGCAACGATCAACAATGCCGCGCCTGCTGCGGAGACGGCCAGCGCGGTGTTCGCTTTCATCGCTATGCCGCTGCCGTTCCAGTCGGCAAGTCGGGCGATGCCGAAGACCCATCCGGCGAACGAGATGAGGCCGCCGAGGAGCGCGTAGGCGCCGGTAACAAACGTTACGTACCGCGGTATCAGCGCTTTAGCGGACATGGGAAGCGCTTTACGACGCGGGGCGTGGCACCGTCAAGGCAGAAAAGATTTACAACCTGCTTGTCCGAAAATCCCATCGTCGTGGAAGTCGAGTCGTCCGCCTTGTATGTGGGTTGCGTTCAGGCGCTCGGCGACGTGGCGATGTCCGCGTCCCGCCTTTGAATGAGAACGACGACCTGCGCAGCGGACACGCGAACTGCGAACTCGACGCCGCTTATGCGCGCTGCTCGCCGTGGTCGCCGTGATTATCGCCGCGAGCGAAATGTCCTGCTGCCCCCGCCTTGCGGTCGCGCCAGGTGCCCCTCTTGCATTTTTTTCCAGCCCGATGGCCCGTCGATTTTCTTTACGGATTGGGCGTGATCCATTTTACATAATCACATACGGTGGGCTCAAGGTCCTAATTTACGCTGGTTGGCATAGTAGTTGCTCCCTTTTACATATCGCGGGTTGCCACAAGGACGTCGGCCTGCGCTGACACTTTGCTCAGACCTTAAGCCACGGAGGTGCCATGTCACTCACACGATTCGAGCTTGGCTTTGGCCTCGCAACCTTGCTGGCCGGCACGGGCATTGCACACGCAATACCCTTGACGCTGGAAGCGGCGGCGCCGGGGACGCTCGGGCCACAGAGCACGAGCGCGCCGTGCATCATCGCCGGCACGCAATGCAAGAACCCTGATGACTTCCCGTTCACGAACTTCACGCAGGGCGGCAACATCTCCGCGTTTGACGAGGACAGCCCGACCTACACGATCGACCAGTTTCCGTTCCTGAGCTTCGATGTTGCAGTCGACGTGAACACGAACAGCGACGCGGGCGAGACGCTGCAGCTGTTCAGCGTGTTCGTCGATACGGACGGGGCGGACGGGGCCGGCGACTTCGAGGAGATCTACACCTTCACCGGTCCCGCGCCGATCGGCGACGCTTCCAACGCGGGCAACGGTTTTGGGGACTGGCTGTTGGGGTCGATCGACCTCTCGTCGTTCGCGAGCGATGCGCTCGTGATGTTCAACGCGGTCTGGGACGGCGCCAGCGCTGGCGCAGAGTCGTTCTTCCTTGTCGACGTAGATGCTACGCCCCCTCCGCCGGTGCCGGAGCCTGGCACGCTGCTCCTGATGAGTCTGGGTCTGCTGGGTCTGGGTTTCGCCCACGGGCGGAAACAGCGCCGTAGCTGAGGATGGTCAGCCACACCTGCGGAAGCATGACTCCGCAGGTGTGGCGAGCCTTCTACTGCACCCGCTTCAACGGCGGCGCTGTCCACTCGCCTTCTATCGCCTCTTGCTTCGGCCAGTAGAGGCGCATGACTATGAAGAATGGACCCTTCGGCGCGGGCAGCCAGTTCGCTTCCTTGTCCTTGCCAGGGGATTCGTTCTGGATAAGAAGCGTCAGCCCGCCGTCGGCATCGCGCTTGAACTGCGGAAGCATCGGCGAGTTGAGCAGGTAGCGGTTGAGCGGGTTGGCCACGAGGAGGCTCGAAGGCAGTTCATACATCGTAAGCGACCAGAAGGCGTTGACGGGCGGCAACTGTCCGGGCGCAAGCTCAGGGTGTAGCGCTTTGCGCCATCGAGCTTCTGTCCATCGGCATCGACGGCGTAGACCGGGTACATCGCTTCCTGCTTCGAGTTGCCGTAGATGCCGAGTACGGCGGCCGCCATGCGATAGAGATAGTTGTTCTTCAAGAATTCCCGCGTGCCGAACATGTCGCCGGATGTCACTTCCTTCGCATCGACTCGTTTCTGCAAGGCCGCAAAGTCCTTCCAGGCATCCGCCATACCCTGTTCGATGGCCGTCCTCAAGTCGGGCGTGAGCTTGCTTGCGTCGAAAGTCTTCCCCGCGCCGACGCCGATCTTCCCGAAACGCGCCATCAGCGCTTTCTCTGAGGGGACGGTCGGACAGAACTGCAGGACGAAGTTCAGGATGTTGAAGAATTCCGGCGAGGTCTTCTGTGTCTCGGGGGTGAGCGGCTCGATGAAGTCGATCGCTGGCGCGGCCTTGGGTGCGGGCTGCCCGAGAAACGCCGAGAGCGGCTGCGCCTTGAAGCCCGCCTGGACCCTCTTCACATTGTCGAGGTCGCCCGGGTTGAACAGCTGCGTGCGATACCCGGCGAGCACCAACTCGGTCTCCGAGCGGATCACTTTCTTCACGCCCTTGGGCGTGTCGCCTTTCCAGCCCGGCCCGGCGACGAGGAAGCTGCCGCCATCGTTGCCGGTGGTGCGGCTGCCGATGTAGTCGAAGTTGTGGGTGTAGAGATCGATGAGCTGAATGCTGAAGTAGCGCTCCTTTTCGATCGCCGGCACGGTCAGCACAATCGGCTCGGCGCGCAGGTCCATGCCGACGAACGAGTAGGGCGTGTCCGAGTTGGGCGTCTGTATCGCCTTATCGTCGGGTGTGAAGACGCGCGGGATGTTGCGAATCTGGTTCCAGGGCGCCTTGTACTCGGGATTCTGGCGATCCACGAAATAGGCGTGTTGGATACGGTAGTTATCCACCATCGGGTAGCCATAGATGTAGGCCTCCTTGGCGATGGCGCGTGCTTCAGCCGGTGTGACGCTGGCCTGTGCGTTCGCAGTCAGCGGGTGAATCGCGACAGCCGAAAGCAGCAGAGCCGCGTGGATTGCTCGCAACGATGGCCTGGGAACCATGATTACTCCTCTAGATTTCCTTTCAGGAACAAACGAGACATTCCGCACATCGCCGGCCAGCAACAGCCCGGGACGCGTTGTGGCGAAGATCGACCTCTCCGGAGGCGTCAGGAACCCGCCGGCTTGCCCCGCACCGCGTCGAGGTGCTCGCGCAGTTTTTCCGCCCAATGTTTCAGGATCCGGTCGGCCGCGGCCTTGTTGGTCACGCTATTGGCAACCTCGCCGCCCATGCCCCGATCGGCTTGCGGGTCCATGACGCGGGCCAGGATCGTGTTGGTGACAGAGTCCCACAATTCGAGATAGAGCGTCATCTGACCCGCGGACGTGATCAGAGTCCTGCTCATGTCGGACCTCATCAGGTCGGGCGCAGTGACCATGAGGTTGACGATGGCCGGCCGCAGGACGAGCACGTCCGGCGCCGCCGTATCCACGACCTCATAGCCGCCTTTCGTCTGCAATTCGTCCGTGAAGACCTTCTTGAACTCCGCAGCGACAGCGGCCTTCATCCGATCCATGTCCGCCGTGGAGACGCGTCCCTGGAGGCCCGCTGCATCGTTGTTGTAATCGCGCTCCCAATCCTTCGCGAATTCGACGTAACAGTCGAGGATCGCCACACGATTGTACTGGTTGAAGGTTGCTCCTGGCTTCAGGTAGACCGCCCGGGCATCCTTGCTCTTCTGGAGCTGAAGTCCTTCGGGGCTGACTTCAGGCAATGAATCCTTCGCCAGCAGCGCCGGAGAAACCCCGATGGCCAGGCTGGCGACGAGGCAAGGCGCCAATAGAAACCGGCGCGCTGGTTTGATCAGACTCATGGGTGGTCTCCCTTCCGAATGGTTGTCGTTAGTTAGCCCGTGCCTCACAGTTGGCACGCGATCCTATACCTTTGAGGAAAGAGTCGGCATGGCAAATCGCATTTGGATCCTCGCCATCATCATGACCGCCGCGCTGGTGGCCTGTGATTCCCCTTCGTCAACGAGCTCGGACGCCAGTCCGGCCCCGCCCCCAGTAGCGGTGCAGGCCGCGCCGACGGCGTCCGCAATCGCGAGTGCCGTGGACCCGATCATTCGGCGTGCCTTGATCGACGAGGAAATCCCTGGAGCTGCATTCGTCTTCGTACACGGCGACCAGGTTGTCTACGCGCAAGGCTACGGCATGGCGGACCAGGAACGACGCGTCGCGGTCGACATCGAGCGTACGGTTTGGCCGATAGCCTCGGTGACCAAGCTCTTCACTGGCGTTGCGGCACTCCAGCTCGTAGACAGCGGCGACTTAGGCTTCGACCAGGATATCAATCGATATCTGCGGCAACTCGCCGTGCCTGCGCAAGGGTATCCGCCCATCACGTTGGCACACCTGCTTTCGCACACCAGCGGGCTCGATGAGCTGCCTGGGCGGCAGTTCGACCCGGATAAAGGCCCTCGCCCGTCACTGGGCGAATTCCTCAAGGACCGCTTGGTCCGCTATCGTGCGCCCGGCCTGTACACGGCGTACTCGAGCTACGGAATGGCACTGGCCGGGGTGGCGATCGAGGACGCGTCAGGTCTGCCGTACGACGAATTCGTGCGCCGACGCATCCTCGAGCCGTGCGGCATGACGACCGCCCGGATCATGCAGCGTCGGGGCGACGAGCAGGGCGTTGCGACGCCGTACGCGATCGAAGACGGCCATGCCACCCCAGGTCAGCACGAGTGGTACGTCACGACACCGACGTCTTCGCTTGTCGCGACTGCCGCTGATATGGCTCGCTTCGCGATGCTGCACCTGGCCGATGGGCGCTGCAAGGACCGGCAGATACTCAGCGAGTCCCTCGCGCGGTCGATGCGAACGCAACAGGCCACGATTCATCCGGCCGTGCCGGGCTGGGGCTACGCCTTCCAGCTCGACGTCGACAACGGCCGACAGCTTGCCGAGCACGGTGGAGACATCGGCGGATTCAGCTCGCTGCTCACGTTGATCCCCGAGGAACGATCGGCATTCTTCATTGTGAATCATGGCGAGGGGAATGACCTGCGTTTTCGCGTGAAGCGCGCGTTGCTCGACGCACTCTATCCAGGACCCCAAGCACGCGCTGTTCCCAAGGCCGATCCTGCGCGATTGCCAGGCCTTCGCGAGTACGAGGGCCGCTACCGGTCCAGTCTCGCATGCCACAGCTGCCGCGATGTTGGTCCCGAGCAGGACTTCGAGATCGCCGTCCGCGCCGACGGAGTGCTCGAGCTGTGGGGACAGGAATGGCTGCCGCTCGAGCGAGACCTCTTCGTCCGCGCAGATGGCGAACGATTGCTGGGTTTCGGCCGGGACAAGCTCGGCCATGTTGAGGTCGTAAGCGGGGGATCGTGGCGAGTCGCCGATCGGTTAGCCGCCAAAAAACCCTGATGCCATCAACCGGCCACGCTTTCGAGAACCTGCTGCGCGGCGCGGACTCCGCTCTTCAACGCGCCGCCGACGGTCGCGGCTTCTCCTCCCGTGTCGCAAGCCTCGCCGGCGAAGAACAACGTGTCGTCCACCGGTCTGGCAAGCGAGCGTCGGGCCCCTGCGCCTTGCGCGAGGACGTAGCTGTAGGCGCCACACGAAAACGGATCGCGTTGCCAGTCGTGCCACGAAATATTTTCGAGCAATGACAAGTAGTTCCGTCGGCCAAAGACCGCGCGCAGGCTGTCCATCACGCTGGCGATGATTTCGTTCTCGCTCTTGTCGGCCAGCCTGTCGGCGTTGGGGCCGGCGCACCACGCCACGAGAAGCGACGTTCGAAACGGAAGTGACGTCCAAAAAGTAGGGAACGCCGCCTTTGGGGCAAAGAAGAAAGCCGCCTCACGGTAGCGGGATTCGTGCAGTTCGGCCCAGAACGGCCGCGCAAAGTTCATCACCACCTTCATGGCGGGTCCGGACGCCAGATGCATGAGCGCCTTTCGCTTGCTTCGCAACTCGGGCGTGAAGCGGATCGAGTTCGGCGATGCAGCAGGCAACTGCAGGACACCAAGCGGCAAGGTTACGATCGCGCGTGCCACCTGAACGCGAACGGATTCGCCGTGTCGTTCCGCTTCGATGGTGACGCGGCCTTTCCTCCACGTTACCGCGCGAACGATAGTGCCGAACTTCAGCGTAGCGCGATCGGCTCGCAAGGCATGGCGCATTGACTCGATCAACGTGTCATACCCTCGTGCCGGCCGGAATGTCGGTCCGTCCGCAGCAGCAGGTCCACTCCACTCCTCGAGAACCTCCCGTGCGCTGATTCTGGAAACGTCGGCGGCATCGAATCCTTCGACTATCATGCAAGCGAGTTGACGGACAGCTGGCGGCACAGATCGGCGGCGACGCTGCAGAAACTCGGCAAACGATGTGTCTCGATCAGGCGCGGACAGCCGGCTGAATATGCGCTTCAGCTCCCGCAGTTGTTGATCGGCGCGGCGCAGCTTGCCCGAATGCGCGACCCAGCGTTCTCGCGATGCGTCGATTGCGACATCCTTCGCGGCTTTGAGCCAGCCCAGGAGAATCGACGATTCGCCATGGATGAACTCCGCGCCCAGCTCGACCGGTACCGGACCAAGCGTCGTTCTATCCGTCAGGATGCGCCCGCCGAGACGCTCGCGTGCTTCAAGGAGCATGACATCGTGCCCATTGGACACCAGCTCGGATGCGGCCGAGAGCCCTGCAGCACCGGCGCCGACGATCAGCGTATCGGCCTCTTCGGCTACGCTCATGAGCGTCCAGAGCTCCATGACAGTTGATAGCTGGCAGAAGAATGGAAAGAATGCCGCCGTGCGTCAAATCCTTTCTCAGACTCTCGCGCTGAGAGCGCTTCCGTGATCGTTCACCTCATCGACGGCACGTACGAGCTGTTCCGGCACTTCTACGGTCTGCGCCGCTTCAACAAGGGGAAGGATGCGCCCTTTGGAGCGGTGATCGGGGTGCTCAACAGTGCGCTGCAGATGATTGAAGAGGGAGCCACGCATCTGGGTGTGGCGACTGATCATGTGATCGAATCCTTCCGCAACCGGCTGTGGCCGGGCTACAAGACCGGCGAGGGCATCGAGCCGGCACTACTCACTCAATTTCACCCGCTCGAAGAAGCCCTGGCGGCCATGGGGGTGACTGTCTGGCCGATGATCGAGCTCGAGGCGGATGATGCACTTGCCTCCGCCGCCCGCCTCGCCTCGGCCGATGCAGAGGTGCACAAGGTGTGCATCTGGACGCCGGACAAGGATCTGGCGCAATGCGTCCGCAGTGACCGAGTCGTGCAGGTCGATCGCCGGGCGAAGAAGATTCGTGACGCCGCAGGAGTACGCGAGAAGTTCGGAGTGGAGCCAACCCTCATTCCCGATTACCTCGCGCTTGTGGGCGACAGCGCAGACGGGTATCCGGGCCTGGAAGGGATCGGGCGCGCAACCGCTGTTCGTCTGATTGCCAGCCATGGCGCCATCGAAGACTTCCCGCCGACGGTTCTAGGGGAGCGCCGGGAACTGGCTCTCCTGTTCAAAGACCTGGCGACGCTCAGGACCGACGCCAAGCTCTTCAGCAACGTGGCTGAACTCAGATGGAGTGGACCCGCCGACAGGTTCGCCGCGCTCGCAACGCGCATGGGAAGCGAGCGCTTGCTCGCCCGCGCCCTGAAGGCGGCGAAGCGAAGCTAGCGGGGCGGCGCCTTTCGGGCACCGCCCCCGCCGAGCTGGCTCAAGCCCCCTCTTCGCCTAGGCTGCCTTCCCTGACGCAAGGGCGTGAACGTCGGCTGCCTTCAGCGCCCGGCCGCCGATGGCCCAGTCGCCACCTTCGAACTCCTTGACGCGCACCCAGGTGACACTGCGCATGTTCTCACCTTCAACCTCGATCATCGCCGCAGTGACCTTGGCGATGAGCTCCTGCTTCTGCTTCGAAGTAAATACGTCCTTGATCACGTCGATCGTAACGAGAGGCATGTGACTTTCTCCTTCGGTTGTCGCGGTCGGTACCATTCCGCCGCTGGTGATGCGCTTTGTACGCGTGGTGCGCCGCCCATGCTTGAAGATGGCGTGGAGAATTCATGGAGATTTGTCGGAGATGGCAGGCGGGCGCATCATCCTCGTCATGCTCTTCAGATTTGGTAAGTTCGAGCTCGACACGACGAGAGTCGAGTTGCGCTCCGGCGGAGATACCGTCCCGGTCGAGCCGCAGGTGTTCGCCCTGCTCGCGTTGCTGGTCGAAAACAGGGATCGCCTCGTCTCCAAGGACGAGATCATTGAGAAGGTGTGGGACAATCGCGTCGTGTCAGACGCGGCGGTCGCCAGCCGAATCAAATCGGCACGGCAGGCCGTGGGCGATGACGGCAAAGCTCAGCGCTGCATCAGGACCCGACACGGCCAGGGCTTTCGATTCGTGGCGGAGGTCAGGGCTGCGCAGGATGTGCAGCCCTCGGATGCGCCCGCATTGCGGCCCGCTGACGAGACCTCGCGGCCGTCAATCGCCGTTCTGCCGTTCCGCCTCGTCGGTGACGCAGGGCCGTACGCAGCGATTGCGGAGGCCCTGCCGGATGATCTCATCACCGAGTTGTCGCGGCTGCGTTGGTTGTTCGTGACGGCGCGCGGGTCGTCGTTTCGGCTGCGCGCGTCGGATGCCGACATGACCGAGATCGGTCGGCTGCTCGGCGTGCGCTATTGCCTGTGCGGCACGGTCGAGATCGCGGACGCGGATCTCGCAGTCACGGTCGAACTCGTGGACACGCGAGACCAGGGCATCGTCTGGGCAGAACGCTTTACCACGTCGATCGACGACGTGCATCGGATCCGGACGGAAATCTGCGCGAGCGTGCTGACATCGCTCGAAATTCGCATTCCGCTGCACGAGGCCAACCGCGCGCGCCTCACGGTGCCCGAGCATCTGGATGCATGGTCGGCCTATCACCTCGGCCTTCAGCACATGTACCGCTTCAATCGAAAGGACAACGCGGCTGCCACAGCGCTGTTCGAGCACGCCGTCGGCAGGGATCCGGGCTTCGCACGCGCGCATGCGGGTCTTTCGTTCGTACACTTCCAGACGGCGTTCCTGCGCCACACCGACGATCTCGCCGGCGAGACTGCCCTCGCCCGACGCTACGCCGAACGCGGCCTCGAGCTCGACCCCCTGGACCCGTTCGTCAATTTCACGATGGGACGCAGCTTCTGGCTCGAGGGAGATCTCGACGCCAGCCTCGGATGGCTCGACCGGGCATGCTCGATCAGCCCGAACTACGCGCAGGGGATCTATGCCCGCGGCTGGACCGAGACACT
>Ga0268386_10001388_pt1 | contig 16560 bp, 18 predicted proteins | sample RVTome_15_FD_200260 | JGI IMG/M metagenome (GOLD analysis project Ga0268386, IMG submission 200260) | Soil microbial communities from uranium-contaminated site in the Upper Colorado River Basin, Wyoming, United States - RVT150D86... ...
TCATCGCGCGTCTCGACGCGCCCTACCTCCCGCTGGCGGAGGCGCGCTGGGTACATGCGGCGCAGTTCGGTTCGAACTCGGAACGGGCAGTCGCGCAGGAGGCCTGGAACCAGGAGGGCTTCGGCTTTTTCCGCTGGTTTGCGGTCTACCCGGTGCTCTACCGCGTCGACTCCGGCAATCCCTCGACCTGCGCCTGGTTCCAGGACCTGCGGTTTTTCACGCCGGGACGGGAGCGCTGGCCGTTTCGATTCGGGATGTGCCGCGAGAACGGCGGCCCGTGGGAGCCTTATCAACTGGTCACGGATCGCGTGCGCGCGCCGGCGCGATAGGCACGGCTGCGACCCGGATCGTCCAATTGCCTCGCATGGATTACACTTTACGCCATGAAACAGTATTTTCCATTTCTGAGCGGCCTGATGCTGTCGCTCCTCGTCGCCGCCACGCTCGCAGGCTGCGAGACCGTGCAGACAACCCGGCCTGGCGCGGTGGGAGTCGAGCGGCAGCAGACGATGCTGGTCTCGTCGGACGACGTCAACCGAAGCGCCGTTCAGGCTTATCGCCAGGAGATGAAGAAGGCTGCGAGCAAAGGCTTGCTCAACCGCAATGCGGCCCAGGTCGCGCGAGTGAGGGTGATCGCCCTGCGCCTCGCAGCGGCCTCGGGCGCGTTCCGGCCGGATGCACCGGGCTGGGCCTGGGAATCGAACGTGATCACCTCCAAGGAGATCAATGCGTGGTGCATGCCGGGCGGGAAGATGGCGGTATACACGGGTCTCATCGAGCAACTGAACGTGACGGATGACGAGCTCGCGGCGGTGATGGGACACGAGATCGCGCACGCGCTGCGCGAGCACGGGCGCGAGCGTGCCTCGCAGGCGATGGCGCAGGGCATGGCGCTCTCCGTCCTCGGTATCGCGGTGGGGGCGAGCGACGCCAGCCTGCAGCTCGCCCAGATCATCACCGATGTCACGATCAACCTTCCGAACTCGCGCGGGCACGAGCTCGAAGCCGACCGCATCGGCGTCGAGCTTGCCGCGCGCGCGGGCTACGACCCGCGCGCGGCGGTGACGCTATGGCAGAAGATGGCGAAGGCCGCCGGTGGTGGCCCCCCGCAGTTTCTCTCGACCCATCCCTCCCCGGATAACCGCATTCGCGACCTCCAAGTCTATGCCGAGCGGGTGATGCCTCTCTACCGCTCGGCGACGAAGCGCTAGAGCTGCCGGTTTTGGTTCATGCGTGCCCTTTTCCGGAGCACACGACTCTTCGCTTGCAGCCTGCTCAGCGCCTAAGACTCTGATTCGCAGGGCGCCGGGATGCTGGCACTCAACTTGCTATCCGCTTCGCACGTAGCGAACAACACCGAGGAGGACATCGGGGGCTGCCTTTCGGGTTCCGGACCCTGGGAGCCGGACGACGCCCGCGCCGAGACCGAACCCGATCCGGAACGAACCAGCCCCTGAGGAGAGCCGGGACGCCGCGCTGCCTGTTGCCGCAATCCTTCCCGCCGCGCGTACCTGCCCGCGCGCACCCGGATCCACTTGATTTGCATGCCTGAATCATGTGATACCGCCCCCGGTAGGCAGATCGTATAATTTGCTCAGTCCCGGAATGGGACCGGTTCCCCGTGGAGAACGGGGCGGCGAAAACCTCATGCACAGGGGGTGGCACTATGCGTACCAGCAAGTGGGCTGTGGCGCTCGCAGCCGTCTTTGCGATCTTGCTCGTCAGCTGCCGGACAGCGCCTCTCTACAACGTCACCAATGCACCCATTGTGGCATCGAAGCCTGACGTGTCGCTAAGTGACGTGGAAACGGCGATCATGCGGGCAGGCGTAAGCTTGGGGTGGCAGATGCACCCGACCAGTCCCGGGCACATAGAGGGGACGCTGATACTCCGGACCCATACGGCTGTCGTGGATATAAACTACGATACCGCCAAGTACAGCATCACCTACAAGGACAGCAAGGACATGCAATACGACGGCACCAATATTCATTCGAACTACAACGGCTGGATTCAGCGGCTGGACAATGCGATTCGATCTCAACTCAGCCTCATTTGAGGCCCACATCGCGCGGGCGCGCAGGATCGATCAAGCCCATCAGGAATCAAAGCGTCCGCGCGGCTCGAGTCGGACGCGATTTGGCGAGCAGTCGACGGGGCGTAATGAAATGACCGTTCACGAGGGAAGCTATTTTCCTGGGGAGATGATCACGTGAATGACGTCGCGTACAAGACCGGAAGTGGAGGCGGAGCCGTCGTTTCCCCGGAACGCGAGCTCGCGCAGCTGATTGTTGAAACGCTCAATCTGGATACGAACGCCGACGCGATTGATCCTGATACTCCCCTTTACCGGGAGGGGCTCGGCCTGGACTCGATCGACATTCTGGAGATTTCCCTGGCGATTTCGAAGCGATACGGGGTGACGCTGCGGTCGGACGATGAAAACAACCGGACAATCTTCAGTTCACTGCGCAGCCTGAGCCGGCACATCTCCGAGCGCCGTACCCGCTAGATGGCTCACTTGGCCGGCGGGATGTGGAAAGCCCTCGCGCTGCTGGGATTCATCGCATGGCAGTGGCTCGCGCACCTGGCGGCAAGCGAGGGCACGGTCGGGCCGCTACGCCTCGCCCTTCTGATGCTGCCGCTGCTGGCGCTGGCGTTGTGGGCGGTTGTGAATGCGCGACGCAAGCTGTGGTGGTGCCTGCTCCTGATTGCGGCAGCGGTGCTCATTTACGCGTTCGCGAGACAGGGCGGTCACGAATACGCGGCGGCCGCGTACGGCGTACCGCACGCGGCGATCAACCTTTTCCTGCTTTGGTTCTTCGCGCGTACGCTCCGGCCCGGCACGGAGGCGCTTGTCACGCGGCTCGCGCGCCGCGTTCACGGCGAGCTTCCTCCGGTCATGGTGGCTTATACGCGCCGCCTGACGCTGGCATGGTGCATTTTCTTTGTGGCGCAGGTCGTGGTCTCCGCACTCCTGTTTGCATTCGTCTCGGTTGATGCGTGGTCGTTCTTTATCAATGTTCTCAACCTTCCCCTGGTGGCGGTCATGTTTGTCGCGGAGTACTGTTACAAGGTTCTGCGGTATCGGGACTATCCGCACGCATCGATCGCGACGGCATGGCGGGCATTTGCGAGCGATCCCTCGATCTCCCCGGCAGCCAAGGTCCGATAGCTTATCCACATGGGTACCGTTCCCCTGATCGACGGTTTCGGCGCCGGGAGCGTGTTCGCGTATCGCGACGGGCGGGCTGTTGGAGCCGACGAATTCCTCGGGAACGTGGCGCAGCTTGCCACCGTGCTGCCCGACCGCGGCCATGTCCTCAATCTGTGTGCCGACCGCTACCGGTTTGCCGTCGGTCTTGCCGCTGCCCTCGTGCGTCAGCAGATCAGCCTTCTGCCGCCCAACCAGACTCCTCACCACATTGATCAGCTCCTGGCCGACTATGGAGATGTTTACTGCCTGATTGACGGCGGGGCGCCGCCGGTCGCGCTGGAGACAGTCTTGTTTCCCGAGGCGGTGGCGAGCGCGCGCGGAACGCTCCCGGTGCCGGTTGTCTCCGACCGGCAGATTGCCGTTATCGTGTTCACCTCGGGCTCGACCGGACGCCCCGTGCCGCATGACAAGACATGGGGCGGGCTCGCGCGGGGCGCAAGAATGGAAATCGACCGGTTGAGCGCCCACGTTTGCCCGGGGATGTCTGTGCTCGGCACCGTGCCGCCGCAGCACATGTACGGACTCGAATCGACCGTGGTGATGCCAATGCAGGGCGGTCTCGCACTGCACGCCGGGCGGCCTTTCTATCCCGCTGACGTCCGCAACGAGCTGGCGGCTTTGCCGCGGCCGCGCGCCCTTGTCACGACGCCGGTGCATCTGCGCGTGCTGCTGGCGGATGACGAGACTCTGCCCGCTGCCGATCTCCTGCTATGTGCGACGGCACCGTTGTCGCCGCAGCTTGCAGCCGCCGCCGAACGGCGCTTTTCCGCGCCTCTCCATGAGATTTACGGGTGCACGGAGGCCGGCCAGATTGCCACTCGCCGTACCGTGGCAACGGACGAATGGGTTGTCCTCCCGGGAGTGGTCCTGCAAATGGAGGCCGATGGTGTGCGCGTCGGCGGCCCGCATATGGAAGGCGACGCGCTGCTCGGCGATGTAGTCGAGTTGCAGGATGAGGGGAAGTTCCTGCTGCACGGCCGGACCGCGGACATGATCAATGTGGCAGGCAAGCGCACGTCGCTCGCGCATCTCAACTATCATCTGAACTCGATTGAGGGGGTGCGGGACGGCGCATTCGTCATGCCCGAGCAGGACGGCGAGGGCGTGCCTCGGCTGATGGCCTTCGTCGTGGCGCCGGGACTCAGCAGCGAGAACGTAATGCGCGCGCTGCGCGAACGCATTGACGCGGCATTCCTGCCGAGACCGCTTTGTTTCGTCGAGGCCTTGCCTCGCAACGCAACCGGAAAATTGCCGCGCCAGGCCGTCGATGAACTGCTGACTGGCCTTGACCTGAAGGTGGAGTGAGCTTTGCCCGTGACCGAGTGTTTTTTCCCGCCCGACCATCCGGCTTCGCAGGGGCATTTTCCGGGTAACCCCGTCATCCCGGGCGCAGTCTTGCTGCGCGACGCGTTGCGCGCCATCGAAATGGATGGTGGCCTCACGCTCCCGCGCTGCCGGATCCAGTCGGCGAAGTTTCTGCACCCCGTCCGACCGGGCGATCGGATCGTGATCGAGTGCTCGCGCAACGCCGAAGGGGACGTCAGATTCGCATGCAGGATCGGAGCGAGGCTGGTGCTGACTGGTCAGGTGCGATGCCACGCCGTGCCGTCAGCGGACTAGAGCGAGAACCGGGGCCGGGATGGCGCGCAAGCCCGGAACGCGGCAATATCCCGGCGATCCGGTTCATGGCATGGGCGGCACTGGCTTTGGGGCGGCCAGCGGCGCGTCTGCTGCTTTATCCCATCTGCTGCTACTTTCTGCTGTTCCCGGGTAGCGCGAGGTCCGCGTCGAAGGGATATTTGCGCCGAGCGTTGGGCCGCGAGCCTGGTCTCGGGGAGATGTTCCGCCACTATCACACCTTTGCGGCCACGATCCTTGACCGCGTATACCTGCTTCACGACCAGTTTCACCGCTTCGACGTGCGGGTCCATGGCGCGCGGATCATCGATGAGTCGTTAGCCAACGGGCGCGGATGTGTCCTTCTGGGCGCTCACATGGGAAGCTTTGAAATCGTCCGCTCTGTGGGGAGGCAGGCGATTGGTCCTGCGCTCAGCATCGCCATGTACGAGGAGAATGCCCGGAAAATTGGCTCGGTAATCGAGGCGATCAACCCTGGTCTTTACCGCCAGGTCATCGCGCTGGGCCAAGTCGATTCCATCCTGAAGCTGGAGGCTGCCCTCGATCGCGGTGAGGCCGTCGGAATACTCGCGGATCGCACGCTGACCGGCGAGGGCACAGTCGCCTGCGATTTTCTCGGCGAGCCGGCCCGCTTTCCAGTGGGGCCCTTCCGAATTGCCGCCATTCTGGATCGCCCCGTCGTGCTCATGTTCGGACTTTACCGCGGCGGCAACCGCTACGACGTCTACCTCGAGCGGCTGACGGACCCGGGCGGGACCAAGCGCGTGGAGCGCGATCGTGCGGTCGAGGAATCCGTGCGGCGCTATGCAGGGCGCCTCGAGCACTATTGCCGCCAGGCGCCGTTCAACTGGTTCAATTTTTATGACTTCTGGAGTTAGGGCGGCGGGCGCGGCGCTGCTCGCGCTCAGCGTCATCGCGGCTCCGGCGCAAGGCGCGGAAGCCGGGTGGGGCCTGGTCGATCTCATGCGCAGTCTCCAGGCGGTCAAATCGTCGAGGGCGCGTTTTGTTGAGCGCAAGGAGCTCGCCATCCTGACCGAGCCGCTCGAGTCTTCCGGAATGCTGGTCTACCGCGCCCCCGGCAGGCTTGAAAAGCACACCCTGGTGCCGGAACAGGAGAGCATGGTTCTCGAGGATGGCCGGCTCGTGCTGGAGAACGCGGAACGCGGATGGCGCAAGTCTTTTGCACTGCACGAGCATCCCGTCATCTGGGCCTTTGTCGAGAGCATCCGCTCGACGCTGGCGGGTGACCTGGCGACGCTGCGCCGGTTCTACGACGTGCAGCTGGAAGGCAACGAGCCGGACTGGCGCCTCGTTCTCCTGCCCCGGGAGCCCTCGATGAAAACTGTGGTCGACGAGATCCGCATCAGCGGCAGCGGAAGCTGGATTTCCCGCATCGAGATCCTGGAAGCCGGAGGAGACCGCTCGGTCATGACGATCAGCCGGGAAGGATCGTGAGCCGGGCGCGCATCGCAATCGGTCTGTGGCTGCTTCTGGTTGCGGCATGCGCATTCATCGTGACCCGCGCCACGTTCACGACCGATCTCTCCGCGTTCCTGCCCCGCTCGCCGACGCCCGCACAGCAGGTGCTCGTCGACCAGCTGCGCGAGGGCGTGGTGTCCCGCCTGATGCTGATCGGCATCAGTGGCGACAAACCGGAGACGCTCGCTCGCATCAGCCGGGAGCTGGGCCGGGACCTGCGTCAACGGGCCGCGTTCGCATCGGTTGATAACGGCGACGATCCCGAGTCGGACGCCGACCGGGAATTCGTCTGGCGCCATCGTTACCTGCTGAGCCCAGAGGTCTCGCCGGAGCGCTTTTCACCAGAGGGCCTGCGCGAGCGATTGCAGGACAATCTGCGGCTCCTGGGTTCACCGACCGGTATTCTGTTGCGGCGCGTGCTGCCCCGCGACCCCACCGGGGAGATCGTGGGTCTTGCCGAAGAGCTGGCGGGGAACGCGCGGCCCCATGTGCGCCACGGAGTATGGTTTTCGAAGGACGGGGCGCGAGCGCTTCTGGCAGCGAGGACGCGGGCGCCTGCCTCGGACCTGGATGCGCAGGAGGAGGCGGTCAAACTCGTGCGGGACTCCTTCGCGCGGGCGGCTCGTGGCACTCAGGCAACCCTGCTTCTTACCGGGCCGGGGGTCTTCTCAGTCAGCTCGCGCGCGGGGATCAAGCGCGATGTGGTACGGTTCGCGATCATCGCGTCCTGCCTGATTGCCGCGCTGCTCATCGCGCTCTTTCGCTCGCCCCGTATCGTGGCGCTTAGCCTCGTGCCAGTAGCGAGCGGAGCACTCGCCGGCATCGCGGCGGTGAGTCTCGGCTTCGGAGAAGTGCACGGCGTGACGCTGGGATTCGGGATCACGCTGCTTGGAGAGGGGGTGGATTACTCCATCTACCTTTTCACGAGGACGACGCCCGGCACGGCCCCGTACCGGACGCTCGACCAGATCTGGCCGACATTGCGGCTGGGCGTGCTCACCTCGATCTGCGGATTCAGCGCGATGCTGCTCTCGGGCTTCAGCGGGCTCGCGCAGCTCGGGCTGTTTTCGATCACCGGGCTCATCGTGGCTGCCGCGGTCGCCCGTGGTGTGCTCCCGGCGATGTTGCCGCAAGGGTATTCCGCGAAAACGGCAGCGGCGTTGATCCCGTTCGTCATGGGCATGATCCGCCATGCCCGCCGGTTTCGCTATGCGGCTTTCGCGTTGATTGCGCTGGCCGCAGGACTGCTCGCCCTGGGGCGCGAACCGTTGTGGAGCAACAACCTTGCGAGTCTCAATCCCGTCACTCGGGCCGAGCAGCAGCTCGATCAGGCGCTGCGGCAGGATCTTGGCGCGCCGGACGTGCGGCATCTGGTCGTAATTCGAGCCGGGAGCCGGGAGGCCGCGCTCCAGGCGGCCGAATCGGTTGCGGCCAACTTGCGTGACGCTGAGCGCAGCGGCCTCATTGCGAATCATGAATCGCCCTCGACCTACCTCCCCAGCCAGCGCGTTCAGCGCGAGCGCCAGGCTGCGCTGCCGCCGACCTCGCAGCTGCGCGAGAACCTGCGGGTCGCCCTTGAGGGGCTGCCGTATCGCGCCGATGCCTTCGAGCCGTTTCTTCAGGACGTTTCGGCGGCGAGGCAAAGCCCTCTGATCAGCCGTGAATCGCTCGAGGGCACCCGTCTTGCCCTGAAGGTGGATTCGCTCCTCGTGGAACGGACGGGGGAATGGGCGGCGATGCTGCCGTTGTCGGGGGTGACGGACGCTGCGGCGCTCGAGCGCGGGATTCCCACGGTTCCCGGTGCGGAGGCGGTCCTCCTCGACATCAAGCGCGAGTCCGACCGGCTCTACGCCGGTTATCGCGACGAGGTCTTGCTGCACGCACTGCTCGGTGCGGGAGCAATCGTGGTGCTCCTTTTCGTCAGTCTGCGCTCGGTGCGCCGGGTGCTCCGTGTCGTGGTGCCCCTGGTGGCGTCCGTCATCGTCGTCACGTGGGTGCTTTCGCTGGTGCACGGGCCGCTGTCGATATTCCACCTCGTGGGGATGCTTCTGGTGGTGGCCGTGGGATCCAACTATTCGCTTTTCTTCGACAGCGACCTCCCGACAGAATCCGATCGCCAGCGCACCTGGGCGTCGTCGCTGTTCGCGTGCGCCTCCACGATCGTCGGATTCGGCGTGCTCTCCTTCTCGGTCGTACCCGTGTTGAGCGCCATCGGCTCGACCGTGGGCATGGGGGCGATCCTGGCGCTCGTGTTTTCGGCGATCCTGAGCCGCCGTGACCTGGGTGACGCGCGGCCGGTGCATGAGACTCCGTAAGCGGCGCCAGGGGGCAAATTCCGGTGCCCGCGCTTCCGATCATCGGGTCCCGTGCGTATGCTTTTATCGGCCAATGGACACCCGGTGGAAGACATTCGCGACATAGCACCCGGGCCGCACGCGGCCCGGCTCGCGCTCGTGATGCTGCCGGGTGCGGGCGATCGGGCGCAGGACCTGGTGGAGCATGGATTTGTGCGCGCGCTTCGGGCGCGCGATCTGGCGATAGACGCCATCCTGGTCGACGCGCGCGTAGATCACTACCTCGAGCGGCGCGTCCCTTCGCTGCTCGAGCGCCACGTCGGGGCACCGACCCCGGACGGTGTCCGGATCTGGCTGATGGGAATCTCGCTCGGCGGCACGGGCGCGCTCGAGTACGTTCGCGAGCACCGCTCGGCGGTCGCGGGCGTCATCCTGCTGGCGCCTTTTCTCGGTACGCGCGGCGTCATTGCCGAGGTCGCGCGAGCAGGCGGATTACGGCGATGGGATCCCGGCACGATCGGGCCTGGGGACGATGAGCGCAGGCTGCTCGCCTGGTTGCGCGCCTACGATGCGGGGTCTCCGGGAGCGCTGCCCATCTATCTTGGATACGGGACGGAGGACCGCTACGTCGCGGCGAGCATGATCCTTTCCGAGCTCGTCCCGCCGCAGAATGTGGTTTCGATTCGCGGTGGGCACGACTGGGCTACCTGGCTCGGCGCGTGGGAGCGCATTCTCGATATGGGTGTCTTTGCGGGGGAAAATGCGGCTCCGAGCGCAACGCGCCGGCGTCCATGACGCGCTTGAAGATGGGGAGGAGATGACAGGGCCAGCTCCACAGGATGGCATCGGCGCAGCGCGGCGCTGGCGCCCGGTGCCGGCCGTGCGGATATCGCTGTTGGTGCATGCCGCCGGGGTGGCGGCGCTCGCGGCGGAGCCGGCCCTGTGGTTGTGGTCACTCGGCGCGCTTGCCGCGAATCACCTTGTCTTGAGCGCCGCGGTGCTATGGCCGCGGGGACGCCTGCTCGGGCCCAACTTGGTCCGCTTGCCGGTTCAGGCAGCCGCGCGCAACGAGGTGTGCCTGACGTTCGACGACGGTCCGGATCCCGAGGTAACGCCCCGGGTGCTGGACCTGCTCGATGCTTACCAGGCGAAGGCTAGCTTCTTCTGCGTCGGCGAGAGGGCGGCCGCGAATCCGCATCTCGTGAAGGAAATCGCGCGCAGAGGGCATAGCGTCGAGAATCACAGTTACCGGCATTCCCGCGCGTTTTCCTTCTACGGCCTGTTGCGGCTGCGGCGCGATGTGGAGGCGACACAGGAGGTCATTACCTGTGTCACGGGTCGGCCACCAAAGTTTTTCCGTGCGCCGGCTGGTTTCCGCAGCGTCCTGCTCGACCCCGTGCTTGCACGCTACGGGCTGTGCTACGTATCGTGGACGCGCCGCAGTTACGACACGGTCAGTCGTGACCCGGGGCGGATACTAAGCCGGCTCACCGATGGCCTGGGAGCGGGTGACATTCTGGTGCTGCATGATGGTGCCCTCGAAAAGACCCACAAGTCGTTCGTACTCGCGATGTTGCCGCAGCTCTTGGGGGAGCTCTCGAGGCGCGGCCTGAGATCCGTGGCCCTGCCCGAAGCGTTTCGCGATGGATAATGCGGCCCGAGCTCTCATTGAAACGGCCGCTCGGCCTTTTCGCACTGCCGGCATCGCGGCGTGGCAGTATGCGCGTGGCAAGCTGCGTTTCGACCCGGTCTACTTCGAGCTCCTCGAGCGCGGGCTGCTTCCGTCCACTGGAACGCTCCTCGATCTCGGCTGCGGGCAGGGCAACCTGCTTGCTCTGGTCGCTGCCGCTCATCGCCAGTACCGCCGCGGACCGTGGCCCGCGGGCTGGCCGCCGCCGCCCGCGCTGCTGCGACTGGAAGGTATCGAGTGCCGCGTCGATCGTGTTGCCGTCGCGCGCACGGCGCTGTGTGCAGATGCATCGATCGAGCAAAGCGATATCCGGCTCGCCCGTTTCCCGGAATGCTCCGCGATCGCCATCCTGGATGTGCTGTTGTACCTGGAAGAAGGCGAGCAGCGCCGCGTCCTCGAGCGCGCCGTCCGCGCACTCGCCCCCGGCGGCGTTCTGCTGCTGCGGGAGGCAGACGCGGGCGGCGGGATCGCATTCCAGATGACGATGTGGAGCGTGCGTTTGCTGGAGGCGCTCGGGGGACGGCTGCGCACGCCGCTCTGTTATCGACGGTGTGCCGATTGGGTAAGGCTACTGGAAGGGTTTGGCATGGCCGTCCGCGCGGAGCCAATGAGCGCAGGAACGCCTTTCGCGAACGTTCTGTTCATTGCGAGGCACCGGGCACCCTGATTTTTCTTGCGTCGTCTGGACTTTACGCGCGATTAGCCGCTATATTCGGATCCTGCGGTCGGTGCCACTCCTTGGCGGCCGCACTGGCGTCGCCGATTCGGTTGCCTCCAAGAACGCTTGCAGCCCCTTTTTTTGACTCGTTACTCCGTCGTCAACTGCCTCGGCGCTGGAGCCGGCGCGGTGGCTGCCGCGCTTCGGGAGAGGCGCTCGGGCCTGACGCCCTGTGATTTCGATACTGTGAGGCTCGACACGCATATCGGTCGCGTCCCGTCGGTGGAGTCCATTGCAATGCGGGCCGACCTCGCGCGCTACGATTGTCGAAACAATCGTCTTGCGCAATGGGGGCTCGAGCTGGACGGCTTTGCCGAGGGCGTGGCGGATGCCCGCGAGCGCTACGGCGCCGGGCGCATCGGCGTGTTCATGGGCACGAGCACGTCCGGTATATTCGAAACCGAGCGCGCTTATCAAGGCCGCGATCCGCACACACGGGCCCTGCCGGCGGATTACCGCTACGAGGAGACGCACAGCACGTATTCGCTGGCGGCCTTCGTGCGCCGCTACCTCGGTCTGAACGGTCCCGCGCTGGTCGTGTCCTCGGCTTGCTCCTCGAGCGCGAAAGTCTTCGGCAACGCGGAACGCATGATCAGCGCGGGCGTGTGCGACGCCGCCGTGGTGGGCGGCGTGGACTCGCTGTGCCTTACCACGCTGTACGGTTTTCATTCGCTGCAGCTCACCGCGCCGGGACCGTGCCGGCCGTTCGCCGCAGGGCGTGACGGGATCTCGATCGGCGAAGGCGCGGGCTTTGCGCTGCTTGAGCGCTCGCCTGGGCAGGCCGGCGTCGTCCGACTGCTCGGCATCGGAGAGAGCTGCGACGCCTATCACATGTCGGCTCCCCATCCCGACGGCCTGGGTGCCCGACTCGCGATGCAGAGGGCACTGCAGAGCGCCCGGCTCGAACCGCGCGACATCGACTACATCAACCTCCACGGAACCGGGACCCCGAGCAACGATGCAGCAGAAGACCGGGCCGTCGTAGAGCTTTTCGGGGACAAGACGGCCTGCAGCTCGACCAAGGGGGCGACCGGACACCTGCTCGGTGCGGCGGGCATCACGGAGGCGATCATCTGCGTTCTGGCGATAGAGCAGGGCATCATGCCCGGGAGCGCACATACGGGCGAAGTTGACCCCCAGCTGAGGTGCAGATACCTCGTTGAGAATCGTGCGGCCGGGCTGCGTTGCGTGCTGAGCAACTCGTTCGGTTTCGGCGGGAGCAACTGCGCCCTCGTGCTTGGAACGATAGGGTGATGCGCGCATTCATCGAGGGCGTGGGTGTGGTGGGGCCGGGTCTTGATGGCTGGTCCGCCAGCCGGCTGTTGCTCGCGGGGGAGGTGGAATACCATGAGACGCCAACGATGGTCGCGGAATGCGATTTGCTGCCGGCGACGGAGCGGCGCCGTGCCGGCGTGCCGGTGAGGCTTGCGCTTGCCGCGGGGCAGGAAGCGTTTGCCGGCGCCGGACGGGAGGCCGCCGCCACTGCGAGCGTGTTTGCGTCGTCGAGCGGCGACTGCGAAAACGTGCACCATATCCTCGAGGCACTCGCTACGAGCAGTCGCGAAGTGTCGCCGATGCGCTTCCACAACTCGGTACACAATGCCGCGGCCGGTTACTGGAGCATCGCTACGCGTTGCCGGGAGGCTTCAACAAGCATCAGCGGTCACGATGCCAGCTTTGCCGCGGGCCTGCTGGAAGCCGCGACCCAGGTCGCAACCGGGTGCGCTGTGGTGCTTATCGCGTACGACCATCCCTATCCGGAACCACTGAACCGGGTGCGGCCCGTTCGGACGAGCTTCGGCGTGGCGCTGGTGCTCGCGCCGGACGCGACCCGGAATGCCGTGGCCGCGCTCGACGTCGAGTTCGCGCCGCGCGCCGGGGTTGCCACCCGCATGCCTGATCCGCGGCTCGAGGCGGTGCGCAGCGGCGTGCCCGCAGCGCGCAGCCTGCCGTTGCTCGCCGCACTTGCACGCTCGTCGCGCGAAGCGACCGTCCTGGAGTACGTCGAAGGCACACACCTGCGGGTGACAGTGGAACCATGCGTCTGAACCGTGGCGATATTGCTGCCCTGATTCCCCATGCCGGCGCGATGTGCCTCCTCGACGGGGTCAAGGAATGGGACTCGACGCGGATACGCTGCGTGAGCCGCAGCCATCTCGACACGGGAAATCCGCTGCGCGCAAACGGCACGCTGTCGGCGCTTTGCGGAATCGAGTATGTCGCGCAGGCGATGGCCGTTCACGCCGGCCTGACAGGGACCGCGAAGGCGAAACCGCGCACAGGCTATCTCGCGAGCCTGCGGGATATCGAATGCAGCCGTGATCGGCTGGATGATCTTGACGGCGACTTGGTGGTCGAGGCCGAGCGGTTGGCGGGCGATGGGTTGCGTGTGATGTACGGATTCGCGCTGTGGATCGGCAAGGAGCAGGTCCTGAAGGGCCGGGCTGCCGTCGTGCTGGACACGGGCGACACGAATGCGTGAGCTTCGCGGGGTGCCGGGCCGTCAGGCCCCCCCTCCAGCGACGCACGCGCCTTCGACTTCCAGTAGAAGGTCCGAGCGGCAGATATCTGCCTGGAGATAGATCACGGTGCTTCGCGGCGCGAGCGATCGAGCCAGATGCTCGCGTATCGCGCCAAGATTCCCGGGGTCTCTGAGATACACCCTGAAGAATTTCCGCGCGCCCGGACCTGTGCAATCCAAGGTCTCCGCTCGTACCTGTTCGAGCACGGCGCGGAGGTTTTCTGCCGTCTCACGAGCTTGCGCCACCGCGTCACCCGCGTACATCGTCTCGTGCCCCACGATGCTCGCCGTCCCCGAGATGAACAGTACCGGCAGCCCGCCGACCGTCGCCAGCATGCCCCGCGAAAAGGCGGGGCCGCGCGGACCGTACGACGGCGGATAACGGTAAGGCGCGCATTGGCGCGGGTTGGAAACCGGCTGGCCCGGCTTGCGAGCGGCAAGAAAGTAAATCGTGACAGGGCCGCCGCCGGTTCCCAGGGCACAGGCGGCCGGCGCGCACTTCTCGATTACGCGCCCATGCGATCGAAAGGCCTCGTGCCGGCCTACATTGAACCAGCGGTAGCGTTCCAGCCCATCGGCATCATCGTTGATTCGTGGCAGATAATGCCAGACGCGAAGCAGATAGTAGTACCCCAGTCGGTCGGCAGCATCGAAAATCCGGCAATAGGCGCCGTATGCCGCCTGGTCCAGATGCGCATCGGCACTGACCTGTAGACAGCCAAACAGCACCTCTTCGTTCCGTGCGGTGGCAATCCCGAATTGATCGTCGCGCACGACGGGTTGTCCGCTGGTCCAGATCTCGAACGCAGACGCTTGCTCGAGCGTGCGGAGCTCGACGTGCGCGTACGGACAGTCTGGAGCCTCATGTTCGCAGCGCGCGCCGAATGCAATTGCGCCGAGAAGGTGTCCCTTGTGCGCGCGGCAGTAACTTTCGAATTCCTCGCCACCCAGGTACTGAAGACCCAGAGTGGCGCTTACCCGGTTCATGACTGCCGGCTCATGGTTGGATCGAAGCCGGCGTCGCGCGTTGCCCGCTTGCGCTTGCGCCAGTTCCGGATACTGGCGGCAAACATGGATACGGCCTTCATGTAATAGAGAGCCTTGAAGGCCAGAAGGCGGCCTTTGATCGGCGTGCCCCCGAAAATATCGCCCGCCAGGAGCGAGAGTACCGCGGCCTTGATGCGAAAGCGCTGGCCGGGCCTCATGAACAGCTCGCAAAGTCCCGGCGCCGTCGCGCGGTGGATAAACCAGGAATAGGCCGCCGGTCCCCGTTCGACCGAGCGCTCGTAATGCCTGACGGCCGACGATGCGAGCTCCGGTTGCTGAAGGCAGGTTTCCACGGTTTGAGCGCCGACGAACGCGCTGTGCATCGCCAGATAGACGCCGGTCGAAAACACGGGGTCGATGAATGCGTATGCATCGCCCAGCATGATGTAGCGTTCACCGCCCGCGCGGTCGGTGCTGTAGGAGTAATTGCCTGTCGCGCTCACGGGCGAGATCAGGCGCGCGCCGCGCAGCCGCTCGGCGAGCGACGGGCATAGCTCGATCGTCTCGAGCAGAAAACGCTCCGGGGTCGTTTTCCGGGTCTTCATGTAGTAGGGCCAGCACACGGCGCCGACGCTCGTCGCGCCATCCGACAGAGGGATGAGCCAGAACCAGCCGTGCTCGAACCAGAAGACGCTGATGTTGCCTTCAGCGCGTCCGGGGAGCCGCGTTGCTCCCGAGAAATGTGCGAAGAGGGCGGCGCTGTTGTGCTTGGCGCTGCGCCGCTTGATGCCGAAGCGACTGGCAAGGAAGGTGTCGCGTCCCGAGGCATCCACCAGGAACCGCGTCGGCCATTCTTCCTCTCTTCCATCGTCATGGCGCGCTGTGACCTGAGCGCCGAATCCCTTGAACCGGACGTCCTTTACGCGGCATGACTCGACGGTGCGCGCACCGCAGCGAGCCGCATTGCGAAACAGGATCTCGTCAAATTCAGACCGACGCACCTGGTAGGCGGAGGAAAACTTCTTGTCCCAGCCTTCAGCAAAATCGAACATGACCGGGCGCTCGTGCCGGGGCGAGACGAACTCGACGCCGTATTTTGGCATCCCGATCGATTCGATCTCGTGAGCCACGCCCAGGCGTTCGAACAGGGGCAGATTGTGCGGGAGCAGCGATTCCCCAATGTGAAAGCGCGGATGACGGGCCTTCTCGATCACGACGACATCGTGCCCGCGCTGGGCAAGAAGCGCCGAAATGGTCGAGCCCGCCGGCCCGCCCCCAATCACCAGCACATCGCACGTGGCCTTCGGGGCGCGCTTGCCGTCAATCACGTCCCGATTTCCTCATTGCGGCCGGCCGTCGGCGCCCGACGCACGACGCGTGTATCCGCATGCTGTCAGCCATTTTCAGGACAATGCTTCACACCGGGCAAATTATAGTCGTAAGTCGAGGGAATGCCACCAGGCAACCGGTGATCGAGACCGTGGCATGATGATAAACTTCGATCACATCGCCGCCGCACGGGGATTCGTGCGATCGTTTCGCGACGTATTCCGGCCATCCCGCCCAGGGCACGATCATTGACACACGCGGTCATGGGACGACTCGCCGCCGTCATTCCGGCTTTCAACGAGGCCGACACGATCCGCGACGTTGCCGCGCGCACGCTCCGTCACGTTTCCATCGTCGTGGTCGTGGATGACGGTTCCACCGATGGCACCGGCGCCACGCTTGCCGGGCTGCCCGTGACGCTCCTCGTCAACGACCGCAACCGCGGAAAGGCGTATTGCCTCGCGCGGGGAGCCGAGCAGGCCTTCGCACAGGGCGCCGAGGCGATCCTCACGCTGGACGGCGACGGGCAGCATCGACCGGAGGATATCCCGCGGCTGGCGAAGGCCCACGAGCGGGACCCGTCCGCGGTGATCATCGGCTCACGGTTGCACAATCGGAACAACATCCCGCGGGACCGCTATCTTGCGAATCGCTTCGCCAATTTCTGGATCGCGTGGGCGGCGGGTC
>Ga0268386_10001389_pt1 | contig 16557 bp, 13 predicted proteins | sample RVTome_15_FD_200260 | JGI IMG/M metagenome (GOLD analysis project Ga0268386, IMG submission 200260) | Soil microbial communities from uranium-contaminated site in the Upper Colorado River Basin, Wyoming, United States - RVT150D86... ...
CCCGGTTTCGATGAATGACCATCCAAACCGGGGGCTAGCGCCCGCCGGCTGATCTGCGCGCACTGCTGCGATCGGCACAACCTGAGCGAACGACAGAAGCCGTCCCGACCTTGGGAAGCTGATGACGCGGGACATCATTCGCGGCGCGGTCCCCGCGAGCCGCGAAATCGTGTCCTATAGTTCCGGGTGGAGTGGCATCGGTCCCGCGACCGTTGCGGCCGGCATGACGGATGAAAGATGAAGGATGAGGGATGAGGGATGAGGGATCAAGGATAAGAGATAAGAAATCGTTCACTAATCCCTCATCCCTTATCCCTCATCCCTTATCCCTCATCCTTAATCCCTCATCCCTCATCACTCGGACTACGGAGGTTTCCGCGATGACGGAACCGCGCATTCTCGTGGCTGACGACAGCAGCACCGTTCGCACGCAGGTCTCGCAGATCCTGAGCAAGGCGGGCTATGGCGTCGCCACGGCCAACGACGGCGCGGAAGCCGTCCACCTCGCGCAGCGCGTGCTGCCGACGATGATGGTGCTGGATATCAACATGCCGACGCTGGACGGGTTCGGCGTCTGCCTGGAACTACGCCGGATGGGGGCCCCCTGGAGCGAAATCCCGATCGTGTTTCTGACGTCGACGGCGTCCCACGCGCTGGAGATTCTGGGCGAGGAAATGGGGGGCTACCTGCGAAAACCCGTTCGGGAAGACGAGTTGCTCAACGCCGTGCGGTCGGTCATGACAGAGTCGAGAGTCGAGAGCGGAGAGTCGAGTGCCAGAACGAACTCTCGACACCTCGACTCCTCTGGCTCTCGACTCTCGGCTCTCGGCTCTCGACTCTTTTCGTAAGCCAGGGAGGCCGCGGGGCAATTCATGGAGAAGCGACGTGCCGATCGACATCACCCCTCAGACCAGCAACGGGCACCCGGACGGGCGCGCGGCGGCGGATCCTTCCCGGGTCGCCGCCCTGGATGGGACCGCGGCGACGCATCCATCCCGGATCGCCGCGGACGACGTGCGGGACGTCGATTTCCTGCCGCATCACGTGCGCGGCCTGCAGAGCGAGGTGGTGGCGGTCATGAACGACTGCCTGCAGGAACTCGACCGGGTCGGCGACCTGCTGCGGGGGCTGGAGACGCCGCTCTCCGTCACGATGCCGTTGCCGCGGCAGTCGTCGCATTCGCGGGACGCCGATCGTCACGACCAGGACGCGACGCCCGCACGCCCGGCGCCCTCGTCGGCGACCGGTTATGGAGAATCCCGCAATGTCAGCGACTTCGACGCCCGCCTGGCGAACCTGAAACGAATGCTGGCGGAGAAGCTGACGGATAACGAACCGGAATAACGCCAGTCGAAAAGTCGAAGAGTCGAAAGTCGAAAGTCGAAAGTCTCCTCGACCGTCGTCTCTTCAACCTTCCGACCTTCCGACCTTCCGACCTTCGACCTTCGACCTTCGACCTTCGATCCGCGAGTTTGACCGCGATGCTGGAAACGACCTCACAATCCGTCGAACGCTACTGCCTGTTCCGCAGCGGGACGTCGTGGTTCGCGATGCCGGCCGTCTGCGTGCAGGAGGTGTCGTTCCGGCCGCCGGTCACGCCGATCCCCTCCGCGGCGTCGGTGCTGGCGGGGTTGTGCCATTTCCGCAACGAGTTCCTGGCGGTGCTGAGCCTGCGGAAGCTGCTTCCGGAAGTCTCGTCGTCGCCGTCGCCCGAATCGCAGATCATCGTCGTGCAGGGAAATGACGGCCCCTGGGCGCTGCTCGTCGACGAAGTGGCCGCCCTGGAATCGCTCGACGCCTCCTCGTCGCTCGATTCGGAGAACGACGACGACTGGGCCGACGTGGTGACGGCCTGGGCGACGTTTCGCGACCACTCGGTGCGGATTCTCGACCCCGACACATTTTATCGGCTGGCCCACGAAGCGCTGCACGAGAGTTGGAACTGGGCGGGGCATTCCGGCGTGCTCCCGCACGAAGACGGGACCCTCCGCAACGTGTATTCCGAATCGGCGCCGGCCTGAAGGGTCGAAAAGTCGGAAAGTCGAAAGTCGAAGGTCGAAGGTCGAGCAGCCTGACTTTCGCACAACAATCAGACCTTTCGACCTTCAGACCTTCAGACCTTCAGACCTTCGACCTTCAGACCTTCAGACCTTCGACCTTCGACCTTCGACCTTCAGACCTTCAGACCTTCGACCTTCGACCTTGCGACCTTCGACCTTGAGACCTTCGGCCATGAAACTCAGAACGTTCAGTCTCGTCACCCATGTCGGCTCGGCGGCGATCGCAGCGCTGGCCACCGGCGTGGCCGTCACCCTGGGCGGTTCGGCCGGATTCGCGGCCGGCGCCGTCGTGGGAATCCTGATCGGGGTCGGCGCCGGGCTGCTGCTGGACGAGCGCATCTCGCAGGGCTTCACCGGCCTGAAACGCTCCCTCGCCGCCCGTCGCTGGGAAAGCCAGGCGGCGAGCGGGATCGCCGAGTTCGACGAGATGACGGTGATTCTGAGCGACCACGATCGCCGGCTCACCTCCGCGTCGGGACGGGCCCAGGAACAGATTCAGGACGTGCAGAAGCTCCTCGGCCAGTTGGACCGCCGGTCGGAAACGCGGCGGACGGGCGAAGTGGACATTGCCGCCGGTCGCCGGCTGCGGGAAATCCTCACCGGGCTGGCCCGCGCCACGAACGAAGACCTGAAGCGGGTGCTCGCGCTGTCGGCTGAAATCGAACAGAACACGAAGGTCATGTCCGCCGGTGCGTCCGACCAGACCGACGCCGTCAGCAAGACCACGACCTACGTCGAGCAGATGTCGTCGAACATCGACCTGGTGACGATGAACGCCGAGTCCGCCAACCAGTCGGCCAACGCCGTTCGCGATTGCAGCGTCGAAGCCCAGAAGATCGTCAAGGAGCTGATCTCGGGCATGGAACGCATCCGGCGGCACGTGGAGGCCGGCTGGCGGAAGCTGCGGGCGCTGGGGGACCGCACGCAGGAAATCGGCTCGATCGTGGAGACGATCGCCGGCATCGCCGCCCGCACCGACATGCTCGCGCTCAACGCCTCGATCGAATCGGTCCGGGCCGGCGAGCACGGCCGGGGCTTCGCGGTCGTCGCCGACGAAGTCCGCAAGCTGGCCGAACAGGCCGCCCAGGCCACCAAGGAAGTCGCCGGACTGATCGAAACCGTGCAGCTCGAAACGCAGGAATCGATCGGCGTGATGGCCCAGGAGCACGCGCAGGTCGAAGCCGAGGTGGGCCGCGTCAATTCCGCCGGCGACGCGCTCGAAAAGATCAGCAGCACGTCGGCCGATTCCGCCAATCGCGTCGGGGAAATCTCCCGCGTCACGAAACAGCAGTTGCGGTTCACGCAGGAAGTCGTGCTGGCGATGGAACGCATCTCCGAGGTCGCCCGCGGCATTCGGGGACGCGCCGAAGGCGTGTCGTGGACCACCAACACGCTCTCGGGACTGATCGGCCAGCTCGAAACGACGCTGTCGCCGCTGAAGGGCTGCGTCGGCGAACTCGCCGCGCACGAAGGGGACGAGACTGACGACGAGCCGTCGGCCGAGGGTCTGCTCCGTGAAACGAACCAGCTCCTGCAGACGACGCAGTCGGAACGCAGGAGCGCCGAACGGGACGCCGTCGCCGTCGAGAATTGAAGCTGGTGTCCCGCCTTCAGGCGGTCCTTTATGCGTTCAATGGCCATTGCACCCACAACAGCCCGCCTGAAGGCGGTACACCAACAATGACTTCCCAAAGCGATGTGAATTCCGACCCGCTGTGCCTGCTCGAAGACGCCTTCGAAGGCCTGCCGCAAGATGCCGAGCGAATGGCGTCGGCACGGGGCTATCTGCGCGACATCATCGAGGCCGCGCAGGAAGCCCAGCAGCCCGGCCTGTCGCGATTGGCCGCCACCCTCGACGGCCTGTTGGAGCTGGTCGAGGCGCAGGCGGGAGACGAAACTCGCACGGGCGAACTGATCGACTTCCTCCGCGGAAGCGTCGACCCGCTGCGGGCCGCGATCGCCGAAGAGCCGGACGCCGACGACCGCGTCAACGCCGCGCTCGATTTCGCGCAGTCGCAGTGGGGCGAGTACCTCTCGCTGATGGGGAACTCCGCACCGGCCGACGCCGACGAGGACGTCTGGGACGACCTGCCGGAAGCCGGCGAGGACGATCCGTGGGACGGCAAGGACGTCGCCAACAAGCCGACTCGCGAGGAACTCGCACAGATTCTCGGTTCCCTCTCCGGAACCGCCGACGTGGCCGACGCTGCCAGCGTCGGTTCGGAAGCTGGCAGCTTCCGCCACGAGGACGACGGCGACGGGACCGCGGCGGACAACCACGTGTTCGGCAAGACCCAACTCCGCGTCCCCAGCGAACCGCCTGCCCCGGTTCCCCTCGACATGGGTCCCGAATTGCTCGAAGCCTATCTCGACGACGCCTCGGCCGGCGTCGCGCGGCTGGAGCAGCTCGTGCTGGCCGTCGAGAGCGATCCGCACGACAAATCGCTCCACCGGCAGATCTGCCGCGAACTGCACACGCTCAAGGGAGCCTCCGCCAGCGTCGGCCTGGCGGACCTCGCGGCGTACCTGCACGCCGTCGAAGACTACATCGATGCGTCCAAAGGAACGGCGATCGACATCGCGCCGATGCTCAACAGCGTCGACGCCGTCCGCCGGCAGATCGCGACGCTCGCCGGCCGAAGCACGGCGGGTCCACCGCAAGATTCCGGGGATTTCAGAAAATCCCCGGAATCTGTGCCGCCGGCGTTCGATTCCGTGGGCAGCGGCCAGGAGGAGTCACTCCGCGTCAAAGCCTCGCGCGTCGACCGGCTGATGGACCTGCTCGCCGAGCTGGTCATCCTGCGGAATCAACGCGACTCGCGGCTCAGCCGGCTGAAACAACTCCACTCGGAATTGACGCGCTGCGTCACGCGGCTGCGGGTGCTCTCCGACGGCATCGGCTTCGGCGTGGCCGGCCGTGTTCCGGGAATCTCCGAAAGCCAGTTCTTCAGCGGGCACGTCACCGAAGAGAACCTCAACCTCAGCACCTGCGCCACCAGCCAGTCGGGTTCGGTCATCGAGATCGCCAGCGACGTCGCCGAGTTCGCCCGCACGCTGCGGGACCTCGCCGAGCCGATGGAAGCCGAAAACGTCACCATCTCGCAGTTCACGCGGCAGTTCCGGATGGAGCTGATCGAGATGCGGCGGATGCCGGTCTCGGGGCTGTTCCAGCGGCTGAACCGCGCCGCCCGCGACGCGGCCCGCACGGAAGGCCGCCGCATCGAATTCCAGCTTCAAGGGGAGCACGCCGGCCTCGACCGCTCGCTGCAGGAACGGCTGTACGAACCGCTGCTGCACATCGTGCGGAACGCGGTCAGCCACGGGATCGAATCCCCCGAGGACCGCCGCAAGGCCGGCAAGCCGGAAACCGGAACGATCACCCTCTCCGCCAAGGGGAGCCCGACGACGCTGGTGATTGAAGTTTCCGACGACGGCCGCGGACTCGACTACGAGGCGATTCGCCGCAAGGCCCTCGACAAAGGGCTGATTGCCGTCGGCGAGGCGGCCGAGGAAACGCGGCTGGCGCGGCTGATTTTCCATCCCGGTTTTTCGACCCGTAAGGAAACCAACGCGATTTCGGGGCGGGGGGTGGGAATGGACGTCGTCGCCGCCGCCCTGCAGCGAATGCGGGCCAAGATCGACGTCGAATCGCGGGCCGGCCGAGGGACGACGATGCGGTTGACGATTCCGCTGCGATCGGTCATCGAGCATGCGATGGTGGTCCGCGTGTCGGGCCGGCTGTACGCGTTGCCGATGCAGTTCGTGCAGGCCGCGCGGCCGCTGGTCGTTCGCAGTGACCGGCTTCAGACGGCCGTTGTTCGTAGTGACCGGCTTCAGCCGGTCGAGGGACCGGCTGAAGCCGGCCACTGCGAACCTGGTGAGGGAATTCGCCTGCGGACGCTGCTCGGCGACGACAAATCGACTCCGCCGGATCGCGAGCACGTCGTGCTGCTCGGCAGCGGGCGGCTGTCGTTCTCGGATGCCGCGTCCCCGCAGAATCCGCTGGGCCCGAAGCAATCATCGGGCAACGGGTCGGACCGCTCCTCGGGCATCGTGCTGATCGTCGACGACGTCGTCGGTCCCGAAGAAGTCGTCGTCCGCACGTTGCCCTCGCTGTTGAAGTCGCACCCCATTCTCGGCGGCGTGACGCTCTCCGGGGCGGGGGAGATCGTGCAACTGCTGGACGGCCAGCGGCTGCTCGACTTCGCCGCCGAACGCGCGGCCAACCCCGACGGCGAAACCGCCGCCGAGAAAGACCCCGCGCGGCCCCGGCGGAATAAGCCGCCCGGCGGTTCCGGCAAGCGGCGGGTGCTCGTCGTCGACGACTCGCTCAGCGCCCGGCGGCGTCTGGTGCAGTTGCTGAAACAGATGGGGTTCGAAGTCACCGAAGCCGGCGACGGACTCGAAGGCATCGACCGCATGCGGAACGGGCAGTTCCGGTTTGTGTTCACCGACCTCGAAATGCCGCGGCTCGACGGCTTCGGGTTCCTCAGCGAGATCAAACGCACTTATACGACCCCGGTGGCCGTCGTCACCAGCCGAGGCGAAGCCGAATGCCGCGACCAGGCGAAGGAGCTGGGGGCCGACGGCTATCTCTTCAAGCCGGCCACCGAATCGGCGCTGGCCGAACTGATCACCGAACTGGAAGCCAGACTCGCGGAGACGGAAGGCCAGAAAACCTGACGCCCGAATCAACGACCTTCGACCTTTGACCTTCGACTTTCCGACCTTCGACTTTCCGACCTTCGACTTTCCGACCTTCGACTTTCCGACCTTCGACTCCTTCGACCCACAGAGACTCGCAACCCAGGGACCAACCGATGAGTCAGACGACGATCCTCGTTATCGACGACAGCGCGACGATTCGACGTCTGGTCGATACGCACCTCAGCCAGGCCGGCTACCGGGTCATCCTGGGGCCGACCGCCGAGGAAGGACTGCGCCTGGCGGCAGAGGTCGGTGCGGACCTGATCCTGCTGGACCACCAGCTTCCGGGAACGACCGGCGCCCAGGTCTGCCAGCAGTTGATGGCGTCCCCCGAGCTGGCCCGCATTCCGGTCGTGGTCAGCTCGACGCTCCGCAAGAAGGCGTACATCGAATACACCGACATGTCCAACGTCGTGGACATGCTCCCCAAGCCCTACGCGCCGGAGCTGCTGCTCACGACGGTCGCCAACGCCCTGGCAACCGGCACGCTGGTCGTCGCGTCGCAATCCGCCGGGACCGCCGTGCCCGAAATCATCGGCGACCCCGAAGACACCACGCTGGCCGGTTCCTTCGCCGTCTTCGGACTGCGGGAAGTGCTCGACTTTCTGAACAACGGCAACAAGACCGGCATGCTGGAAGTCGAAACGGCCAGAAGCCGCGTCTCGTTCTACGTCGACCGGGGCCGCCTGCAGGCGGTCGCGTCGGCCGGCGTCGACCCCCAGGAAGTCGTGGCCACGCTCCCCGAAGAGCTGCGCGATCTGGCCCCCGTCGTCAACCTGACCATCGGCGGCCGCTTCTGCGCCGAAGTCGAAGGGCTCGTGCAACTGCTCGACAAGAAGGTCCTCGACCAGCGGCTGCTGCGGAGGCTGCTGCGGCACCAGGCCGCGCTGCTGGCGCGGCAGTGCTTCCGCATGCCGCTGAAAAGTTTCCGTTTCGAGGGCAAAGCGGCCGTTCCGCCGCTGTTTCGCAAGCTACCTTTGGATATCAGTCTGGTCGCTCTGACGGTCGACGGGGCGTTGCATTGCGACGCTGCGGAACTTCCGGACGAAACGGCACAGACGGCCTACGTCCGCAGCGCGGTTCGCGGGCAGAACCTCGACCGCGCGGGACTGGCCGCCCATCACATGAAAGTGCTGGGACAACTGGCCGAGCCGACCTCGTCGCGGGACCTGGCGGCGCGGCTGGAAATGCCGCACGACGAGGTGCGGCGCGTGTTGCACGGAATGGTGCTGGCGGAACTCATCGAAAGCAGCGAACAGGCCGCCGCGGGCGTCGTGTTCGCCCTGGAACACGAACCGGAGGCCGCGCAACTGCTGCGGGGCCTGCTGTCGGGAGGATTGGAACGGTATTCGGGCCGCGTGGTTCGCGACCAGCTCGGCCTGCAACTGCTGCTGAAGCGGTCCAAACCGGACGCGGTCGTGCTGGCCGTCGACAAGCCGGAATTCCGCGAGCTGGCCGCCCGCCTGCGGGCCAATCGACAAATCGATCTGGAAGGCGTGCGGTGGATCGCGATTTCCGGCAACGGCCGCGGCAAGGGAACAGACGGTTTTGACGCGGTCCTGCAGCGGCCCTACGGAAAAGGCGACCTTGAGCAAGCGCTGGATTCGCTGCAACACAAACTGTGCGGCGCGTCCGCGTGAAATCGGAGGTCGGAGGTCGGAGGTCGGAGATCGGAGATCGGAGGTAGGAGGTCGGAGATCGGTGGTCGGACGGATCAGCGATGAGCCGGACGATGGACCACTCACCACTCACCACTCACCACTCACTATGTCTGCTGTTGCCACCTCACAATCCGTTTCCATCCACGTCAAGACCCCCGACGGGCGCGACCAGTGGTATGACGTGACGGAAGACGACAGCCTCATCGTCGGCTCCAGCCAGAGCTGCACGGTGCGGCTGGAAAGCAGCGACGTGGCGTCGATGCACTGCCTGATTCGTCTCGAAAGCGGGCAATTGTCGGTGCAGGACTGGTACACCGCGCTGGGCACCTTTCTCAACGGCGAGCGAATCCAGCAGCCGTGCACCTTCGGTCCCGGTGACGAGGTCCGCGTCGGCGACTTCCGGCTGACGGCCGAATACTTCGACGGCCCCCGCGAGCACGTAGGACGGATTGCCAATCCGTCCGGACGGATTAGCAATCCGTCCTGCGAAGACGACGCGAATGACGATGAAGATCGCCCGACACGGCTTCCGCTGTTGAGCAAGTCCTTCTCGGCCCCCGAGCCGGATGACGACGCCGAGCACGTAGGACGGATTTCCAATCCGTCCGACGCCGATCAGGCAGAACGGATTGCTGATCCTCCCGGACGGATTGACAATCCGTCCCACGCCGCGATTCGCGAGCCGTCGACAGTCCCGGACAGGCCGGCGCATTCCGACGCGGAGTTCAAACAGCTCCGGCTGCGCGTGACTGAGCTGGAATTGGAAAACGAAGAGCTTCGCTTTCAATCGCTGGCCTCGAAAGGGCCCGGTGCGGACGCCGACCCCTTCGATCAGGAAATGCTCGATCTGCTCAAGTCGGAGATTCAGCAGCTTCAGCACGACGTCGCGCAGCGCGACGCCCGCATCGCCGAACTGGACGACGCGGAGCATGTCGACGGACGCCGCGACGACGAAGAGTCGGCCGAGTCGGCGGCTCTGCTGCAACGCCTCGACCAGATGCTCGTCGAGCTGCAGTTGAGCGACGAGCGGATCGCCACGTTCGAAGACCTGCTCCGCGCCGCCGACGAGGCCACCCGCGCCGAATCGGAAGAACGCCGGCAGCTCGTCTCGTGGATGGAAGACATCGAAGCCAAGATCGGCGAACGCGAGGCGGAATGGCAGGCCGCGCAGAACGCCCTGCAGACCCGCATCGACGCGCTCAACGCCGACCGGCAACACTTCAGCGATCGGTTGAAGGAACTCGGCAACCGCGAGGGAACGGCGGCCTCGGCCAAGCTCATCGAGGACCTGCGGGACGAGGTCGAAACCCTCCGCCGCAAACTCGAGCTGGCCGATCAGGCCTGCGCGACCCTCCGCAAGAAAATCGACGACGCCGAATTCCAGAACTCCATCGAGGCCCGCGACAAGTACATCGAACAGAAGATCCGCGAGGAGCGGCTGGAGATGGCGCAGGAGCACGCCAAGATCGCCCGCGAACGCGCCGAAGTGGCGCGGATGAAGGCCCAACTCCAGAACAAGGCCGCCCCCGAGCCGCAAAAAATGGACGAAGCCACCTGCCGCGTGCAGGCCTTCCGGGAACATCTCAAGGACATCCACGTCCGGGAATCCAAGGATCGCGACACGAACAAACTCTCTTCCCGCCTGGCCCGTTTGTGGAAACGGCTGGACGGGAATTGAAAAAGTTTTGGTCACGTAGCGGAATTCGTGAGAATTCCGCTGCGAGCCGATGAGCGCGGAATTCTCACGAATTCCGCTACAGACCACTCACCACTCACCAAGAGCCATGAACGCCTCCGGCCAATCCTATTCCTCCGATCCCGGGTACGGCGCCCACGATGAGTGGGCCGGCGCCGGGGCCGACGCGCGCGCGGCGGTCGGAGGCGTGGCGCCGATGATTGCCGAGGCGTCGCGGCGGCTGCAGACCGTCAGCCAGCGGCTGCGGGCGTTTCTGCAACAGAAGCTCAAGCAGTTCGAGGCGGTCTCGCGGCAATGCGAAACGATCGTCACCCAGCGCGAGTCGCTGCGGCGGCTGCAAGAGGAAGTGCTCCGCGAAAAGGAGGAGTGGGAGCAGCGGCGGCTGGGGCAGATCGAAGAAATCCGCGCCGAAGAGGACCGCCTGATCGAAGCCTGGCAGAAGCTGGAAGACGAACAGCGGCGATCCGGCGGGCCGCGGCAGGACTCGCCTCCGCCTCAGGAATACACCCCCGCGAGTGAAACCGACGCCTTGATGCCGTCGTTTTCCGTGGCCGAGCCCCCGCCGTTCACCGCCGCGGCGGTCCCGCGCGGCCCCGCGTCCCCCTTCGCATCGAAGAACGGCGCGGTGTTCGCGGAACCGAAGTTTCATCAGGGTCCCGCCGCCGCCGGCATGTCGCGCGAGGCGGCGCTGGACCAGTTTCAGCGGCTGAAGCGCGACGTGCAGAGGCACGTCCAGCGGCACGAGCAACAACTGCAGTCGAACGGCAACGGGCGTCACTGAATGGCTGCCAGAAAACTGTAGTGTGGGCTGTGCCCACCACGGCACAGTGGAATCGGTGGGCACAGCCCACCCTACACAGACTGACAACTTGCAAGGAGAAAGCCATGTCATTGGCTTCACTATTCAAGCGGCGAAAGCAGGACAATGACGGACCGGCCCTCCCCGGCGCGGACCTCGACGAGTTCCCGCAGGCGCGGCCGGATTTCGCGGCCTCGCGGCCCGGCATGAAATACGCGCACCAGTTGCAGCGGGGCGGCCCGCAGTCGGTTCACGCCGGGGCACTGATCGATGCCTGGGAAGCCCTCGAGGAAGAGATGGCGCTGGTTCCGGCGGGGGAGGTCGCCCCGCGGGCCGGCTCGGCCCCGGGCGAGCGGCCCCCCTACGTCGCGGCGCTGTTCATCGACCGTCTGGCTGTGACCAACGCCCAGTTCGCCACGTTCGTCGCCGAGGGAGGCTACGACGCGGCCGACCTCTGGCCGGAAGAAGTCTGGCCGAACGTCGCCCAGTTCGTGGACCGCGCCGGCTATCCCGGCCCGCGGTACTGGGAGCGGGGCCGCTTCCCGAAGAAGCTCGCCGGCCACCCGGTCGTCGGCGTCTGCTGGTACGAAGCCAATGCGTATGCGGTCTGGGCCGGCAAACGATTGCCATCGTCGATCGAATGGGAGCGGGCCGGCACCTGGCCCACGAACCTCGACGACCAATCGACCGGCGTCCGCTATCCGTGGGGGAATTCATTCGATCCCCAGCGGGCCAACCTCTGGGCTGCCGGACACTTCGGCACCGTGGAAGCCAATGAATACCGCGAGGGCTGCACTCCCAACGGCGTCTACCAGCTCGTGGGGAACGTCTGGGAGTGGGTCGCCGACGAATACCAGGGTCCCGCGGTTCGCGAAGGGCTGCGGATCTTCCTCGACCAGCAGATGGCCGAGGTCCGCGGCGGCGCGTTCGACACGTATTTCGACTCGCAGGCGACGTGCCGCTTTCGCACCGGCCAACCGCTGCTGTTCCGCGGGCCGAACGTCGGATTCCGCTGCGTGATTTCCGCCGACGACCTCCGCCGTCCCGGCGACGCGTCGGGGCTTTAGTAGCGTCATTCCCGCTTGTGGTTTCGCTGCGAACGCTGATGCGTGCGAAACCGCGAGCGGCGACCTTCGACTTTCAGACTTTCGACTCTTCGACTTACCGGTGATGGAGACGATCCCATGGTGGCTGGCACGACGAAACCGAAGCCTGGTGCGGAATCGGCGCAATGCGTGATTTGCGATCGGCTGAATTCGGACTTTGAAAACATCTGCGGCCGTTGCATGGCCCCCGCGGAGCTGACGCGGTCGGTGGTCCGTCGCGGGACCCCCGCCCGGTTCGTCGCCGTCCTGGGGGAAAGCGCCGCCGGCAAGACCGTCTATCTGGGAATGCTGCTCGACATGCTCAGCAAAGGCTGCCGCGGACTGCGGGGCTTCCCCAACGGCACCTTCTCGATCGCCGTGCAGCAGGAAACGATGACCGCCTTGCAGGACCGGCTGTTCCCGGAGAAGACCGCGTCGGAAGCCGACAACTGGAAGTGGGTGCATTGCGAAGTCAGCAAGGACGGCAAGGGGAGCGGGTATCTGGACGTCATCACGCCCGACTTCGCCGGCGAAGCGATCGCCCTGGAAGTCGAGCAGCCGGGGACCTACCCCACGATTCGGGCGATGGTCAAGAAGGCGGCGTCGCTGCTGGTGCTGATCGACTCGCAGCGGGCCCGCGACGACGGCCGCGAAGAAGATTACTTCGGCCTGAAGCTGGCCTCGTACATCTCGGCGGTCAATGCCGCCTCGAACGGCAAGCGGAGTAAGAAGCTCGACATTCCGGTCGTCGTGCTCTTCACCAAGGCCGACACCTGCCCCGAGGCCCGCGACAATCCCTCGCAGTTCGCCGCGTCGACGCTGCCGGGACTGACGAACTACTGCGAGCGGCACTTCGAAAAGCACGCGTTTTTCTCCACGGGCGTCGTCGGCTCGACGGCCACGGTGATGAGCGACCACGGCTTCCGCATGCACATCCCGCTGCACGTCGAGCCGCGAGGCGTCATCGAGCCGCTCGAGTGGATCATGAAACATATTTGAGTCGAAGGTCGAAGAGTCGAAGAGTCGAAAGTCAAAGAGTCGAAGGTCGAATGTCGGAACACTCGTGGATTCTCAGACCATTCGACCTTCGACCTTCCGACCTTCGACTCCTCGGGAGCTTGCTATGCACGTCGAGCAGGCCATTTTCACCTCCGTGCGGACCGGCCGGGTTCAGGGCTACCAGTTGGCGGCCCGGTCGGACGGCGTCGACGACCGGCTGGCCCAGGTGTTGACGAAGTGGGGCCCGTCGCACGCCGCCCTGTGCAACCCGCATCCCGCCGCCGACAGCTATAACTTTCACGCCGTCTCCGGTGACTGCTTCGCGATTTCGCGAACGCTCTACGGCGGGGCCGAATACAGCGCCCGCGGCGGCTGGCAGCTTGTGACGCGGTATGCCCTGGTCGAGCCGCTCCATTTGCGCGAGTTCGACAACGATCCGATCGCCCTGATGCGGCTGGCCCGCAGCGAAGGGCTGTTCGGGCTGATGTCGCCGTTCGACGCGCGGCTGCCGCAGCTCGAACTCCCCCGGCCCAGCCCTTCGGTACAATGGAACGTCCCCCCCCGAAAAGGGGTCGCGGAAAACGTCGACGAGATTATCGGCCGGCTGGAACGCGGCGAGCGGCTGGCGGTGACGCACTGCTACAACCCGCTGGCGATCCTGCAGCACCTCATCCGCCGGCTGCCCGCATCCCACCGGCTGGAGCTGAGCTTCACCACCGGCCTGAAACCGACGGCCCACCGCCCGTTCCGGCTGCACTTCCTCCCCGGCGACTCCCCCGACCACCGCCGCGCCGCCTCCGCCCTGGGCATCACCTGCCTGTCGGCGTCGGGGTGAAACCTTCTGTACGACGGCCTTCCGAGGCCGTCGAATCACGGACGGCCTCGGAAGGCCGTCCTACGTGTTGGTCCGCATCCACTCAATGTAGCGGGCCGCGTACTCATCGAGGTTCTCGCGGGAACCGCCGCCGCGGATCGGCGAGCACATCTCGTAAGTCGCGATTCCGTCGAAGCCGCCGTCGCGAAGCCCGCGGAAGAACGCCGCGTAGTCGATGAACCCCTCGCCGAACTTCACCGCCCGCACGAGGTCCGGCTGCACCCGCTCATAGTTGATGAACTCCGGCCGATACCGGTACCGCGGAAGCCGGACGTAATCGGCGTTCGTCGTGATCGCCGTGTACGGGGCCATCTTCCGGGCGGCGTCGTACAGGTCCTCGCCGCGCAACGCCGGCGACCAGGCGTCGAACCCCGCCCGGCAGTTCCCGCGGTCGACGTCGTGCAGCAGCTCCAGCAGCGCGTCGCTGTGCACGCCGACGTCGTGATGGTTCTGCACGGCGACCGTCACGCCGTGGTCGGCCGCCCGGTCGGCCATTTCCCGCAGCGCCGCGACGGCGTTCTTCCACACGCCCTGCAACGGATGCCCGTCGCACTCATACGCCGAAAACACTCGCACCACCGACGCCCCCAACCCGGCCGCCATCCGGGCCAGCGATTCCACGTAGGCGATCTGCATTTCGAGGTACGGCACTTCCGCCGCCGCGGTGGGCGACAGGTCGGTGTACCCCGCTATCACGCCGTAGCGAATGCCGTGTTCCCGCAACGACAGTTTCAGCGATTCGATTCGTTCATCGTCCACGTCGAGCGGCGAAAGATGCGGGCGCTTGCCGGCGAGCATCACGGCGTCGTAGCCGAGCGCGGCGGCGTTTTTGATGAACTCCGGCAGTTCGAGCGCGGCCTGTCCCCAGGAACCGGAATAGCTGATGGAGAACAGGGAAAGCTGCATGCCGCCGACCCGCGAGTTGACACAACCAACACGGCTCACTTTCACCGATTGCAATTCAGAATACAACAGGTACCGGCAAACGGGACGACGCGTCGCAGAGGATCGGGCCGAGACTCAAACCGGCGTTTGGTCGGTCACAACCAGAGGTCGGAGATCGGAGGTCGGAAATCTCTTGAATTCCGCCGACTCTCCGATTCTGATCTCCGACCGGTTCGTCTTGTCCGTTACGGGGCCGTGTGATAGAAACCCTCACCGTTGAACACACCCGGTGTCTTCAACGGGTGAGTTCGACGCACGAAGCAGGGATGATTCGTGATGGACGCCTACGACGTCGCCGCGACGATCGTCACTTATCGCAGCCCCATCGACGACGTGACCTCCGCCGTCGAGAGTTTCCGGCAGACGTCGTTGAACGTCTACGCGCAGGTCGTCGACAACAACTCTCCCGGAAACTACGCCGATTCGCTGGCGAAGGCGGTCGACGTGCCGGTGCTGTACAGCGGGGCGAACCGGGGGTTCGGGTACGGGCACAACTTCGGCTTCCGCCACGCGCCCCCGTCGCGGTACTACCTGGTGCTCAACCCCGACGTCGTCATTCACCGCGGGGCGCTCGATTCGCTGGTCGAGTTTCTCGAAACGCATCGCGACGTGGGGCTGGTCACGCCGCGGGTGCTCGACCCCGACGGCAGGCAGCAGTGGCTCAACAAGCGCGACCCGAGCGTGTTCGACCTGGCGGCCCGGCGGTTTCTGCCCCGCGTCGCGCGGCAGGTCGGCTGGATCCGCCACCGCATGGACCGCTACGTGATGCGAGACGTCGGCTACGACGACGTGGTCGCCGTCCCCTACGTCACGGGCTGCTTCATGCTGTTCCGCACGGAGATGCTGCGGCAGGCCGGCCCGTTCGACGAGCGGTTTTTCCTGTACCTGGAAGACGCCGACATCACCCGCCGCATCCGCGCCTTCGCCCGCGCCGTCTACTGCCCGCAGGCCGCCGTCACGCACAAATGGTCCCGCGGCTCGCACCGGAGCTGGAAGCTGACGTGGGTCACGGTGCAGTCGGCGGTGCGGTACTTCAACAAGTGGGGGTGGAAGGTGGTTTGAAGAGTCGAGAGACGAGAGCGGAGAGTCGAGAGCCAGAACAAAAGCGGAAGGCGAAAAGCCGGGCCAGCGACGACCGTTCTCTCGACTCGCGACTCTGGATTCTGGCTCTCGACTCGGGACTCTCGTCTCTCGACTCTCATGAACATCCTCGTCACCGGCGCGAATGGCTTTATCGGGCGGCACCTGTGTGCGGTGCTGGCGGAGGTCGGGTGCGCGGTGACGGCGGTGTCGCGCAGCGCGTGGGAGCCGCCGCCGGGGCGGCGCATCACCGCGGCGACGCTGCGGCGGATTCGCGGGGTGGTTGTGCCGGAGCTTGCTCCCGAGACCGACTTCGGGCCGCTGCTGGCCGGGCAGGAGGCCGTCGTGCATCTGGCGGGAAGGGCGCACGTGCTGCACGACGACGCGGCCGACCCACGGCGGGAGTTCCAGCGGGTGAACGTCGACCTCTCCGTCGCGCTGGCGGAAGCGGCGATCGAAGCGGGGGTGAAGCGGTTCCTCTACGTCAGTTCCATCGGCGTGCTCGGCAATCGGACGACCGGTGCGCCGTTCGACCGGAATTCCCCCGCGGCCCCGCTGGAAGCCTACGCCGCGTCGAAGCTCGAAGCCGAACGCCGGCTGCGGGAGCTGTTCAAGGGGTCGGGTGTGGAAAATTCAAAATTGCGGCGAGGA
>Ga0268386_10001390_pt1 | contig 16541 bp, 10 predicted proteins | sample RVTome_15_FD_200260 | JGI IMG/M metagenome (GOLD analysis project Ga0268386, IMG submission 200260) | Soil microbial communities from uranium-contaminated site in the Upper Colorado River Basin, Wyoming, United States - RVT150D86... ...
TCGTCAACCGCGTCTTCGCGGACCTCATCCAGGCCTCGGACGAGACCGACCAGCCTCCCTACGAGCCGATCGACCCGCCGCCGGGGCTCTCCGAAGAGCCCTCGGTGGTGGCGCTGCGCTTCGCCGCCCCCACCGCCGCGAGCGGCGAGGACCTCCTCGGCGCCGAGGCGGGAGCCCTCGCCGCGTTCCTCCGCGACGCCGCCCGCGGGGCCCACGTCGTCCGCGACCCGGCGACGGGGAAGAGCAGGCCCAGCCGCGCCGGCGACGCGCTGGTCCTCGTCCGCCGTCTGACCCAGGCCCGCCACCTCGAGGAGGCGTTCGAGGCGGCGGAGCTGCGCTTCACCGTAGAGGGAGGGAAGTCCTTCTTCGACCGCCAGGAGGTGCACGAGGCCCTCGCCGTGCTGCGCGCGGTCGACGACCCGTCCGACCGGCTGTCGCTCGTCGCCGCGCTGCGCTCGTCGTTCTTCGGCGTCAGCGACCGCGACATCGTGGCCCACTCACTGTCCGGGGGGCGGCTCGAGCTCGGCGCCACGTGCGGGGACGGGCCGGGGGCCTCCGCCCTCGCGCCCGCGCTCTTGCTCCTCGGACGGCTCCACGCCCTGCGCACCCGGCTGAGCGTGCCGGCCCTGCTCGACCGCCTCTACGACGACACCCGCGTCCTCGCCGCCCTCACCGGCACCAGGCGGGGCGAGGCCCAGGTCGCCAACCTCGAGAAGGTCGCGACGCTCGCCCGCGAGGCGGCGGTGCTGGGCGCCCTCACCCTGCGCGGCTTCGCCAACCTCCTCGCCGAGCGCATCGCGAGCGCGCGCGAGGAGCCCGACCTGCCCTCGACCCGCCCCGGCGACCCCGACACCGTGCGTGTCCTCTCCATCCACAAGGCCAAGGGTCTCGAGGCGCCGATCGTGGCGCTCTACGACACCGCCGACGGCGCCCGCTTCTTCGCCGACACCGTGCCGGTGTGGGAGGAGGGCCGCATCGCGATCGGCTTCCGCGGCGGGTGTCAGCCCGCGGGGTGGGACGCCCTCGTCCGGCGGGCGGAGAAGCGGGCCTGGGCGGAGAACCGGCGGCTCCTGTACGTCGCGTGCACCCGGGCCCGGGACCTGCTGGTCGTCCCCCGCCCCCCGGTCGACGCGGCGGTCGGTGAGTTCTGGAGGGACCTCATCGGCCGGCTTCCCGCGGCCTCCGACGAGGACGTGCGCGTGGTCGACGCGGAGACCCTGCCCGTGTCCGAGCCCGCGACGCAGCGGGCGGAGCTGTGGGCGCTGGCCGGGGCGGAGGGAGGCGACGCGGTGGCCGCGCGCTGGGAGGACGAGAGGCGCGCGCGGATCGCCGCGGCCGCCGAGCGTCCCCACGTGCCGATCCCGGCGACACGGCTGGCGGGGCGCACCGCGCCGGCGCCGGCGGTCACGCTCGGGGGCGGGGGACGGGACTTCGGAAGCCTCGTCCACCGGCTGCTCGAGTGGGTGCCGCTCGAGCCGGAGGGCGTCGCGGGCGCGTGGAGCGTGCGGTCGATGGCCGATGCCCTCGCCCCCGCCTTCGGCCTCGACCGGGAGGCGGCGGCGAGGGCCGCCGCCCAGGTCGAGCGCGCGCTGGGGCTCCCCGCGCTCGAGCGCGCGCGGCGGGCGGGGCGGATCTGGCGCGAGGTGAGGCTGTGGTTCCCGGAGGGGGAGCATCTTGTCGAGGGAGTGGTCGACCTCGTCTTCGAGGAGGAGGGACAGCTCGTGGTGATCGACTACAAGAGCGACCACGTCGGTCCCGACGACGTCGTGGCCCAGGCCGCGCACCACGCGCCCCAGCTGCGGCTGTACGGGCGGGGACTGACCCTGGCGCTGGGCCTGCCGGTGAGGGAGCGCCTCGTGCTCTTCACCGCGATCGGCCGGACGGTGGCCGTGTAGTCGGGCACCCGCTGGAGTCCGTGGCCGCCATCGCTCCGGTTCCCGCTGGCGCCGGGTAGCCGTCGTGCGGGAGGGCCGCCTTGTTGGCTCGCGGACGGACCTGCCCCCGCGGGGCCGCGTGCTAGAGTCCCGGCGTGGGCTCCCCGTTCTCGTGGTCGGCGTCGCGGCACGACACGTTCGCCTCCTGCCGCCGCCGCTACTACTACGCGTACTACGCCGCGCTCGAGGACGAGGAGATCAAGCGTCTCAAGAAGCTCTCCGCCCTCCCCTTGTGGGCGGGCAGCGTCGTCCACGACACGATCGAGTGGTTCCTGAAGAACCACGACGCGCTCCCGTCTCCCGAGGAGCAGGACGCGCTGGTGCGGCGGGTGGTCCACACCGGGATGGCGGGCGACTGGCGCGAGAGCGAGATGGGATCGCTGCGCTTCCGCCTCTTCGAGCACGAGTACGGCGTGCCCGTCGAGCAGGAGGACAAGCGGATCGCGGTCAACACGGTCATGCGCTCGCTCCGCAGCTTCTTCCGGAGCGAGACCCTGCGCCAGGCCCTCGACGTCGGACGCGAGCGCTGGCTCGCGCTCGAGGACCTCGTGTCGTTCCCCGTCGGCGACGTGGAGGTCTTCCTGCGGATGGACCTCGCCTTCCGCGACCGCGAGGGACGCGTCGTCATCGTGGACTGGAAGACGGGGCGGGGCGAGGGCCGCTTCAACGAGATCCAGGTCGCCGGCTACGCCCTGTACGCGACGGAGCGCGGGTGGGTGGGCTCGCCGGAGGAGATCACGACCGAGCTCAACTACCTCGTGGTCCCGAAGGCGGTGCGGCGGTGCGTCACGATCAAGAAGGTGGAGCACGCCCGCAACTTCATCGTGAGGAGCGCGGGCACGATGAAGGCGCTGCTCGTCGATCCCCTCGAGAACGTGGGCCGGCTCGAGGACTTCCCCATGGTCGACCGGCCCCGGGTCTGCCGCCGCTGCAACTTCCGCCGCCTGTGCTTCCCCCGCGCCGAGGAAGCGGGGGCCGGAGCCGATTCCGCGCGCCCTTCTCTCGTGGCAACGGCAGGCCAGCCGGCGGAAGCCGAGCGTGGACCCATCGGCTGAACCGGCTCCGGGGACGCGCCCGGACCGCCGGTGAGGCGGCATGCTCGCGTACGCCGCGTGCGGTGGGACCTCGTCGAGCAAGGGGTGCCGCGCCGCAACCCCCTCGAGAAACCCCCTCGGCCCATCGGAAGCGACGCTGCGCGTCGCGGGGTACACCCGGGGGTGGCGCACGCCTCGGCGCGCTCGGCCACGCGGACCCCCGGGCCCCGCTCGTTGTCCGAGCCTCGCCGCACTCGTGCGCGGGGGCCTCCGCGGTCTCGCCCCTGGAGTCCGTCGGCTGTGGGCCTGGCCTCCGGACGGACGGCCCGGGAAGGTGGCACCGCCGGGTCTGGTTGTCGGCCACGGTCGTACCAGGGCTGAAGCGACGCACCTTCGCGGGCGCCACGGCGACACGTCGCTCGGCACGGCTCTGACCACTCCTACCGCCCGCCGTTGACGCCGCCCGGCACGGATCTCTAGAATCGGCGGCAACTTCCGTCCCTGCGGGCGTGAAGCACGGTGAGGAGAGCTCATGGCCACCCTGCGACTGGTGCCGGTCTCCGGTAGCCCGATCGAGGTCACGCGCGACGGCAGCGTCGTGGGGCGCGATCCGAGCTGTGACATCGTCGTCACCGACGGCTCGGTCTCGCGCCGGCATGCCCACCTCGAGCTCCGCTCCGGCGTGTGGCACGTCGTCGATCAGGGCAGCGCCAACGGCACCTACCTCAACTCCCTGCGGGTCGCCGACACCGCCCTCAAGCAGGGGCAGGAGCTGCGCTTCGGCGCCCTCGCCTTCCGCGTCGACATCGTCGAGGATCCCGAGGCGACCGTGGCCAGCCCGCTGCTCCGCACCGAGACCGACACGGTGATGGCTCCGTCGCTTCCCCCGTCCGGGACGCCGACGCCGCCATCCGCGCCCCCGCGCGCGGACCTGCCCCCGCCCCCCCCGCCGCCTCGCGCCGCCGCTCTCCCGCCTCCTCCCCCGCCGAGCTCGGCGGCCTCGCGCGAGCGGTTCCGTCCCGCGGGCGCCTCTCCGGTGCCGCCGATGGCGGGCGGTGCGCCGCCGGCCCGCAAGGGCCGGGGACCTGTCTTCTGGATCCTCATCGGATGCTGCGGGTGCATCCTCGTCGCGGGCCTTCTCGGCGCGCTCGTGGGCGGAGGCGCGTGGATGATGACGAAGGGCGCGGCCGACGCCGCCCACGGGTGGATCGCCGGGGTGCGGGCGGGCGGTGCCGACGCGGCCCGCTCCGGGATGAGCTCGGCCTACCGTTCGCGAGTCTCCGACGCCGAAGTGGACGAGATCGTCGCCGCGATCCAGGCCAGCACCGACTCGACGCTGCCGGGCCGGCAGGTCCAGAACGACCGCGCCACCGTCACCGGTGTCCTGACCGGTCCCGACACCCGCTCGATCGTCTTGAAGCTGGTCAAGGAGGGCGGCGGCTGGATGGTCGACGACGTGGAGCTCGACGGCGGGTTCGGGACGTTCGACGAGTGAGCCCCCTCGCCAGCCCTCCCCCCGAGCCGGTCGAGGCGCGCCACGAGAAGGCGGCGCGGCGGCTCGTCCTCACGTGGGACGACGGGCACGTCTCGGCCTATCCCCTCGACTACCTGCGCAGCTGGTGTCCCTGCGCCATGTGCCAGGGCCACGAGCCCACCGCCCGGTACCTCGCCCTGACCGGCCAGGACCTCGTGCACGTCGACGGCGTCGGCAACTACGCGCTCTCCCTCACCTGGGCGGACGGCCACTCGACGGGCATCTACAGCTTCCGCATGCTGCGCCAGCTCTGCCCCTGCGAGGCCTGCGGCGGCGAGAAGCGGTAGAGGTACGCGGGCGGGGCGCCAGACCGGCCGACTGCGGCCCGGCCCACAGCCGGCAGACTGGGGCTCGATGGCGGCTAGTCGGCCGGCTCGAGGTGGACGACGACATCCACTATTTCGGGATGGGCCGCCCCCAGGCTCTCCTCGATGCGGTCGGCCACGTCGTGCGCGTCGCGCAGCGTCATCGCGCCGTCGAGGCGGACGGTGAGGTCGACCCAGACGGCGTCGCCCCGGCCCCGCGTGCGCACGCCGCCTATGCCCCTCACGCCGGGCACGGCGCGGGCGAGGGCTTCGACGCGCTCGGCGTCGAGAGCGGCGCGGTCGGTGAGCACGTGGAACGCGGAGACGAGGATCCGCACGGCCTGGACCGCGATGACCGCGGCGATGGCGACCGCGACCGCGGGGTCGGCCCACGCGAGGCCGGCCTTCGCGGCCGCGAACGAGGCGACGACGCCGACCGAGACGAGGAGGTCGGCCCGGGTGTGGCTCGCGTCGGCCACGAGGAAGGCGCTGCGGAGGCGACGGCCCTCGCGGTCCTCGTACCGCGACACGAAGACGTTGACGGCCATGGTGGCCGCCATCACCGTCCAGTTCAGCGCGCCGATCAGGGGAAGCTCGGGGTGGCGGGCGCGGCCGAGCGCGCCCTCGAGGACGCCGTAGGCGAGCGAGAGAAGAGCCACGCCGATGACCGCGGTGGCGGCGGTCTCGAACTTCCGGTGGCCGTAGGGGTGTCCCCGGTCCGGCGGCGCGAACGCGTAGGCGGCGACGATCAGGCCGAGGACGTTGTTCGCCCCGTCGACGAGGCTGTGGTAGCCGTCGGCGACCATGGCGAGGCTGCCGCTGAGCAGCCCGACGGCGACCTTGCCGACGGAGACCGCGAGGTTGAGCGCGAGGGTGAGCCACAGGACCCTGCGCACTCCCCGCCGCGTCACGTCGGTCGAGGCGGCCCTCATCGCGTCATCGGCGCGCGGTCGGCGGGCAAGGCCCGCTCCGGCAGGTCGGCTCCCGGTCGAAGCCCGACGCGGGCGGGGCCGTGGCGAAGGGAGGCCTCAGGCCTCCTGGTGCCGCGGGACCAGCCAGTCGAATCCCTGCACGAGCGACATGCCCGCGGTGTAGAAGTAGCCCCACTGGAAGAGCGCGATGAAGGGCAGCGCCCCGAACAGGCCGTAGGTCAGCGCGTACAGCGCCACGATCGAGAAGTAGATGCCGAGGGCGAGCTCCACGTAGGGCACGAGGCCGGTCGCGCCCTTGTAGCGCTTCTGCCGCCACTCGTCGTCGGCGCCCTCGATGCGGTACTTCGGGGTGCGCTCGAACTCGGACGATCGCCCGAGGAGCCCCTCGATCACCGCCACCGCGTTGGAGATGCTCAGTCCGATGCCGACCGCGAGCACCACCGGGACGAAGCGGATGCGCGAGCGCCACGTGTCGGGGAACAGCTCCTTCTGCGAGCACACGTAGAAGGAGCAGACGCTCGCGGTGGCGGCGAGGAAGATGGGGACGTCCACGACGATCATCTCCTGCCAGCCCATGTTGTAGCGCATCACCATCGCCGGGAAGACGAGCCCGGCGAGGAGCACCATCAGGGGATAGGCGAGGTTGGCGGTGAGGTGGAACGCCGACTCGGCCTTCATCCACCACGGCAGGTCCGAGGCCAGCACCCGCGGCAGGAGCTTGCGGCAGGTCTGGACCGACCCCTTGGCCCAGCGGCGCTGCTGGGCCTTGAAGGCGTTCATCTCGACCGGAAGCTCGGCGAGGGACACGGTGTCCTGCAGGTACACGAACCGCCATCCCTTCATCTGGGCGCGGTACGAGAGGTCGAGGTCCTCGGTGAGGGTGTCGTGCTGCCAGCCTCCGGCGTCGGCGATCGTCTCCCGCCGCCACACCCCGGCGGTTCCGTTGAAGTTGAAGAAGCGGCCGGAGCGGCTGCGGGCGCCGTGCTCCATGACGAAGTGGCCGTCCAGCATGATCGACTGGACCTGGGTGAGCAGCGAGTAGTCCCGGTTGATGTGGCCCCAGCGCACCTGGACCATCCCCACGTCGGAGTCCGCGAACTGGCCGAGCGTCCTCTCCAGGATGTCGGGAGGGGCGACGAAGTCCGCGTCGAAGATCAGGACGAACTCGCCGGTCGCCTGGCCCAAGCCCGCCTCGAGGGCCCCGGCCTTGTACCCGGCCCGGTCGACCCGGTGCAGGTAGTGGATGTCGTAGCCGAGCTCGCGGTAGTGGGCCACCGCGCGGCGGGCGATCGCGGTGGTCTCGTCGGTCGAGTCGTCGAGGACCTGGATCTCCAGGAGGTCGCGGGGATAGCGGATCGCGGTCACGGACTCGACGAGCCGCTCCACGACGTACATCTCGTTGTAGATCGGCAGCTGCACCGTCACCCGGGGCAGCTTCCGCGGCAGCGGGCGGGGCGAGGAGCGCCGGCTGCGGTTCCGGAAGTACAGCCAGACCATCACGTAGCGGTGAAACCCGAGGATGGCGAGGATCACCAGCGTCAGGAAGTAGAGTCCGAGGATGCCGAACTCGAGTGGGCTCATGAGCTGCCGCCTCGTCTCCCGCGCGCAGCGCCCGTGCCAGGTCAATGGCACGACGCACATCCCTTGACAACCTCCGAGGCGCCAAGGGAAGATTTCGGATTCTGATTGTCGTCCGCGCGGCCTCCTGCGGATTGGGATCGGGCCGCGCGGCTACGAGATTCTAGTCTATCGGACCGGCCGGTCAAGTCAATGGATCCGCGAAGCCTCCGGGAGCTGCTCGAGAGCGTGCGCGGGGGGACTCTGTCTCCCGAGGCTGCCGTGGAGCGGCTCGCGACGCTCCCGTACGAGGACCTCGGCTTCGCCAAGATCGACCATCACCGCGCCCTCCGGCGGGGCTTCCCGGAGGCCGTCTTCGGCGCGGGGAAGACGCCGGAGCAGGTCGTCGCCATCGTGGAGCGCATCGCGGCGCGGGGCCAGAGGGTGCTCGTCACGAGGACGACGAGCGAGGTCCACCGGCACGTGCGGGCGGCGCGCCCGGAGGCGCGCTTCCACGAGGCGGCCCGCTGCATCACGGTCGAGGCGGGAGAGCGCGTCGCGCTGCCGGGACGCGTCGCCGTGGTGGCCGCGGGAACGTCGGACCTGCCGGTGGCCGAGGAGGCCGCGGTGACCGCGGACTTCCACGGGGCGGAGGTCGACCGGATCTACGACGTGGGAGTGGCGGGCCTGCACCGGCTGCTCGACCGGACGGAGACGATCCGCCAGGCCCAGGTCGTCGTGGTCGCGGCCGGAATGGAAGGGGCTCTGCCCTCCGTGGTGGCCGGGCTGGTGGATGCCCCGATCGTGGCGGTGCCGACGAGCGTGGGCTACGGAGCCTCCTTCCAGGGACTGGCCGCGCTGCTGGCGATGCTCAACTCCTGCTCGTCGGGAGTGGGGGTCGTGAACATCGACAACGGCTTCGGCGCGGGCCACCTCGCCTGCCTGATCCTGAACGCCCGCGGCGGCTCGAGGGGCTAGACCGCTGGCATCCGGGGGGTGCGCCCCGGGACGCCCCTTCCTTGACAAAACCCTTGATTCTTCTGATCTTGTATCTGTCTGGAGTCGCCGTTTCCCTTCCCTCGAGGCGCGGTACTGCCAAGGCTGTGCGCGCCAGGGCCCCCCTGGGGCGTAAAGAAATGTCGCGGGCGACCGACGCCTAGGGGTTCTCCGGGCCTATACGCTTGAACGTCAACACTTTCCGCGCCCTCGAGTTCGACCGGATCAAGACCCTGCTCTTCGAGCGGGCCGGGTCCGCGGAGGGACGCGTGCGCCTGGCGGCGCTCGAGCCCCTGACCGACCCCTCGGCCGTCCGGGCCGCCCTGGCCCGCACCACCGAGGGGGTCGCGCTCCTGCGGGCTCCGGGGCGCCAGCCCTATCACGACCTCCCCGATCCCCGGGAGGCCCTCGCCGGCTCGAGGGTCCGAGGTGCCCACCTCGAGCCGCGGGCCCTCCTCGACCTCGCCTCCTTCGTCGAGGGGGGGATCGAGATCACCCGGCGCCTGGCCCGGGCCGAGGGAGCCCCGTCGCTGGCCCGATTGGCGTCGGAGGCTCGCGACGTCTCGGACGTCGGCGCCGCCATCCGCGGAGCCGTCCTGCCGAGCGGCGAGGTGGCCGACGACGCCTCGCCCCGCCTCGCCGAGGTCCGCCGCGGCCTCGTCCGCCTGCGCTCGCAGCTCACCGCGGTGATGGAAGGCTACCTGCGCAGCCGCGAGACCGAGCGGCTGCTGCAGGAGCGCATCGTGACCACTCGCAACGACCGTTACGTGCTCCTCGTCAAGGCCGACCACCGGGGGCAGCTGCCGGGGATCATCCACGGCAGCTCCGGCTCCGGGGCCAGCCTCTTCGTGGAGCCCCTCCCCGCGGTCGAGCTCAACAACGACATCGTGTCGCTCCAGGACGAGGAGCGTCGAGAGGTGGTGCGGATCCTCCAGGGGCTGACCGCGAAGGTCGGCGAGCGAGCCGACGAGCTCGCCCGGATGGCCGGGATCCTGGGCGACCTCGACGCCGTGCAGGCGAAGGCACTCCTCGCGATCGACATGGACGCCCGCGCGCCCGAAGTCGCCGACGACGCGCGCGTCGAGCTCGTGGACGCGCGCCACCCTCTCCTGATGCCGCGCCTCGCCGAGTCCCTCGGCGTCGCCCGCGCGAGCGAGCCGGTTCCGGTGAGCCTGCGCGCCGGAGCCGGCCATCCGGTGCTCGTCATCTCGGGCCCCAACACCGGCGGCAAGACGGTGGCGCTCAAGACGGTCGGCCTCTTCGCGCTCATGGCCCAGTGCGGGCTGCACGTGCCCGCCGCCGCCGGCAGCGTCCTGTCGGTCTTCCGTCGCGTCTACGCCGACATCGGCGACGAGCAGTCGATCGCCGAGAACCTCTCCACCTTCTCGGCCCACCTCGCCGCGATCGTGGAGATGACGCGGGACCTCACCCCGCCCGCCCTGGTGCTGCTCGACGAGGTGGGGGCGGGGACCGACCCGACCGAGGGGGGGGCGCTCGGCGTCGCCATCGTCGAGCACTTCCGCCGGCGGGGGGCGGTCGTGATCGCGACGACGCACCACGGCCTCATGAAGGCCTACGCCCAGTCGACCCCGGGGGTCGCCTGCGCCTCGTTCGGCTACGACCCCCGGACGTACGAGCCCACGTTCCGTCTGAGCCTGGGCGCGCCCGGGCGAAGCCTCGCCCTCGAGATGGCCGAGCGCCTCGGGCTCCCCGCCGAGGTCGTGCAGGACGCCCGGGGCCGCCGCGACGTCAAGGAAGAGCAGGCCGAAGCGCTCCTCGCCCGTCTCGAGAGCGAGCGGGCCGAGCTCGACCGCCAGCGAAAGGCCGTCGACGGGCTGCGCGCGGAGGCGGAGGGGGCACGGGCCGGAGCCGAGGCGGCCCTTCGCGAGATCGCGGCGAGGAAGCGTCGCGAGGTCGAGCTGTTCGCCCGCGAGCTGCGGCGCCGCGGCGCGGAGGTCGAGGGGAAGGCGGACGCGGCGATCCGGGAGGCGGTCGCGAGGCTGGAAGCGGCGCCCCGCGCGGTGCGCGCCGCCCCCCGCCTGCGCGCCGAGGCCGTGAAGGCGATCCGGGCCGCCCAGGCGGAAGCGCTCGAGGACCCGGAGCTCGACGTCCCGGGCGCCGAGCCCGAGGCTCCCGAGGCGCCGCTCGCGGTGGGGACGCGCGCGCGCTGGCGCTCGCTCGGGATCGTGGGGGAGGTGCTCGCCTTGCACGAGGGGGGCGAGGTCGAGATCGCCGTCTCCGGCAAGCGGGTGCGGGTGCCCCGCTCCGAGCTGGTCGCCGTGGCCGCGGCGGGTGCGCCCGGGACCGTGGGGAAGCGAGCTGCGGCGAAGGGGGACCGCGGGGCGCGCGTCGTCCCGTCCCCCGTGGCCGTCGCCGTGCCGAGCAAGCGAGCGGTGCCCGCCGAGATCAACCTCGTGGGGATGACCGTCGAGGAGGCCCTGCCCCGGGTGGACAAGCTCCTCGACGACGCCGCGCTGTCGGATCGCCGCGAGATCCGCGTGATCCACGGCTTCGGGGCGGGACGGCTCCGCCGCGCGGTGGCCGAGCTGCTCGAAGGCCACCCCCACGTCGCGTCGTGGCGGCTCGGCCAGAGCGGCGAGGGCGGGGCGGGGGCGACCATCGTGGAGCTGCGGGACTGACGATGGCTCTCCCCGAAGGCTTCGTCGAGGACGTCCGGCGGGTGGCCGACATCGTGCGCGTCGTCTCCGACCACGTCGCCCTGAAGAAGGCGGGCTCCTCGTGGAAGGGACTGTGCCCCTTCCACCAGGAGAAGACGCCCTCGTTCAACGTGCGCCAGGAGCCCGCCGTGTTCCACTGCTTCGGCTGCGGCGAGGGCGGGGACGTCTTCAAGTTCCTGATGCTGCGCGAGCGGATGAGCTTTCCCGAAGCGGTCGAGACGCTCGCCCGCCGCTTCGGCGTTCCCCTCCCCGAGGGGCGGGCGGAGATCGGGCCCGACCGGCGCGAGCGCGAGGAGATGCTCGGCCTGATGGAGGCGGCGGCGGAGCACTACGCGCGGACCTTGTGGACGGCGCCGGGGACGACGGCGCGCGAGTACCTGCTCGGCCGGGGCTTTGGCCGGGAAACGCTCGAGCGTATCCGGGCCGGCGCGGCGCGGGACGCCTGGGACGACCTGCTCGGGTCGCTCCGCGGGCGCTTCTCGCCGGCCGCGCTCGAGAAGGCCGGCCTCGCTCTCGCCCGACAGGGGCGCGAGGGACACTACGACCGCTTCCGCAACCGTGCGGTCTTCCCGATCTCGAGCGAGGCGGGGCGGGTGGTCGGCTTCGGCGCGCGCAGCCTCGACGGCTCCGAGCCCAAGTACCTCAACTCCCCCGAGACGCCGGTCTACCACAAGGGGAAGGTGCTGTACGGCCTCTCGTGGGCGCGCGAGCCGATGCGCCGCGAGGGGAGGGCGGTGCTGATGGAGGGCTACCTCGACGTGGCCCGCGCCCTCGAGAGCGGGGTCGAGGAGGCGGTCGCGACGTGCGGCACCGCGCTCACCGCCTCGCACGCCCGGCTCCTGCGACGCTTCACCGAGACCGTGTGCCTGAGCTTCGACCAGGACGAGGCGGGGCAGCGCGCGGCGGGCCGGAGCCTCGAGGTGCTGCTCGAGGAGGGGCTGCGGGTGAGGGTGGTCGAGCTGCCCGAGGGGCACGATCCCGACACCTTCCTCCGGGCGGAGGGCGCCGACGCGTACCGCCGCCGGCTCGAGGAGGCTCCCGAGGCGGTCGAGTGGCTGATGCGCCGAGCCGAGCGCGCCCACGACATGGGCTCCCCGGCGGGAAAGGCCGGCTTCTTCGCCGAACTGCTGCCGGCGCTCGTGCGCATAGACAACGCGGTCGAGCGGGCGGCCTGGCTCGGCCGGGCCGTCGAGCGGGGCGGGCTCGACGAGGCGGCGGCGCACGAGGAGATGCGCCGGGCGTCGTCGGGCCGCAGGACGGGAGGGGCGGCGGTCGAGACGGCGGCCCGGAGAGCGGCCACCGTGCGAGCGGCGCGGCTGCTGCCCGCGGAGCGGTGGCTCCTCGCCCTCGTGGTGCGCGGAGCGGGGGACGTCGCCGGCGCGCTCTCCGAGCTGGGCGAGTCCGACATCGACGGGCTGATGGCGGCGCCTCTCCTCCGCGCGGCCAAGGCGCTGTGGCGGCGCGGAGGGGCGCTCACCCTGCCCGCCCTCGCCGACGAGGTCGCGGACGAGGACTCGCGGCGCCTGCTGTCGGAGATCGCGGTCGAGGGCCTCCCCACGGAAGGCCTGTCGGCGCGGGAGTGCGTGCGCGAGATCCGCTGCCAGCCGCTCAAGGCGCGGATGGCGGAGATCCAGCGAAGCCTGTCGGGAGCGCGGGGAGAGACGCTCGAGGCGCTCCTCTCCGAGAAGACACGCCTCAGCCGCCAGATGGCGGGCCTCTAGGAGCGGGACGTGACACGGGAGCGGCCGACGTGCGGGTGGCGATGTGACGAAGGAGTGACGGACGCGGACGTGCGCCGGCGGTCGGCGAGTGAACTGACGAAGGAGCGACGAGAAGGCAATGGCGCTTTCGATTCCAGGAGCGCCCGCAGGGCGGGCCTCCTCCCCGGCCGAGCGGGATTCACTCCCGCGAGGCCGGAAGATCGATCGACGCGCCCGCCCGAGGACGCGGACGTGCGCCGGCGGTCGGCGAGTGAACTGACGAAGGAGCGACGAGAAGGCAATGGCGCTTTCGATTGAAGAAAAGTACGACGAGGTCCGGCAGCTCATCACGATGGGCAAGGAGAAGGGCTACCTCCTCTACGAGGAAGTCAACGACATGCTGCCGGGCGACATCAGCTCCTCGGACGAGCTCGACGACATCTTCTCGATGTTCGGCTCGATGGGCATCGAGGTCGTCGACTCCGAGCAGCGGTTCCGGGAGAAGACCGAGGAGGAGGGCGCCGAGCTCGACCTCACCCCGGGCACCCTCGACAAGACCAACGACCCCGTGCGGATGTACCTGCGGGAGATGGGGACGGTGCCGCTCCTCACCCGGGAGGGCGAGGTCGAGATCGCGATGCGGATCGAGCGGGGCAAGAACGCCATGCTCCGCGCGATCGCCCGCACGAACATGGCGGCCCAGGAGGTCGCCCGGCTCGGCGAGCGGCTCCAGGCCCGCGAGATCAGCGTCCGCGACGCCGTCGTCTACAACGAGGAGGAGATCACCGAGGAGAAGGTCGAGGCCAAGATCAAGGAGACGCTGCGCCTGATCGGCAAGGCCAACCAGGCGCACCAGGACTACCTCTCCTACCGCAAGCACTTCGTGAAGCTCGACCGCAAGTCGCGCCGCTACGTGAAGGGCAAGTGGCGGCTCGGGCGGCTGCGGATCCGGATGTCGAAGACGATCCGGCGGATCGAGTTCTCCGAGGCGTTCAAGCGGCGGCTCGTCGAGCGCGTCCGCGAGGCGGTCGACCGCGTCTCGGTGGCCCGGGACAAGATCGCCCGCCTCGAGCCCAAGCTCAAGCGCGACGTCAGCGACGACTACAAGAAGCAGGTCCGCCAGATGATCCGGGAGCAGAAGGTGCTCCTGGAGCAGCTGCAGGAGGAGTTCGACGCCCGGCCCGAGGAGATCCTGCGCACGCTGCAGACGGTCGTGATCGGGGAGACGCAGGCCGAGCAGGCCAAGAAGGAGCTCGTCGAGGCCAACCTCCGGCTCGTCGTCTCGATCGCGAAGAAGTACACGAACCGGGGGCTGCAGTTCCTGGACCTGATCCAGGAGGGCAACATCGGCCTCATGAAGGCCGTCGACAAGTTCGAGTACCGCCGCGGCTACAAGTTCTCGACCTACGCGACGTGGTGGATCCGCCAGGCGATCACCCGCGCGATCGCCGACCAGGCGCGCACCATCCGCATCCCCGTCCACATGATCGAGACGATCAACAAGCTCATCCGCACGAGCCGGGCCCTCGTCCAGGAGCTCGGGCGCGAGCCGACCTCCGAGGAGATCGCGCGGAGGATGGACATCCCGGTCAGCAAGGTGCGCAAGGTCCTCAAGATCGCGCAGGAGCCGATCTCGCTCGAGACCCCCATCGGCGAGGAGGAGGACTCGCACCTGGGCGACTTCATCGAGGACCGGACCGCGGTCTCGCCCGCCGAGAACGTGATCAACCTCAACCTCAAGGAGCAGACCGAGGCGCTCCTCAAGACGCTCACCCCCCGCGAGGAGCGCGTCATCAAGATGCGCTTCGGCATCGGGGACGGCTCCGAGCACACTCTCGAGGAGGTGGGCCAGAGCTTCCAGGTCACCCGCGAGCGCATCCGCCAGATCGAGGCCAAGGCCCTGCGCAAGCTGCGCCACCCCTCGCGCAGCCGCAAGCTGAAGGCCTTCCTGGAGGGCAGCCGGATCTGATCGCGACCTCGCCGAGCCGGCCCCCGGGACGGCGCACGCGGAACCGACCGCTCAGTCGACGACGTAGCCCAGGGCCCGCAGGTCCTCGAGGGTCTCGGGGTCGATCGTCTGCGGGGGGAGTTCTCCCCGCAGACGGCGGGCCTTCCACTCCGCGATCTGGGCAGAGAGCGACGCGACGAGCTCGGGTCGGTGCGGCGCGAGGTTGCGCCGCTCGCCGGGGTCCTCCGCCGTGTCGTAGAGCTCCTCCGCCGCGATGGGGTAAGCACCTCCCGGCGCCCCGGGAGTCTCGCCGCCCGGGTTGAGGACGAGGCGAAAGCCTCCCGCGCTCAAGCCGTGGATGCGCCCGTTCGTCTCGCTGAAGAGCTGCGTCCGGGCCGACTCGGCGGGCAGCGCGCGGCCGGGAAGCAGGTTCGTGCCCTGGAAGGACGAGGGGACGGGCAGCTCGACGAGGCCCAGGATCGTGGGCGCGAGGTCGACGAGGCTCGCCGGGTGGTCGGTCGCCTCGCCCTCGGGCAGGACGCCGGGGAAGGCGACGATCAGGGGAACGCGGAGCGAGGACGCGTACATCGAGGGGGAGTGGAAGGGGTAGTCGTTGTGCTCGTAGAGGTCCTCCCCGTGGTCGGACGTCAGGACGACGAGGGTCGAGCCTTCGAGGCCGAGCGACGCGAGCGCGCCGAGCAGCCGCCCCACGAGCTCGTCGACGAACGCGACCTCGCCGTCGTACAGGCCGACGACGTGCGCCCGCTCCGTCCGGGAGAGGGGCCGGCCCTCGAGCCGGCGGCGCACGAGCTCTTCGATCGAGCCGCTCACGGACCCCTCGCCCGCGGCGGTGAACGCGCGGTCCCACGGCGGCGGCGGCGCGTAGTCGGCGTGCGGAGAGATGAGGTGAACCCACACGAAGAACGGCCGGTCTCGGTCCTCCCGCATCTGCTCGATCGCGGCAAGGGCGGCCTCGCGGTCGTCGGCCGCCTGCTCGCCCGCGGTCGAAGCGGACAGCCGGGCGAACCCGCGGTGGCGGGCCCTCTTCATGTTCGTGACGAAGGCGGAGGTGGAGTAGCCCCTCGAGTGGAGCAGCTCGGCGAGCGTCGGCACGCCGCCCGGCAGCTCGTGGCCGTTCCAGACGACGCCGTGCGCGCTCGGATACAGGGACGTGTGCAGCGTGGTCAGCGCCGGCCACGTCGCGCTCTGGACGGTCTCGGCGTTGCGGAAGAGAAGGCCTCGTCGGGCGAGGGCGTCCATCTGCGGGCTCGTCTCCCGCTCGTAGCCGTAGGCGCCGAGGTGATCGGCGCGCAGGGTGTCGATCGTGACGAGGAGGACGTTGGGCAGGCCCGGAGGGCGGCGTCCGGAGACGACGGGGACGCTCCAGCGGACGGCGTCGCTCCACGTCCTCTTGCCGGGTCGCGAGGCGCAGTCGACGTCGAGGCTCAGCACCGCCTCCTCGTCGGCCCAGTCCGAGAGGTCGGCCCGGTAGGGCTCCCACCCGAGGTGGGGCTCGACCGCCCGCTCGACGAGCACGCGAGTGGTGCCGTCCTCGGGGCGGATCTCGACGCGGACCGCGCACGTGACGCCGACGAGCTCCTCCTGGGTCCGCCGAGCGAAGGCGAGATGCGTCTCGAGCCGGGCGGCGGGGGGTACGCGCAGCGTCCACGAGAGGGTCGAGGGAACGTGGGCGCGCAGGGCCCGGCGCTTGGTGAGCCGGCCGTCGCCGAGGAGCTCCGCGGGGGAGGCGGGGGGCTCGAGCCGCACGAGCCAGCGCTCCTGCGGAGCGTCTTCTCCCGGCGCCGGTCCCCACCGCCGCGCCACCACGAGCGCGGCGGCGAGGACCAGGGCAGCGAGGAGCGCGAGCAGGCGTTGTCTCATCGAGGATTCCTGAGCCGCCTATCTTGCGCGCCGACGCCGGGC
>Ga0268386_10001391_pt1 | contig 16541 bp, 12 predicted proteins | sample RVTome_15_FD_200260 | JGI IMG/M metagenome (GOLD analysis project Ga0268386, IMG submission 200260) | Soil microbial communities from uranium-contaminated site in the Upper Colorado River Basin, Wyoming, United States - RVT150D86... ...
GAGGTGCTCCTCTCCGTGCTCCTGCGGCTCGGCGTGATCGCCCTGCTCGGCCTCACCGTGCGGCAGGTCCTGCTCTACGAGCTGATCCTCCTGCCGGTGATCCTTCTCCACCACGCCAACCTCGCCCTCCCCCGCCCGCTCGAGGCGCCGGCCCGATGGCTCTTCGTCACGCCCGACATCCACCACGTCCACCACTCCCGCGCACAGCGCGAGACGGATTCCAACTACGGAAGCGTCCTGCCGTGGTGGGACCGCCTCTTCCGCACCTTCCGGATGCAGACGCCGGAGAAGCTGCGCTACGGGCTCGAGGGCTGGGACGAGGAGAGGCGCCAGTCGCTCCGCGGTCTCCTGCTCACACCGTTCCTGCCGCGGCGACGGGACGATTGACGGCCGCCGAGACCGGGGACCGGACGTGGGGGGAGTGGTCCGCGCGGACCCTCCACCGGCTGGCGGACGAGGCCGTGCGGCAGGTCACCCTGATTCGTCCCCCGCGAAGCGCGAGTAGACGGCGGGCAGGACCAGGAGGGTCAGAAGGGTCGAGGTGACGAGCCCGCCGACGACGACGGTCGCCAGCGGCCGCTGCACCTCGGCGCCGGCGCTGGTGGCGAGCGCCATCGGCAGGAAGCCAATGATGTCCGTCGAGGCGGTCATCAGCACCGCGCGCAGCCGGACCCGCGCGCCCTCGCGGGCCGCCTCGCGGGGGGCCAGGCCGGCCCGCCTACGCTCCCCGACGTAGGCGAGAAGGACCACCCCGTTGAGCACCGCGATCCCGAAGAGGGCGATGAAGCCGACGGCGGCCGAGATCGAGAAGGGGTAGCCGCGCAGGGCGAGGGCGAAGAGGCCGCCGGACAGCGCCAACGGCACGTTGAGGAAGACCAGCGCGGCGAGCCGACCGGAGCCGAAGGCGCTGTAGAGCAGGGTGAAGATGAGCAGCAGCACCAGCGGCACCAGGACGACGAGCCGCGCCGAGGCCTCCGCGAGGTTCTCGAACTGGCCGCCCCAGGCCAGGCTCCACCCGGGAGGCAGATCGACCTCTCGCGACACCGCCTGCCGGGCCTCGGCGACGAACGAGGCGAGATCCCGGCCCCGTACGTTCGCCTCGACCGCGATGCGCCGGGACGCCCACTGCCGGTTGATCTGCGCCGGTCCTTCCGTGATCTCGATCTCGGCGAGCTGGTCGAGGGGGATCATGCGCGGCGGTCCGTCCGCCTCGGCGGGCGGAGCCGCCACCCGCAGCTCGCCGATTTTCTGGGGGTCGAGACGCGTCCGCTCCGCGAAACGCACCTGAATCGGGAACCGCATCCCCCCTTCGAACATGGTGCCTGCCTGGATCCCGCCGAGGGCCTCGAGCACCCGGAATACCTGCCGCACCGTGAGGCCATGCCGTGCGATCGCCTCGCGATCGATGCTCACGCGCAGGTGCGGCAGCCCCTGGCTCTGCTCGGCGGCGACGTCGGCCGCACCCGGCACGCGACGCAGCACCGCCTCGATCTCCTCGGCCTTGTCGCGCAGCAGCTCGAGGTCGGAGCCGTAGATGTGCACGGCCACGTCGGAACGGACCCCGGCGATGAGCTCGGCGAAGCGCAGCTCGATCGGCTGGGTGAAGGCGAACCTGGCGCCCGGCACCTGCAGCTCGAGCTCGCGCCTCATCGCCTCGACCAGCTCCTCCTTGTCGTCGAAGCGCCACTCTTTCTCGGGCTTCAGCATGACGAAGGTGTCGCCCACCTCGACCCCCATGGGGTCCAGAGCAACCTCCGGCCGGCCGGTGCGCGAGACGACCGTCTCGACCTCCGGCGAGAACTCCTCGAGGATCACCTTCTCGGCCATCAGGCTGACCTCGTTCGAGCGCTCGAGCGAGATCGAGGGCAGCCGCTGGATGTGCATCGCGATCGCCCCCTCGTCCAGCGTGGGGATGAATTCGGCCCCGAGGAAGGGAGTGACGATCAGGCTCGCGACGAACACCGCGCCGGCGCAGGCGAAGGTGATCGGCCGTCGACCCAGGGCCCGGTCCAGCAACGGCAGGTAGAGACGTCTGCACCAGCGGTAGAGGGCGGACTCCCTGGCCCGCGCTCCGGGCAGCAGCCAGCTGGCCAGCGCCGGCATCAGGGTCAGCGCGCAGAGCAGGGAAGCCGCTAGCGCGAAGACGACGGTCAGGGCCATGGGGCGGAACATCTTCCCCTCGATGCCGCGCAGCGCCAGGATGGGAAGGTAGACCAGCATGATGATCGTCACGGCGAAGACGATCGGCCGCGCCACCTGGTGGGCGGCCGCGCGCACCTGCTCGAGGGCCGAGCCCCCCGGGTCGTCCCGCCGATCGCGCAGCACCCGCAGGATGTTGTCCACCATGACCACGGCACCGTCGACGATGAGCCCGAAGTCGATCGCGCCCAGGCTCATGAGGTTGCCGGAGACCCCGGCCCAACGCATGGCCGAGAAGGCGACCAGCATGGAGAGCGGGATCACCGACGCCACCAGCAGGCCGGCTCGCAGGCTGCCGATCAGCAGCAGGAGGACCACCACGACCAGCAGGCCACCCTCGAGCAGGTTGGTGGCGACCGTCCGGAGGGTGCGCTCCACCAGGTCCGAGCGGTCGTAGTAGGGGTCGATCGTCACCCCTTCGGGCAGGGTCGGCCCGATCTCGCCCACCGCGGCCTCCACCCGTTCGGCCACGCTCCGCGAGCTCTCACCGAGCAGCATCAGCACGATGCCGGCCACCCCCTCGCGATCTCCGTCGCGGGTCATCGCACCTTGGCGCAGCAGCGGCGCCAGCTCGACCTCGGCGATGTCGCGCAGGGTGACGGGCGTGCCGCCGGCGCTCGCCACCACCACCCGCTCGAGATCGACGAGCGAGCGCAGCAGCCCCTCACCCCGCACCACATACTGCTCGCCCCCGAACGGGATGTACCCGCCCCCGGCGTTCAGGTGGTTCTCCCGGATGGCGTCAACGACATCCTCGACCGCGAGGCCGTGGGCAACGAGGCGCTCGGGATCGACGGTGGCCTGAAAGGTCTTGACCTCGCCGCCGAAGGCGTTGACCTCGACCACGCCCGGCACCGCGCGCAGGCGGGGGGTGATGATCCAGTCGAGGATCGAGCGCAGCTCCATCAGGGACCAGCACTCCGGCTCGTCGGGCGCCCCGGCCGCGCAACGCGGGCTGCCGGCCACCTCGAACTGGTAGATCTCCCCCAGGCCCGTCGTGATCGGGGCGAGGGCGGGCTCGCCGTACCCTTCGGGGATCGCCTCCCGCGCCTCCGCCAGCCTCTCGGCCACCTGCTGGCGGCCCCAGTACACGTCGGTGCCTTCCTCGAACACCACCGTGACCACGGACAGGCCGAACTTGGTGAGGGACCGCAGGTCGTCGAGCCGAGGCAGCCCGCCCATCGCGGTCTCCACCGGGAAGGTGACGAACTGCTCCACCTCTTCGGCCGAGAGCCCGGGGCTCTCGGTGAGCACCTGCACCTGCACGTTGGTGACGTCCGGGACCGCGTCGACGGGCAGCTGCCGCGCGGAGTCGACGCCGAGCGCCAACAGCAGGATCCACATCGCCACCACCATCAACCGGTGGTCCAGCGAGAAGTCGATGAGCCGTCGGATCAATCGCCGCCCCTCAGTGGTGGTGCCCGCCCAAGTCGTCGGACGAGGCCTCGGAGCGCAGCAGGAAGGCGCCCTCGGTGACCACCTCTTCGCCCGCCGCGATCCCGGCACGGACCTCGACCAGGTCCCCGACGACCTGGCCCAGCTCGACCTCGCGGCGCTCGAACCGGGTGATTCCGGCACGCACGAAGACGATCGCCGCCTCGCCGAGGCGCTGGACGGCGTCCCTCGGCACGACCACCGCGGGCTCGCCCTCGGCCTCGCCGGAGGCCGTGAGCATCACGCGCGCGAACATGCCCGGCTTCAGCCGGCCGTCCGGGTTCGGGAGGTCGACCCGCGCTCTCACGGTCCGGCTCGCCGTGTCGAGCTGATCGGCCAGATAGGTCAACTTGCCGGTGAAGGTCTCGCCCGGCCAGGCGTCGAGCTCCACCTCGACCGTGTCGCCCTCGCCCACATGGCGCAGGTCGCGCTCGTAGACGTCGATCCAGACCCAGACCACGCCGAGGTCAGCAACCGTGAAGAGGGTGCGCTCCGGGGTGACCAGCTCGCCGCGGGTCGCCTCCTTGGCCACGACCCGGCCGGCGAAAGGCGCCCGCACCGCGACCACGGCGGCGCCCGCCTGGTCCCAGAAAAGCCCCGAGATCTCCTCTTCCGAGAGGCCGAGCAGGAGGAGGGTCTCCCGCGTGACCGCCAAATCGGCGGCTGCCTCCCGCGCCGCGGCCTCGGCCTCGAGCACGTCCTGCTCCGACGAGATCCGGTCGACATGCAACGACCGCTCGCGCTCGAATCGGCGCTGCGCGACCTCTTCCCGTGCCCGTGCCCGCAGGTGTCCGGCGCGTGCCTGGCCGAGCTCCACGGAATCAATGAGCGCCAGGGTCTCGCCCTCGCCCACCCGATCGCCGAGCTCGGCCTCCACCCGCACCACGCGCCCGGGAACGCGCGAGCCGACATGCGCGAGGTGCGTCTCGTCGAAGTCGACCCTGCCGGTCATGGCGCGTCGGGCGACGAGCCGCTCGAGTCCCGCCGGGACGGTGAGGAGGCCCGCGCGGGCGATGGCCTCCGGCGAGAGCTCGACGAGGTCCTCCCGGTCACCCTCGCCGCCGTGCTCGTCGTGCTCCTCCATCTCCGCCCCGAGGGCTCCCTCGTCCGCCTCGCCGCCGCCGTCCCAGGATTGGCAGCCGAGAAGGAGCAGGGCGGCCACGGCCGGTCCCACCGCCGACGGGATCGAGCGCCGCAATCTCCTCCTCATGGCTCCACCTCCTCGTCCTCCAGAGATTCCGCTCCGGCGGGCGCCGTCCCGGTGGCCACCGCCAGCGCCGTCGCCGCCTCCCAGACCTGCGCCCGCGCCTCGATCGCCCGGCGTTGCCCCTCGACCAGCTCCCGCCGGTAGAGCAGCAGCTCGGCGGCCCCGATCTTGCCCGCTTCGAAGGCCCGTTCGAGGAGCGCGAGCCCCTCCTCGAGCGGTGTGACGCCGAGCCGATCGGCCAGCCGGCGGGCGTCGAGGGAGGCCGTGAGACGCCCGTGGGCCTCCGCCACCTCCCGGCGCACCGCCAGCTCGCGGGCCGCGAGATCGGCCTCCGCTGCGAGGATCGCCGCCTCGGCCTCCGCGATCCTCCCCTGGTTGCGCTCGAAGAGCGGGAGCGGGACCGCGAGCCCCAGTCCCACGAGATCATCGTCCTCTTCCCGGCTCGCTCGGGCCTCGACCGTGAGATCGGGAACGCGCTCCGCCCGGGCCAGCCGCAGGCGCGCCTCGCTCATCTCGACGCCGACGCGGGCAGCCGCCAGGTCCCGGCGGCTGGACATCGCCTCGGCGACCAGGTCGTCGAGCAGAGTGGGCGCGTTGGACTCCGGCAGGCCGCCCACGGGCGCCACCAGGGCCTCGGCGGCACCGGTCACCTCCGCCAGGCGGGCCTGGGCACCGCGGAAGAGCCCCTCGGCCACGGCGAGGCCGCGCTCGGCGCGGGCGAGGCCCGCCTGCGCGAGGGCGACCTCCACCGCCGTGGCGGCCCCGGCCTCGAGCCGCCGCTCGACCAGGGAGGCGAAGTCGCGGGCGAGCTCCGCATCACTGCGCTCGACCTCCACCAGGTCGCGCCGGGTGGCGGCCTCGGCGAACGTCAGCGCGGCCTCGGCCAGCAGCTCGCGGCGCGCCCGGGCGAGTCCCTCGCGGTCGACCGTCAGCGCCGCCTCCGCCACCGCCAGCCGCTCGCGCCGTTGTCCAGCGAGCTCGAGTCGCTGGGCGAAACGGACTCCTCGATCGGTCGTGGCACCACTCGCCGCGTCGCGGTCGGCGCCCTCGATCTCGATCTCCGGATTGTACGGGTAGGTCCCGGCGTCGAGGACCGCCGCCTCCGCGGTCCGTAAGCGGGCGGCGAGACGCGAGAGCCCCGGGGCGCTCAGCGCCGCCTCCAGCACCTCCTCGTACGTCATCTCCAACACCGCGGACCCGGCCGGGGCGGGCCCGGCGACCCAAACACAAACCGTCACAACGGCGAGCCATCTCGCTTCCATGCGTCACCTCTCGTGCGGCCCGACCAGGCGTCGGGCGTGAAACCGGAGCTAGCGTGGAATCAACGGGAGAGGGCCGCGCGCGGGACGTGCAGGATGTCCCGGGGGAGCGGCATCGGCGCCGCCGGGCCGCACCACGGGCCGAGGCCGTCCGAGCCGCCCTCGGCCGCGATCGAGCCGACGTCCGTCAGCGCCGGCCGCGGCACGTGCGAGCAGCACAGGCACAGCGCGCAACCGAGCTCGCAATCATCGGCGCCGCCCTCGCCGGAACAGACCGTCCCGGCCGCCAGGAGCGGCCCCCCGACCCCGACCAGCGCGAAGGCCAGCAGCGCGAAAAGCGCGGCGCGAGATCTCGACACGGCCGAGCGGTTATACCACAGCCGCTCCGGGCTCCTTCGTCCGGCGGCGGCTCACCACCGTGTGGACTCGTTGACGCGAGTCCCATGGGGCACCCGACCGGCCCCGGGCGACTCCGAGGTTGGTCCAGGTCGACTCCAGGGAGGGCTCGAGCTGGACGGCCTTCCAGAGGTGGTGGACGGCACCGGCGGCGTCTTCCGACCGCAGGGTCTGCACGCCGCGGTTGGAATGGTAAAGGGCGAGCGCGGTACGGTCCGCGATCGGCCGCGCCGGGCCCGGCCGCAGCGGGGCCTCGCCGCCGAGGTCGAAGACGCGGTCCGCGAAGGTGGCGGCCAGGTGGAGCCTCCGCTCGCGCAGAGAGCCGCGCTCGACGACTTCTTCGACCACCGGTGAGAGGGCGAAGCGGGCCTCGACCCCGACGCCGCACGCGACGCTCACCAGGAGCAGGGCGAAACCGACGCAGCCCGCTGCGCGGTCGGTGAAGGCCTCGGCGGCGGTCGGCGTCGGCACCTTACCGCATGCAGTCGCCGGAGAACCTGCGCTACGGGCTCGAAGGCTGGGACGAGACGGAGCGCCAGACCCTCCGCGGCCTCCTGTCGACCCCGTTCCTGCCGCGGCGGCGGCGCAACGACTGAGCGGTCAGCCTGGGAAGGCCGAGGCGTCGGTCGCCACGCGCGCACGGTCTCTGATCTGACCAGACTCGTCAATGGTCATCGGGACGGTCAGCGCGTCGGACCGCAGCAGCCGCACGGTCACCGTGGCCCGGCCGATCCGGACGCGGTCCCGGTCGGCCAGGACGACGGGGCCACCCAGGCGACGGCCTGCGTGGTAGGTGCCGTTGCGGCTGCCGAGATCCTCGAGGGTGACCGTCTCGCCCACCACGATCAGGGCATGGCGGCGCGAGACCTGCTCGTCCTCGATCCAGATCGCCGCGTCAGCCGCCCGCCCGAGCAGGTTTTCGCCCGGCGCCAACAGGACCTCCCGACCGTCCCAGATCAACCGACAGGCCATCGCGCGGTCCATCTCGCCCCCGGCGAGAATCCGCACGTCGGCCTGAAAGGCGTACCCGTAGCCGTGGACCGTGCGGATCGAGCGCGACCGTCCCGGCGTGTCGCCGACCGCCTCGCGCAGCCGAGCGACGACGTTGGTCAGGCTGCTCTCCCCCACGAAGAGCCCGGGCCAGACCGCCGCCCAGAGCTCCCACTTCGAGAGCGCCCGCGGCCGCTCCTCGACCAAGACCTCGAGGAGGCGGTAGACCTTGGGAGGAAGGTGCACCGGCGCGCCACGGCGCTCGAGCTGGCGGCGCTCGGTGTCGAGGAGGCAGTCGGCGAAGGTCAGGCGCATCCAGGTCCCTGCCGTATGGCTTCTCAGGCCCCCGCGTCGGCGGACTCGAAGCTGCCCCGGAAGTCTACGGAGCCGTGCAAATCATCGTCACTCGGTCGCAGACTCCTCGACATGGTCTCGTCGCTCAGAAGCGCCGTGACAGGCTGATCGTGCCGGCGTAGTCCGTACGGAGCACCGACTGGCCCCAGACCATCGTGATGACGTCGAGCGAGACCGAGTAGACCTCCCAGAACGTGAACGCGGCTCCCGCGCCGGCGTGAGCGTGGTTGTGGCGCAGGAAGCGGTCGTGCTGGTACCAAGTCTCGTCAGTACGTGAACCAACGGGCGGCAGTGGGATGTCGTAGCGCCCCTTCCCGTACTGCCCGAAAGCGAGGGCCCGGACGGCCCAGCGCGGGCTCAGGAAGTAGCCGAGCTCGACTCGCGCCTTGTTCTTGCTGGCGTCGATGCCCAGGGTCTTCTCCCAGAGCTCGTAGCTGTAGCCCACGCGGTAGTAGAAGTTCGAGAAGGCCAGCTGCTTGGCGAGGTCGGCCCCGAGCTCGAGCCGTAAGCGGTTCGGACCCGTCGCCGCCTGGCCGAAGTGCGAATAGTCGTGGCTCGGCAGGTAGAGCCGGACGAGGGGCTCCAGTTGGAACGAGCCGGCCTCCACGTGGTAGGTCAGGCCGAGGCTCCAGTCCTGCCAGTTGCCGTGGAAGAGGCCGTCGTCGATAAACTCGGCCTCCGGGTGAGGGACAGTGAGACAACCCGATACCTGCCCGGGCTGGCAGGGCGTCGGGTTGTGCATGCGACCGCCGACCCACTGTCGCTTGATGTACGGCAGGCCGACCTGCAGCTCGAGCCGCTCGCCCAGGAGCCAGTCCACCTCGAGGAGGGCGCTGTGGCTTTCGAGCTTCCCTACGAAAGCCGTGGTCCCTCCCTGCAGCGCGAAGCCATCGACCTTGACGAACTGGTACCCGAGCGACACAGAGCCCCGGTGGCTCGGCGACAGGTCGGCCGTCCCTGGCGGGATCGCATCGTGGGCTTCGGCCACCTCCACCGCGAGCAGCGCAAGCAACGTCACTGTCGCTGCGAGCAGTCGGCCGGCCGGCCGGGCCCTGCTGCCTCGTCGTGTGTGATTCATTCCGCCCGTGCCTCCATCAGCCGCTGGATCACCTTGCAGCTCCGCCGGACGCCCTCCGCTTGGCCCAGGAGCACCTCCCCGAAGCGCGCCCGGATCATGGGATCCCTCAGGTTGCCGTCATTGATGACCGGAAGGACACTGGGCCGCGAAGCCGCGTTCTCGACGCTGGGGAGCACGGCGTCGAGGGTCTGGTACCCCCCGATGACGACGTCGAAGGAGCCGTCGCGCAGCAGGGTGTCGACCTGGGCGACGTCGGCGACCTCCGTAACGGTGTGACCGGCGCGGCGCAGACCCTCGGAGAGGATGGGGAGAGCGACCTCCCACCGGTCCTCCGTGGTTGGCGCGTAGACCAGCACGCGCGCAGGCAGCGGGGCTGTGAGCGGCCGGTAGCGCACTCCCTTGCCCATCTTGAAGAGCGGCTCACCGCAGGCCAAGGCCTCGGCACTCCAGCCCAGCAGGATGGTCGATACGATGACGATTCCGATCGTGCGGTTCATGACTGCCTCCTTGCGATTCTCGGATCGCGCCCTGCGTCGGCTGGTCGGAGATGCCGCCAGCAAGAGAAAACGGAGGGCGCGGAAAAGTCACGGTGACCTACCATGTTGGGACCTTTTCCCACCCTGGGAACGCGTCGATGTCCAGCGTCCACCCGGTCAGCGATTCCGGGTCCTCGACGGCTCGGAGGTTCGTCAACGTTCGGAGCCTCGCCACCAGCTCGGCGATCGGGAGCAGCTGGAGTGGAGTGCGGGAGAGCTCGGGCACCGGCGAGAGCCGCACTCTGCGATCGGCGCCGCCGGAGGCCACCCATCGGCCGTCGGGAGAAAAGACGACTGAGTGCACAGGGCCCTCGTGGGCGGCGACCAGGTGCGGCTCTCCGCCGGCGACCGTGCCGACTCTCACCCAACCATCGCCGCTGCCGGTCGCGACGAACCGATCCGTCGGGTCGAGAGCGACGGCCGTCACGAAGTCCCCATGGCCCGACAGGATCCTCTCCTCCTCCCCCTCGAGGCTCGCCACCACGAGCCGTGCCTTCATCGGCTTCCTCCACGACGAGTACGGCATCTCCGGGCGGGTGGAGACGAGGAAACGACGACTCCTGGCGAGTGCGAGCCGTCCGTGCGGGAGGGTCGAGATCGTCTGGAGCAAGCCGTCCTTCAGGCTCCAGAGCCGCAGCCCCTCGAAATGGGTCGAGAGGAGCCGGTCTTCGTCGAGGAACGCCAGGCCCTGGAAGGCGTCCGAATACCCTCGCCTCGCCCCCGGCACCGGGCTCAGCCTCCAGGTGGCGCCGGACTCGAGGTCCCACGCCCGCACCGTCTTGTTCATGGCGCCACTGACGAAGGGCGCCACCGCGAAGCGACGCCCGCTGGGGCTCAGAGCGAGCGAGCCGAAGCTCGGTGAGCCTTCACCAAAGGCAGTGAACGGCCGGATCCGGCCGCCGTCCAGAGGGACGACGAAGGCCTGGCCGCTCTCGCCGGTCTCGCCGGTCGCGAGGAGCGCGTCGCCGGTGAGATCGGCAAGGATGCTGAAGAGGGCGTGATCGTGCTGCATCAAGGTGCGGCTGGGAGGGCCGTCCTCGGCAAGCCGGCGGAGCTGCAGCGTGCCGTCGTCGCACGCGACCGCCAGCGCGGCGCCGTCATGCGTGAAGGTCAGTGCGTGCACAGCGGCTTCCATTGGCTGCAGCACGCGCGCGTACTCGTGATCCAGCGGCCAGAAGCTCACCTGACTGTAGTGGGACGTCGCTAACCACCCGCCGGTGGGATCGAAGCGCGCATCCCAGAGGGCTGTCGACTCCTCCCCGGCCGCTTTCTGGAGGAGGACGGGCTCGGCCTCCGGCGGCCCTTCGAGGTCGTACAGGCCCACGACGAGCCGGCCCGCGAGCTCACCCCAGGCGGCGAGCCATCGGCCACTCGGTGCGTGCGTGAGGCTCACCAGGGCGCCGCTGCGCAGGGTGCGCAGCGGATGCTGGGCGTCCGACCCCGGCGAGAGAGACCAGATCCGGACCTCGCCGGCCGCGTCCGAGGCCGCGAGGCGTTCGTCACCAGGATGGAAGCTGACGTACCGCACGTCGGCCAGGTGTTGTCCGACGACCCTCGGCGCGGCGGCCGGATCGGCGAGCGACCGGACCAGCACCTGCCGGCCGGCGGTGTACGCCACCTGGCCACCCCCCGCGTCGAGATCGCTCCACCAATCGGTCCGGTAGGTGGCGAGATGGACAGACGTGGGCTCGGTCAGGGACCAGCGCCGCAAGACCAATCCCTCCTCGGTCTGCGTCTCGGTGAAGAATCTGCCCTCGCGACCGAAGAGGACGGACGGACCGGTCTCGGCGCCCGTCCGCCAGAACTGGCGCCCACCCGGAAGCGACCACATCTGAAGGTCGCCGTAGTGATCCGTGACCAGCCGGTCGCGAGACCCGAAAGCAACCTGGATCGGCGACGGATTGAATACCGCAGTCTCTAGTGTCAGAGGCCGCGACCCGTCCCGCGGTCGGACCTGCACGTACCCACCGCCCCCGATCGCGAGCCATGCCCCATCCGGGCTGAAGGCCAGGGTCGATGCGACCAGGCCTCCTTCGATGTAGGACTCGCGTGTCTCTTCGATCTCCATCGGCATGACGAACGCCGTCGGCCCCTGTTGCAGAGCCTCGAGCGCCAGCAGGCGACCCTCGCGCGTGTCGGCGAGCTCGAGGCTCCTGGTGGCGTAGGCGAGCGCTGCCGTCGGATACGCCTCGAGCTCCACCTGGCCGAGCGCCAGGAGCTTGCTGGCTTCCGCCCTCAGCGCCTCTCTCTCGGCGCGCGCGCGCGCGGCGTCGCTCTGACGCCAGAGGACGGTGGAGCCCGTCGCCACGGCGAGCGCCGCCGCGACAAGGGCTCCGATGGCGAGGCGGCGACGCCTCCGCCGCCGGGTCGCCCGCTCCGTCATCGCGCGGACGAACGTCTCCTCGCCTCCCGACAAGCTCCCCCCGTACCTCTCCCGCCACAACTGATACTCCCGAAACGACGTCCCCGTCCAGAGCAGGTCCTCCGGCTCCCCCCGCTCCTCCCAGAGCCGCGCCACCTGCCGCAGCTGGTCGCGCAGCAGTGCGCCGTCCTGGTCCTGGGTGCGCCAGCGCACCAGGCGAGGCCAGGAGGCGAGGAGGGACTCGTGGATCACCTCGATGCGGTGGTGGCCGGCGGCCTCACCCTCGGTGGGCGGGATCTCGTAGGAAGTCAGGAGGCGGGCGTCGACGAGGGCGTCGAGGACGGTGGCGGCTTCGGCGGCGGTGTCCTGCGGGAAGACCGACAGGAGCTCCTCGCGGTCGAGGGTCGCCCGTGTCGCCTGAGCGGTGACCAGGTTGCGGAAGAGCTCGCGGACGACGGGAAGGCGGTCCTGGCCGAGGCGCTCGAGGGTCGCCTCGGCGTGCTGGGCGAGGGCGCCGCCGACCCCGCCGATGGCGGTGAAGGGCTCGCGGGTCAGCAGGCCTCGCTCGCGGTCCCGGCGCTCCCACAGCTGGGCAGCTGCGAAGGCGAGGAGCGGGAGGGCGCCGCGCTCGCCCTCGACCTCGGCCAGCATCTCGTCCACCAGTGCCTCGTCCTCGAAGCGGTAGCCGCACTTCAAGGCCGGCTGGACGAGCGCCCGGCGCAGAGCAGCGCCGGTGGGTGGCCCCAGCAGGGTCAGCTCCGAGAGGATCGGGCGCAGGGCCTCGTGGGCGTGGCAGTGGAAGAGGAAGTCGTCGCGCAGGGAGAGCAGCACGTGGACATCCGCCTCGAGCGCCAGGCGCGCCAGGGTCTGAGCGAAGCGCTCCTGGATCTCGGGAGGGTTCTGAGTGAACAGCTCCTCGAACTGGTCGACGACGAGCAGGGCCTGCACGTGCCCGCGACGCCACCGGCCGTACACACCCGACACGGCGTCCGGGTCGACCCGCACCAGCGCCTGCAGACCCTCCGTGTCCCCGGCCATCTCGGGAACGAGGGCCTGCGCCAAGGCGGCGAACGGACGGTCCCCGGGGGTCGCGACGACGGCTCGCCAGCCGGGCGGCAAGGTGGCCAGCAGCCCGGCGCGCAGGAACGAGCTCTTCCCCGCCCCCGACGGGCCCACCAGCGCCAGCAGGTGCGGCCGCCGGAGCTTGCGCCACATCGCCTCGACCTCGAGCTCGCGGCCGAAGAAGTACGCGGCGTCCTCCTTGTCGAACGACGCGAGGCCGGGGTAGGGATCGAGCCGCTCCGACCCGACCACCCGGAGCGTGACCTCCTCGAGGGCGCGAGCGAGGGCCGCCGCGCTCGGGAAGCGCTCCTCCCTGGCGCTCGCCACCGCCCGGACGAGCACCGGCGCCCACGGCGTGTCGTCGAGCCGCGGCGGGACCGCGCGGACGCCCTCCCAGACGCGCTCGCGGCCGGCCCCGCCGGCCCCTCCCGGCGCCACCATCTCGGCCAGCACGATCCCCGCCGCGTAGAGGTCGGCGCGCGCGTCCAGCGCCTCGCCCCGGGCCTGCTCCGGCGCCATGTAGGCCGGCGTCCCGGCCACCGTGCCCGCGATTGCCTCGGCCAGCGCCTTGGCGATGCCGAAGTCCATCACCACGACCCGCCCGGTGCGCGTCAGCATCACGTTCTCGGGCTTGATGTCGCCGTGGACGAGGCCGGCTCCGTGGATCGCCTCGAGGCCGGCGAGCAGCTGCGAGGCGATCTCCTGCGCCTCGTCCAAGGCCAGCGGGGCCTGCGCCCCCAGCGTCGCCAGCAGCGTCGTCCCGTCGATGTACTCCATCGACACCAGCTCCCGCCCGTCGACCTCCACCAGGTCGAAGACCCGGCAGACGTTGGGCGAGACGACCTCCCGGGCCGTCCGCACCTCCTGGCGCAGGGTCTCGACTGCCCGCCGCGAGGCGAGCAGGGCCGGCCGCAGCGCCTTGAGCGCCACCTCCACCCGCAGCTTCAGATCCAGCGCCCGCCACACCTCCCCCATCCCGCCCCGACCCAGCTGCGCGCGCAGACGGTAGCGACCACCGAGGATCTGCCCGGGGGCCAGGGAGTCCGGCGAGTAGAGCTGCGTCGGCAGCTCCTCCGCATTCCCGTCGTCCTCGACCGCCAGCGAGGTGTCCGACAGCGCGAGCTCGGCCAGGCAGGAGAGGCAGAGCCGCCCGGCCCACGGCTCGTTCGACAGGGGGGCGCCGCAGTCGGGGCAGCGCCGACACTCGTGCGCTGCGCTCACGAGCATCCAGCCTCCCCGGGGCGGCCGACAGCCAGCGCGGGTCGAATGCAGGCCGGCCCGCGGACCCGAGGCGCAAGGGGTCGCGACGCCAGAAGGCCCGCCTTTCCAGGTACAGAGCGCACGTTAGACCCTTTCGCGCCCGGAGGCAACAGCCCACGGGAGATTCACGGGAGAGCACGCGATCAGGCGCCTCGAGGACCGAAAACGAGCCCGTGAGGTGAAGTCACGCGCGCTCGTCCTCGGCCCAGGGCCGGACCGCCGTCAGCAGGTGCCGAAGCTCGTCGTCGATCTCGTCCGGATCGGCGATGGTCGCGGCGATCTCCTGGCGCAGGAGCCGGCCGTACTCCCGCCGCAGGCGGTAGACCGCGGTCTTGATCGCGCCCTCCGAGACGCCGAGATCGGCGGCCACCTGGCGGTAGGGGATGCTCGGCTCGGCGCCGGTGAGGTAGGGCTGCAGGCGCTCGAACTGGGCGGGCTGGGCGCCGCCCTGCGACGCCTCCGCCAACCGCTCCATCGTCCGCTCCATGAGGGTCAGTCCCCAACGCCGCTCGAAGATCTGCTCCGGCGTGAGACTGTCGACGGGCTCGCGCTCGAACCGGCCCTCGGCGTCCTCGGCGTCGAGCGACAGCGGGACCATGCCGCCGCCCCGCTTGAGTGCCCGGGCGCGCTCCCGCTCGTGGGAGAGGAAGTTCTTGAGCGAGGCCAGCAGGAAGGAGCGGAAGCGGCCCTTCGAGCGGTCGACCGAGCGCAGGAAGTCACGCCCCAGGAGGTCCGCAAAGAAGGCCTGGGTCAGGTCCCTGGCCGCCTCGGCGTCACGCTCGCGGCCGCGGACGTAGGCGTAGAGCGGGTACCAGTACGCCGCGCAGAGAGACTCGAGGGCAGCGCGCGCCTCGGTGCTCGTGCTCGCCCGCGCCGCCAGCACGACGCTCCACTGCGTCGTCGGGAATGCAGAGCCCATGCTCGGATTCCGCGCACTCGACCGCGACCAATCGCCGGCCGGGTCTCCCGTCTGTGGGCCAAGCCTCGCAGAGTGTACACCCGCAACGGTCGACGTGCTTCCCGCGGACGAGCAAACACCGATACTGGTGCCGACCCGCACTCCCGAGCGTCGGACCGCCCCGAGCCATCGAGCCCGGGCCGGTCCGGCACTGGATGACCTCTTCCCGCACGCTCCACCCGCGCCGCGCTAGCTCCTGCAGTCCGGCTGCTGCCTCGGATCACAGGGGTGCGGGTCAACGGGGGTCGGCGGATCCAGATCCTGAATCGGCGGGATCGGCGGGTCCTCGATCGGAGCTGTGGGGCTCACGCTGTCGCACCCGAGGGCGAGCAAGGTGAGCAGCAGGGCGGCGATCGATCTCCTCATGGCTTCACCTCCCTTTCTCAGGAGTGCCTTCCATTCGGAGTCGAGAGACCGACGGGAGGCGGGAAGTTCTCACGGAAATCCCAGCCTTCCGTCACGCCCCGGAGGGCCCTGCTCTTCCTCTTACCGTGGGTCGGGAGGTGCGCCTCGGAGCCGGGCCGCCTCGAGGTTGCGGCAGGCGACCTCGTCCTCGGCGTCGATGCGCAGGGCCATCTCGTGGGCGAGGATGGCGCCGGCCGGGTCGCCCGAGCGGCGCAGGGCGACTCCGAGGTTGGTCCAGGTCGACTGCAGCGAGGGATCGAGTCGCACGGCGGTCCAGAGGGGCTCGACGGCTCCGGCGGCATCGCCTGACGTCAGCGCCTGGACGCCGCGATTCGAGTGGTAGAGGGCGATCGCCGTCCTGTCCGCGATCGGCTGCACCGGCCCGGGGCGCAGCGGGGCCTCGCCGCCGAGGTCGAAGACGCGGTCCGCGAAGGTGGCGGCCAGGTGGAGTCTCCGCTCGCGCAGCGAGCCGCGATCGACGACCTCTTCGACCACCGGCGAGAGGGCGAAGCGGGCCTCGACCCCGACGCCGCGCGCGACGCTCACCAGGAGCAGGGCGAAGCCGACGCAGTCCGCCCGCCGTCCGGTGAAGGCCTCGGAGGCGCTCGGCGTCGGCCCAGTCGTCTCGGCGATCGCGTGCGGTCCCGGACCGAGGAGCTCCCGGTGCAGCGCCCGCAGGCGATCCAGCTCATCGCCCAGGCCCGCCACCGTCGAGCGCGCCCAGGCCCGCATACGCGTGGTGGCGGCGAGCGGATCCACCGCCTCGCCGCTGCTTGTCTCGGCCCGGAGCGCCGGCCAGGAAGAGGCGACGACCCACCCGACGAGCGTTCCCAGGACGACAGCCACCGGGCCGCTTCGCCGTCTCACCGGCCGCCCTCCGCCTCCCTGCGGCCGCCGCGCACCGGCGACCGCCCCCCGACGCGCACCGCGCCGCCTCCCTGGAGCACCGCGGCCCGTTCAGCGGTGACGAAGCCGCGGACCCGCTCGACCACCGCCGCGTCGCTCAGGATCCGGCTGTGGCCGAGCCCTTCGGTGAGGACG
>Ga0268386_10001392_pt1 | contig 16538 bp, 14 predicted proteins | sample RVTome_15_FD_200260 | JGI IMG/M metagenome (GOLD analysis project Ga0268386, IMG submission 200260) | Soil microbial communities from uranium-contaminated site in the Upper Colorado River Basin, Wyoming, United States - RVT150D86... ...
GAGGCGCGGGCGCTGGGCGAGCGGCTGGCCGACGCCCGCGACGCGCTGCGGCCGCCCCGGGACGAGGGGTGAGCGTGACGGCGGAGCGGGGGGCCGCGCCCGCCTTCGACCTGCGTGCGCTCCCCGCCGGGTTCTACGCGGACCCGTTCCCCACCTATCATGCGCTGCGCCGCTGGGATCCGGTCCACCGGGATCCCGACGGCTCCTACTTCCTCACCCGGTACGACGACGTGGTGGCGGTCTACCAGGACCATCGTCGCTTCTCCTCCGACAAGCGCGTGGAGTTCGCCCCCAAGTTCGGCGACGCGCCGCTCTACGAGCACCACACGACCAGCGTCGTCTTCCGCGACCCGCCCGACCACACCCGCATCCGCAAGCTGTTCGCCCCCGCCTTCACGCCGAAGGCGCTGGGGGCGCTGGAGCCCCGCGTGGTCCGCCTGGTCGACGCGCTGCTCGACGCCGCCGCCGTCCGCGGCGGCCTTGACGTCGTCGAGGATTTCGCCGCCGCGCTGCCGATCCAGCTCATCGGCGATATGCTGGGCGTGCCGCCGGACGAGCGCGGCCCGCTGCGCGGTTGGTCCCTGGCGATCCTGGGGGCGCTGGAGCCGGAGCCGGGCGCGGTGCGGCTCGCGGCCGGCAACCGCGCGGTGGAGGAGTTCAAGGCCTACCTGCGCCGGCTGATCGCCGAGCGGCGGCGCCGGCCTGGCACCGACCCCGGCGAGATCCTGAGCGCGCTGCTCGCCGCCGAGGACGCCGGCGACCGCCTCACCGAGGTCGAGCTGCTGCACCAGTGCATCTTCCTGCTCAACGCCGGCCACGAGACGACGACCAACCTCATCGCCAACGCGGTCGTCGCGCTGCTCGAGCATCCGCACGAGTGGGCCCGTCTGCGCGCCGACCCCGCGCTGCTGCCGAGCGCGGTCGAGGAGTTCCTCCGCTACCAGAGCCCCAACCAGCTCGGCAACCGCCGGGTCGTGGCTGACGTCGAGGTCGGCGGCGTGCGGATGCCCGAGGGCACGCTGGTGACGCTGGGCATCGGCGCCGCCAACCGCGACCCCGCGCAGTTTCCCGATCCCGACCGCCTCGATTTGGCCCGCGCGCCCAACCGCCACCTGGCCTTCATCACCGGCATCCACGCCTGTGCGGGGATGTGGCTGGCGCGCATGGAAGGCCGCGTGGCGATCGGCCGGCTCGTCGAGCGCTTCGACCGGCTGCGCGCGGCCGCGGCGCCGGTGCGGGCCCCGCGCGCCCGCTTCCGCGTGGTGTCGTCCTTCCCCGTGCTCCTCGGCTGATCCGTGTCGCGGGCGCTCCGGCTGCGCCGAGGCGTCCCGAGCGACACGGGGGTCTGAGAGCCCATCTCGGGATCCCGGCGCTCCTTGGTCGTCTCGCCGACCTTGCCGTTGATACGCGAAGCGAAGATGTTTTGCGGTCTGAACCCGCCGCCTGAGCTACCGACGGGCGCCGTGTTACGCCTACCCCGAGGGGCCGGAGCCTATCGGCAGTACACCCCTGGTCATCGTCCCGGGAACACCTTGGGGTCGGGGCAAGTGAGCACCGTTTCGGTAGCTCTTCGGGACCCTTCAGTCTCACAGATCTCGGGCGGCGGGAAGGTCGGGCAACGAGGTGGCGGCGCGGACGCCCCGGACGATGGCCTGGGCGACGGCCTCGCCGGCCGCCAGCCCCAGCCGCGTGAGATCGGCCGGAACCTGGCCGACCGACACCGCGAAGAGCGTGTCGCCGTCGAACGCGGTGTGGGGCGGGGACAGGGCGCGCGCAAAGCCCAGCATGCCGAGCGAGGCGATCTTCGCCGCCGCCGGCCGGTCGAGGCGCGCGTTGGTGGCGATGACACCGATGGTCGTGTGCGCGGGCGCCGCGAAGCGGCCGGGCGGGCCGGCGGCGCGCAGCGCCCGGGCGCCGTCGATGAGGCGACGGCCCCCGGGCGCGTCGCGGGCGCCGGCGATGAGCGCGCCGCTATCGGGGTCGCGCCCGTCGCCGCGCGCGTTCACTGCGACCAGCGCGCCGACGACCACGTCGTCCAGCCGCACGCTGGCCGAGCCGATGCCGCCGCGCATCGCGCGCGGCCGACCGTGGACCTTGCCGACGCTGGCCCCGGTGCCGGCCCCCACGTTGCCCTCGTCCACGGGCCCGGCGCTGGCGCGGCCGGCCGCCTCGAACCCCATTTCGCGCGTGGGCCGCACACGGCCGTCGCCGACGTTGAGGTCGAACAGGAACGCGCCCGGCACGTGCGGGACGATCGCCGGCCCGGCGGCGTAGCCGCGCCCCTGCTGCTCGAGCCAGCGCAGTACCCCCCAGATGGCCTCGCCGCCGAACCGGCTGCCGCCGCCGAGGACGACCCCGTCGATGGTGCCCACCAGGTGGCGGGGGTCGAGGTAGTCGAGGCCCACGACGTCGTTGGCCCAGCCGCGCAGCTCGACGCCGGCCACCGCCGGCGGGTCGCACAGCACCACGGTCACGCCGGTGAGGGCCACCGCGTCGGTGGCGTGGCCGACCCGGATGCCGGGGACGTCAGTGATCACGCGCCGGGCTTGCGACTCACGTCGGCGGCCGAGAGCCGGCCCAGCGCGACCTCGGCGGCGACGTCGATGCCCCGCTGGGCGAGCGCCCGCGCGAAGGGTTGCGGGAGCGCCTCGCGCGTTTCGTCGTCGAGCGCGGCGGCGGCCGCTTCGGCCAGCGCGGCCTGCTCGGGGCGGTCGGTGGCGTGGAAGATGAACGCCATGTCCACCAGCCGGCGCGCCCACCGGCGGCGCGCCTCGGGTCCGAGCTCGCGCTCGACGACCCGGCTCACGATCGCCGCCTCGCGCTCGGCCTTGATCTGCTCGCTGACGACCAGCTGGCTCTCGCGCGCCTGCAGCAGCTCGAGCGCGTCGCTCTGGACCGCCTCGGGGTCGAGGAACCAGCCCGCCATCTCCGGCAGCTCCAGCAGCTCGGCCGCGCGTTCGACGAGAGCGGCATCCGCCACGAGCGCGGGGAGCGGCGCCGGCTCGCCGGGCGTGAACAGCCGCTCCCAGCGCCCGAAGGCCGCGGGCGGGGTGGTGCCGCGGTCGCGATGCAGCGCCACGGCCTCGCCCACCACTGCAAGCGCCCGGGCCGGCTCCACCTCGACCCAGGGCAGCTTCTGCGAGGCGCGCAGCCCGGCCAGCTCGCTCTCCAACCGCTTCTTGGTGATCTCGCCGCCGGCGGCGTCCATCACGCCGGCCTGGTCGTTGACGATCAGCGAGCACAGGGACTGCCCGGCCCAGGCGCCCTCGAACAGCAGCCACACCGCACGCGAGCCACTGCCGTCGACCCCGCTCAGCCACGCCCGGGCCGCCCGCTCCGGGCGGCGCTCCACGACCGGCTTCGGCGCCGGCCGCGGAGGCGGTTGCACGCCGCGCTGGGCGAGGCGGTAGAGCGCCACCCGCGCCGCGCGGCGCACGGTGCGAGCGGTGCGTTCCGAGGTCAGCGCTTCCAGCACGGGTAGCGCGGCTGCCCCGTGGGCGTCGGCGAAGGCGCGCAGGGTGTCGTCCACGGCGGCGGGGGCCTCGGCGGCCAGCGCGGTCAGTGGGGCGGGATCCAGCCGGGCGGGATCGACCACCGCCGCGTCGAGGGCCCGGCGACAGGCACTGGCGTCAGTGTCCACGCGATCCTCCGATCACGGCCAGCCGAGGCGGAAGAACGGGTGCGCGGGGGCGTCGTGGAAATGCACGCGCCGGGCGTAGTCCAGCGCCCAGGCGTAGTGCTCGAAGCGCTCGGCCAGCCGCGCGTACAGCGGCCCGGCGTCGCGCTCGCGCGGCCGCGCGGTGGCCCGGCCGTGCTCGGAGACGAAGCGGTAGGCGCGCCGGCCCTGGCTGACGTAGTAGTCGGTGGAGGCGACGCGCTGCACGCGCTCGCGGAAGACGCCGGTCATGAACAGCGTGTAGTCGCCGATGTGGCGCCGGATGGAGATCTCGCGCTCGGGCCCGAAGTGGGCCGCGGAGTCGTCCCAGGCCGCCTGCGCCTCCAGCAACAGATCCACGACGCTCTCCAGCCGCGGCATCGTCACGCCGGTGGGGAAAAGGTGCTCGGTGCGGGCAAAGCGGGTGAGAAGGTCGGCCAGGTAGCCAGCCACCGGCTCGTCACGCATCGCCAGATCGTCGAAGCTCGCCTGGACCGCGCGATCGAAGAACCGCCGGAGGTCCACGCGGGAATCATAGCAAATCTCCCGTCGGGCGGTTGCCGGCCCCGGAGCGCGCCCGTAGAATCCGACGCGTGAACGACGCCCCGCGCGCCCGGCTGCCATGGCTGCTCGTCGCCGCTGCCCTCCTGCTGACGGCGCTCCTCGCCTACACGCTGGTCGGCGGCTACCTGCCGGCCCGGCAGCGGGTGGCGAGCCTCGAGCAGGAGCTGCGCGAGCTCTACCAGCGCGAGGCCCAGCTGCAGACGAAGCTCGCGCAGGACGAGCAGCGGCACGCGCTGCGCGAGCAGCAGCTCATCGCGGTCAGTGCCGAGCGCGACGCGCTGGCCCGCCGCCTCGAGGAGGTCGAGCGCGAGCTCGCCGCCGCCCGCGGCCAGCGGCGGTAACCCGGAGGTTGCGGAGCGCCGGCCGCGGCCGGTCAGTGCGGCGCGGGCCGCGCGGGGTCGGCCCCCGGCTTGACGCTCGGGGCGGCGCCGGCCAGGCGGGCGAGCACGTCGAAGACGATCGCGAAGTCGTAGTCGCCGAGCCCCAGGCCGCGCGCCGCCGTCAGCCACTCCTGGGCCACCGACGTGAGCGGCAGCGGCACGCTGGTGGCGCGCGCCGCGTCGAGCGCGAGCTGCAGGTCCTTCTGGATCATCGGGACCTTGAACCAGGCGTCGCCCGGCATCTGGCCGAGCACGAACGGGCCGCGGTACTTCACCATGGGCGAGGCGATCACCGACTTGAGCAGCGCCTCGACGGCGCGCTCGCGGGCCACGCCGGCCTTCTCGGCGAGCAACACCGCCTCGCTGAAGGCCAGCATCTGCACGGCGAGGCCGAGGTTGGTCGCAATCTTCATCGTCTTGCCGAGGCCGAGCGGGCCCACGTGGGTGACGGCGGTGCCCATCGCCAGCAGCCAGGGCCGCACGCGCTCCAGGGCGGCCGCGTCCCCCCCGGCCACGAACGAGGCCTGCCCCTGCTCCACCGTGATGGTGCTGCCGGAGACCGGCACGTCGAGCAGCCAGGCGCCGCGGGCGCGCACGGGTGTCTCGAGCTCGCGGACGACGCTCGGGCTGACCGTGCTCATCTCGACCAGCACGGCGTCCGGGCCGAGCCCGGCGATGACACCGTCGGCCCCGAGCGCGACGGCACGCAGCGCGGCGTCGTCGGTGACCATCGTGAAGACGGCCGCCGCGCCCTCGGCCGCGGCCCGGGGCGACGTCGCGAGCGCCAGCCCGGCGGCCACGAGGTCGCGTGCCTTGTCGGGCGTGCGGTTCCAGCCGGCGATTGGATGGCCGGCGGCCAGCAGCCGGCGCGCCAGCCGGCCGCCCATGGCGCCGAGGCCGACGAAGGCCAGGCGGGGCACGCTTAGCCCTCCGCCACGGCGATCGCGCTGATCTCGAGCTTGCAGCGCGGGTGCGTGGCCAGCCGCGCGACCTCCACGGTCGTCGTCGTCGGCAGGTGCCCCTCCAGGTACTCGGCCCACACGCGGTTGAGGTCGTCCTGCTCGTCGACGTCGGTGAGGAAGCGCGTGGCGGAGACGAGGTCGGCCATCGTGCAGCCGGCGGCCTGCAGCGTCTTCTTGAGGTTCTCCATCGTCAGCACCGCCTGCTCGCGCATGGTCGCCGGCAGGTCGAACTCCTCGTCGCGGTGCGGGTGGCTGTGGTACACGGCGGCCGCCGTCACGCCGGACAGGAACACGAGGCTGCCGCGCCGCACGACGATGCCGGGCGCGTACGGCATGACGACGTCGGTGCGGCGGTCGGCATGGTGGACGGGCGCGATGTCCTTGGCCACGGAGCCTCCTCAGGCGCCGTCGAGCCCGCGCAGGAGCCGCTCGTTGGCCTCGCGCGTGCCGATGGCGATGCGCAAATGATCGGGAAAGCCCACGGCCGCGCCGTCGCGCACGACCAGGCCGGCCCGCAGCAGGCGCTGCTGCACGGCCGTGGCGCCGGCGACCTTGACCAGGAAGAAGTTCGCCTGCGAGGGCGGGAAGGTGAACCCGCGACGGGTGAGCCCGCGCGACAGGAACGCGCGCTCCTCCAGCACCAGGCGCCTCGTGCGCTGCCGGTGCTCGGGGTCGCCCAGGGCCGCCAGCGCGGCCACCTGGCCCAGCCGGTTCACGTTGAACGGGGCCCGCACCCGGTTGAGCCGGTCGATGGACTCCAGGGCCCCCACCGCGTAGCCGACGCGCAGACCCGCCAGCGCGGCGATCTTCGAGAACGTGCGCAGGACCAGCAGGCGCGGGAAGCGGGCCAGCAGCGAGACGCCGTCGGGATACTCGGGGTCGTCGCAGAAATCGCGGTACGCCTCGTCGAGGACCACCAGGGGCGGGTCGTCGCCCAGCGCCTCCAGCAGCCGCACGAGCGGGCCCCGGCGCACGATGGTCGTGGCCGGGTTGTGCGGCGAGCACAGGATCACGGCCTTGGTGCGGCCGGTCACGCGGCGCAGCACGTCGTCGAGGTCGGTCTCGTAGCCGGCGAGCGGGCTCGCGCAGAGCTCGGCCCCGGCCAGGGTGACCGACGTCGCGTACGGCTCGAAGGAGGGCATCGGCACCACGACCTCGTCGCCGCGATCGAAGGCGGCCAGAGCCACCATGCCGATCAGCTCGTCGGCGCCGTTGCCGACCACGACCTGGGCCGGGGAGATGCCGAGCTGGCGGCCGAGCGCGTCGCGAAGCGCGGAGCTGCCGCCGTCGGGATAGAGGTGCGCGCGCTCGGCCTCGCGGCGGATGGCCTCCACCACCACGGTCGAGGGGCCCAGCGGATTCTCGTTGGCCGACAGGCGCACCATCTCGGTGAGCCCCAGCTCCGCCATCAGCGCATCCAGAGGCTTGCCGGCATCGTACGGTGTGATCCCGTCCAGCACGGGACGCCAGAGACGTCTCAGAGTGAAGGCTCCTTCCTCGGCCGTGAAGCCCCTGCCCGACCCCTGACTCTATGCCGGGGTCCAGGGCGGATCAAGCGCCGCCGGGCGGTCATTTGACACTAATGATTCCCGACTGTTACGCTCTCCTCGTCATGTCGCGCGAGCTGTATCGCCGGGTCCGGCGCGCCGAGGCGGGAGCCGATCGAGCCGAGGACCGGCGGCGTCTCCGGCTCGAGTTTTTCCGCACCGTCCTCGCCGAGGGGCTGGAGTCCCTCAAGGCCATGCACGTCGAGGGCGCGTCGGGCGAGGAATCCGTGCGTGCGCACGCCCGGATGATGGACGGCGTGGTGCAGTCGCTCACCCGGCTCGTGGTGGGCGACGCCCGGGGGGCCGGGCTCGCGCCGACCCCGCTCGTCGTCGTGGCGCTCGGCGGCTACGGCCGCGGCGAGCTACACCCCTCCTCGGACATCGACCTCATGGTCGTCTACGATGACGCGCTGTCGCCGTTCGTGCAGCGGGTGATGCAGGAGCTGCTCTACACGCTGTGGGACCTCGGTCTGCAGGTGGGCCACAGCCTGCGCTCGCTCGAGGACTGTGTGGCGATGGCGCGCACCGACTTTCCCAGCCGCACCTCGATGCAGGAGGCGCGGCTCATCGAGGGCGACCGCCGGCTGTTCACGCGCTTCCGTCGCGTGCTCCGCGACAACGTCTACCGGCAGGACTTCGGGCAGTTCCTGACCATGACGCTGGCCGAGCGCGAGCAGCGCTACCGCAAGTTCGGCGCCTCGCCCTACATCGGGGAGCCCAACGTGAAGGAGTCGGCCGGCGGCCTGCGCGACATGCACACGGCCATGTGGCTGGGGGCGGCCAAGTTCGGCGCCCGCACGCTGCGTGAGCTGGCCGACAAGGGGCTGATCTCGCCCCGCGAGCAGACCGGTGCCGACGCCGCCCTGACGTTCCTGTGGCGCGTCCGCAACGAGCTGCACTTCTTCTCGGGCCACAAGAACGACGTGCTCACGCGGGACCTGCAGCCGCGGATCGCCAAGAACCTCGGCTACGAGACCGAGGGCGACACCCTCGGCGTCGAGCGCTTCATGCACGACTACTACCTGCACGCCCGGCGCATCCATCGCATGAGCCGCCGGCTCATCGCGCGCTGCCAGGAGACGCTGTCGCGCCGTGGCTCGGCCGAGCGGCGGCAGCGACAGCAGGCGCTGGCCGACGGGCTCGTGTTCTACGACGGACGGCTTCACCTGGCCGACCGCGATCCCGACGCGCTGCGCAAGGACCCGGGGCGCATCGTGAAGGTCTTCTGGCACCTGCACCGGCTGGGCTGCGACCTGGCGCCCGACCTCGAGCGGGCCATCGAGGACTCGCTCGAGGTGATCGACGACGCCTTCCGCGTCTCCCCGGCGGTGCGCGACGTCGTCCTCGATATCTGCCGGTCCTGGGGCCGGGTGGCGCTGACCCTGTCGGAGATGCACGAGCTGGGCGTGCTGGGGCGCTACCTGCCGGAGTTCGGCGCGCTGACCTGCCTGGTGCAGTACGACGTCTATCACAAGTTCTCGGCCGACCAGCACTCGCTGCTGGCCGTCGAGCACCTCGAGGCGCTGGCGCCCGGCCGGTCGGCCGAGTCCGAGGGCGCGGCCCAGGTCTTCAACGAGGTGGAGAAGCCGGGCCTGCTGATGCTGGGGATGCTGCTGCACGACATCGGCAAGGCCAAGGGCCACGGCCACGTCGCCAAGGGCATTCCGCTGATCCAGGCGCTGACCCGGCGGATCGGGCTGCCGGCCGACGAGGGCGCGATGGTGGAGTTCCTCGTCGCCCACCACCTCACGATGTCCCACATCGCCCAGCGGCGCGACATCGACGATCCCCGGACGATCGCCGATTTCGCGGCCACCGTGGGGGACTCCCAGCGCCTGCGTATGCTCTATCTGCTCACCTTCGCCGACATGCGCGCGGTCGGCCCGGGGGTGCTCACCGGCTGGCAGGCCGCGATCCTGCACGAGCTCTACCGGCGCACGCTGGCGCGTCTGACCGGCGGCCGCGAGGAGAAGCCCAACCGGACCCGGCTCGTGGAGCGGCTGCGGGACGTCGTGCGCGACGAGGTGTCGCTGCAGGCGGTGAAGGGGCACGTCGCGATGGTGGGCGACCGGTACCTGACGAACACGAGCGTGCAGCGCATGGGCGAGCACCTGCGGCTCATCACCCATCTCGACACCACCCCGGTCGCCACCGAGCTGTTCCACCATCCCGACCTCGGCTCCTCGGACCTGGTGGTGGTGACGCGCGACGTGCCCGGGCTCTTCTCGCTCATCGCCGGCACGCTGGCCGCGCACGGCGTGAATATCATCTCGGCGCAGATCTCCACGCGCGCCGACGGTATCGCCATCGACACCTTCCAGGTCAACGACCCGACCGGCGAGTCGGTCACGTCGGCCATGCAGTGGAACCGGCTGCTCGACGCGCTCCGTGCGATCCTGGTGCGCGAGCAGACGGTGGAGACGCTGCTGGAGCGGCGCCAGCGGGCCGGCCGGGCGGTGGCCGACCGCGTCGACCGGCCCAAGATCGCGGTGGACAACCGCCTGTCCGACACCGATACCGTCGTGGAGGTCAAATGTCCCGACCGCCTCGGCCTGCTCTACCTGATCACCCGCACGCTGTCCGCCCAGGGCCTGGACATCGCCAGCGCCCGGATCGCGACCGAGATCGACCAGGCGCTGGACACCTTCTACGTGCACGATCACAGCGGCCGCAAGCTCGACGAGCCGGCCGAGACCGAGCGCATTCGCGGGGCCCTCGAGCAGGCCCTCGTGCAGCCCCTGTGATGCTGGGCCGGCATCGCGAGACCATCCGCCAGTGGAGCGATCCGGTCGGCCGGGCCCTGTTCCGGCTCCACCTGCGTCCCAACCACCTCACCGTGATCGGCCTGGTGGTGAGCTTCTTCGCGGCGGCCGGCTTCATCGCCGGCCACGTGCGCTGGGCGGGCTGCCTGCTGCTGCTGGCCGGGCTGTGCGATCTCCTCGACGGCGCCCTGGCCCGGGTGTCGGGGCAGGTGACCGCGTTCGGCGCCTTCCTCGACTCCGTCATCGACCGCTACTCCGACCTCATCGTCCTGCTCGGCATCGTGGTGCTCTTCGCCCGCACGCCCAACGTGCGGGGCGGTCTGGTGGCGATGGCGGGGCTGGTCGGCTCGGTGATGGTCAGCTACACGAAGGCGCGCGCCGAATCGATCGGAGTGGCCTGCAACGTCGGCCTCATGGAGCGGCCGGAGCGGATGATCTGCCTCGTCGCCGGCGCGATCCTCGGTCTGCTGGAGCCGGCGCTGTGGGTGCTGGCCGTGCTGTCCAACGTCACGGCGCTGCAGCGCATCGTCTTCACGCGCCGGATGATGAGTGAGCCGACGGTGCTGCGGATCGCGCTACTGGCGGCCGTCCCGCTGCTGCCGGGGCTGGCCGGCGCGGCCGAGCCGGCGCCGCCGCCGCGGGTGCCGTCGGCCGAGACCGAGCAGGCCTGGGCGCGGGCGATCGCGGCCTACCAGGCGGGTGATCCGGCGCCGGTCGCGGCCGAGCTCGGCGAGGCGGCTCTGCGCTCGACCATCGGCGACCACCTGCGACTGATCGTCGCCGACGCCCAGGCGCGCCGGGGCGAGCTGGCGGCCGCGCGGGCGACGGCGATGGGCGTCGTCGATCGCCACGCGGCAAGCCGGCTGGCGCCGCGCGCGCTGCTCATGACCGCCACGCTGGCCGACCGTGCCGGCGACGAGGCAGGCGTGCAGGCCGCGCTCGTGCGGCTGCTCGACGGCCATGCGGACTCGGGCGAGGCCGCCCAGGCTCTCTACCTGCTCGGGCAGTCGGCCGAGGCCCGGGGGCAGCGTGACAACGCCGCCCGCGCCTACCGGGAGCTCATGGTGCTGGCGCCCACCACGGGCTGGGCCGACGGTGCCGCCGATCGCCTGGGAGTGCTGGCCGCGGCGGGCATCACCGTGCCGGCGCTGACGCTCGCCCAGCGGCTCGATCGCGCCGAGCGGCTGCTGCGCGGCGGCGTGCCCAAGACTGCCGCCGACGAAGCTGAGCGCATCGCCAGCGAGGCGCGCGACCCGTCGATCGTGGTTCGCGCGCTGCGGGTGGTGGCCGACGGCGCCCAGCGCCTTGGCCGTCACGAGGCGGCGGTGAAGGCGCTGGCGCTCGCCGTTCCCCTTGTGGCCCCCGAGCGCCAGGGGGAGCTGCGGCTGGAGGAGGCGCGGTTGCTGCTCCGCGCCGGCCAGCGCGAGCGGGCGTTCGAGGTCCTGGCGAAAGTGGCCGCGAGCGGTCGGGAGAGCGACGCCGCTGAGGCGCTGTGGATGCGGGCTCGTGCGCTGGAAGGCGCCCGGCGCCCGGCCGACGCGGTCGCCGTGTACCGCACCCTGGTGTCACGCTATCCGAAGCGTGAGGTCGCCGGCGCCGCACTCTGGCAGCTCGGCTGGAACGCCTACCTCAAAGGCGACGCTCGCGAGGCCGCCCAGCACTGGGGCAAGCTGATCGACGCCACCGGCAACCAGCCGTACCGTCTGGCCGCGCTCTACTGGCGGGCGCGCGCGACCCAGGAGGCCCGCAACCCGTCGGCGGCGGCCGCGCTCTACGCTCAGATCGTGACGGAGGCACCGCGGAGCTACTACGGGCTGCTCGCGCTCTCCCGCACGGGCGGGGTTCGGGGCACGGCGCGACCCTCCCCGGTCACGCTGCCGGCCGATCCCGCGGAGGCCGTGGCCGACGATCCGGGGTTCGCGCGGGTCGACCTGCTCCGGCGGCTGGGTCTCGTCGAGAGCGCGCTGGAAGAGCTGGAGGCCGTCGTCCAGCAGGCGACCGGCGACACGGTACGGCTGTACGGCTTCTCCAGCGCCTACGTGCGGGACGAGCGCTATCACATGGCACTGCGCATTTTCCGCCGGCACTTCGCCGCACTGGCCACCGGCGATCCGGCCTTGCCCCGGGCCTTCTGGGAGATGCTCTACCCGTTCGGCTGGCGGAACGAGGTGACGGCGGCCGCCCAGCGCGTCGGCCTGGACCCCTTCCTCGTGGCGGCGGTCGTGCGCGAGGAGTCGTCGTACTACCCCCGCGCGCTCTCGCGGGCCGGCGCCCGCGGGCTCATGCAGCTCATGCCGGCCACCGCGCGACCGATGGCCGAGCACCGCGGCCTGGCCTTCGCCGGGGGAGAGCTGCTCGACGATCCGGGCGCCAATATCGAGATCGGCACCGCGTTCCTGGCGGCGCTGCTGCGCGAGTTCAAGGATCCGCGGCTGGCGGTGGCCGCCTACAACGCCGGCCCCGGACGGGTGCGCCAGTGGTGGCAGGCGCGCCGGACCAGCGACATCGAGGCCTTCGTGGAGCAGATCCCCTTCGACGAAACCCGGCGGTACGTCAAGCGGGTGATGTTCTCGTGGGAGGAGTACCGGCGCCTCTACGGCGATGGGGGGGAAAGCGCGAGCCGTGGCGAGCGGACGGTGACGAGCAACTAGTCCGGCTCCTCCCGGTACGTGCCGGGAATCGGCCGGAAGCCATGAGGGACGAGGGCGGCGGCGTCCGCGTGCGCGCAGTCGAACTGCACGGCGAGCTCGCCCCCGCCGGCCGCCTCCAGCGTCGACCCCGACGCCTCACGCACGTTGAGCGATACCGCCAGCCCGTCGATCCGGCCCGCGCTCGTCGTCTGGTAGGTCAGCGCGTCCACGGCGTAGACGAGTCCCTGCATGCGCAGCCCGGCCGCGATGTGCAGAGAGCCGTTGACGACGATCCAGCCCCGGAAGACGCCGTCGCCCGCGGCGAACGCGCCCGCCTGGAACCGGGCGCTGGCCAGCGTGGCCAGGCCGGCCGGATCCGAGCCGACGTTGCGGCCGTCGGTGGTATCGACGAACACGACGCCGTCGGGCACGGGGTTCGCCGCGTCGAACACGATGCTGCCGCCCCAGGTCGCTCCCTGGTCGGAGACGGTCCCGCCCTGCGGGAAGCCGGGCCCGTAGTACGTCCCGTTGCGCCAGGCCATCGTCTTCAGCGCGTCGAGCGCCGCCGGCGAGAGCGTGACGGCGTCGAAGGCGGTCGCCGCCTGATGCTGGGCGCCGGCCCCGCCCCCGCCCGCCCGCTCCACCGGCCCGGAGACGGTCGTGATGTCGCCGGTGAACGTGGCGTATTTCGTGTCGTCGCCGCAGGCCGGATCGCGGTTGGTCCCGTCGATGGCCACGTTGCCGGTGAGCGTCAGCATGCCCCGCACGCACAGCGCGCAGGGCGCCCGGGCGCCGAGAAGGGGCACGGCCACCACATCCACCGTCACGGTACGGCGCGCCCTGGGACGGGTGTCGGCCAGGCTGTTGGTTGGCGACCAGCCAACGGACCTCACCGTGCGCCGCTGGGGGTCGCCGTCGGCCGCGTTTGCAACGGTGGTGGTGAAGCCTCCCGTGATGCCGAGCGCGACGAACGTGCCGCCATCGAACGGCGGGGCGACGGGCACAGGCAGCGGGATGGGCAGACCGGCCGGATGGCCGGGGTTCGACAGCGCCCAGAGCGCATACTCGACGCCGCTCTCGGCGAGGGTGCGGGCCTGGCTCGAGCGCAGGTGGTTGGTCGCAATGAGAGGCTCGGTCCGGGACAGGGAAGCGAAGGCGAGCAAGAGCGTGGAGATCAGCGCCAGGCTCATCAGCGCCATGGGGAGGGCCACGCCCCGCTCCTCGCGGTATCGGGCGCGCATCGTCGCAGGCGATGAAGAGCATCCGCCGTACCAGCGACGGCGGCCGAGGGACCGCGGAGTTACACGATGGGCAGCGCCGCGGCTGCCTGCCCCGCAGGGCAGGCTGCCCTGTCAGTCGGCGGGGAGGAGTCGAAGTCACCGGAGCCGGAGCTCCTGCCGAACACCGTCCCCGTCCTGGCGGTGGCCGGTAGCGGCAGCGGCTGGCGCCGGACGACCACCTCGATCGTTCTGGACACGCCGTTGAAGCTGCCGGTCGCGCGCATGATCACGATCCCGTTTCCGTCGGTCGTCAGCGTCTCGCTCGGGGTGGTGCTGGTGCCGGAAGACTGGCCGGTCAACGCGGAGTCAGCGTTCTGGTAGTCGTTCCGGACGATGACGGTGTACGTACCGGAGCTGGCGGAGCTCCCGCCCGTCGTCGCGCCGGACAGAGCGGCAGTGGCCACCACGGGCACCCACGGGGCGCTCGCGCTGGCGCCAGCCAGGGCCGTCGAGAAGTCGGGGGTGTTGATCAACATGTTGAAACCGACCTGGATCCCGGCCTCGGCCAGGTGGCGGGCCCGGGCGGTGTCGGTGACGTTGCGCTCCAGCCCGCTGGCGGAGACGCCTGCCAGGAGCAGGCCCGACAGGGTCAGCAGCATCATGAGCGACGGGACGCGCGCCACGCCGCGCTCGTCTCCGAGAAGTGCCCGCCGGGTTCGCATTGACCTCCTCCCTTTTGGTGCTGCGCCCTTTCATGGCTTCGCTGGAGGCAGTCCGGCATGTTCCTCAGCGGGCCGACGCGGTACTGCAACGGATGCGCCAACCCGTGCGCGAGAGCCGCCACGGTTGGCCGATCGGGAGGCAGAGCGGTCGCCGTCTCGGAATGAGCCAGATTCGCGATCCGAGAGACCGGCGGGAGGGATGGGCCACATCGGCAGGGCCCCGAGCAGGCTCCTCTCGACCGATACCAAGTGCCATGAGGGCTGTCAAAATGGCACGCAGCCGGCTCAACGACGCAACAAGGGCTGGAGCGACGGCCAGATCCGATCGGCTACCGCACGCTGGCCAGCGACGTTGGGGTGGATCCCGTCCGTCTGGTTCAACGCCGGCTCGCCTCCCACGCCTTCCAGCAGGAACGGAAGGAACGCGGCGGAGGTGCGGCGTGCGACGTCGCGGAACGTCTCGGCGAACGCGTCGGCATAGGCCGCGCCGTAGTTGGGCGGCAGCCGCATCCCGGCCAGGAGCACGCGGGCGCCGCTGGCCTGCAGCCTCGTGACAATCGCCGTGAGGTTGTCGCGCAAGGCGTCGACCGGCACGCCACGCAAGCCGTCGTTGGCACCCAGGGCCACGATGACGATCTCCGGCCGTGTGCGCAGCACCCAGTCGAGGCGGCGTAGCCCGCCAGCGCTCGTGTCACCGCTGACACCGGCGTTGACCACGCGATAAGCAAACCCGGCGCGGCGCAGGCGGCCCTCGAGCAGCGCGGGATATGCCTCCTCGGGGGCGACGCCGAGGCCGGCCGTGAGGCTGTCGCCCAGCACGACGATGACGCGGTCATCGGCCGCCACCGGGGCGCTCGCCAGCAGCAACGCAAGCGCGACGAGGAGGGGACGGGTGTTGCCGAGCAGGCCCACGCTCGAAGTGTAGTATGGCTTCGTGATGATTCGCGTCCGTGACCTCGTCATGTGCCTGCCCGGTAACGGGCGGCCGGTGACGATCCTCGACGGTGTCAGTCTCGACGTGGCGGCGGGCGAGGTCGTCGCGGTCACGGGACCATCGGGGAGCGGAAAGTCCACGCTGCTCGGCCTCATCGCCGGGCTGGACACCCCGAGCGGCGGCTCGATCACGGTGGACGGCGTGGAGGTGACGGGGCTGAGCGAGAGCGACCTGGCGCGCTTCCGCCGCCGCACGCTCGGCTTCGTGTTCCAGTCCTACCACCTGATCCCCACGCTGACTGCCGCCGAGAACGTCGCCGTGCCCCTGGAGCTGGCCGGGGCGCCGCAGGCGCTGGCCAGGGCCCGCGGCCGCCTGGCCGAAGTCGGCCTGGGTGAGCGTGCCGATCACTACCCGGCCCAGCTCTCCGGTGGCGAGCAGCAGCGGGTGGCCATCGCGCGGGCCGTGGCGCTGGCGCCGCCGCTGCTGCTGGCCGACGAGCCGACCGGCAACCTGGACTCCGCGACCGGCGCGCAGATCGTCGACCTGCTGCTGGGCTTGAACCGCGAGCACCGCTCCACGCTGCTCCTCGTCACCCACGACGCCGCGCTGGCGGCCCGCGCCGGCCGCGCCGTCGCGTTGCGCGACGGCCGCGTCGTGAACGGACACCGGGCGGGATGATGGCCGTGGCGCTGCGCCTGGCGTGGCGCCAGGCCCGTGGCGGTCGGCGCCACCTCGCCGCCGTCTTCGCCTGCGTGGCGCTGGGTGTGGGCGCGCTGGTCGCCGTCGGCACCCTCGGGGCCGGTCTCGAGGCGACACTGGCGCGTGAGGCCAAGGCCCTGCTCGGCGGTGATCTGGAGCTGCGGACGGCGCGGCCGTTGCCCCCCGAGGCCGACGCCGCCGTCGGACGGCTCGCCGACACGGGCGCCCGCGTGGTGCGTGTCCGGGAGCTCGTGGGCATGGCGCGGGCCCCGGACCGCGAGGGCAGCGTTCTCATCGAGCTGAAGGCGGTCGGCTCCGGCTATCCTCTCTACGGCCGCCTCGTCACCACGCCGGCGGCCCCGCTCGCGACACTGCTGGACGGCGACGGTGCCGTCGTGCACCGGGCGCTGCTGGAACGGCTCGGCCTCGCCCTCGGCGACCGGCTGCTCGTCGGCGATGCCGC
>Ga0268386_10001393_pt1 | contig 16537 bp, 17 predicted proteins | sample RVTome_15_FD_200260 | JGI IMG/M metagenome (GOLD analysis project Ga0268386, IMG submission 200260) | Soil microbial communities from uranium-contaminated site in the Upper Colorado River Basin, Wyoming, United States - RVT150D86... ...
GCTCCATGGTCTCTTCCTTGAGACTGCGTGCTTGTTGAAACTGACGGGGAACTCCCAAACGCCACTTCTACCACAAAACGCGGTTTCGCAGGTAGATTATTTTCCCGCCGCTGCCTAACTGAATGCAAAGTGCGTCGCACACCCCCCCGGACGAAATTCGGGCGAACCGTCAGTTGACGCGATTCCATTCATGCCCTATTCTTTAGCCGACAAAGACTGGTCTGAAAATCCGTTAGTACTCAGGAATTGGTGAAACTTGCCAGAAGTGACAGAAAGGAATGAGGCCGCTTTTGCCGGCCTCGGGTTGAGTTCCGCAACGCTGCAAACTCTCGAACGCATCGAGTATCACACGCCCAGCCCCATTCAGGTGGCGTTCATCCCGGTGGCCATCACGGGGGCCGACTGCATCGGCCAGGCCCGCACGGGAACGGGCAAGACGGCGGCTTTCGTGCTGCCGATTCTGGAACGCATCGACATGGCCCGGCCCGTCGTGCAGGTGCTCATTCTCGCACCCACCCGCGAACTGAGCGAACAGGTCGCCAACGAGGCCCGCAAGCTCTCGCGGAACCACGAATGTCGCTGTGCCGTCATCGTCGGCGGCCGGCCGATCCGACAGCAGATTTCGGAGATCGAGCGCGGCTCGCAGATCGTCGTCGGCACGCCTGGCCGCGTGATCGACCTGATGAGCCGCCGGGTGCTCGATCTGAGCAACCTGAAGGTCGTCGTCCTCGACGAGGCCGACCGCATGCTCGACATCGGCTTCCGGCCGGACATCGAGAAGATCATGCGCCGCTGCCCGAGCGACCGGCAGACGATGCTGCTCTCCGCGACGCTGCCGGCGCCGGTGGAACGCCTCGCCCAGCGCTATATGCGCGATCCGCAGCGCATCGATCTCTCAATGGACGGCGTCGCCTCGCACGACACGATAGACCAGTACTACGCGACGGTCGACGTCGACCGCAAATTCGAGCTGCTGGTGAGGCTGCTGGCGAAGGAACGCCCGTCGCAGGCGCTCGTCTTCACCCGCACCAAACGCGGCTGCGAGCAACTCTACCGCAAGTTCTCCGGCAAGCTGCAGAATGTCGAAATGATGAACGGCGACCTGCCGCAGGTGAAACGCGACCGCGTGATGAAGAAATTCCGCGAGGGGAAGGTGCGGCTCTTGATCGCCACCGACGTGGTGGGCCGGGGCATCGACGTCAGCGGGATTTCGCACATCATCAACTACGACATCCCCGAGTACCACGACGACTACGTGCACCGCGTGGGCCGCACCGGCCGGCTGTGCTCCGCGGAAAAAGGCTGCGCCATCACGTTCGTCACCAAGGAGCAGGGGGACGAACTGACCCGCATCGAAATGCGGATCAACAAGATGCTGCCGGAATACCTGGTCGACGGCTTCCAGGCCTACCGCCCCGCCCCGCCGCGGCCGGTGGTGAAGACGTCGGCGTAAGCGCATCGCTGGCCCGCCAATGTCGCCTTTCGCTCCGCGAAAGGGCGCGTTTTGCGATTTCGTTCCCGATTGCTCCGATCAGCGCAGTTTCGCGGAGCGAAAGGCGACGTTACGGCAACTTCACGACGCGGACTCCTTCCGGAAGCGGTTCGGCGTATTTGCGATCTGCGATGCCCGGGTTGTTTTCCAGGATCAGGTTGGTCATCTCGATCAGGTACTCCAATCGCTCTTCCGGCGTCAACGTACGGAACCATCGGGCCTTGGCTTCGAGGCTTTCGTCCTGCCAGTCGTGGGAAATGTCGGCCATCCTCGAATCCAGTTCGAATCATTGGAATGCGCGGGCCGACGACGGCCCCGGTGCGCTTCGTAGGCAGACATGGAGACGTCGAAGCAACAGTCAAATCACGTCGCCATGCGTGCGGTACGGAGTTGCAACGTCCGGCATCTCGATTTTCCAGGCCCTCTCCCAGATTTCCGGCACATGCCTCAGATCTTCCGAATGAAAAATCAACTGACGAGCACGAGTATCGGAATTGCGAACCCGTTCGTGAACTGCACGGACGGCGCGAACGAATTCAGCGACTCCGGCAGGTACGACCACCCGCAGTGAGGTCTGCTCCAAGGCCGATTGCCTCGCGCAATTGTGAATGGCTTTCTCGACAATCGCCGGTCGATCGTCAAACGGGCCGTACGCGACGTCAAACTGTTTGCAGTATTTCACCAGCCGGATTGCGGCTTTTACGTTCCCGGCTTTCAAGGCATATCGTGCCTGCATAAGGTTCTTGATCACGATGATTCGTTTTGAATCGCTGCCGAACTTCCGGTCGACCTCCCTTTGTAACCCCGCATGAGAAAGTTGATCCAGGAACTGAAAGAACTTCGAGCCATCCAGTAACTGGTCGCGTTGGTTGAGCTTATAAAGGCATTCGACGGACATTGCATGTTCAATCGCCTGCCTGAAGTCGTGCTTCGCAAACGCCTCTCTGGCAAGCGTGAGTTGCTCGTCGAGCTTCGTTTGAACGCGCGCTGCGTGCGCGAATTCGACCTGCTTCAACTGCAGAATTCTCGAGCCCAAATCTGAGCCGGCAGTTTTTGACTTCGCGATCCAGCGTAGCTGAGAATAAACCCCGTCGTCCGCGACGGCCATTTCGACCAGTGTTTTCTTCGCTTGGTGTGACACGGCGAAAACGCGGCTTCGTCCAGCTCGTAACAGCGGTTCCACTGCGCGGACTCCGAGCTTCTTCAGCTCACGCTTTGCCGCTTCGCGCCGTTGAAACCAGCCATGCCCCAGGTCGTTGACCAGCCGATCGACGTGCGCGGCCGTAGTCCTTCGGTTCGTTTCATTGAGACCTGTTCTCGAACTGGAAACGTCGGCGGGAATTGCCGCAGTGGAACAAGCGATTGTCACCATCGCGACAAGACAAGCCAGTACGGTCTTTGCGGCCATCCGTGACTCCGTTGTTCAGCAAGGGATGTTCTGGGTCGACGGAGTTGTAGGCTTCCCTACCGTGGTCCGCAAGGGGAATTTCATTGTGGCTTGCTCGGTCTGGAGTTACTTCAAATCAACTTTCCCTGCCTGAATCAAGCGGTGCCCCACCATGTCCACGGCAATCTGAGCCTGTTCCAGCACGATATAGCCGATCAACGGTTCGTAACCGTGGGCTGCCGGATGCATCTCGATGAACAGTGCGACCGAAAACGTCGCGCGGAATCCCTCCAGTTGAATCCGCACGGGTCCGCGCAATTCACCGGGAACCGTCTCCTGCGTCGCTGTCTCGACCTGCACGGTTTCGAGCAATTCGAGGTCCCCCAGCCGATCCTTCCATGCCGTCGGCAAGACCATGTGGGCCGCACCGGTATCGACGAGAGCGTCGCAATGAATCGACTTCGAAGGATCAGCCGCATTCGTGATCGTGACAGGAGAAATGATTCGGCCCATGCGTTCCTCCCGTCGCAGGATGATGGTCCCGCCTTGTTGTTGCAATGCAGACATCGCTTTCTCACACCTCCTTCGCATCAATCCACGTCATCTTCCGCCGCACATTGCGACCGACTTGCTCGATGAGGTGGTTGTTCAGAATACGGGCGGCAGTCCCGCCTGCTTGCAGATCTGGTTGGCGGTGATTCGGTCGAAAACTCGATGCCGTTTCACCGGCACTGCCCGTTCGCCGTTCGAGTAGATGGAGTGATTTCCGCCTTCGCGCAGCAGCCGATATCCATTCTGCGTGAGATATTTGATCAGATCACGCCGTTTGACGGACATCGTCGACTTCCACGGCGATCTGCTCCAGGAGCCCTCCCTCCGACGGCACTTCCCATCCCTGCTCGTGATACGCCGCGATCATCTCGTTCAATGCGTCGCGTAACTGCAAACGGCAGTCTTCAATATCGCTGCCTTCCGTCACGACCTGCGGCCATTCCACAAGCTGTCCCATGTAGCCGCTGTCGATCTTCGTGTATTTGGCAGTGTAGTAGCGAAGCATAGTTCGCTCCCCCATTGCGAGTTGATTGGTTCCCTTGGGGATTATACCTCCTTCGCATCAATCCACGTCATCATCCGCCGCAGTTCCGCCCCGACCTTTTCGATCAGGTGCCCGCGTTCCCGCCGCCGCGTGGCTTTGAACGTCGGCTGGTTGGCCTTGTTCTCCAGGATCCATTCCTTCGCGAACTGGCCGGTCTGCACCTCGTCGAGGATTTTCTTCATCTCGGCTTTCGTCTGCTCGGTGACGATCCGCGGGCCGCGGGTGTAATCGCCGAATTCGGCCGTGTTCGACACGCTGTACCGCATGTAGTTCAGGCCGCCCTGATAGAACAGGTCGACGATCAGCTTCAGCTCGTGCATGCACTCGAAGTAGGCCATCTCCGGCTGATAACCGGCTTCGACCAGCGTCTCGAACGCGGCCTTCACGAGTGCACTGACGCCGCCGCAGAGGACGACCTGCTCGCCGAACAGGTCGGTTTCGGTCTCCTCGGCGAAAGTGGTCTCGATGACGCCCCCGCGGGTGCCGCCGATGCCCTTCGCGTAGGCCAGCGCGAGCTGCCGGGATTTGTCGGATGCCCCGGCGCTGAGCGCGATCAGCGACGGCACGCCGCCCCCCTTGACATATTCGCTGCGGACCAGATGCCCCGGTCCCTTCGGCGCGACGAGGGCCGCGTCGACCCCTTCCGGCGGCGTGACCTGCCCGAAGTGGATGTTGAACCCGTGCGAGCACATCAGCAGGTTGCCCGGCTTCAGATGCGGGCGGATGTGCTCGCGGTACAGGTCCCCCTGCACTTCGTCCGGCAGCAGAATGTTGACCAGATCGCCGGCCTTCGTCGCCTCGTCGAGCGGCAGCGGGTCGAACTTGTGGCTGACGGCCAGGTCGTAATTCGGGCTTCCCTTCCGCTGCCCGACGATCACGGTGCAGCCGCTGTCCCGCAGGTTCTGCGCCTGCGCGTGACCCTGGCTGCCGTAGCCGAGGATGGCAATCGTCTTGCCTTTGAGGAGCGAAAGGTCTGCGTCGTCGTCGTAGTAGATTCTGGCTGGCATGTGTTGGTGAGTGGTGAGTGGTGAGAGGTGGTCGCCGCTTGCGGCTTAGCCGTCTGTCGGCACTTCCGCTTTCCGCTTTCCGCTTTCCGCATTGGCGTCAGCTTCCGCATTCAGGTCGACCGTAATGGCATCGGCGCGCAACAGCGCGATCCGCCCGGTACGGACGAGTTCCAGAATTCCGAACGGCCGCATCAGTTCGATGAAGGCTTCGAGTTTGCTTTCCTGTCCGGAGAGTTCGACCATGATGTGCCCCGGGCTGACGTCGACGATTTTCCCGCGGAAGATTTCGACCAGTTCGCGGATTTCCGCCCGCTTGCCGGCCGCGGCGCTGACTTTCATCAGCATCAGGTCCCGCTCGACGAAGTCCTGGTTCGAGTAGTCGAGGACCTTGACGACCGTCACGATCTTTTCGAGCTGCTTGCGGACCTGGTCCAGCACGCGGTCGTCGCCGTGCACGACGAACGTCACCCGCGAGAACTCCGGGTTTTCCGTCTCGCCGACGGCCAGACTGTCGATGTTGAACCCCCGCGAGGCGAGCATGCCCGAAATATGGGCCAGCACGCCCGGCTGGTTCATGACCAGGGCGGAAAGAACGTGACGCATGTCGCCATTCCCGAAATGGTGGAAACCGCTACTATAGACGACCACTGGGGAGCAAACAACGCTCAAGAATCCGGTCCGCGCGGCCCGTCGGGCCGCCCGGCGGGCGCGGTTCCGGCCGTGTTGTCATCGGACTTCCGTAACTGCTACAGTTGGAAACTTGCTTTCGAACTGTATCTCGGGGCAAACCCTCGAACGATAAACCCGGAAGGTTTCCCGGCGCCGGCGTCGATAATCGATTCGTGCTTTGACCGGGCGGCCGGACCGCGCGTTTGTGGGGAACGTCGGATTTGCGGACGGACGACGCCCCCGCGATCGAACGTCCAATGGAGTCTGCGCCGGCATGAAGACCACTCAAACTCAATCTGAAGGGGCGGCCCCTCTCGCACCCCTCGACGAGGCCGATCTCGAGTCGCCGCTGTCGTATCCGGCGCTGGCCTGGTACGTCGGGGCGCATGCGATCGCATTGACGCTGGCGGTCCCCTTCGCGAGCCGGCCGGCGATTCTGTTCGCCGTCGGGGCGCACTTCATTCTCGGCTGCGCGATCACGCTGGGCGCCCACCGCTACTTCAGCCACCGGACGTTCGTCGCGCCGCGCTGGCTGGAGTTCGTGATGGCGCTGAACTACACGCTGTCGTTCGATCGCTGCGGCCAGGGGTTGATTTCCTGGGCCGCCGCTCACAAATTCCACCACGCCTACAGTGACCGCGAGCTCGATCCGCATTCTCCCGCCCACGGATTCTGGCACTCGTTCTGCGGTCACCATCTGCGGCGCTGCAAAGATCATTACGAATTCGACAAGTACCGCCGGTACTGCCCCGAACTCGTCAACGACCCGATGCTGGTCTGGTTCGACAGGCCGCGCAACATCTGGGCGCTGCAGGCGGTCTACGCCGGCCTGGTGTTCGTGCTGGGGGGGCTGTGGGGTTCGGCGGCCGGTTTCGACTGGTGGATGGCCGCGTCGTTTCTGGTGTGGGGCGTCTTCGTGCGGTACTGCATCACGCAGACGTTGCACAGCCTGCTGGACACGTTGAACCACGGCACGCCCCCCCTGCACAACGCGCCCGACACCTACGGCACCAACACCCGCAGCAAAAACAACCTGCTGCTGTGGCCGTTTCACCTCGGGAACGAGACGTGGCACAACGTGCATCACGCCTTTCCGCGGGCGGCCAACAACGGCGGCAAGTGGTACCGCTGGGACTTCGATTCGCTGATCATGAAGGTGCTGGAAACCGCGGGCGTCATCAGCGAATGCAAGTGGCTGACCGAAAGCGACCTCGCCCGCCGCCGCCGGCGCAGCCTCGAACGGCAATCGACCGCGGAGGAGCGATCGTTCGCCCCCTGACGTCCCCCGGATTTCCGCTCCGGCTCAGCCTTCCGCGACGTCCCGCCGCCAGCCGGAGCCGACCCACGGAATGCCGTCGCCGGTGTCCAGCCGCAGCCGCAGACTGAGCTGCGCCGCGTGGTGGTGAACGTGGCGGATGTTGTAGAGGTGCACCTCCGCCCGCGGACAGGGGAGCCAGTCGAACCCCGGGCGGCTTTCGAGCACCGCGGCCGTTTCTTCCGCAATCACCCGCGCCGCCTTCGCCCGGCAATGCTGCAGATACGCGGTGATGAACGCCTTGTCGTACCGCCGCTGCGGCGGACGGTCTTCGCGCTCCTCGTAGTCCGCGAACACCGCCGCATGTTCGCGATGAAACGGCTGCTCGCGGAGCGAATCGTAAGTCCGCCCGAGATACACGTCGGTGTAAAACAGCGCGTGGAACACCGCCTGGCAGAACTTCAGGTTCGCGACCGGCTCGTTCCAGCGATCGTCGGGACAACGCTCGACGCACGCCGCCAGCATGCAGAGGACGGCTTCGTACTGGCGGGCGATGAGGTCTTTGAAGAGGTCGAGCATGGTTCGCAGGTCCCGCAGTCTTGAAGAAACGGCATCGAAGTTTTTTGACGCCCGGGAATCCACGCGTTACCATAGCGGCATGCAAGCCCGGAATGAACAATTCGTGCAATCCCTGCTCGAACAGGGGGAATTCGCCACTCGCGATGACGTCATTGACGCCGCCTTGGAGCGTTGGCGTTTGCAGCGCGATGAGTTTGCCAGTCTGCGGGCGATGGTGCAACTGGGGATCGATGAACTCGACCGCGGCGAGGGCGCTCCGCTGGACATTGACGACGTGATCGCCCGCGGACGCGAGCGGCTCGCCGCCGGGACTCCGCAAGCCTGATGCCGGAAGTCATTCGCTCACCTGCAGCACTACGCGACCTCGACGAGTTGTGGGACGTCATTGCGAGAGAGAATCCCGCCGCCGCTGAGAAGGTCCTGCGGACCATCGAGCAGAAATGCCGGCTTCTCGCTGGAAATCCAATGCTGGGCGAAGCGTGGCCCGAACTCGGCGAGGACATCCGGTTCTTTACCGTTCGACGTACCTGGGTCATCATCTATCGTCCCGCTGACGAGGGAATTGAACTGGTGCGCGTGGTGCACGGAGCGCGAGATATCCCTTCGCTGTTCGGTCGTTGAAACTGACTTCGCGCAAAGGGGACTACTGCCCCACCATCCGTCCAATCACCGCTCCCAATTCCTCGCGCGGCACCGAATACTGGTCGCCGCTGGAGAGCTCCTTCACCTGCCAGCGGCCGGATTGCAACTCCTCGGCCCCGGCGATGACGGCGACGCGGAAACCCTTTTTCGCGGCGTACTTCAACTGCTTGCCCAGCGCCCGGGCTTCGGGAAAGACTTCCGCGCAGATTCCCGCGGCGTGCAGTTCGCGGGCGAAGGCCAGATACTCGCCCAGGGATGCCGCGTCGAACTGCGTGATCAGCACGTCCGCCGGAGTGGCCGTCGGCGGGACGCAGCCGAGTTCCTCCAGCGCCGCCAGCAGCCGGTCGAGACCGAGGCTGGCGCCGACGCCGGGGAGTTCCTGCGACGTGTACATGGCGGCGAGATTGTCGTACCGCCCGCCGGAGCAGACCGAACCGATGCCGGGCAACTGCGTGAGGAACGTCTCGTAGATTGTGCCGGTGTAATAGTCGAGGCCGCGGGCGATGGAGACGTCGAGCACGACGCGGCGTTCCGGCAGCCCGACCTTCGCGCAGGCGGCGAACAGCTCGCGGAGACGGTCGATCCCGGCGAGTGCCGTTTCATTGTTGCCGACGATTGACGGCAGCGCGTCGAGGATGGTAGCGGAATTCGTAAGAATTCCGCTGGAACCAGGCGCGGCGGAATTCTTACGAATTCCGCTACCGCTGACTTCGTGAGTCGCGTTGAGCACGCGCTCGGCCTGCTCGGCGGTCAGCCCGGCGGCGTCGACCAGCTCGGCCTGCACGGCGTCGCGGCCGATCTTCGGCAGCTTGTCCAGCGACCGCAGCACGTCGGCCGATTTCTCCTGCACGCCGAGCGATTCCAACAGGCCGTTGAGCACCATCCGGTTGTTGACGTGAATCCGGAAATCGAAATCGGGAATCGCGAATTCCTTCCCGATCGCTTCGAACAGGTCGTGGATGACGAGCAGCGTTTCGATGTCGGCGGCGTTCGACCGCGTGCCGATCGTGTCGAAGTCGCACTGCATGAACTCGCGGAACCGCCCCTTCTGCGGCTTCTCCGCCCGCCACACGGTGCCGACGTGGTACCGTTTGAACGGCGTGCCGATGTCGTTGAGGTGCTGGGCGGCGAAACGGGCGAAGGGGACGGTGAGGTCGAACCGCATGGCAACGTCGCGGCCCCCCTGGTCCTCGAAGCGGAACATCTGCTTGTCGGTCTCGCCGCCCCCCTTGCCGAGCAGAATCTCCGTGTACTCCAGCGCCGGCGTGTCGATCGGCGAAAACCCGTAGCTGCGATACACGCGGCGGGCCGTGTCGATCAACCGCTCGCGAGCCAGCATCGCCGCGGGCAGATAGTCGCGGAAGCCTTTGAGGGTCTGCGGCTTGATGTGAGGGGACATGGTGAGTGGTGGAGTGGTTGAGAGTTGAGAGTTGAGAGACGGAAGCGTATGTCCGCCTTCCGCCTTCCGCTTTCATTCATCCCCCGCGCGGGACGTCGAAGCTGAAGGTGCGGCGGAGGAAGCGCAGGCAGCGCCAGCCGAGGGAACGGGGGGCGGTATGGATTTTCGCCGTGCCCCGCGAACCGAGCCGCAGGCCCGCGGGAGGGTGGTCGAGCCGGATGCGGACGGTGTAGCCGGCCGGTTTGTCCGGCGTCTTGCGGGGCCGCTCGGCGGCGAGCCGGCGATCTTCGCTGAAAACGAGGGAATTCAACGTGGCATCGCTGGAGGCGGGGGCGATTTCGGTGACGGTCCCCTCGACGGCCCGGCCGGAGTGCTGATCGAACACGAGCGTCACCCTCTGCCCCGCGCCGATCAGCTCGACGCCCGCCTCGTCGACCATCGCGACTGCTTCCAGCCGGTCCGCGTCGCCGATCAGGCAGAACAGCGTCCCCCGTTTCAGCAGGCTGCCGCGGTTTTGCTTGTCGAAGGGGGTGCCGGTCCAGCCCGGCAGTTCGTAGTGACCGGCTTCAGCCGGTCCCTTGCCCGGCTGAAGCCGGTCACTACGAACTGGCGGAGGAATGACCGTCCCCGCCGTCGGGGCGCGGAGCGTCAACTGCCGCATGTTGTCGACGTGCTGGCTCAACTCCGTCTCCAGCCGTTTCAGTTTTTCGCGGGCGGCCGGCAGCAGGGCGGCGGCGTCGGGGTCGACGACCCGCAGCGACGAGAGGCTTTCGATGCGTTTGAGTTGCTGGTTCCGCTCTCCTTCCAGCCGTTTGCGTTCCAGTTCCATGTCGCGGTTGGCCAGCGTCGACAGCGGAGCGCCGGGGCGGACGACGGCGCCGGGGGAAACGGTGGTGAGCACCGTGCCGTCCACCGCGACATGCACCGGCCACGAGCCTTCCAGCCGCACCGCCGCGGGGGACTTCACCGAATACGGGAGAGGAATCGCCAGGACGGCGGCAAGCACGGCGGCGACGACGAGCCCGGTCAGCGCGAGGCGGTGGCGTTGAATCAACCGCCGCCGACCGGGATCGCTGAGGATTTTTGCCATCACGATACAGGGGGCGGCGAACAACCCGCCCACGATGAGCGCCACGAACAACTGCCCGGCGATTTCCAGTCGGCGTTCCGCCAGCCAGCGGTACACGAACCACAGAATCGCCGCCAGCACGAAGATACGGTACGCCATCGACGCCAGCGCGTAAACGGCAAGCAGCGGGCGGTTCGCTTCGGCCGTCCCGCGGAACAGCGATTCCAGCCCCAGGCACCACCGCGCCAGCGCGTCGTAGACGACGGCCCGCGACTGCTGCCACAGGTTGGGGACCTCCAGCCAGTCGGAGAGAATGTAATACCCGTCGTACCGCAGCAGCGGGTTCCCGTTGAACAGCACCGTGCTCACCGAGCAGACGAACATCACGTTCAGGCACAGCGTGTTCAACAGGCCGGGATGGCTGAACCACCACAGAAACGTGCACGCGGCGGCCAGAAACAGCTCGACGTACATCCCGGCGGCGGCGACGGCGATTCGCTGCCATTTGTTCGGCAGCCGCCATGAATCCGAGACGTTGCAGTACAGGCAGGGGGTGAACACCAGCAGCATCAGCCCGATTTCGTGGCATTCCCCGCCGACGTGCCGGCAGGCCAGCGCGTGGCCGAACTCGTGCAGCACCTTCGTCACCGCCAGCGTGGCGAACAGCCAGACCAGGTTGCGGCCGGCGAAGAACTCGCGAAAGCCGGGCAGCCGCGACTGCAGCACGTCAAACTGCACGGTGACCAGCGCGATCGCGGCCAGCCCCAGGCCGAGGCAGATCAGCAGGCTCAGCGGGGAGAACATCCACTTCGTGATCGGCGCCAGCCGCCGCAGCAGCGGCTCGGGATCGAACCCGCGAAACCGGATGGCCAGCGGGTTGGCGACCGACGCCAACAGCCGCTTCCTCTGGTCGCGGTCGCGGCGGGTGAGCAACTGGTCTCCCTGTCCCGACGCTTCCGACAAAACCAGCCCGTTGCGGTGCAGCATGGCGACGAAGGCCCGCAGCCCTTCGATGGTGATGCGGTTCGGGGCGAACCGCCGCTCGAAATGGTCGCGGAGGTCGTTCAGGCTGGCCCGCCCGTCGAGCCGCGAGAGGACCTCGTACTCTTCATCCCGCAGGTGAAAGAACGACAGCGACACCGGGTCTTTAACGAGCCACTGCCGGCGGCCACGATGCCATTGCGGCGTGAACGACAGGTCCGGCCGCTTGCGAACCGGAAGGGGACGGGAAGTAGCCGCCGAGGTCGTCATACCAGTTGGTGGTAGCAGAATTCGTGTTGTGGTAGCAGAATTCGTGAGAATTCTGCAGGGAAAGAACGTGACGGCAGAATTCTCACGAATTCTGCTACGGAATCGGGATTCGCGTCCGATCGGGCAAACCGTAACGGTCCGGTGGACGATTCCGAATACTGTGGCGGTGAAAGCCCGGGAGCGCGACGGTGGCGGCCGTCGTCCGTCGTGCCGATTGTATCAGAAGCGCGGATGCGTTGAATTCCGTCCAAAATCGGGGTCGGGTGTGGAAAATTCAGAATTGCGGCGATTGATTCCCTGGAAATGGCCACGTACTCAGCGCAATTTTGAATTTTCCACACCCGACGCCATCGACGACGAACCCATCAACGACGAACCGCAAAGCATTGCGTGGCGTCAGGATAGGATTCTCGGGTTGACCCGGTTTCCGTTTTTCGATATTTCCACTCGCTCCCCTGGAACCCATCCTTCCGCGGCGATTCCGTGACGATGGACCGCCGATCCTATCGCTCTTCCACGCGATTGAAGGGACTTCGATGACTTCGGTTCCACCAATGGAGCCACTTTCGACGGCGAACCGCGAGCTGCCGGTCACCCACGGCGCGCTGGGCGACTTCTCCGACGACCCCGTCGGCTGTTTGCATGCCTTGCAGCGGCGGCACGGCGAGCTGGCGGCCCTGCAGGAGGGGGACAGCCGCATCGTGTTCGTCTTCGGCCCGGAATGGAACCAGCGGGTGCTCAGCGACGCCGAGACGTTTCACGCGTGGTTTTTCACGGTTCGCGGGGCGCGAAACTCGGCCCAGCGGCGGTTGACGTCGGGCCTGTTAAGCATGAACGGCGGCGAGCACAAGCAGCACCGCCGGATGGTCATGGGGCCGTTTCAAAGAAAATCCATCGTCGAATACCACGACGCGATCGTCGACTTCGCGGCCGAACTGCTGGACAGTTGGCGGATCGGGGACGTCCGCGATATCAGCCTGGACATGACGCAGTTCATGCTTCGCGTCACGAGCGGGCTGCTGTTCGGGCTCGGCGACGACGTGTTCGAGACGGCCTACCGGATCGGCGAGAAAATCGACCGCTGGGTGCAGTTGAACCACGACACCGGACTGGGGGCGTTCGTTTCCGATCCCCGGTACGTCCGTAGCTACGACGAACTCTGCGGACTGGCGGTCGAGTTGGAACACGACATTCAAGGACTGATCGACCGCCGTCGCGGCGGCACACTCGGCAACGACGTGCTGTCGCTGCTGATCGCCGCGAATGACCGGGACGGCGGGATTTCCGACCAGCAACTGATCGGGCACGTGGCGTTAATGTTCGGCGCTGCCCATCTGACGACCGCGCACACCTTCACCTGGACGCTGTTCCTGCTGGCGCAGCACCCCGCGGTGATGCGGGAACTGGACGGGGAAATTCGCGAAACGCTGGCCGGAGACTTTCCGCGGCCCGATGACCTGTCGAACATGCCGGTGCTGGACCGTGTGCTCAAGGAAAGCATGCGGGTGCTGCCCGCGTCGGGCTGTTCGCACCGGGTCTGTTCCCGAGCGACGACGCTGGGGCCCTTCGAGTTGCCGAAGGGGGCGCCGGTCATCTTCAGCCAGTATGTGACGCACCATCTGCCGCGGCTGTATCCCGATCCGGAAGCGTTCCGGCCGGATCGCTGGCGGCACATTTCCCCCTCGGCCTACGAGTACCTGCCGTTCGGGGCCGGCCCGCGAATGTGCATCGGCGGGCCGCTGGCGATGATGATTCTCAAGACCGTGCTGCCGGCCATCCTGAAGCGTTGCCGGCTGTCGGTGGTGCCGGATTGCGAGATCAACGGCAAGATCGTTTCGACGATGCTGGGACCGACGACGCCGGTGCCGATGACGGTGCACCCCGCCGACGGGCGGTTCAACAGCGCGCCGGTGAGGGGGAACATCCACCAGATGGTGGAACTGCCGGGCAGCGCGGAAGCGACGCATCCATCGCTTCGGCGAGCTGCGTGATGGGCTGGGGTCGTGTGTCCAGAATTCAATTTTCCTCAATACGTTTCCAAGCGATCCGAGCGTCTCGAGCGGAAAATTGAATTCTGGACACACGACCCCTTCCACCAAGTGAAAACGCGAACGGGGCCGCCGATGGCGGCCCCGTTGATCATTCTGTCTGTCCGGGTCAAGATTGCGTCAGGCTTTCTTGGGTGCCGGGGGCTTCTCGTCGGTTGGCACTATCGGAGCGGGAGCGAGTCCACCGCCATTCGGGGGAGCGCCGTAGCCGCCGCCACAGGTCGGGGCCGGAGCGCAGCACGTGGGAGCCGGGGCGCAGCAGGTCGGGGCCGGGGCGCAGCACGTGGGGGCCGGAGCCGGAGCGCAGCAGACCGGGGCGGGAGCGCAGCAGGAGACCGGGGCGCACGGAGCAGCGCAGCCGCATCGGTCAACCCGGCAACACCGCGACTTGCGACACTTGTTTTTGTACCGCTTGCACTTCTTGGCGAAGGCTTCGCCGCTGGGGACCGACAGGACCGCAGCGAACACAGCCACCGCCATCCATCCGAAAAGCTTCCGCGTCATGGTTGTCCTCCCAAAGAGAAAGTGTGAAAACCCAGGTATCGATCTGTTCTGCGGGTGTCGGCCCGTTGGAGTTGTCGAGAACCTGAGTGGATTGCGTAAACTCTGTCGATTGCGTCGTCTTTGCCGGTAACGTGCGTTACGGTACCATGCGGGACTGGATTGTCAACGCGCCCGATTTGTTTTTTTCACCGGTTTCCGGAACTTTCCCAGCCTGCGATTCGGGGCGGTTCGCGAACCCGTTTTGTAGCTTCCGTTCCCTTCCCGCCGGACGGAATCGCGGGCACAATCGGCGGCGACCCTGGGAAAACCGACCTTCCATCCTGGCCAGCATCGTGGACTTTCTGAATCTGACCGGCAAACACGTGCTCGTGTTCGGCGTCGCAAACCGCAAAAGCGTTGCCTTTCAGACGGGGCGGCTGCTTGCCGAGGCCGGCGCGAACGTGCTGTATTCCGTTCGGACCGAGGAACGCCGGCAGTCGGTCCGCAAGCTCCTCGGCGAGTCCCCCGTGTTCGTCTGCGACGTCGAAGACTCCGCCGCGATCAATGCGCTCCGTGACGCGGTCGGGCGAGAGTGCGGGCAGCTTCACGGCATCCTGCATTCGATCGCGTTCGCCGATTACTCGGCCGGCTGGCTGCCGTTTCACGAAACGCCCCGCGCCGCCTTCCTGCGGGCGGTCGACGTCTCCTGTTACTCGCTGATCGCGATCGCCAACGCCTTTCGCGACCTGCTCGACCCCGAACAGGGCAGCGTCGTCACCGTGTCGATCTCGACGACCCGCATGGCCGCCGAAAACTACGGGTACATGGCGCCGATCAAGGCGGCGCTCGATTCGTCGCTGTGCTTTCTGGCGAAGTCGTTTTCGGAGTTTTCCCACGTGCGGTTCAACGCCGTCAGCCCGGGGCTGCTGAAGACGTCGGCTTCGGCGGGAATCCCCGGCTACGTCGACTGCTACCTGTTCGCCGAGCAGGCGACGTTCCGCAAGCGGGCGGTCGAAACCGAGGAAGTGGCGAACGCGGCGGCCTTCCTGCTCAGCCCGCGATCGTCGGGCATCAACGGCCAGGGGCTGGTGATCGACGCCGGCATGGGCATGAACTACTTCGACAAACGAATCGTCGCCGCCGCCGTCGAGAAACCGCCTGCTTCCGAAATGTCGAATGACGATACCCGAATGACGAATCAATGACGAAACCCGAATGACGAATCAGTTCACTTCCGGCGCGTCGCCATTCGGGCTTCGGAGTTCGTCATTCCTTCGTCATTCGGGTTTCGACATTCGTCATTCATCGCGCCTGGGTTTCGAAACGTCTCGCCGCGCACTACGATAATCTTGACGCGAGAGTCGCGCGTCGGGAGTGCACGTTCCTCAACCACTCACCACGACCCATGCATTTCGACCCCTTCGACCAGGAACAGCGCTTCCGCAGAATGTGGGAATCGGTCTCGATCGAGCGGCCGGTGCATTATTCGCTGTTTACGTTCGGGGAGTCGGTGCTGCCGTACTTCCTCGTCGGCCGCGCCGAAAAGCCGGGCGACCCGGTCTCGCTGACGAAGGGGGAAGTGCGGATCACGCGGCCGACGATCATCACGCCCGACACGACGCGGCCGGAATTCCGCAATTTCTTCGAGGCCGAAGACGACGGCGAAGACATGGTCGAATTCCTGCTGGCCCGTTCGGCGGCGTTTTCCCACCTGAAGCTCGACAACGCCGCCGGCCCGAAACGCCGGATGTCGAACGACGTCGAGGAAGTCGTCGCGAAGCTGAACCGCGAGCTCGACGCGAAGGAAGAAGACCGGGTGGCGATTCTCTCCGCCCCGCAGGCGTTCGCGGGCATCGCCGTGCTCCGCTACGCCGCCGAACGCGTCTGGTCCAGCGCGCCGGACAACCTGCAGGAGCTGCGGGAACGCGGGTTGCTGCCGTAACCGCGATTCCTGAGAGCTTGTGAAAGAATCGTGGCGGATGCTGCCAGCATCCGCAATGCAGCGGACGCTGGCAGCGTCCGCCACGATGATTTCCGATTGATTCACATCCTCTGACCGCCGATTTCCGCAAGGGGAAAACCGGCTGACATTCTTGACCGGCATGATACCGGTTTTCCCGCGGATTGGCGTCGAGCGTGTCGGTCGGTTTCTCGGGTGAT
>Ga0268386_10001394_pt1 | contig 16533 bp, 14 predicted proteins | sample RVTome_15_FD_200260 | JGI IMG/M metagenome (GOLD analysis project Ga0268386, IMG submission 200260) | Soil microbial communities from uranium-contaminated site in the Upper Colorado River Basin, Wyoming, United States - RVT150D86... ...
GCTCGACGGTGTCCCCGTGCGGTGTCCCGGCAGCCTGTCTTCACCGGATCGGCGCCCGGTCCCTCGTCTTTGCCGGCTCCTGTTCGGCATCGCGCCATCTTGGGAGCAGCAGGTTCGGCCGGGCAGGGCGCCTGCGCAGTAGGCACGGAGCCACGATGGGGCAGGAATCCGCAAGACCCGGCGAACCCTCCCGAGCGTAGACTTTGAGCGAGAGGGGGGGTCAGAGCCTGTTCCGGATCTTCGGCGACGGCAACCACCAGAGCCGGCACGTTCGTGAGCATGCCGAGCAGGTCCGCGCCTACCTCGAAGCCAACCTGACGCAGGACCTCGACATGAACGCCGTCGCTCGAGCGGCGTCCCTTTCCCCCTTCTACCTCACGCGCATCTTCAAGCAGCGCTATGGCGTCCCGCCCTACCGCTACCTGATCGGGCTCCGGATCGACTACGCGTCGGACCTGCTCCGCGAGTCCTCGCTCAGCGTGACGCAGGTCTGCCATCGATCCGGGTTCAACTCGCTGTCGCACTTCATCACGACCTTCCGGCGTCACACCGGCATGAGTCCGTCGCAGTTCCGACGCGTGGTGGACTGGCAGCAGGATGCGGGAAGGTTCGGGCAGAAGACCGAACCGCTGGTCGAACGGCCCCGCCGTATGAACTTCTGAGACAGACCGCGGCGCCTGCCGTGGTCGATGTGTCCTCGAGCCGAAAGGGGACGGCATGCTCAGGAGCTCTACGGTACGCGTCTGGCTCCTCCCCTGCCTCCTCGCACTCGCCCTCACGGCGAGCGCGTGCGGAGGCGGGACGGACGAGCCGACGCAGGACAGCGGTCCCGCCGCGACCGGCGAGGCGCCGGTGGGTGGGACGCTGAAGCTCGCTCTGCAGTCGGACGTACAGGAGGCGTTCGACCCGCAGAAGGAGTACTACGGAGTGGCGTGGGCGTTCGACCGCTGTTGCCTGTTGCGGACGCTGCTCTCCTACAACGGCAAGACGACCGCCCAAGGCGGCGCGGACGTCCAACCCGACCTCGCGTCGGCGATGCCGGAGGTCTCGGCGGACGGCCTGACGTGGACGTTCACGCTGAAGCCCGGCATCGCGTATGCCCCGCCGCTCGACGACGTGACCGTGACCGCGCAGGACTTCATCCGAGCGATGGAGCGCGAGGCCTGCGGAGAATGCTCGACGGGGGGCTACAGCTTCTACTACTCCACCATCGAGGGCTTCGACGAGTTCGCGGCGGGTGAGGCCGACTCGATCAGCGGGCTCGAGGCGCCCGACGACTCCACGCTCGTCGTCCGCACGAGCGCGCCCACGGGCGACCTGCCATTCCGGATGGCGATGCCGGCCGCGGCGCCGATCCCACCGTTGCCCGGCGACCCCGAAGCCCGATTCGGCGTCGCCACCGGTCACGACGACAACTACGGACGGTTCCTGATCGGCACGGGCCCGTACATGTTCGAGGGGACCGACCAGCTCGACTTCTCGTTGCCGCCGGAAGACCAGGATCCGGTCACCGGGTACGACGTGGGACGTTCGATCGTGCTCGTTCGCAACCCGTCGTACGACCCCGACAGCGACGACCTACGTGAGGGTTACGTGGACCGGATCGAGGTTGTGATCGGTGGCGACTCGAACGACCTCGCGCTCAAGGTGGACGCGGGCGAGCTCGACATGGTCTACGACGGCGTGCCGCCCGCGGCGCAGATCCGCCAGTACGCCAGCGATCCCGAGCTGCAGGATCAGATCCACTCGGATCCGTCCGACGCGGTCCGCTACATCGAGATGAACCTCGCGAACCCGCCGTTCGACGACCCGAACGTGCGGACCGCGCTGAACTACGCCCTCGACAAGGAGGGGTTCCGCCAGCTGCGTGGCGGTCCGCTGTTCGGCGAGCTCGCCGGCCACATCATGGTGAACAGCCTGCAGGGGGACCAGCTGAAGGACTACGACCCCTACCCGACACCGAACGGACGCGGGGACGTGACGGCGGCCAAGGCGGCCATGGCCGCGTCCGCATACGACACGGACGGGGATGGCGTGTGCGACGACCCGTCGTGCCAGGGCGTCGTCACGATCATCGACGAGGCCGATCCGTACCCGAAGCAGACCGCCCTGCTCCAGCAGACCCTCGAGCCGCTCGGCATCACGCTCGACGTGAAGACGTTCGAGCGCACGACGATGTATTCCAAGTGCGAGGACCCGAACTCCCACTGGGCCCTGTGCCCCAGCGTGTCCTGGGGCAAGGACTACCCGGACGGTTTCACGTTCGGCCCCCCGCTGTTCAGCCAGGACGCGATCGGACCCGAGTCGTGCTGCAACGACCCGATGGTGGGAGCGACCCCCGACATCCTGCGGGGTCGCGGCTACGATCCCTCGATCCCGATCCCCAGCGCGGAAGAACAGATCGACGAGTGCATCCCACTCTCCGGCGATCAGCGTCTCGAGTGCTGGGCGCAGCTCGATCGCTACCTGATGGAGGACGTGGTCCCGTGGGTGCCGTATCTGTTCGACAACAGCGTGGTCGTCGTCTCCGACCGGGTGGTCGCCTGGAGCTTCGACCAGTTCGCCGGGCTGCCGGCGATCGATCGCATCGCGCTCGCGTCATGAGGCGCGAACGGTAGCGCACGAACCGTAGCGCCCGAAGCGCACATGGAAAGGTCCGGAGCTCGGATCGGAGAGAGGGTCAGGGACCTGAGCTCCGGACCTTCCACTCGACGGTACGCCCGAGGGACCCCGAACGCTTGCGGTTCCCTGTCGACGGATAGCGGGTCCTTGCTCGGGCGACCGCGGGCTGGGCGGCCGCGGGAGGCCACCCGTCGCGTCTACGATGCGGCCCATGTCCGATCGGGTTCGGGATCGTTGGATCGCGGGCGAGGTGGCGCTGAACGCGTGGTCGACGTTCGGGGGCGGTTCGGCGGCCGGGGTCCTCGCGTCGGCCGGATTCGACGCCGTGACCGTCGACCTGCAGCACGGCGAGCAGACCCTGGAGGGGCTCGGCGACGTCGTCGGCGCGATCGAGCGCGCGGGTGCCGTCCCCTTCGTCCGGATCGGCTGGAACGACCCGGCGACCGTGATGCGGGCGCTCGACCTGGGAGCCAGGGGCGTGATCTGTCCGATGGTGGACACCGCCGAGGACGCGGCTGCCTTCGTGCGCTTCTGCCGATACCCGCCGCTCGGCGTGCGGAGCTACGGGCCGGTCCGGTCGGCGTTCGGGACGGGCCGCCGGCAGACGGACGCGGCCAACGAGTCGGTCCTCGCGTTCGTGCAGATCGAGACCTCGGAGGGATGGGCGAACGTCGAGACGATCTGCGCCATCGCCGGTCTCGACGGCGTGTACGTCGGCCCCGCCGACCTGAGCCTCGCGCTCGGGTTCGAGAGTTTCGCCGACCTGAGCGCGCCCGACATGCTCGATGCGCTCGATCGGGTGGTGGCCGCGGCCTCGGCTCGGGACGTGGTGCCGGGCATCCACGCACCGTCGTTCGAGCGCGCCGTCGAGATGGCTCGGCGCGGCTTCCGGTTCGTCGGCGCCGCCGGCGACGTCGAGCTCCTTCGGGCGGGCGCCGCCGAGAGCATCGAACGCACCCGAGCCGACGCTCGCGACGAACGCTGACCGGCCCTAGGGCCCGCCGCCCACAGCGTCCGGTCCCCGAGCGTCCGCATTCGCGCCTTCGTCGTTCGCGCGCCCGCCGTCGACATCCCCGAACGCCGATGCGAGCGCGTCGCCCAGCGACCGGTCTACGGTCAGGACCTCGCTCATTCGGGTCATGGTGAGCGCGCGATCGACGGCACCGGAGGGGTCCACGACGAGGCGGAGGCCGGCGCCCACCTCGCGGCAGCGCAGGTCGACCCGGGCGACCGCGCGGAGCCCGGCGCTGTCGAGGTACGAACACGCGGTGAGGTCGACCACGAGCCACGGCGCCAAACCCACGCGGCCCATCAGCTCGTCGAGCAGCCGATCGGCGTTGGACATGTCGACCTCTCCGTCGATGGTGGCCACGGTGGCGCGCTCGGCATCCTCGAACCCGATCGTCGCGAGCTCGATCGGCATCAGGAGAGCCCGACCCGCATCCGAACCGTGGTTCCGCCCTCTCCCCGCTCGACGTCGACGTCGCCGATGACCGCTCGAACCAGGTCCAGCCCGCGACCGCGCAAGCCGTCCGGACGCGGATGGCGCCAACGGCCGTGATCGCTCACCGAAACCCTGAGCCACCCCTCGTCGGATTCGGCCTCGATCTGGACCTCTCCGCCTCGCCCGATGTACGCGTGCTCGATCGCGTTGGTTGCCGCCTCGGTGCAGGCGAGCACGACGTCCTCCCTGGTTTCCGACGGCAGCCCGGACCGTTCGAGCCACCCGCGGAGTTCCGCCCGTATCGTGGCGAGCTCGTGGGCGTCGGCCGGGAAGGTCCGACGGAAGACCTCGGCGAGACGTCGCGGCCCGATGGTGAGGAGCGCGACGTCGTCGTGGCGATCCTCGGCGACGAGCTCGAGCAACGCGTCCGAGATCTCCTTCAACGTGCGGCCCCTGACGCCCGTCGCGGCTTCCGCCAGCCGTTCGAGACCGCGGTCCAGCGGCTCCTCCCGGCGTTCGACGAGGCCATCCGTATAGACGACGAGGACGGCGCCCGAGCTCAGTCGTTCGGTCGCCTGCGGCCTCGGCAGGTCGAACGGCAGACCCAGCGGCACCGAGCGGCCGCCCTCGAGGAACCGTGTGGACCCGTCCGGCTCGAGGACGAGCGCGGGGGGATGGCCGGCGGACGCGTATCGGAGCTCGCCGCTCGACGGATCGAGCAGCATCGTCAGGATCGTCGAGAAGAACGCGCCGTCCACACCGGTCGCGAACCGATCCAGCGAGGCCAAGATCGTGCTCGGCTGCGTCATCGAGAGCGCGAGTGCTCGCCACGCGCTCCGGACCTGGCCCATCGCGGCCGCCGCCTGCAGGCCGTGACCGGCGATGTCACCGACGGCGAACGCGACCGCGCCATCCGGTCGATCCACGATGTCGTACCAGTCCCCGCCGACGTGGACCCCTCGTGTCGCCGGGAGGTAGCGCCCGTCGGCCTCGACGTTGACCGCGTGCGCGGTGCCCTCGGGCATCAAGTTGCGCTGCAAGGTCATGGCGGCCTCGTGCTCGACCTCGTAGGCCCGGGCACGCTCGAGCGCGACGCCCGCCTGGTGCGCGAACGAGCGGATCAGCTCGGCGTCCTCGGCCGACGGCGCCGGTCGCTCCTGCTGGAAATACACGACCAAGGCGCCGATCGCCTCGCCCTTGGCGACGATCGGCACGGCGTACAGGCACCGGCCAAGGGCGTTCTGGGTCTCGAAGCCGTCCTCGAACCGCGACCTCCACACGTCCGGCGACGGGATCCACATCGCGCGACCGTTCCGATAGACGTGCGCGACCACGGCACGATCGCTCACGCCGATCGAGATCGGCGAGTGCAGCCGGAGTGTTCCGCCCGAGATCATCCCGGGGACCACGCGGAGCGACTGCCCGTCGTCGCTCGCGAGCGCGATCGCTGCCGCGTCGGCTCCGACACCGCCCGTAGCCCCGCGCAGGATCGCCCTCGCGGCATCCTCGGTCGTGACCGCTCGCGCGAGACGGGCGGTCACCTCCTGCAGGCGCGCTGCCCGTCTCAGCGCTCGCTGTTCGCCCTCGAACAACCTCGCGAGCTCGAGCGCCTCGCCCGCCTCCTCGGCGAGGGCTTCGACGAACCGCAGCTCGTCTGGTGAGAACGATCGCTCCCGGTCGAACCCCAAGCCGATGACGCCGATGCGGCGGGCTCCCACCGAGATGGGGGTCGCCACCGCGGCCTGCACGGGCTCGCCGAACAGGAGGGGGACCGCGCCGACCCCGCCCTGGACGAACACGGCGGTGCCGGATCGGAAGGCGTCGGTCATCGGGCCCGGCGCGTCGAGAGACACCGAGTGAGAGGCGTCATCCGGCCCCCCGATCCTGGAGATGATGTCGAGCGTGGTCTCGTCGTGCTTCGCCACAGCGATCCCGCCGGCCACGGCGCCGAGTGCCTCCGCCGCCTCCACGAGGATCGCGGCCGCGACCTCCTCGACACCGAGGTCGGGGGTCATCGCGCCGGACACGGCCTTCACTCGCTCGACGCGTGCGGACAGGCGCACCGCTTCCTCGCGCGCCTGCTGAAGGAGCGAGCGTTCGAGCGCCAGCGCCACCTGGTCCGCGACGACCTGGAGCTCGGCCCGTTCCCGCTCGTCGAACACCTGGGGTTCCTCGTAGCTCACGAACAGCGTGCCGACCGAGCCGCCCGACGCCTCGAGCGGCAGCCATACCCATGCGCGATCCCCCGCCTCCGTGTACCGGGCCGCGAGCTCCGGGTAGCGCCGGTCGAGCTCCTCAGGTGACCCGAGCAAGACGGCCCTTCCTCGACCCACCGCATCGGCGATCGGCGCGGAAGAGTCGAGCGCGGTGCGTTCGAGCCGACGCGAAGGATCGAGGCTCCGTCCTTCGGCCGCGATCATCTCGATCGCGCGCCCGTCGGACGTCAGCGCCCCGATCGAGACCTCGCGGCTACCGAGGATCGACACGACCGTCCGGGCCGCGATGCTGGCGACCTCGCTCGGTGACGCCGCGGCCGCGAGCGCCGAGGCGAGCTCTCGGAGCTTGGTCGCGCGCTCCCGCCCCCGGCGTTCGGCTTCGAACAGTCGTGCGCGCTCGATCGCCTGCCCGCATTGGCGCCCGATCGCGAGCAGGAGCGACTCGTCTTCCATCGAGAAGCGCCGCGTCGAGCGGAAGTTCACGCCGAGGACGCCGAGCAGCTCGTCGCCGGTGAGCAGCGGTGCGGCCGCCTGCGCGCCGACCGGGTAGCCGGCCCCGAGACCCGCGAGCATCGGGTACCGCTCGAGGGCCTCGTCGGCGCTTGCGACGGTCACGACCGAGCGTTGGCCGATCGCGTCGCCGAGGATGTCCCTCGTGTCGGCGGGGAAGCTCGACCATCGCTCGCGGACCTCGTCCGGGTAGCCGCGCGCCGCCACGGTCTCGAGCCGGGTGCCGTCCGTCGACAGCAGGGCCACCCGCGCGGCCGCCGCGCCGAGCGATCCGACCGCGGTGTCGACGAGCGCGCCGCACACGTCGCCAACGGTGACCGCGTCCGCGAGCCGGCCGGTGAGTGCGTGCAGGTGCGCGAGACGCGTGGACTCGGATTCGGCGGCGTGACGAGCGCGGCGTTCCGACGCGTGGGCGACGTCCCGGTCGTGTCCCGCTTCCCGGTAGCGGTCGGCGACCGCGCCCGCGATCCCGGCGGCGACGATCCACAGCACGATAGCGACCCAGCCACCGAGCTGCCCGTTGGTGACGAACACGACGAACCCGACGCCGCCGGCCAACGCGACGAGCACCCCCGCGAGGGGGCCCGCTAGCACGCCGGCGATGACCGAGAACAGGAGCCCGAGACCGCTCGGAACGCCGCGGTAGGCGCTCGCGGACGCCCCGGCGAACGCCGCCGCGACGGCCACCTGCACCGCCCCGCCCAGCAGGAGGGCCGCCGAGAACGACACGGGCCGCCCACTGGGCCGGCGGGAGGATCGCATGGGCGCCCCACTGTACGCGGCGCCTTCCCATGGGGTCGAGCCCGCCGATCCCGGACCCAGGTCCTGCCAAGGCCGACCGGCTGGACCTGCCAGGCGTCGATGTGCGACGTTCAGCCGGCGCGGGCGACGGCTACCGGTCGGTCGGCAGGACGGCGGAGACCTGGTCGAGGGTCTCGACCGTGGGGCCGAGGTCGAATACCGTGCCCAGACGCCGTGCCAAACGGCGCATCTCGTCGAGTGGCATCGGGTCCCAGGCGAACGGTGGCCCGGCAACCTCGCCGGACCCGTCAGGCCACGCTTCCCGCAGCAGCGCCAGCGCGATCGGCTTCTCGGCGTGGTTCATGAGTGGCACCATCGCCGAGTCGATCAAGGGACTCTCGTCTCCGACTCCCCAGACCCGCTCCATCACGTTCATCTGGAGCGAGTAACAGGCATCGAACAACCGTGATAGTTCGCGGAGCTCGCCGTCGGGCAGATCATCTGACGACGGGTCGAGCCGCATCGGATGGACGGCGCCGAGCGGTGTCCTGCCCTCGACGATGTCGAGGAACCGCCAATAGTGGGCCCGTTCCGGAGCCCCCTGGAATCCGAAGGGCTCGAGCTTGAGATGCGTCGGGCGAGTCGTGCTGTCGAAGCCGACCGGAGCGGGCGCCGACGTGTGGGTACCCTCGCCCTGCTCGACGATCACCTCGATCGCGAGCAGGGCCGAATCCAGGTCGGTGACGGCGAAGAGCGTGCCGCCGCCGTGACCCGCGTACCCCTTGGTCACCTGCGCGCGTGGGTCACCCGTGAACACCTCGTCCCCGAGGCGTGCGAGCGCGCCGACGATCGCCTCGTAGAACTGAGCGAGCGTCTCGTAGCGGTCGGCCTCCGGTCGTGCACCCGGCTCCTCGGGCTTCTCGATCCGCAGGAACACCTGGCGCACGAGATCAACCGATGCCGGCGCGAGGTGCAGCACCAGCGGCAGCTTGGGGTCGTGGTGGCGCATCGGCTCGGGGTAGCGAGGGACGGCTTCGCCCGTGAATCGCGGCCTCCCCCCCACCGCGTTGAGGATGTTGGCAGCCAAAGCGGCGTGAAGCATCTCCTCACGAACCACGTACTTGATCGAGGTGGCGGCCGCCGAATCGGGATCCACGACGCTCCACATCGCGTACTCGTAGGGCGGGATCGTGCTGTGTTCGACCTCGACCGCCCACTGGAGGTGGCGGCGCAGGTCCTCGACGTCGGCGATCGGTTCGATCATGGTCCCGGTTCCCGGATGCTATCGCGCCGAGATCTGAGTCGGGCTGGTGGGCTGATCCACCTTGACGCTCGGACCGATGGTCGTACGGACGTCGCGAATGCCACAGGTCGGGAAGGCCGAAGGTCGCAGGTCCCTTGCACCAATGCTTTGGCTGTAGGACCAGCCGAGGATGGGCAGCCGGGGCCATACCTCGGTGGGGAGGGCAGGCCGATAGTGGATACAGAGGTATCCCCAACAGACGGAGGCTCGAACGTGGCCACGGCGGAGCGCATCAGGGTGCTGGTCGCGGATGACGAGGAGACCGTCCGCGACGTGCTCGAGGCCCTGCTCGGTTCGGAGCCCGAGTTCGACCTGATCGGCTTTGCAGCCGACACCGAGACCGCGATCGAGCTCGCCTGCAAGGAACTTCCCGACGTCGCCCTGCTGGATGTGCGCATGCCCGGGGGAGGTGGACCGAGAGCTACGCGCGAGATCGTCCGCAAGTCGCCACCGACCAGGGTGGTAGCGCTCTCCGCCGATCAGGACGTCACGACGGTGCTCACGATGCTGCGCGCGGGTGCGGTTGGCTATGTCATGAAGGACGACTCCACCGACGAGATCCTGTCGGCGATCCACCGATCGGTCGAGGGGAAGAGCAGTGTTCCCGAGCGACTGGCCGCGGGGGTCGCCTCCGCCATGCTCGAGCATGACCAAGGTCGACGAGGCGCGTCTCGCAGCTCGCAACTGCAGCGCGAGCGCGTGGAGAGGGCGATCGACGATCGAGCGTTCACGATGGTCTTCCAGCCGATCTTCGATCTCGATGGGGGAGCCGTCGTCGGGATGGAGGCCCTCGCGCGATTCTCGGCGCTCCCTCAGCGAACGCCCGACGTGTGGATCGCAGAGGCGGAGGCGGTCGGCCTGCTCATGGATCTCGAGTTGGCCCTCGCGGGGGCGGCGCTCGAAGAGCTCGGGAGTCTCCCCCCCGACGCTTACCTTGCCTTGAACTTCTCACCGCAGACAGCGGTGTCTGATCGTCTGCGAGATCTACTCGAGCGCGCCGACCCGAGCCGCATCGTCGTGGAGGTGACCGAACACGCCCCTGTCGCCGACTACGACGAGCTTCGCGAGGCGCTCTCGGGTCTGCGCGAGCGAGGCGTGCGGCTGGCCATCGACGATGCCGGCGCCGGCTTCGCCAGTCTGCGTCACATCATCCGGCTCGATCCCGACCTGATCAAACTCGACATCACCCTGACCCGCCAGATCGAAACCGACCCGGTACGTCAGGCGCTGGCGGTCGCCCTCGTTTCCTTCGCGGAACAGATCGGGGCAACGGTCGTCGCTGAGGGCGTCGAGACCGAGCTCGAGCTCGAGGCGCTGCGACGGGCGGGCATCCGGCACGCACAAGGGTTCCTTCTGGGCACGCCCGAGCCCCTAGCAGAGGTTGGTTCCGGTCGATGTCTGGAGGCATCGTCCCTATGAAGCGATCGGCTTCCTCGAGTTCGAAAGCGCGGGAGCGGTGGTCCTGCGTGCCTAAGCGGGCGGTCGTTGTCGTGGCAGTCGGAGCATCCTTCATGGTCATGGCTCCTGCCGCCCGAGCTGACTGCTCTCTCGCCGACCCTTCCTGCGTGATCAACACCGTCGAGGAGGTCGTCGACCCGGCGACCGAGATCTCGGACCCGGTCCCGGAGGAGGTGACCGAGGTCACCGATCCGGTCGTGGGAACGGTTGGTGGCTTGGTCGACAACGTCGATGAGGCGGTCGACCCGATCATCGACGATGTCGAGGAGACGGTCGGCCCGATCATCGACGAGGTCGGGGCACCGGTGCCCGGCTCATCCGTCGAAATCATCGAGCCTCCCTCCCCGGGCGTCCCACCCGTTAACCCCCCGACGGAACGGGTGGATGTGGGGCGTAGCAGCTTCGTCGGACGAACGGTCCCGGTACCCGCTCTGGCTGGAAGCCCCTTCGTGCCGAACCTGGAGTTGAGCTCCGCCGACGAAGCTCGGATCGGACCTACGCCCCCGGCGGAGCGAAGCGGTCTTAGCCTTGAAGATGTCGTCAAGGGACTCACGTTCCCATTGGCGCTGGCGCTCATCGTGGGGGCTTTCCTCCTGGCACAGGATCGGATCGACCGCCGCGATCCCAGGCTGGCGCTCGCCCCCCTTGGGCCCGACATCTTGCCGTTCACGTGATGTGATGGCTACGGCGCGGATGAACGCGCGCCCCCGAGCCAGCGAGCTTGTCTCCCTCGCCGAGCGGATGGGGTCCTTGGGGGCCCTGCGTGTCGGGTTCGTTGTCGTCGCTCTCACCTTCGGCCTGCTCTCCGACGAGAGCTTGGGGGTCTCACCGGCCGAGCTGACGCTGGGGTCGGCGGCTTACCTCCTTCTCCTGCTGACGCCGTGGATCGTCAAACGCCAACGCCGCAACCGCGCGCAGTGGATCATCGGGGCAAGCCTGCTCGTCGACGGCGTGTACCTCGCCTGGGTGACGTTCGTGACCGGCGGACCGCTGAGCCCTCTACGTTTCCTGCTCCTCGTTCACGTCGTTGCCGTCACCCTCCTCGCCTCCTACCGCACGGGGCTGAAGATCGCTGCCTGGGACTCATTGCTGTACCTCGTGGTCCTGTACTCGCAGGCTGCCGGGATCCTGCCGGTCGGAGAAGCCTCCGGGTCGGCGTCCCTCGCCGGCGGAGTGGATCTGAAGACCGCGGTCTTGGAGTTGAGCCCGTTGTGGGCCGCAGCGCTCGCCACTGCGACCTGCGCGGCGGCAAGCGACCGCGAGCTGCGAGCCCAGAAGGTCGACCTGGAGGAGTTGTCGGCCATGGTGCGGGACTTGGACGGGCGAAGGTCCGCCGCCGAGATCCCGGAGATCCTCTTGGACGCGTTCTGCCGAGTATTCGGCTTCAGCCGGGGGGTCGTCCTCGCCTCCTTGGAAGGCGATCTATCACTCATGGCCTTCCGTGGGCCGGGGGTGCCCCCCGATCTGCCGCCGGCACACGACGAACTCACGGAAAGGGCGTGGATCGAGCGCCGAACGCAGCTTGCCTCCAAGCTCGATCCCGAGGCGAATCCACGCCTCGCCGCACTGCTCCCGGAAGCGAGGAACGTCCTGATCGTTCCCCTGCTCGTGGATCAAGGTTTCCGGCTGGGTGTCGTCGCGGTGGAGTATCCGAGCCGGCGAGGCCACATCAAGCGATGGATGGTCATGCTCGTTGAGCAGTTCGCCTCCCAAGCCGCCCTGACACTGCACAACGCGTGGTTGCTCGACCAGCTCGAGGGCAAGCTGGAGGAGAACCGCGCATTGCAGCATCAGCTCCTCTCTCAGAACCTTGATCTCGAGGTCCAGGTGGCGGAGCGCACCAAAGAGCTCACCGAGAGCCTTCGGAAGATCCAGATCGTGGACGAGCAGCGTCGTCGGCTGCTGGTCAGCCTCGTGCATGCCGAGGAGGATGAGCGAAAGCGCATCGCTGGCGACATCCACGACGATCCGATGCAGAAGATCGTGGCAACGAACATGCGGCTCCAGCTCCTGCGTCGGCAGCTGTCCGATCCTGCGCACCTGGAGGTCTTGGACAAGCTCCTCTCGACGGTGCGCGGCTCGATCACGAGCCTCAGGCATCTGATCTTCGAGTTGCGGCCCCACGTCCTTGACCAGGATGGTCTCGCCCCCGCTCTGCGGGAGTACCTGGAAAGCCTCGACGCAGACTTCGAGTTCAGCCTGGAACAACGGCTTCAGGAGGAACCTGATGCCGAGCTGAGAGTGCTCCTCTATCGAGTGGCGCAAGAGGCGCTCACCAACATCCGCAAGCACGCCCACGCCCGCCGGGTGAACGTCTTGCTCGCGGAGAAGGACGGTGGCTTCCTGATTCGGATCACCGACGATGGTGTGGGGTTCACGGCGCCGGGGACCCTGCAGTCAGAGCGAGGTCATCTCGGGCTCTCGACGATGCGCGAGCGGGCCGAGATGGCAGGCGGTTGGTGCCACTTGATCAGTCTGCCCGGCGCCGGCACGACCGTGGAGATCTGGGTCCCCGGATCCGCACCGCCGCCGCCGAGGCATCTTGAGGGAAGCGAAGGCGACATCTCCGCCGAGCGCGAGACTGCAGCCCTCGAACTCGCGGCCGCCGATGATCGCTAGACGAAAGAGCGACCAGAGGGACCGGGCTGCTCGTCGGAATTACGAACTACCATGAAGCGGTGGAATCGAGGGGATCGCCACCTCTGGAACCACGACCGCAGGTGGATCCCGCACGCTTCCTACATCGATGACGTACGAGATCATCAACGGCTGGATCGTCGGGAAGCTCCCGGGGCCGAACGGAGACCTGATCCCGGTCAAACACTTCCCTCAGGGGCCGTACGAGCGGCGCCAACGGAACAAGCCCCTGCTCTGCCTGCACACGACCGAGACGGACGGTTACGTGGAGGATCTCCGCTTCCCGACCGAGTTCCAGGTCGGCGAGGACGTCATCGGCCAGCACCGACCGCTGTGGGCGCGAGGCGCGGCCGTCGACGAACACGACCATGATCTTCTCCAGATCGAGATCGTGGGGTTCTCGAAGCTCGATCGATGGCTGCCCAAACCATCGAGCCTTTCCCCTCTCGTCGCGCTCATGGCGCTCCTCCATCGCCGCGGTTTCGTCGTGACCGCGTTGCGACGTCCTACGCGGTGGCCGGTCCCACTCGATCGACTCCCGGCTGCCGTGGACACCTACTACCGTCGCTTGGAAGTCTGGGACCATGCGTTCGTCTACGGTCACGTGGAGATCCCGGGCGACGAGCATTGGGACCCGGGTTCGCTCGACCATCCGGTGTTGTTCTCGATGGTCCGCGACGTTCTCGCCCCGAAGGAGGTCGATGGAGAGATGCTGTCCGACAACCAGCTCGAGGGTATCCAGTTCGCGAACGGGATGCGCCGGTACCTGGACAGCCCGGAGAACGAGCCCGCAGAATCCGGCCCGCACCGTCAGGGATTCCGGTTCGCGCAGCGGATCACGACGCACATCGAGGGTGAGCCCCCGCCATCGGCGTTCGAACCTAACCGATCCTCGACCGAAGGCATGCAGCTGTCAGCCGACGAGAAGCACGCCGGACGGCAGGAGGAGACCCAGAACCGCGGGCGCAGCGAAGGGTCCTCTGACTAGCACGCGGCCACTCCGTGCGGCGCGGGCTCGCGCTGCACCCATGGAGGCTTGGCCGATGGAGTGGCGAGCAGCCAGACCGTGGCGGTGAGGGTCTCCTTGTTGCCCGAAGCGGATGACGCCCGCGACAGCGCGGACAACGAGCAGCATCTCGCTCAACCTCACCGCACCATATGGCGATGAGTAGGAGGGAGATGGGAGAACCGAAGGACTCTCAAGACGAGGCCCACTGCCGGGTACACGGCGAAGCTTCAGGCCCCATAAGCGACGACGTCCCGTGCCCTCTGCCACATGCCACCGCCAGGTGCCCGGTCTGCTGGGTGGGGTGGATCGGTCCTGGGCCCGACGACGGCGTCGTGCTCTGCATCCTTACTCGGCACATCGTGGAGACCCACCCGAACACGGCCCACGCCACAACCCTCAGATTCAACGCGGGGCAGTTTGGTGGGTCCGTGGATCCCGACGACTGGTGTCACCACGATTCCGAACAGCACCGTCGTGTCATGCTCCTGGAGCCCATGTCGTGATTGTCGTCGATCTCGACCAGGCGCGACCACGTCGAAACGACGGCTACCCGGCCTTGTGCTACGACCCGTTCAAGCGTCACACCCCGCACCCAAGATCGGCTTCCGCCGGTCGCCATCGGGCTTTGCAAGCTGCCTAGGCTCCGATCGCCCGATCGGCTCAGGCGTCCAGATGCGGCCGGACCATCAGTCGGCTTCTCAAGCGACGCCGTGAGGTGATCCGACAGGAAGCGACATGCCGATCGTTCGTTGTCCCTCAGCCCGATGGTCGTCTCGCACATCCCGCGCAGCGGCCTACGTCATCCGGTCCTGGCCATGGCCGATCGGTCGATTGACCCGATGCTCGGTTTGACCCACGCTTGTCCGAGCGTCCGAAGGAGGCTCGCGTGAAGCGAAACGTTCTAGCGTTCGTCGTCCCCCTCGTCCTGAGTGTGTCGGGCGTCGCCACGGCCGCTGTCTTCGCGGGCACCGGGTCGCCCTCAGGCGGACCTCCTGGTCGGTCGGACCAGGCCGAGGCGAACGAGTCAGATGCCGGCGTCCACGGCGGGCCGATCGAACGGTTCCACGACGCCGGGTCGTGCGATCTGACGGCCGTGGGCTCGCTGCCGGGCAACTGGACGCACGGCGACTACGTGAGCGCCGTCGCCGCAGGCGCTAACCCGGCCTTGATCCGCCAAGCCGCCTGGAGCGACTGCGGCAAGCCGATGGTCGCGGTCGGACACGGCGGCGGGCCGCCGGCCCACGCGCTCGAGCACAAGGCGGCCGGCCAGGCGCACGCGAGCGGCGAGCCCGACGACGCGGGTACGGACGCTATCGGCAGCTAGCCGTTGCTGGCAAGGCTCAGCGGCTACGCAGACGCCCTCGGCCGCCCCGCGTTCGAGGTCCGGTGTCTTTCCTCGATCAGGCGCCCGACTCACCGATCGGTGCTGCGGATCGTGAGTGGTAGTGCGAGCAGCGCCAGGCGGAAGATGATCAGGGAACCCGAGCGCCCTCGGGGTCCACTGTCGTGATGGGGTCAGCGGTGACGGCTACGGGCTCGCCGATCCCGAGAGGCCGAGGGCATCGCCGCCGCCGGGCTTCGAGCGCTCGCCGCTGCGGCGTCGTTCGACGACGGCGCTGTCGCGCGGCGCGCGCCAAGCCGCCACCGACGATCTGCTGAGGTGTTCGTGCGCAGTCGTCTGGGTCGTGACGTGCCTTCGGCCGACCTCGTCGACGTATGCCTCCAAGCCGAACCGGATCGCCTCGCTGTACCTCGCCCACGCTTGCTCGCGCGTCTCATACGTGAAGCGTCGGACGTACCTCGCGCCGTTGGGGCTCTCGAGGGGGTCGATGACCTCCATCACGTACACGATCTGCATCTCGTCCTCGTCAGCCGCGTGTCGGGGTCCGGCTGGACACAGCGCCTCCGGAGTGATGTCCACAGGCGGCCTCGTTGCCGGCCCGCGACGTCAGTATCGACAGGGTCGGAGTTGCGGTGAATGCGTCGAAAGCCCGAATCTGCCCGTGGGTTTGCCCGATGAGGAGGTCCCCCAAGAGGTGGGCCGTCTCCGGAGAGAGGGCCGCGTCGGACCATCATCCCCCGTCGTGTCCGATGTGGTGATCGACCGTGGGAACGCATGGCTCTGGATGCCGACGTTTTGCGGGATCGAGCTGGGACGACAAGCCGGGGCAACCTTCGCCGGATGGATCTCGCAACCGGGAGGGAGAGGGTTGTCGCAGGAGTGGAGCTGCTGGCCGCTGCGTCTGCCACCAGGAGTTGTGATGGGAGCCAACGACTCGTGATTCCGCATGGTCCGGCCCTCGATTCCGACGGGTGGTCGATCCCCCCCGGTACCGGTGCACCCGGCGAGCAACCTCGCTCTCCTCTCGGGCGACGATCTGGTCCAGCTGCTCCTGCGAGATGTTCAGCATCTCGATGAGAGGCGCGTTCACAACCCGGACGCCGCCTTCCCCTATCGCTCCGAAGCCGAGCTCTGGCTGCCAGGGGCAGCCGAGCTTGCGCACAACGAGCACGTCGAGCGGGGCATGAAGGGCGGACGCTACCTCCGCAGCCACGGGGACACCGCCCCGCGGGAGGCCCAGCACCACTGGAT
>Ga0268386_10001395_pt1 | contig 16532 bp, 11 predicted proteins | sample RVTome_15_FD_200260 | JGI IMG/M metagenome (GOLD analysis project Ga0268386, IMG submission 200260) | Soil microbial communities from uranium-contaminated site in the Upper Colorado River Basin, Wyoming, United States - RVT150D86... ...
CTGAGGGGAGTCCGGGTCCACAACCTCAAGGGGATCGACGTCACCGTCCCCATCCGCAAGCTCGTCGTCATCACCGGGGTGTCGGGCTCGGGCAAGAGCAGCCTCGCCTTCGACACGCTCTACGCCGAGGGGCAGCGCCGATACGTCGAGAGCCTCTCCTCCTACGCTCGTCAGTTCCTGGAGCGGATGGAGAAGCCGCGGGTCGACGAGGTCGAGGGCATCTGCCCCGCGATCGCGATCCGCCAGCGCAGCCTCTCGCGCAGCCCCCGCTCGACGGTGGCGACCGCGACGGACATTCACGACCACCTGCGCCTCCTGTTCGCGAGAGCGGGCCGCACGCGGTGCGAGGCCTGCGGGCGGGAGGTCGTCCGCGACTCGCCGGTGTCGGCCGCCCAGTCGCTCCTCGGCAGCGCCGCGGAAGGGGAGCCCGTCCTCGTCGGCTTCGACCTGCCCGGATCGGATCCGGAGGCTCTCGCCGATCTGCGCCGGCGCGGGTTCCGGCGCGTGCTCGCCGGCGCCGACCTCGTCGATCTCGAGGACGAGGGGCTGCCTCTGGCGCTGGGGACCTCGGAAGCGCCGATCGTGATCGTGGACCGCGTCGCCGCCCGCGAGAGCGAGCGGGCGCGGCTCGCCGACGCCGTCGAGGCGGCGCTGCGGGAGGGCAAGGGCCGGGCGGCGGCGCAGCTCGCCGGCGGGCGGCGGCGATTCTCCGAGCGCTTCGACTGCTCGGGTTGCGGCAAGGAATTCCTCGAACCGCAGCCGCGGCTGTTCTCGTTCAACAACCCCTTCGGGGCCTGTCCGGCGTGCCACGGCTTCGGCAACCTCATCGAGGTCGACATCGACCTCGTCGTGCCCGACACCAGGCGCAGCCTCTCCGAGGGCGCCGTCGAGCCGTGGAACAAGCCGCACTACCGCCGCCTGCAGGGCCAGCTCCGCCGGTTCGCCCGGCGCCGCGGCGTACCCCTCGACGTGCCCTGGTCGTTCCTCGAGGAGGGCCACCGCCGCCTCGTCCTCGAAGGCGACGAGGACTTCCCCGGCGTCCTCGGCTTCTTCCGCTGGCTCGAGGGGCGGAAGTACCGGGTCCAGGTGCGGGCGTTCCTCGCCCGCTACCGGGGCTACCAGGAGTGTCCGGGCTGCGGGGGGAGCCGGCTGCGTCCGGAAGCCCTCAACGTGCGCGTGGGCGCGCGCTCGATCCGCGACGTGTCGGGCATGACGGTGGGGGCGGCGAGGCTCTACCTCGCGGGCCTCGCCCTCGCCGAGCCCGAGCGCGCGATCGCCGAGCGCGTCGTCCGCGAGGTGGACCGGCGCCTGTCGTTCCTCGAGGAGGTGGGCCTCGACTACTTGACGCTCGACCGTCCCTCGGCCACGCTCTCGGGCGGGGAGTCGCAGCGGATCGCCCTCGCCGCCGCCCTCGGCACCGGGCTCGTCGGCACGATGTTCGTGCTCGACGAGCCCTCGGTCGGGCTCCATCCCCGGGACACGGCGCGGCTCATCTCGATCCTGCGGGCGCTGCGCGACCAGGGAAACACCGTGGTCGTCGTCGAGCACGACCCCGACATCATCGCCGCCGCCGACGAGATCGTGGATCTCGGCCCCGGCGCCGGCGACCAGGGCGGACGGGTCGTCTACCAGGGGCCGATCGGTGAGCTGCGGGGCGAGACCCGCAGCCTCACCGCCAAGTACCTTCGCGGCGACCTGCGGATCCCGGTCCCGGCCCGGCGCCGCCGGGGCAACGGTCTGTTCCTCACCGTGCGGGGGGCGCGGGAGCACAACCTGAAGGGAATCGACGTCAAGATCCCCCTCGGGGCGCTGTGCGTGATCACCGGGGTCTCGGGCTCGGGGAAGTCGACGCTCGTCCACGACGTGCTCGCCGCGCGGCTGCGGCGGCGGCGCGGGGGAGGCGAGCACCGGGGAGCCCCGGTCGTCGACGGCGTGGAGTACATCGAGCAGCTCGAGCTCGTCGACCAGTCGCCGCTCGGACGCAGCCCCCGCTCGAACCCCGTGACCTACATGAAGGCGTTCGACGCCATCCGCGAGCTGTTCGCCCGGACCGCCGACGCCCGGCGGGCCGGGTTCGGCGCCGCCGCCTTCTCGTTCAACATGCCGGGAGGGCGGTGCGAGGAGTGCGGGGGAGACGGCCGCGTGCGGGTCGACCTGCAGTTCCTCGCCGACGCCTACCTCGTGTGCGAGAGCTGCGGGGGACGGCGCTACCGCCCCTCCGTCCTCGAGGTGCGCTGGCGAGGACGCGCGATCGACGAGGTGCTGAACCTGACCGTGAGGGAAGCGCTGCAGTTCTTCGCCGGCCAGCACCGCGTCACTCGCCGGCTCAAGGTCCTCGACCGGATCGGCCTCGGCTACCTGCGGCTCGGCCAGCCTTCGAGCACGCTGTCGGGCGGCGAGGCGCAACGGATCAAGCTCGCGGCGCACCTGCTCCGCCGTCCGGGACCGCGCGTGCTGTACATCCTCGACGAGCCCACGACCGGGCTGCACATGGGCGACGTCGCCGAGCTCCTGGGCGCGCTGCAGCGGCTGCTCGACGGCGGCGCGACGGTGGTGGTGATCGAGCACAACATGCACGTGGTCAAGCAGGCCGACTGGGTCGTGGACCTCGGCCCCGAGGGCGGCGACGAGGGGGGCGAGCTCGTCTTCCAGGGGACGCCGGAGGCGCTGGTCGCGAGCGGGCGCGGTCACACCGCGCACCACCTGCGCCGCATCCTGCCCGGCACCCAGGGCGCGACCGCGTGACGCCGTGCCCACGAGCGATCTGCTATCATCGCTGATCATGGCATGGCTGCAGACTGACGTGCTCTCGCCGGCGAAGCGGCGTGGGCGGGAGGGCGTCGCCGCGTTTCTGGTGGCGCTCCTCGCGGCGCTGCCCGCGGCGGCGGCTTCCTCGTCCTTCGAGGACCTGGTCGCCAACCTCAAGAGCCCCACCGCGAAGACGCGAGAGGCGGCGGCCGAGCAGCTCGGCAAGAGCCGGCGGCGCGAGGCCGTCGCTCCGCTCTCCGCGCTCGTCCGCGACCCCGAGCCGAAGGTGCGCATGGCCGTCGTCCGCGCATTGCGCGAGCTGCGCGACCTCGACGCGGTGCCCGCTCTCGTCACGTCGCTGCGGGACGGGGATGCCGACATTCGCGAGGAGGCGATCGGGACCCTGGTGGCGATCTACGCGGAACGCGATCGCAGCGACCCGGTGAGCCGCTTTCTCGAGACCTTCTCCGACGAGTACGACCGCTCCTCGGTCCCGCCCTACACGGCGGTGGACCCCGCCGTCTTCCAGGCGCTCGCCCGGACGCTGCGCGACGACGAGGAGAAGCGGCTGCGCGCCGAGGCGGCCCAGGCCATCGGCATCCTCGGGGGGGCCGGCGTGACCGACGCGCTGATCGCCGCGCTCCAGGACCCCGAGGCGAACGTGCGCGGCGCGGCGGCCACGGCGCTCGGCAAGGTCGGCACCGCCGAGGAGGGCAAGGCCCTCATTCCCCTCCTCGTCGACTCCTCGTCCGAGGTGCGCAACCGCGCGATCCAGGCGATCGGGGTGCTGAGGGTGCGCGAAGCGGGGCCGGCGCTGCGCGAGCTGTTCGAGCAGAACCGCCGCCGCGAGCTCGGGACGCGCGTCCTCGCCTCGCTCAGCCGCACCGGCGACCCCAGCCAGGCCGACCTGTTCCGGGAGCTGCTCGCGTCGACCGACCCCGAGCACCGCCGCCTCGCCGTCGAGGGACTGGGGCGCGTGGCGGACCCCTCCATGCTCGACGCGTTCAAGAAGGACTACCAGCGGGAGAAGAACGAGGACGTCCGGCTCGCCCACAGCTTCGCGCTGGCGCTGCTCGGGGACCGCGCGTTCCTCGACACGATCGTGCTGTCGCTCGGAGCGTCGGGAAACCGCGGGCGGAGGGCCCGGGGCTACCTCCTCGAGCTCGGCCCGTCGATCGTGCCCGACCTCTATCCGTACCTCAACGATCAGGACGCGCGGGTTCGCGGGGCGCTCGCCGACGTGCTCGCCCAGCTCGGGGATCCCGGGGCCATCGAGCCGCTCACGCCTCTCCTGGGCGACCCCAACGCCGACGTGGCCGACCGGGCCAACCGGGCGATCGAGCGCCTGCGGCGCGCCGACCCGCCCGGGCCGCGTCTGCCATGACGCGCGGAGCCGGGGGGGCGCTCGTGGCGCTCGCCCTGCTCGCGCCGGGCTGTCCGCGCGGCGGCCCGGCGGGCGGGGCGGCGCCGAGCCCTCACGCCGAAGCCCGCGCGCTCATCGACGAGGGCCAGTACGATGCGGCGCTCGCGCGGCTCGGCGACGAGGGTGACGCCGAGGCCCTCCTCCTGCTCGGCCGTGCCTGGGCCGGAAAGGCGGGACCGGCGCGGCCCGACCCGGGCGAGGACCTGCGTCCGGAGGAGCAGCAGGCGCTCGACTTCCTCGAGCGCGCGGTGGCGGCCGACCCCACCCTGGCCGAGGCGCACTGCGCGATCGGCGATCTCCTCGCCCCGCACGCGCTCGTCCGGATCGAGACGCGCACCACCGCGAGGAGGGGGACGTCGTCGGCCGTCCCGTCGGTGGCGGGCGCGGAACGGGTCATGAGGGCCTATGGCGAAGCGCTGCAGGCCGACCTCGAGGACACGACCGCCGTCAACGCCCTCATCGCTTTCGCGAGCAGGGCGGGCCGGCTGCGCGAGGCCGAGGCCGGCTTCCAGGAGCTCGTGAAGCGCGACCGGGAGAACCCGGACGTGCTGGTGCGATTCGGCGACTTCCTGGCCGGGCCGGGCGAGAATCCGGAGGCCGCGCTGAGCCGCTACGCCCAGGCGCTGATCTGGCGGCGTGACGACCCCTCGACCTGGCGGAAGATGGCGGCGATCCATCTCGACGCCGCCCGCCGCCATCTCGACCAGCGGGAGTATCCGGCGGCCGAGGGTCGCCTGCGGGAAGCCCGAAAGTTCGTCACCGAGCCGGCGTCGCCGGAAGCGGCGCGGCTCCGGGAGATCGAGGCGAGTCTCGTCGACGTGCGCGGGCGCCGTTGAGCGCCGGCGCGCTCACGGCGGGTTGTGGCCCGTCCCGACGTCGTCGATGTAGATGCGCGCGCTCTCCTTGGGCGTCCCCAACGAATCGTAGGCGGTGACGATCTGCCCTCCGACCGTGAGGCGGGCCGCCGTCACGCCGCCCGTCGGCGTCTCGGCCAGGTAGGGATCGAAGATGCGGACGAGGTGGGGAGACTCGGCGGGCGGCCAGTTCACCGGCACGCTCGCCGCCTGCCCGGTCCAGACGTGCCCGGCTCCGGCATCGAGCAGGACCTCCTCGCCGGGGCGCATCCAGCTTCCGAAGAACACCACGCGGCTGTCGCACGGGCTCGCGACGTTGACGCAGGCATTGGGCTGGCGGTACTGGACCCGGACCGTGGCGTAGCGCGCGACGGGAAGGGCGGAAGGGCCTTCCGGCACGTCCTTCTGGAAGTCCCAGCACCCGCTCGCGGCGACGGCGAAGGCGAGCCCGGCCGCCGCCCGAAGCAGGGGCCGACCGACCGCGCGCGCGTGGCCGGCGAGGACGGAGGCGCCCCGACCGCGTCTTGCCCCTCCCACGAACCGGATGATAGCATCGCTGGCCTGGCCATGGTGGACGCCGATCGGCCGCTCGTCCTCGTCATCGACGACGACAGCGCCCTCCGGCAGATCTGTCTCGACCTGCTCGCCGCCCGCGGCTACCGCGTCTACGGCGCGGCAACGGTCGGGGAGGGGTTGCGCGAGTTCGACGAAAGGCGTCCGGCGGCGGTGCTCCTCGACCTGAGGCTGCCCGACGGGACGGGCCTCGACGTCCTGCGCGAGCTCCAGCGCCGGTCCCCGGTCACTCCCGTCGTCGTGATCTCCGGTCAGAGCAGCGTCTCCGACGCGGTCGAGGCCATGCGTCTCGGGGCGGCCGAGTTCGTCGAGAAGCCGGTCTCCGCCGAGCGACTCTATGCGGTCGTCGAGCACGCCCTCGCGCCGCTGCCGGGCCGGGCCGAGCCGGCGGCGGACACGGCTCTCGACGGGGCCCGCTACGGCATGGTCGGCCGCTCCGAGGCGATGCAGAAGGTGTACCAGCTCGTGGACATGGTGGCCCCGACGCGGGCCCGGGTGGTCATCTCCGGCGAGCGCGGCACCGGCAAGGAGCTGGTGGCGAGGGCGATCCACGCCCACTCCCCGCGGCGGGACCGGCCTTTCGTCGAGCTCAACTGCGCGGCGGTTCCGGCGGAGCTCATCGAGAGCGAGATGTTCGGCCACGTCAAGGGCGCCTTCACCGGCGCGGTGGCCGACCGCCGCGGGGTCTTCGAAGCCGCCGACGGCGGAACGCTGTTCCTCGACGAGATCGGCGACATGAGCCCGGTCATGCAGGTCAAGCTGCTGCGCACGCTGCAGGAGGGCGAGGTGACGCCGGTCGGCAGCACCCGCAGCCGCGCCGTGGAGGTGCGTATCCTCGCCGCCACCAGCAAGAACCTGCTCGAGGAAATCGAGGAGGGCCGTTTCCGCGACGACCTGTACGACCGCCTCAACGTGGTAAACATCGTGCTGCCCCCGTTGCGCGCGCGCCGGGAGGACGTGCCCATGCTCGCCGAGCACTACATCCGGCTCGCCAGCGTGGAGAACGACCTCAAGCCCAAGCAGCTGACCCCTCGCGCCGTCGAGTTCCTCGCCCAGCTGCCGTGGCGCGGCAATGTCCGCGAGGTGCGCAACCTGATGGAGCGGCTCGCGGTCATCGTGGCCGCCGACACGGTCGGCCACCGCGAGGTCATGGACGCGCTGCACATGACGGCGCCGCCCGCGACGGAGGACGGCGCCCCCCTTCCGCTGCGGCAGGCCCGCTCGCGCTTCGAGCGGCAGTACATCCTCGAGCGGCTCTCGGCCAACCGCGGCAACCTCGGCCTCACCGCGCGCGAGCTCGGCATCGAGCGCACGAACCTCTACCGCAAGATGAAGCAGCTCGGCATCGAGTCCCCGTCCAGGCGTCAATGAGGCGCGGCGGCGGGGCGAGCCGATTCGGCTCAGGACTCCCCTCGCAGGGGCCCGCGAGGGGGCGTGCCGCGTCGGCAGTTGCCGACAGGACCGACCGAAGCAGGCCAGACAGGCGGTCTCGTACCAGGTGGACGGCCTCACTCCCGGCCACGAGATCAGGCCCGACTGCAACTGGCGATGTTGCGGGTCAGATAACCGACAGTTGTCGGTGTGCAACCTCTCGGAGCGGCTCGCTCGGACAGCGATGTCGGAAGTTGTTTAAATAGAGATAGATGGCGAACCGAGCCGCCCTGGCCCGGACCGTGCATCAGGAGTAGGGCAACGAGGGGCCGCATCCCTCGGCCGTGACGCTGCAGCAAGTTGGACGGCGCCACGGATCCGGTCAGGGTTTGGAGGGAGCTCTGGCCGGATCCGGGGAGCCCCGCCGCTCCGATGCGAGGCCCGGCCGTGGGAGGCGGTCCTTTCGTTTTTGTTGGTCATCGACCCCCCGATTGTTCATCGACCCCCCCACCTATCCTCCCCCACGTTGGGGGGAGGGACACCTGTGGGCTCGGTCCCTGTCGCGTTTGTTCATTGACCCCCCACCCCTAACCCCTCCCCACGTAGGGGGAGGGGAAGCGCCTGTGGCTCGGTCCCTGTCGCTCCCGCGAGACGGGATCGACAGGGACCGCCGGCCGAATCGCTTACCGACTCCGGCCCTGCCGCTGGCCGTCGCGGGGTCCCCGACGTCCCGTGCTCGAGGCCCTCGCCTTGCCCGTGAGCCGAGGCGCGGTGTAGAGTCCACTGTTTTGTCCGATCCCGAGGCGGGCGTGGCAAGGGCGGGGGGGACGACGTGACGGCCAGGAAGGCGCTGATCACCGGCATCACCGGCCAGGACGGCAGCTACCTCGCGGAGCTGCTTCTCGAGAAGGGCTACGAGGTGCACGGTCTCGTGCGCCGCAGCAGCTCGTTCAACACCTGGCGCATCGACCACGTGCGCGACCGCCTCGTCCTGCACTACGGCGACCTCGTCGACCAGAACAGCCTCGTCCGCGCCCTCGAGATCGTCCAGCCCGAGGAGATCTACAACCTCGCGGCCCAGAGCCACGTCAAGGTCTCCTTCGAGATGCCGGAGTACACGACCGACGTCACCGCGATGGGCGTGCTGCGGGTGCTCGACGCGGCCCGCGACCTCGGGCTGAGGACCCGCGTCTACCAGGCGGGAAGCTCCGAGATGTTCGGCCTGGTCCAGGAGACGCCCCAGAAGGAGACGACCCCCTTCCACCCGCGCTCTCCCTACGCCGTGTCCAAGGTGTTCGGGCACTGGACGGCGGTGAACTACCGCGAGAGCTACGGGATGCACGTGTCGAACGGCATCCTCTTCAATCACGAGTCGGCCCGGCGCGGAGAGAACTTCGTCACCCGGAAGGTCACGATGGGCGTGGCCGCGATCAAGCAGGGGCGAGCGAAGGAGCTGCGGCTGGGCAACCTCGACGCCAAGCGGGACTGGGGCTTCGCCCGCGACTACGTCGAGGCGATGTGGCGGATGCTGCAGCAGGACGAGCCCGACGACTACGTGATCGCCACCGGGGAGACGCACTCGGTCCGCGAGTTCTGCGAGGAGGCGTTCTCGCACGCCGGGCTCGACTGGCGGGAGTTCGTGAAGGTGGACCCCAGGTACTTCCGGCCCGCCGAGGTGGACCTGCTCCTGGGCGACGCCGCCAAGGCCCGCCGCGTCCTCGGCTGGCAGCCCGGGGTGACGTTCCAGGAGCTCGCCCGCCTGATGGTCGACGCCGACCTCGAGGCGGCGGGCACGCGCCCGCTGCACCCCCGCTGAAGGACCCCGTCCGAGCGGCCGGGCCCGGCGGGAGTTCGCGCGCTAGGCCGGGACGCCGTTCGCGCGCGCCTCGATCAGCGCGTCGAGCTCCTTCCGGAGGCGGGGAAGGATCTCGTCGTAGGTGTAGGCCCCGAGCGTCTCGGTCCGACGCTTGAGGTTGACGTGGGTGGGCCCGCACCACAGGCCAAGGTCGGCGTCGTCGGTCTCGCCCGGGCCGTTCACGCGACAGCCCATGACCGCGATCGTGAGCGCGTGCTCGCGGGCGAAGGTCGTCATCTCCTTGACCTTCTCGGCGAGCTCGACGAACCTCTCGTTCTCCACCCGCGAGCACGACGGGCACGAGATGATGTTGAGCGTGTCGTCGTCGAAGACCGGCACCGAGCGGAAGCGCCCGGCCGCGATGTCGGCGAGGATCTGGAGGCCGACGGCGACCTCCTCGTGCTTGCGCGGGTTGGGCAGCGTCAGGCTGACCCGGATCGTGTCGCCGATCCCGCGCGAGAGGAGCTGCTCGAACGCGACCCGCGTCTTGATGATCCCCTCGGGAGGGATCCCGGCTTCGGTCACCCCGAGGTGGAGCGGCACGTCGGGCCTTCTCTCCGCGAAGCGGCGGTTGGCCTCGATCACCTTGCGGGGGTGGGAGTCCTTGAGGCTCACCACGTAGCGGTCGAAGCCGAGCTCGTCCATGAACCGGCAGTGCTCGAGGGCGGAGGCGACCATGGCCTCGACGTCGTCCTCCGGGAAGCGGGCCTTCATCTCGGGGTCGACGCTGCCGCAGTTGACGCCGATGCGGACGGCGATGTCGTGGTCGCGGGCCACGCTGGCCAGCCAGGCGACCTTCTCCCGCACCGGACGGTCCTTCTCGTGGTGCCACAGGTGGCCCGGGTTGTAGCGCACCTTGTCGACGTGGGGGGCGACCTTTTCGGCGAGGCGGTAGCTCTCCTGCAGGTCGACGACGAGGCTCGCCCCGGTCTGGCGCCGGATCTCGGCCAGCGCGGCGACGTCCTTCGCGGAGTCGACGGCCACCCGGACGAGGGCGCCCCCGGCGTTCCGTATGGCCTCGGCCTGCTCGACCGTGGCCTCGACGTCCTGGGTTCGCGTCGCGCACATGCTCTGCACCGCCACCGGCTGTCCGCCGCCGAGGGTGACCGTGCCGATCCGGACTCGCTTCGTGGGGTTCCTCCTGCTCATGAGCGCAACCATCTTAGCAGGCCGGCGGCGACGCTTCCCTGGCCGGGCGCGCCGCCCCGTCGCCGTGCGGCGCGGGGCGCTCAGCCGAGATCCGCCAGGGCGCGCACGCCCCGCCGCATCGAGCGCCAGAAGACGAAGACGCTGAGGGCGGCCCCGCCGACGAAGCACAGGCTCATCAGGGTCTGGCGGCGGGGGGAGAGGGGCAGGGAGTGGTACTCGTGCCACAGGTAGGTCGACGCCGGCCAGAGGAGCAGTCCGAAGACGGTGACCAGGATGTAGAGCACCGCGATCACCATGAACGCGACGCCCCCGTACGAGCCGGCGACCTGGGTCACGTTCTCCGCGGAGAAGCGGGGGTGCTCGGCTCCCATGCCCGCGGCGAGAGAGACGAGGGCGAGCGTCATGAAGGCGATGGCGACCCCGTTCAGCACCTGCAGGAACGGGCTGACGCCGAGGAGCCGGGTGGAGACGAGCGTCAGCGCCTCGGCGAGGACGAGGATGGGGACGAACCCCGTCCAGAACTTGGACCAGAGGAAGACCCTCATTCCGACCGGGGACGTCCGCACGATCCAGAACGACGCGCCCTCGGCGGAGACGGCGGGGAAGACGAAGCGCACCGCCACCGCCGAGGTCACGAAGGCGGCCATCGCCAGGTTCACGAAGGCGTAGGCGTTCTTGACGACGCGGCTCATGTAGGGGAGCCGGTCGAGGTCGAGCACGCGGAAGTTGTAGACGTAGACGAGGGCGAGGGCGAGGAGGAGCAGCAGCTGCGACCACTGCGTGGTGTCGCGTAGGAACACCTTGAGGTCCTTCACGAGCAGCGCCCGGGTGGCGGGGCGGAGCGGAATCCGGCGCGCCGCCGACTCGAGGAGCCGAAGCCTCGTGAAGCGCGCGCTTCGGGCCTCCTGGGCCTTGCTCCAGCCCGCGAGGTAGAGCCGCCCGTAGGCGGCGCGGGCGAGCACGACGAAGGCGAGGGCGGTCGTCCACAGCGCCCCGAGGTGAAGCCCGTCGAAGCCTCCGACCAGCGCGGCGAAGAGGCTCTCTCCCGCCCAGAACGACGGCAGCAGCGGGGTGACCGGGGACTGGAGCGTGGCGAAGAAGGCGGTCACGTCGGGGAGCGACTGCACGCTGAGGAGCCGCTCGGGGCGCAGGAAGCGCAGCAGCATCACGATCGCCACCGCGAAGACGAGGCCCATGAGCATCAGCAGGTCGCGCGCGCGCCGGGCCGGGAAGACGTTGACGAGAACCAGGGTCACGACCGCTCCCGCCGCGGTCGGGATCGTGACGAAGGGCACGACGGTCAGCGCGGCGACCGCGTAGTAGCTCGGGGGGGCGCAGCGGGCGAGGCCCACGGCGAGGAGGACGGGGAGCACGAAGGCGACGACCATCCACGCCGACTGGCCGATCGTGCGCGCGAGGCGGGAGTGGAACAGCCGCTCCGCGGGCACCGGGGCGGCGAGGAGCAGGCGCAGGTCCTCGGAGAGGAAGAAGGTGCTGAGCGACGTCACCACCGCGCTGAACGCGACGAAGGACAGGAAGGTCAGGAACAGCCAGCTCAGGCCGAGGCGGACCAGGTAATCGCCGAGCTCCTCGTAGTCGAGCAGCTGCCAGGTGAGCCAGAAGACGACGCCGAAGATCGCCGCGAAGACCCCGACCCCGATGCCGCCGAACAGCGCGAGCCGCAGCGCGTCGCCCCGCTCCCGACGCCGCGCCCGGTTGCGGGCGGCCCACGCGATCGGCAGCAGCAGGTAGGGGAACGCGGCGCTCACAGCTCGATCTCCTGGACGGCGGTGCCCCCGGTGAGCTTGAGGAACACGGGGGTGAGGTGGGCGTCTTCGGAGCCCGCGAGCGCACGCAGCTCGCCGACCGTTCCCCGCGCGATGATCCGCCCTCCGAGGATGATGCTGATGCGGTCGCACATCTCCTGGGCCACCTCGAGCGTGTGGGTGCTCATGAGGATGGCGACCCCCTTGCGGCTCTGGACGCGGAAGACCTCCTTGATGAGCCGGGCGCCGCGGGGGTCGAGCCCGACCATGGGCTCGTCGACCACGACGGCGCGGGGCCGGTGGAGGAACGCCGCGCACATCACGAGCCGCTGCTTCATCCCGTGGGAGAAGCTCTCCACGAGCTCGTCCCGCCACGCGGTGAGCTCGAACAGCTCGAGCAGCTCGCGGGCACGCGTCTCGACGGGCTCGCCCTCGAGGCCGAAGAGGCCCCCGTGGAAGCGCAGGAACTCCGCCGCGGTGAGCTTCTCGTAGAGGAAGGGGCGGTCCGGAATGAAGCCGAGCGCCCGCTTGGCCTCCTCGGGCTCCCGCGCGAGGTCGTGACCCGCGATCTCCACGCGGCCGCGGGACGGCTGGAGCAGCCCCGCGATCATCCGGATGGTCGTGGTCTTTCCGGCTCCGTTGGGTCCGAGGAATCCGTGGATCTCTCCCGGCGGCACGTCGAGGCTGACGTCGTCGACGGCGGTGAAGCGCCCGAACGTCTTGGAGAGGCCGGAGGTCCGGATCACGCGGAGTCTGCTCCTCAGCGCCGGGGAGAGGACCAGCAGCCGCCGCCGCGGGCGTCGCGGCGGGGCAGCGCGAAGTCGAACGGCCGGGGGTCGGCGGCCGTGCGTCCCACGAGTATCGGCGTCGATCCCGGCCGCAGGTCGACGTCCTCGACGCTCAGACGGGCTCGTCCGACGAGGCCGAGGATCGCGGCCTGCTTCTCCAGTCCGCCCCGGGTGAGGCGGACGTGGGTGGCGTCGGCCGGGAACTGGTTGAGCGTCGGGTCGACGGGCAGCCACAGGCCCCGAAGGTCGTCCTCCGCGATCCACACTTCGGCCCACGCGTGGTAGTAGAACGCGCCGCGGAGGTACACGAGCCCCGCCGCGAGCCGGGCCGGCAGCCCGAGGGCGCGCGCCATGGCCACGTAGAGGGTGGCGTGCTCGTTGCAGTCGCCGACGCGGGTCTTGAGGACCTCCGCCGCCGAAGGAAGGCTCACCGTGGGCTTCTTCTCGAGAAGCGCGTGCACGTGGCGCAGCAGGCGCTCTGCCCGGGAGCGCGGGTCGGCGGGTGCGCCGGAGACGGCGCGCTCGGCTTCCCTCACGACCGCGGGGTCGTCGCTCTCGAGGAACGGCTCGGGCCGCAGGAGGTGGGCGAGGTCGGGCTCGGCTGGACCCGGCTGGAGCGTTCGGGGGTCGCGAACCTCGATGACCCCGCCCACCACGTGCTGCCCCGCCCCCTCGAGGTCGGGGCCTTCGAAGCCCTCGGCCCCCCGCAGCCGGACCCGCAGCCGCTCGACGGTCGTGGGGTCGTCGATCCGCGTGGCCGGCGTGGGGACGATCGCCGCCGCCTCGAGGAGGTCGGCCTGGACCTCGCCGGGCACGGCGAGGGCCTGGGCGCGCTCCGGCGTCTCGCGCACGACCAGGAGCCCGGTCGGGCTCTCCTCGCGCACGACCTCGCCCACGTCGGTGATCCAGCTCCGGCTGACGATGCCGGCGAACCGGCTCTCCACCCGGAACGCGGGGACCGGCCGGCCGGCCGCGCGCACGATCTCCCGCGCCTGCACCTCCACCCTCATGGGGGCGTTGCGCAGGGTGAGGGGGTCGAAGACGGTGACGTCGATCGACTGGCCGGGCTCGAGCCCCCGGGCCACGAGCGAGCGCGGCAGGTTGAGGGCGAGGGCGGGGGGCTCGGGAAGCGTGCGGCTCTCGGTGCGCTCACCGGCCGACGTCCGGATGCGAAGGTCGAGGCGGCGCCCGTGCAGCTCGCCCGAGACCTCGGTCGGGCCCGTTCCGGGGTCGAGGGAGAACTCGAAGCGCACGAGCGCGAACGTCCGGTCGACCACGGCGAGACTGCGCAGCCGCACCGAGGCGGGGGCGCCGAGGAGCGTCATCTGCAGGCGGCCGTCCTCCCTCAGCTCGTACCCAAGGGCCGTGGGCGTCGTCTGCCCGACGGAGAAACCGATCTTGTCACCCCGGTAGTAGACGCCTTTCCACTGGGCGGACGAGCCGTAGCGCGCGAGGTCCGCGGCGAGGGCGACCGGCGTGCGCGCGTAGGAGTGGCGCAGGAGCAGGCCCATCTGGACGACCCACGCCGCGACCACCACGACGCTGATCACGCGGGCGAGACGGCGAGGCAGCGCGGGCCAGGGCGTCAACGACGTCCTCGGTAACCGTCTCGCTTCACCCGTAGATTATAGACGGCCCCCGTCATGGGCCCGGCGAGCGCCCCTGCTAGACTCGGAAGGCGATGGGCTCCCCTGCGGTCGAGATCGTGCTGGTGCGTCCGTCCCGGCCCGCGAACGTCGCCGCCGCCAGCCGGGCGATGAAGAACATGGGCCTCGAGCGGCTGTGGCTGGTCGATCCGCCCCCGGGCCTCGGCGACCCCGAGGCGCGGGCCCTCGCCTACGGGGCGTGGGACGTCCTCGACCGGGCGCGGGTGGCGCCGAGCCTGATCGAAGCGGTTTCGGGGAGCACCCTGGTCGCGGGCACCACCGGCCGCGACGTCGCGGGAGCGTGGACGCCGCGGCGGCTCGCTTCGGAGGCGGGAGGCCGCGCCGGCGAGGGGACGCTCAGCGTCGTCTTCGGTCCGGAGGCGAGCGGCTTGACCTCGCGCGAGCTGGCGCTGTGCCACGTCCACGTGCACGCGCCCACTCACGAGGGGCACGCCTCGCTGAACCTCGCCCAGGCCGTCCTGCTCGTGGCGTACGAGCTGCGCCTCGCCGCCCTCGGGGGGAAAGGCGCCGCTCCCGAGGAGGACCGGGCCACCGCCGGCGCGCTCGAGCAGGCCGTGGTCGAGCTGCGCGAGGCACTCCTCGACGTCGGGTACCTGGATCCCGCGAACCCCGATCACATCCTGGCCGAGCTGCGGCGGCTGCTGGCCCGGGCGCGGCCGACCCCGCGCGAGGTGAAGCTGCTGCGCGGGGTGGCGCGCCAGGTCGCGTGGGCGGGACGCGTTGCGCGCGGGAGGCCGGCGGTCCCATAATTCCCCGAGAGGGCGCGATGGCGGGGCCGGAGGGGGAGAGGGGAGCGCGGGCCGCGGACGAAGTCGGACCGCTGCGGGTGCCCCGTCTCCTGCGCGCGGCGGAGGTGCTCGGAGCGGACGGGCGCCGGCTGCGAGGGAGGGTCTTCATACCCGCGACCGCCGAGGGGCACCCCGGCGCGATGCGCGCCGACGAGTGGCTCAACGACCGGGGCGACTTCTTCCCCTTTCTCCCCGACGGGGAAGGCTCGCCCGTCCTCCTCAACAAGAACGAGACGGTGGTCGTCACCGTCCCCGCGTCCGCCGACCTCGACGGCACGCTCGATGAAGCCCCCGCTCCGGTGCGGCGCGTGATCGTGGAGTGCGGGACGCTCCGCATCGAGGGCGAGGTCGTGATCGACATGCCCGTTCAGCACTCGCGCCTGCTCGACCTCCTCAACCGGGACCGCGCCTTCCTCACCGTTCGCGACGGCGAGCGGCACCACCTCGTGCGACGCTCCCGCATCAGCCGGGTCCGGGAGGCTCCCCAGGGGGGCGGCGAGTCCTGAAGGTCCTCTCCCAGACGACGGCGCCCCCGCGGCCGGGCGACGGGGCGGAGCGGGCCTTCCTGGTGGGCCTGGCGGCGGGGGCTCGTCGCCGCCCGGCGACCGAGGAGTCGCTCGAGGAGCTCTCCCTCCTCGCCCGCAGCGCCGGCGCGCGCGTGGTCGGCTCCGCCCTGCAAGAGCGACGCCGCCCCGACCCGGCGACGCTCATCGGCCGCGGAAAGGTCGACGAGATCGCGGCGCGGTCGCGCGAGGCCGGCGCCGACGTGATCGTCTTCGACGACGAGCTCAGCCCCGCCCAGCAGAGGAACCTCGAGGAGGCGTCGGGGGTGAAGACCCTCGACCGGACGCAGCTCATCCTCGACATCTTCGCCCGCCGGGCCCGGACGCGCGAGGGGCGGCTCCAGGTGGAGCTGGCCCAGCTCGACTACCTCCTGCCGAGGCTCGCCGGGCGCGGCATCCTGCTCTCGCGACTCGGAGGCGGCATCGGCACGCGGGGACCCGGCGAGACCAAGCTCGAGACCGACCGCCGCCGCATCCGCCAGCGCATCCAGTCGGTCCGGCGCGAGATCGAGCGCGTCCGCCGGGAGCGCCGGACGCGCCGCGAAGGGCGACAGCGGAACGGGGCACCGGTGGTGGCGCTGGTCGGCTACACCAACGCGGGAAAGTCGACCCTGTTCAACACGCTGTCGCGGGGAGCGGCGGTCGTCTCCGACCAGCTCTTCATGACCCTCGACCCGCTCGTGCGCCGGGTCGGGCTCGGCGGAGGGCGTCAGGTGATGGTGGTCGACACCGTCGGCTTCATCCAGAAGCTGCCCCACGCGCTCGTCGCCGCCTTTCGGGCCACGCTCGAGGAGGTGGCGCAGGCCGACCTGCTCCTGCACGTCATGGACGCCTCCGCCCCCGACGTCGAGCAGCGAGAGGCGGCGGTGGAAGCGGTGCTCCGCGAGATCGGCGCCGCGGAGCGCCCGCGCGTCCCGGTGCTCAACAAGTCGGACTGCACGCCCGCCGAGCGGGCCTCCGCGCTCCTCGCGGTCCGTCCCGGATCGG